>Ga0193752_1000364_pt1 | contig 45483 bp, 74 predicted proteins | sample H1c1metaG_FD_144924 | JGI IMG/M metagenome (GOLD analysis project Ga0193752, IMG submission 144924) | Soil microbial communities from a riparian zone of the East river system, Colorado, United States - H1c1 | ecosystem: Environmental > Terrestrial > Soil > Riparian zone | place: USA: East River...
GTTCTTATTACCTTGCCTCGCGGGCAGTTCGAATCGAGGCCTGACGCACATCTGCTAGAGGTGGGCGCGAATACCCTCGCAGTCGGCGTGCATGGGCGCTGGGAGCTGCTGCAGTTCGCTGATGCTGCGCAAGTAGGGCCGACGAGCTGGCGCCTCACTCGACTGCTGCGAGGGCGCAGGGGCACGGAGCACAATATAGGGCGCTCGCAGATAGGTGATACAGCCGTGCTCGTGTCAGGTGCAGGCACTATCAGGTTGCCGCTCACCACTGCCGACGTTAACGCTCCTCGCGTCTATCGAGGGGTAACGATCAATGCAACGCTAGGCAGCGGTGTGGATCAGACATTCACGAGCGCAGGCGAGGCGCTGAAACCGTTCTCGGTGGTGCACGTGACTGCTGAGGATGTAGGGGCAGATGTACTCATCAGCTGGACGCGTCGCGATCGCCTGGCGATCGGATTCGTAGATCCGGTGCCGATGTCAGAGAGTATCGAGGCCTACGAGGTAGACATCCTCGGTGACGGCAGCCCTGCATTAGTGCTGCGCACTCTCAGTAGCAGCACGCCTAGCGTCACCTACACTGCAGCGCAGCGGCTCGATGATTTCGGCAGCCCCCCGCCCACTGCATTCGAGGTTCGTATCTATCAGCTCGGCTCGCTTGGCCGGGGGCAAGTCACGGAGGCGATCGTATGACTACACCGGTGCTCGGATTAGAGGAATGGGAATCAGCGCAGGCACAGCCTGAGGTGACGGTTAACGAGGCCGTGCGCTGGCTCGAATGCTTTGCGTCACTCGTAGTCGCATCGCAGGCGGTGAATGATCCCCCGAGCGGGAGTGACGGCGATCGCTACATTGTCGGCGCGATCCCAACAGGCGCATGGGCGGGACACGCGCTGCAGATTGCCTTGTTTATGGGCGACGCCTGGGACTTTCGCGTTGCGCCTGAGGGTGCGATTGCCTGGGTGTTAGATGAGGACGCTGCATTTAGATACCTGTCGGGGGTATGGACTGAGGAGGTTGACGATGTAGGCGGCAGCAGCACCTCGCAGGCCTATCAACTCTCAGGCTCAATACTGATTGCAGTGCCGAGCGCGCCTCGCTTTCAGGTTCCAGTGGCCGGCGCTCTAGTGCGATGGGCGCTGCATGCGGAAGGCGGGCCAGGCGATGCAGTGGTTGACGTGCGCCTGGGGTTTGCCGTGAACTCGCCTCCTACAGGCCCTGGGGATTCAATCTGCGATGGATCGCCTCCGACTATATCGGCGGACGTAGGCAGCACTCAGGATTGCAGCGCATGGGCAGTTACCGCAGTTGACGCGTTCGAGGTTATCGAGTTTGTATTGCTCAGCGTAGACACAAACATAACGGCACTTCACCTGCAGCTGACTATCGAGCCTCCGCCCCCGTGACAGAGCAATGGACAGTCGAGACGCTTAGACAGCATTGCGAGAGTGTTACTCGCGAGCGAGACGCGCGCTATGCGCATCAGTTCGAGTCGATAGAGGCAGTAATCGTGGCGCAGCAGCGCGAGCTGCAGTCAGCGATACAAGCAATGGAAAGGCATATACAGCGCGCGGAGGAGGTGCAGGAGCGACGTTTCGAATCAGTGAATACTGCGCGTCGCGTCGGCGATGATCTATCGAGGCAAATGATGCCACGCGCAGAGGGCGTTCAGCGTGATGCGGCCCTCGATGAAAAAATCATGGCGCTAGCCTCGCGCATGGATCGGACTGAGGGGCGCTCGCGAGGCCTCAATGCGGGCTGGGCCTATCTCATCGCTGCAATCGGAATGCTGGCATCGATCGTCACGGCCGTCTACGCAATATCGAGGCTCGCTGCTGCCTCGACACCCTAAGGAGCTGCTGCAATGAGTCCTTTGCTTCCGTGGTATGAGTCGCTGATCATCAGGCAGCAGGTAGTGCAGATGGTAAACGCGTTTTTTATCCTGCTCGGTATCTCGACGTCAGCAGTCGATATCGACGGCACTGTCGGCGCTGTGTTCGGCGCTGTGTCTGTGTTTACTGCGATCTGGACGCTTGTCACGCGCCTGCGCAGGGCAACGCCTGCGATTACTGAGGAGGCAGCGCAGCGCCTGGACGTCGAGCTGCGCAAGCTGCAGGAGCGCCAGCCGTAAAAAAGGGGCAGCGCCGATCGCTGCCCCCATCCTCCCTGCAACCCCTCTTTTCTATACGAGTGAGCCTGAACTGTAAGCGCCGAACTCGAAATGATGCCCGTTCTGGTTCACCTCGCGCGTAGCTCCGCACTCATTGCACGTTTGAGTGTAGGTGACACAACCTGATGCTGATTTATTCTCGTGTGTTACCCCCGGCGTATACACGCCTCCGCTGTAGCTGAAATGTTGCCCGTTCGTTACCGACGAATGCGCGCAATGTTTCATAAACCTAATCCTCGCTGTTTATTCATCCTCGACACAAGCCGCTGCAGGCGCTCCTCGTCATCAGGATGCACCGGCACCTGCACTAACTTGAATCCCGCGCCTCTGATGCGATCGCGTTGCGCCTGCTTACGCTGCGCAGCTGTCTTAGGCTTGCTCATTCGAGCACCTTAACGAGGGTGCAGCCTACCTCGCTCGCGTGCGCGCGAGCCTCCTCGCGAGCTGCTGCGTAGTCAGTGCAGCTAGCCCAGAAAGTCTCTGTGCCGATCAGAAACCCCCAGACGCCAGGGCCTTCGGGTTCCTCCCCGTGCTCCCTGTAGTAATCAGACACATCCACTTCGACGTATGTGCGCATCTTAGAACTCCGGTTGCTGCAGATCAGGCTGTAGTCATTCTGCGCGTGACATGTCACGCTGTATGCGAACCCCGTCGCAGATCACCCTAAGCGCAATTTGTGACGCAAGGCGCAGCGCGTGACATGTCACGCGTGAAACAATGGCCCAAACCGAGAACCCAAAAAAAAGGGCCAGGTTGCGTGCCTGGCCCGAAGTGCAAAGGGGGCAAGCTCCAAGCGCGGTTATGCCGGTGCCCCCAAAGCGGACTCTGTTCGAATCTTGGCCAGTGTTTGCGCAATCTGCGCGGGCGTATGCTGTTTCACCACGTTGGTGCCAGGCGCCTCAAGCCATCGGCCGTCTGTTGTAAGTTGCGGCGGAAACAACGCGAGCGCCGCGAACGCGTCAAACCGTATCAACGCTATCTGTTGATCGGTATCCCAGCGCCTAGCCAGCCAGGATCGCAGCTTTAGATCGCGGTGCGCTAGAGGAGTGCGCGGATCGATCCATATCTGTAACACGCAAACTGCGCCGACGCCTTCAAGCTCTATAAAATCCAGCGCCTTGTCTATGATGTAGCCAACGCGATCCGGCCTGGGCAGCGGTATTGACTCGTCAGAAAGCCAGGCGCACGTCCAGAGACGACAGCTGATTGGATAGGCAGATGTGCCGTATACACGGCATCCTTTAGCGCATTGCTGCGCGCACCGCGTGGCACAGGGTTTGCCGATCTCCGCCACGGGCAATACGCGGCAGCACAGTGTGCATTCGTTACAAGTTCGTTGGCTCATCTTTCGGTGGCCGCGATCGATCACTTTAGGCACCTGCGGATATCATGCTCTTCACTGCCGGGCGCATCGTCGCCAGAATCTACCCATTCAATCGATCGAAGTGCCTCGACAACCAGCAGCAGGTGTGCGATGAAATCAATGCGCGCGGGCGTGGTTGGCTGAATAGCTTCGGCCACCTCCTGCACCTTTAAGTAAGCGTAATCGTAAGCTCCGCCGCTCATGAGAATTCATCCTCTAGATAATCAATGATAGCGCTGCGTATTTTCTCCTGCGTACGCTGCAGCAGGTGCGGTAGGCGGAGTGTGAAAAAATCAGCGTGGGCCTCGACGCGAAAGTACAACGCGCAGACATCAGCGAAACGCCAGAGCCAAGCATCGGGAGGTTCAAACTCCCAGCCAACCTCCTTATAGAGCGCTGCCACAGCAGCCCGTGTAGGAGTGTCGAGGTAGAGCCTCAAGTCGATTAGATCCTGAGGCAGCGCAGGGTGATCAGCGACAATTAGGGTAGTCATATCGGTAGCGGATCCACTCGTATGGACGTGACTCGCCTGCGTCGCGCCTCCTGAGTCGCAATAGCCTTCGCAGCGAGGTAACTCAGAGGCAGGATGCAATTCTCGCGCTGCCCTGGTATCCAGGGTTCCTCTAGAGCGTCGGCGAAATAGAAAATCCAGATCGCCTCGCCGCGCGGCATATGCCCGTGCATCTTGCGAAACGCTGAGGCGTTGAACGCACACTGGAAAGGCATTACGCGCCGCTTCGGCTCGACATACGGGCGCGTCACTTCGGAATCCCCTGTATGCGCTCGTCTCGCTCCGTCGCTAATTCTTTATTCATTTACCATTTCCTGGTTGTCACAGAGGGATCTGATACGAGCGCCTCCAGCGTCGCGGTAATCGCTCGCTGATGTCCATATATAAGCGCTATCGTCTTGCGCATGTAATGCAGCTCGGCTATCACTGAGCGCGCCACCTCAGGTGCATCATGCGTACTCCATAGGATGTTCGAGGGCGGATCGCCTTTCAGCGCGTTAACTACGCCATTGAGTAAGCTTCCGAACCTGTCCATCAGCGCAAACGAATCTATGTATTCGAGCGCGTCTTGCTCGGTAATGAATGTGCAGACGAGTTCGCCTGGCGTCTCGCCGTAGACGTTCCAGCCTGTGCTTCTGTCTTCATTCTTCAGATGCATCGCACCGCCTCCGAGTACTTGTCTGAAAGATCAATAAAAGGCACACCTGCGAGTGCGGCACCGAGGAGCATGTTCTTTGTGCCGTTGTGCCCAGGGAACGCGATAACGAGCTGTGGGCGCAGCAGTAGCATGTTTCTGTTACGGATGCTGCCTGCAGACTTTACGTTGCCGTGAGCGCGGTAGTAATCCCAGAGCGCAGGGCACCCGCACGGCTGTACGCCTCGACGCATCGCCCACTTTTTCGCGAGCGTATCAGCGCCGTCAGCCTCGCCGTGCACCATCACGCGAAACTTGTACCTCAGGTGCAGCAAGTCAAGCTCGGCGGCAATGAACTGAAAGTCTGCGAACAGACGTCCGCCACACACAAGCGCGATATCGATACCTCGCTGCGGTAGAGGAGCGCTAACGAGCGCTGAAAAAAGTGGTGTCATGACACTTGTTTCCAGTCTGTTTTTACGCGTTCGCGCAGGAGCGCTGCATAGATAAGGATCACGGCCTGCATTGCGTCATGCGATAGACTTAAATCTGTCTCAATTCCTTTATTGACGAATTGCCACGCGACTGTATCGCGCCCGATAATTGCGCCAGACACTCGGCGTGTTTTCGATAGCTCGATGCATCGCGTCTTAGCTAGCACTCGCAGCGTCATATCGTAGTCACCTATCCCAGTGCCCCACACAAGTTCTATACAGGTGTCGCAGACAATCTCATCAGGGTTATTCGATCCCCAGCGGGATCGCAGCAGCTCATCGCCTCGCTGCTGCCAGGCGCCTCCGCACGACTGGCATGGAGTGCGAACGTGCGTACCGCCTACAGGCCTGCTATTCATTGCGGCGGCACTCCGTGTGTTTTAGAAAACAATGCAATTCGCTCGACTATCACCTTAGAGTCGAAATCATGTCGCCCCGCAAGCGTCTCGCGACACTGCTGCAAGATGCTCCACGCGTCGCGCAGTTGACGGTAGGCGCTGATCAATTCTCGCCCACGCTTAAGGAACTGCGCCCGCAGGAACCAAAGCAGCGCTACCTGCATCAGAAAAAACACCACGTTTGCGATAACGATCGGCGTCACGGGTTCGCCTCCAGCGGCCGGGTGCGACGTCGATTCACCTGCGACTGACGTACGCTCGACTGCCGCACAACCTTGCTCGCAACCGCAAAGGAGCTGAGCTGCGCGATAGTCGAGCATCCGGTGGTGCGCCTCATGTTCGCTAAGTGATTCTTTACCGTGTTAAGCGTGATGCCTAGGCGTGCGGCAATCTCGACGCGCGTAAAGCCTCGACAGAGTAGCTGCAGTACAGCGCGCTCCCGAGCAGTGATGACGACAGCGAGGCCCATTAGACAGACTCCTATTTCACGGACGCTTGAATTGCTCTAGCTCGGCTAGAGTGAGTGGCGGAGCATCAGGATCTATGTGCGCCTCGTGATCATCGAGGAAAGCCTCGATTGCACCTCGTAGCGATGCGCGCCACTCGTTTTTAGGGATGACGAACGTAGTGATTACATCCTCAGGCTCCATAGTGCAGGGCACCGTCTGCCAGCCCTCCCCGACGCAGGCCCAGTGCCCTCCATCGTCATTCACGATAGCCGGCGCAGCACCCTCGCTGCAGGCCTTCTCTAGGCCTGCAAGTAGTTCTGTATCGCTGCGCATTTTAGTTCGGCGCTCCTCGCCCTAGGATTTCCTGAAAATGCTTACGTGCGGCAGCAAGTCGCATGCGTGATTCGTCAGGCAGATCCGCAATCTCATCGCTAGTCAGCAGGCGCAAGTCAATTTTCCCTGCATCGTTTTTCAGCGTCATGAGGAACGCACCGCAGGTGCAGACAGACGGCTTACCGATCACCTCCTCTATATTTTCATGCATCAGAATAACCGGCTTCGCACACGCGGGGCAAAGCGCCTTACGCTCAGCGGGAGTCTCGGCCCACACTTTATGCGCAGCTACAGCTGTCGCCATAAGCTCCATTTTTTCGTCCATCTTAGCCTTGCGTGCTTTCATCGCGTCGCGCTCTAGAGCGTTCGCCATGCTTCGCAGAGCGTCAGGTACGTCTCTGCTGTCGAATCCCCTGGTAGAGATAGCGAGGCATCCGTCCGAGTCGACTGTGGCGAGTAATACCTGCTCTGTCGAGCGTATTAGGGCGACAGTCGCGGCAATCCATTCATCGAGGGTATCCATCACCATTGATGGTGCAGCCTGTGATTCGTCTGTCATGGTGTTTACTTCCCGAAAAAATAAATCCAATCTTCGTGATCCAGCTTAACTCGCTTCTCAGGGTGCGCTAAGAGCACCTGCGCCCACGCCTCATAGGCATTGCGCAAGTCAGTATGCTCGCGAATCTTTTGCACGCACTCTGTCAGATCATCCTGCATCGTCGGATCGATCATGATCTGAGCGACGCGCCCCGAGCGCGTACCGATCTTGTAGCTGTTAGACATCAGCTGATCAGCAACTGACTCGCTGATAGTCAGGCCTGACGCGTGCACCTTTGCCATTATCTCCTCTTTCTTGGCCTCCCAGACTAGGATGCGCAGGATTCGGAAATCGCGCTGCGCCTCCGCAGCCTGTGCAATTTTCGACGCTGTGTATTCGAATTCCCATTCATGCCTTTGCATTGCGATCGCTCCTTACTATCGAACCTATATATTTTCGGCTTGCTCGGACGACGTAGGATTGATCCATCGGCCAGGTGCACTTGACGCCGAACGCCACCGGCCAGCGCGAGAATTCCCGTCTCGACAGACATCCGATTCGGATGGATTCAATCGTGCGCAGAATCCTGCATCGCCAGTAGCACACGCGTATTATCACTATCCTCATTTCCCCATAGCCTCCTGTAGTGATGTCAGAGCCAGCAGCGTCAGCAGGTGCGCCGGATCTGGTTTGCTGATCTTTCCGTCTCGAATCATGTCCAGAATTTTCTTCTCTGCATGCGTTAGGTATATGAGTGCATCGCGCTGCGCTCCATTCACTACGCGAGGCTGCTGCTGATTAGCAGGGATCACCGTGACGTTACTGCCTGCAGATCGATGCACGCCGTTCCGCACCCAATAGTGCACATTGACGTACGGTACTTGCAGCTCCCGTGCAACGTCAGGAATCGACACCCCTGTACGGTGCATTGTTATAGCTTGCTCCTTAAGCTCTATTGAATACTCGCGCCGCTCCTGCTGCGCAGGTTTAGGTATTTTCTTGGCTGTTTTCTTGCCACCTGCTTTGTTCGCCTCTTTCGCTTTCTGTGCCCAGGCATAGAGCACTGAATCATTTACGCCCAACTCCTTTGCTAGCTGCGTGATCTGGGTTCCGTTGTGCTTAGCTTCCAGGAATCGAACTACTGCCTTCGCTTTGAAATCAGCGTCAAATTTACGGGCAGGTTTTTTTATCTCGGTTGTTGTCATGCGTGCGCTAGTGCTCTGCTGTTAGAGGGGTACGCACGTCGCTTAGGTAGTGAAGCTTTAGCAACTGCTCGGCCTCGTTTGCTATGAGGCTTGTAGTTAGCGGGGGCCTTCAATCGCGAGGCCTCGCTAAGATCGTCCACATCGCCGGGCATGATCACCTGCAGGCGCGAGTCAAAGAGATTGATTTTCTGGCGACGTTCTAGCGTGCGCGCAGGCGAGGACTTCAGATACGCGACTAGGTAGGCGCGACACGCGGGGCATTCTTCAAGGCGCGAGCGTGGAGAAACTTCTGAGGTACAGCCTGCGATTGTGCAGCGTCGAATTGCCATCGTTGCTATCTCCGTGAGCAGTTGAAAGGTTCGCACCCAGCCGTGCGTCCTTATATGTTAGTTGTTCGCAGGCTGCAAAGTAAGGGTTTATCGCAGGTTGCGGGTAACTAGTCCTGTGCGGTAGGACTAGTCCTAGTGGTTTGTCTGCCGTCAGGAGCGGTGCGGTACTGATATGCAGCACAATGCGCCTGCGAGAGGATAGGCACCTCGGAGCTACGCGCACACACAGACGATATGCCCCGCTTAGTCGAGGGCGAGCCTACAGAGCAGCGATCACGCCTCCGAGCCCGGCGCCGGTGCCCTATTACCGGAGCCGGCCTTTCAAACGCTTCAGAAGAAAGCCGACGACGGCGCCCGCGAGCGCGCACCAGAAGTTTCGCCACCATACATCGCTCACGGGAAAAGCTCCGGGATCCTCGTTATGCTTCGCGGCCAATGCGCATGCGTGCGACACATACAGCTGCGAATCCAGAGGTTGAAGGCGTGGCTATAGCGAAAGCGAGGTTTCGAGCCTATCTCGCAATAGTGAATTGACTCGCGCTTACGCTTCATCCGAAAAGCTCCGGGAAACGCTGGCGCTCGTAGCTTTCCATCAGTGCAACCAGGCGCACTAGCTCTACGCCCTCAGGCGAGTCTGGCTCAGGATCTTTATCCATTAGATCGCTGACAATCTCTGATGCCGCGTTGTATTCCTGTTCAGTCATTCCTCAATTCTCCTTACTCGGGTGTATCGAGTGACTTTCGCAAGGCCCAGATGCTCCAGTACACGTGGAGTCAGCTTGCGCGAGCCGTTGAGCACGCCTGTAATAAACGGATGCGTAACGCCTAGTTTCTCTGCGAGGAGTTTCTGACTGCCGATGGCCGTCACCTCTGCCTGCAGCATGGCGCGCACCTCCCAATCTGTTATCAGCGAGCCCTCTATCACCCGCGAGTCTCCATACTCCTTAACCTGCAGCCATAGCCACACGGGGCCGCAGGCTAGCTCAGCAGACGGTAAGGGGAAACTAGGATCGCGCTCCCTCCAGTTGGACACTACCTGTCGAGTAACCCCGAAGTGATGGGCTATCTCAGTGAGGCCCATCAGTGACTGCTTAAGGTGCCGGCCTAGTTTGTTCATTCCTCTGCACCGTCTGCAGGGTGCATGATTGTCGTAACCCACCACTCGATGACGTCGAGCGCACCGGCAGCCTTTCTCGCGATCGCCTGCCCTCCTGCAATCTTGTCCAGGGCACTGCAATACGTCTCTGCCTCTACGAGGGCGTTATACAGTTTGCGCGCGCCTAGCTGCAGCTCCGTTCGATCCTCTGACATTCAATCCTCCTCGATGCGCTTCTGTGTGTGGCAGCCCTTGCATGCCCAGCGAGGCCCATACGCGCGCATGCGCACGCTGCCGCCGCGCTCAGCTGCTAGTTTCATCTCGATGAAGTGTAGCGCTAGCTGCTGACGCCGCATTTTTTTGCCGCACGATGGGCAGCGCGGAGTCGGGACGTGCCGAATTACCTCGTCAGTCATTTATCTATCAGCTTATTGATAAACGCGGAGGCCTCCTGAGCTGCAGGATGTAGGCCCTCGGGCGGCAGCGAATGCACGCTAACGCGCCGCAGTACATCGCGAGGGCATAAATCAGACAGGCAGCGGTTTCCTCCCTTCCAGGCGCATAGCATCTCGCATTCGCGCCACTGTGTTAGGAACACGCCCCACATGAGCAACTGCACTTCAGTCGTATGCTGCATGAATCCCACAGGGGGCTTAAATTCGTAGCCGAGCAGAGCGAAGGCCTGCACAGTAACGTCCCATTCGATTTTTTTTTCGTCGCTCATTACTCACAATCCTCCGGCATCAGGGTTAGCAGCGCGCTGTCGCTCGAACGCCTGGCGCTGCTCTAGCAGCATGATTTGCTCCTGCGCTCGCCTAAGGATCGCGACTAGTCGGGCGTCAGCGCCGTTAACCTCAGCAATTGCTGCCTCGATGTCATCGCTTGTTACGGTGCAGAATTCGGCAGATGCTGCAGTTCGGCGCTTGCGCTCGGCCCTGCTCTCAGCAGCCATCATTGCGCACTCGATAGCCATTGCCTCGCACAATGTGTGAAAGCTGACGAGGCAGGTATCCCACACCTCGACACCGCCGCCGATTTCGTCGCTGCTGTAGGTTCGCCCGCCCGCTTTGTTCGCCTCCCAGAACAGGGTGGCGCCGCTGTGCATGTCGACTGCGCCCTTTGCCAGGGCTGCTTTCACCTCCGCTGCGTCGGCATTCGGTTTCAGCCAAGGCGGCGTGCGTGCATCGATGTCTGCCTGCAGCTTGTCACGCTGCTCAATCATGCTGTGCAGCTCAGGCCCGAGCGCTCCGGCGAGCTTTGCGGCTATATCATTCTCATTCTGCAGTATGCGGATAGTCTCATCGCGCTCGCGCAGGCTATCTTCAAGCTCCTTTCGCCAGAGCGCCTCTTTGTGCATTTTTAGGCCTATGTCGCCTGCGGCCTTCATGGCGATGTCAGCTTGCGCCTGCAGCACCTCAATGCGTTGCTCTAGGCTCTTCGGCTCTTCCATGGCGGTAATCCTCCCCGTAAAAACGGGGCAAGCTTAGCAGCCTTGCCCCGTGCGCTGTCTACCCCTCTGTGGCTATAGCAAGTCGACTGCGGCGCGCGTCTCTGTCGGCGACAGGTGCGCATAGCGCAGTACCATCGTCATTGAGGCATGCCCTAGCAGCTCCCGCACCGTGTTCAGCGCGACGCCTTTCTGCACTAGCCGCGATGCGAAGTGATGCCGCATATCATGCCAGCGGAACCTCGTAATCTTGGCGGCCCGCAGCAGGGCTTTCCATGCAGTCTTGAAACCTCCGGCGAATGGAAACGCGCGCTCAGTGTCAGTCGCCTCTGCCTGCCAGGCTTTCAGGATCTGCATAGCCTCAGAATTGAGCGGGATGTGTCGAGTCTGGCCGCTCTTAGTGAGGCCTCCCTCTAGGGTTAGCACGCGCTGCCGGAAGCCGATGTTTTCCCATCGCAGCGACAGCAACTCGCCTAGGCGCATCCCAGTATTCAGCGTCAGCAGCACAGCCGGCGTCAGGTGATCGCCGTATATGCGCTCGCTCGCTGCAGACTCGCGCTGACGTCGCATGCGCTGCGCATCAGGCGTCAGGCTGGCAGATATCATGCGCACGTCGCGGGCCGTCAGCGCAGCGCGTAGGCGGGCCTCCTCTGCCTCATTGAGGTAGCGCACCTTAGGGTTACGATCTAGCTTCGGTTTATCGACGTCACGTATCGGGCTGCATTCGAGTTTGCCTGCCTTCACGGCCCTGCGCAGCACTCCGGCGAGCGATTCAACGTTGCGCCGAATCGAGGAGGGTTTGTAGCCGTCCTCGACTTGAGTGCTCATCCACTTATCGATGAGGGCAGCGGTGATATCGGTAAGAGGGTAGGCGTCCCATTGTGCGAAATGTTGACGCACCGCATACATCGTCTTAGCGCGGGTGCGAGGCCGGTGCAGCTTTAGCCAGGGTTCGTATATTTCATCGATGAACTGCCTTAGCGTCACTGCGCCCTCGATGAACCCCGACATGGCGGGCCTGCCCAGCTTGACGTTGCTGACGATTGTCCTGCACCGCTCGCGGGCCTCATCAGGCGTCAGCTGCCCGACGCGAGCAATGCGGATCCTGCGTTTGCTCGTCAGTCGAGCGTAGTAGGTACGAACCCCTGAGGGTTGCACCCTGAGCATGAATCCTCTGAGTCGCGAGTCCTGAATCTCGAACGGTTTTGCTCTAGGTTTTGCCTCGTCACTGCTGAGCAATCGAGCGCTGATTACCATCGGCATAAAATCCTCCCCAGACGCGTGCTTATAAGCAAGGGTGCATTATAAACAGGTACTAACCGGTATTAATGAGTACTAAATCAGTCGAGGCATAACCGCATTGAAAATCATGCAGTTACCGCCAAATCACTGATTTACAAGGAGGTGCGAAAAGGGCCGAATTCACATTCGCAACGAGAAGGCCAGGGGTTCGATCCCCCTCGGCTCCACCATAAAAACAAGCCTTTTTCGTCAATCGAGGCCTCAGCTCGAAAACGCTGTAAGCACAGGGGAAGCACAAGTGCCGAGACTCGACGTACGGATACCTGCATCAGCGTGCCCGTTCTGCCGTACGAAAATCAGCAAAGCATCGAGGGTAGCGGGCGACGCAAAGTGCCCTGACGTCGGCGCAGTAGGCTGCTGTCAGAACTGCTCGGGCCTGATCAAATTCGGCGAAGGGATGACACTGCTGCGCGTAACGCAGGAGGATCTAGACGCGATGACTAGCCGTCGCAGGGATTTTTTTACGAGTCTCGCCGCATCAGTCGCGCGGCGGCTGCTCGGGGAGTGGATCGAATCGGAGCGAGAATGAAGATAGGAACTGTGGAAAAACTTAAGCTAAATCTCGCAGAGATAGTCGAGATTACAGGTGAATCTCTGAGCGTAATTCACGACGCAATCAACGCGGGGCACCTCGATACATTCCTTGTCGGGCGCCGGAGATTCGCGAGGCCTGTAGCAGTGAGGCTATGGGTAGATTTTCTAGAGCGAGAAAGCAAGGCGGGCCGGCCTGTCTGCTACAGAGCGCGAGCGCGAGCGCGCTCCTGATGAGTTGCAGGAGCCTCGTTACCCCACGACTGCCATCCGCTGCGGGTGTTTCTAGCGAACATCTCAAGCCGAGGGCCATCAACAACGGACTCTATGTATTCATAGAAAATGTGCGGCTTTTGACTGTGTTTAAACACTTTAGCCGCAACAATGTTATGCCTCAGAGATCTAAATGCCTTTACTCTGCCTCGCACTCCGAATAGAACATGCTCTGTGTGGCCGCGAAACCAGTACCCCATTCCTTTGCAACGCAGTTTGTGCCAGGTAAGCATCGTTTTATATTTGAACCCCCATGCATTTAGCGTAGCTAATGCGTCTGGAAGCATCGGCACGGTAGTCCACATAAAGCACACAGAATCGCGAGCGGCACACTGCGCGATAGGTAGCGCCTTTATTTCATCTAGACTCATGACGTCGTAGTAGTCGCTAGCGCCGTTACAATAAGTAGGCCGCCGCGATCCGGTTGGGGATGTAAATTTATAGCTCCAAGGAGGATCGGCATAGATGACGCGATACTCCTTACCAATATGTTCTTTCATCGTATTGCTTGACGTCGCTCTGCATGCCTCGGAGCAACGCAGCTATTTACCCACGAATCTAAATCGATAACGTTGTATCGAACGCTGCGCCCGACTTTCATATAGCGAGGCCCAGGCTTTCTATTTCCGATCGCACCGCTGCAGCGATCTTTTCGCAGGTAGTGAACAGACATGCCTATGTATTTGGCAGCGTCTGTTTCATTGAGCATCACAGCAGCTTTACCTCAGGCGAGTCATCCGGGCGCAGGGCGATAGTGCGAGGCGATGCAGTGGGCAGCGCGCGCCTGCGATGATTCCATCCCTTGCAAACCATGCGCAGCTTGTCATCAGCGCGTAGCTTTGTGCGGCTCTGCGCGTCGCGTATCAGCGCAGCTCTCAGTTGCCATTCCACGTCATTCTGATCAATGTTTTCGCCGGTATAGAGCTTGCGCATAAAATCCTCGGCGATGTCAGAGGACTTGCGTGCGAAAAATTCGAATAGGGCACCGCCTGAGCCTACTGACAGCGGGCGCGTCTCATGCGGGTAACTCTGCAGGCGCTCGATGCACTGAACTAGCGAAGGGTGCTTAATCAGGTACTCGATGGTGTCGGTGTTAGACACTTTGCTAACCCATTTCAGTCGGCCTACCTCTAGGCGCTTGCACCAAGCCACAGCGGTTGCAGCAGCTCGAACAGTGCTGAGGCTGATGTCGGGGAAGTGCAGCGACAGCGCATCAGCAGGCGTGCGCACTGCACCGGTGTCGATTGTCTTAAAGGCCTCCTTACTGATACCGAATACAATCATCGACTGCACCTGTCGGCCCGCCTCGATGATCGCCAACAGGCGATGCTGTCCGTCTAACACCTGCTCATCATCGCTTATGATGATGGCCTGTCCGTTCATCTGCCAATGTCCGGCGAGAATTTCACTCGCGAGGAATGATACGTGACGGCGCCGCACGGGCCGATTGTTCCTGTTCGCACGCAGCCAAGTGGTTGCAAGCTCTGGAGTGATCGTATCTAGCCAGGTGACGGCATCGCTGCCGTACAATCGCGAGACTCGCTCAGATAGCTGAATAACGTTAGTCATTGTACAGGCAACGCCATCAGTATCTGATCAGCGATATAGCGCAGGCGATCCTGCCCGACGTAGAACGCTACGTGCTTATCCAAAGGCCTGATGTCAGCGTGCCAGCGAAGCGCCTTAACGACGGCCTCCCAGTCGAGTGCCGGCAGTCTCACTGTGTATAGATCCTCACTCATGCTGCATCCTCACGCTTAACCTGCAGCAGCAGGGGCCGGCTGCAGTACGGACAAAACAGGAACCCATTGCGGAAGCCTGTCTTATCGGGCGTGCTCTCGGAATCGATGCACCACTGCCCGCACCCTGTTTCCCATGCCGCCTGCAGCACGCCTCCGTGCGCGCCCACAGACTCAGCGCTGAATCTCCATCGACACTCATCGCGTGACAATTCATTCACTGCTACACCCCCGAGGCAATCCTTTTCTCGCTCCAGATACGCACGCCGGCAACCTTTGCATCTGCTTTCATCGCAGTAACGTATCGCCGTATCTTCGATTCGTCCGGCATCAGATATTCTCGGGGCAGCAGGGCCGCATCTTCAATCTGGAACTGCCACACCTCGCGTACGCTTTGCCCTGCGATTTTTGGGGGCTCGGTACGTATAACAGGCGCCATCGTTAGCGCTGCCTGCTGCGCAAGCGCTGCAGCCTTGTCTGCGTTGCCTACTGCATCAGCCTTGTCGGCTCGCGCCTCTAGTCGAGCGCGCGCCGTTGCAGCCTGAGCATCTGCAACCTGCTGCAGGCGTCGCTGCTCGGCTGCTTTCTTGCCCAGGTACTCGGCCATGCGAGCTTTGCGTATCGATAGCTCCTGCTTTTGCAGATCCCACGGCCGATTCCACCACGCGCGTAGGCTTGTCAGTGCCTCATTGAGTGGCGCCGTTGTCTGCTTATAGCCAGACTCATACATGCGCCCTCGCGCCGTGCAGCCTTTCAGCTCCTCGGCCTCCGCCTCGTAGTCAGCATCAGTATTGATCACTGACACTCGCGCCCTATCGAGGTGCTTCTGCGCGGCGTCATACATCGCGACGTCAAACGTCGGCATAATCACCTGCGGCAGGGCAGGCACTGACTTACCCATATTTTCGCTCCTGTTTATTCCAGTGTGTCGTCACGCATGCTTGAAACAACGCATAATCGCCGTTGTCATCGCGGCATCGCTCCGAGCTGTAGTCATTGTGTTTCAGGCGTACGCAGAGCCGGCGGCTACGCGAGTGCCTACGCCCGGCCCGAAAAGTTTCCTCGTAGAGCTTTTGATAACCAGCGAGCTGCGCGCCCACTGTCTTGGGCATTGCATCCGAGACTTTCCAGTCGACATAGCAGAGCCATCCGTCCCAATCCAGCAGCAAGTCGAGAGTGCCTGCAACGCGCAGAGTCTTACTCGCCACACGCTGCTCTGATGCGAGCACCGTAGCGCCAGATACGCGCAGGAACATCGCAGCGCCGTTGACGTAGGGCGCAACGGCAGCGTCTAAGGAGTCCTCATCGAGCTGGCCACGTGCTAGCAGGTTCACTGCCGCATGCACGTCGCGCCCGAGCGCTCCCGCAGCCTCCAGCTGCCAGGCGGGGACGTGGCTCCAATCAGTCTGCGGGCGCAGTACCTCAGTCACAGAGGGATAGCGCTTACCGTCAACTGTGTAAGCGTGCAACGCTGCGTCAAATTCGATTTTCATTCGGCAGGCCCTATGAATTGCGTATCGGGGCCTATCTTCACGAACGGACTAAACACCTGCAGCAGCAGCGGCTGCAGCAGCTGATTAAACGTCAGCTGTGACACCCAGATCACGCCTGTGCGGCGCACCTCCGCTAGCTCTATCTCGTTAAGCTCCCAGCAACTCGTGACTATGCCGGACTCGGTGACGTGCGCAGGCAGCGGGTTATATTCGGGCTGCTGATCACCGTACGTCTCGGTTTGTTCCTCGAAATAGATAGGCTGCATCGCATCCCCCTGGTAGATAGGTGCCGGCCACGGGGCGTGGATTTCGTCACCCCCTGCCGGCTCTCACGGTTTTTTACGGGCCTGCAGCACTCATGAGTAATCTGCACCTGTAGCGCTCCATCACCTCAAAAAGCGCTGCCCGTCACGATGAGACTATTCCCCTTTGTCGAATTCGTAACAACTGAGCACCGTGTGACATCGAGCGCATATCAGGAAATCCTTTTCCTCTTTCCAGCGATGCCCGAGGAAATACGTACACAGCAGCCGGTGAAACTTCCGAACGATCATGTTCGAGCCTCATTCATCTGCGGATCGGCTATGTAGGCGAGCGCGGTATTCAAATCACTGAACTGCAACTCAGGCAGCGACTTGATACCGAAGCGCTCGCAGAGCTGCTGCGCGGGCATACCCGCATCGTCCATCTTTCGCTGCACTGTGCGCTGCTGCTGATCATTGATCGCGCCTGTGGCGCCTGCCTTAACCTTCGGATCGGCGCGTGGCTTATCCTCCTGAATCACGCCCTCCTCATCGACTGTCGAGGGGCGCAGCTCGGCCGGCATATCCTCTAGATCCTGAGTAAAGATCGCTGTGGCGCCTGTCACGTTCAGCGTCATCGCGATGTGGGCACGCTTAGCAGCCATTTTCAGCACTGTATTGGCCAGATCCTCCGGCTCGGTGCGCACCTGATTCTGCCGGTAAGGCTTGCCTCCCTTGCCTGGCAGCCATTTCGAGCGCCTGCGATCATCAGGCGTCTCGTTAAATTCCTCGATGCATACCGGCTTGCGCCACTTGTACTTAGTTTCATTCGAGCTGCACTCGCCGATGCCTGAGCCGAGCACTGCTGCAGTCACCTGATGCTGCCCAACGCACTTGACGCGGATGCGTACGCAATCATGCGTAGACAGATCCTCAGTGATGTAGTCGGGCGCGATCTTAAACACGGTGCAGAGCTTTTCGGCGCCAGGCTTGAATAGCGTCGGCTTCGGCGTGCCCGGAATCGTCCCGTAGTCCTGGCCCTTTTTCATCGCGTTGCGCATGACGTCCTGAATCGTCATCAGGCGCGACGTCAGATCAGTGCTGCTGCCGAGATCATCAGGGGGCTGGAAACGTGCAATCGCTGTAGACATGTGTGTGACTCCGAATTAAACAGGCAATTTGCCGCGAATCTTTGTTGCCAGCTCTACCTGCGTCCTCAGTTCCTCGGCTCGCTCCTCGCTGATCACGACAGGCGATCGCATCATGAGCAGCGCCATATCTACGTAATTAGTCAGTAGTGTTTTGAGCCAAGACAACTCGTCATCCCCGAGATCGAGTGTGTATTCAGACATTTTGCTGAGCTGCGAATAGAGTGGAAGGGCCGAGAGTCTGCCTGCGCACCCTGCTAAGCCGCGATTAGTAGAGTACGCAACAAATTGCTTAGCGCGATGCTAAGCACCCTTATTGCGCCGTCAACGCCATGCGGCAAACTGCGCGCGTATGAAGCTCAAAACATTTTGCGAGCGACTGACGACGCGCCAGCGCTCTAGATTCCTGCGGTTAGCAGGCACCACACAGAACTACCTATGGCAGCTCCTGGGAGGGCATAGGCAGCCGAGCCTGCGCATCCTGATAGCGCTGCGCGAGGCGAGCAAAGCGATGTTTCCTCGCGATCGCACGCGCTGGCTCACAGTGGGGCGCATGCATATCGAGTCAATCGAGGCGCAGGAAACCAAATCCGCAACGCAGGCCCTATCCGCATGAAAACGAAATCGCGCCCCTGGTTCAGGATGTACGTAGACGCCGTCGAGGATGACAAGCTGCTGCTGCTGGCCGCTGAGGATTGCTGGCAGTTCGTCAAGCTGCTCTGCCTCAAGCGCAGCGGCATCCTCGACTCTGATGCACCGCAGCTAGATAAGCGGGTGGCGCTGAAAATGCGCCTCGCCCCGGACGTGCTCATCGAGGTAAAGCGGCGCCTCATCGAGGTGGGCCTAATCGATGATAGCTATCAGCCGCTGGGGTGGAATAAACGGCAGTTCGAGAGTGACGGAACCGGTGCAGAACGCATGCGAAAACTGCGCGAAAAAGGGACTAGTAAAAGGACTAGTGACAGTGATGTGACAGCGGATGTGACGTCACGCGTGACAAAAAGTGACGCCATAGATACAGAGACAGAGTCAGATACAGAATCAGAATACTCCCCGCCTGCGTCGGGGAGTGCAGAGGGGGCAGCGCAGACGCGCCGCCCCACGCGCGCCGCGAAACGAATTCCAGCAACCTGGGAACCGAGTACGGATTTGCTCGCATGGGCAAGCACCGAGGCACCGCTGGTAGACTTGCGCAATGCCTTCGAGTCAATACGCGATCACGAATTCAAAACAGCGCATCGCGACTGGGATGCGGTTGTGCGCAACTGGCTCCGCCGTGATCAGCAACGCATCGAGGAGCGCATGCCCCGCGTGCGCATCGTCAAGCCTGAGGCCCCGCAGTTTCGCGATGACGATGACAGCATGGACGGGATCGAGCTGTGAGCGCCGACGACTGGCAAAAGCTCGGCGACGTCAAGTTGCCCCGCAAGGCCGCAGCAACGCAGGAATCTGCACCTGCACCGAAGCACTACATTTCACGTCGAGCGCATACCGTCTGGGAACGCATGCGCATCTGGTACCCGAACAAGCTCGCAGCGCACGCACCGGCCGATTACTGCAAGGTGATAGACGCCAGCAAGTCACTCGACGCGCTGCGCACCGCAATGGCCAACATGAAAGTTCGCCACGTCAGCTGGCCGCCGACTTTCCCCGAATTCTCGCTGCTGTTTAACGAGCAACGCGCCAAGTCAATCAACTGGCCGGTGATCCTCGATGAGTTTGCCAACAAGCTCATCAGCAGTGGTGAAATCACATTCGATCAAGCACGCCGCCTGAACTGGCATAACGACGGTGCGAGATACACCGCGCTGTCAGTACCTGCGATCGGCGACGCGCCTGCAAAGCGCTTCCCTATCGAGGTGCCCAAGTGAGCAAAGCACGCGCGCACGAATCTGCAGCTGAGCAACTGCAACGCGATGTAGACAAGCTCATAGATCGCTACGAGACGCCAGGCGTACGCATGGGGGGTAGCGTCCTTAGAGTCGAATGCTTCAAGGCAGATCTAGTGTTTGCTGTCGAGTCCCCTAACGGCGATATGCACTATAGGGGGCGAATCCTGCTGCCTGTCGCACGAAAGAAAAGCAAGGTTTACACCGCTGATCAGGTGCGTTGGGATGAGTAGCGCAGGCTATAACCCGCTGCGATGGAAGTGTGAGCAACTCGGTTGCTTCAACAAAGTAGCGCGCCCGAAAATCGAGATATTTGCTGAGTGTTTCCCTCGGCGTATCGCGATGGGCGATATGGACGGGTATGTAGAGATCGGGGGAAAGTTCCTGATCATGGAATGGAAGCACACAGGGCACGAATCACTAGAGGAGGGCCAGCGCAGGGCTTTCGATGCGTTCCTCAGGGCACCGAACAGGATGTTTACTATTCTGTGCATCTGTGGCGATGCGCATCGCATGCAGGTATCGAGCGCGATGTATTACGCCGGCATCGGCAGCGCATGGAAGCCTCGCGACATGGAATGGTGCAGGCGTTTCATATCGAGCTGGGCAAGCTGGGCCGACAGGAGGGTGTATGCCGCGTGTTAGAGGACACATGATGGAGGGCCGGCGTGATGCTAATCATGCGGAGGTAGTTCACTGGTATAAGCAGCACGGCTGCACCGTTGTCGATTTGAGCACTGTAGGCAGCGGGTGCAGTGATCTGCTAATCGGTTGCGCAGGCGTCACTGATCTGTGCGAGGTGAAAACGCTCTACGGGGAGCTTTCAGAAAGTCAGAAGCGATTCAACCGCGACTGGAACGGCTCGAAATCCTGGAAGTGCACCACGCTCGATGACGTTAACGCGCACGTATGCCACATGCGGGCAAGGGCGCGGTTACTGGGCAAGCTGAATAGGGCCGAGTAATGAACAGCGGCAAATTCTGCAGGCTGACGACGCTCACAGCTCGCTGCACCTCCTGTAACAAGCTATTCGCCGTTACCTATGCGCAGCTGCACTTTTCCCGTGAAGACGGATGCCTATTCAGCCCGTGCTGCTTCGGCGTAGCTACCCTGCATGCCATAACAGTGAAAACGGCGAGGGCGAAACGGTGACAGTTGCAACGTCAGAGGACATCGCCTTTATCGATCGGATCCTAGAGTCTTGGGCCGCATGGGCAAGGCAAGACGGTTGCCCTCGATGCTCGCACCCGATCAGCTATGCGAGTGCACGCAGCGTGTCGCACGTATTGAGGCTAGGCGATGAATCTTTTTCGGTAGTCGACAGCGCTGTGGCAAAGCTCACTCTAGAGCGCCGCAACGTGATCAAAATCCACTACTGCAGGCCGGAGCATGAGACGCGAGGCCGCAAGGCACAGGTTTGCGGTATTTCGATCACGGGGTACAACCGCCTAGTGCGCAATGCACAGCTCGATGTCTACGAGGCCCTAGTGGCGCGTGTCGACTCCTGGCGCATGTCGTGATTCGAACCCCGCAGCTCGTCTATCGAGCGCCCTACGTGTACCTGTGTCAGAGCGCCGAAAAATCTCGCCTGATACGTATTGGCCACACAATGCGTCCTGTTTACGAGAGGCAACGTCTAGAGAAGCGCTACGCGAACGGCATAGCCTGGCTGTGCAACGTTCGAGCCTTCGCTGTGCTAGCGCCTGTGCTGTGGGCGCGATTCGCGTACTGCAGTGCTGGGCGGCAGTGGTTTCAGCCGGATAGGCGGTTACTGCTGCTGGCGGATCAGCTCGTACGTCGAAATAGCGAGGCCTTGCTTAGCGTGGATGACTTGCAGGGCATATTTGCAGCAGTATTTCCTGAGGCGCCTTACACCGGCATCGCTCAGTACCGGATCAGCGAGACGTACATTCGGCGCTGCCGAATGCAACTCTACGATGGAATCGTATAGTTGAAATCTCGCATCAGCCAGTACAAATGCTTATAGGCCTTTCGCAAGTGGGGAAGTAAAAAGCCTGCACTGTAGGTTCGCTGCGTTAGCGCTCGACTGAGGCCTTGTAAACCTCCGAGTGCAGGCGCTTAGGCATAGGGGGCGAGGCCTCGCGCATTTGGCGCCTAATCCTCCCTGGTACGCGTAGCTTTTCCCTCTATGCCTAAGCGCCCTCCCATACATAGGCCCCTCGGGCACAGGAGCGAGCAGCAACGTAAGTATGCGTACAACGTTGCACGCCTAGCACGCCTGCTAGCACGTGGTGATCGCAGCCCCTACAACGCACCCTGGCCCTCTATACGCAAGGCGCACTTACTAGCGAATCCCTTGTGTGTGTTTCACATGGAACAATCTCAGCGCGTACCTGCTAACGAGGTAGATCATATCGACGGTGATCCGTGGAATAACGAGCCACGTAATCACCGCTCGCTATGCAAGCGCTGTCATTCGAGGCGAACTGCTATAGATCAGGGGTTCGCTAAGCGATGAGCAGCATAGGCGCATGCGTCGAGCTGATCATCGATGAGCAAGGGCGCACAGTCGAGGTATTGATAGACGGGGCTAGGATCACGGATGTAGACAATGCAACCGTGCTAGCGGAGCCGAATCAGAGATTGCAGATCGTTATCACCGTCAACGTGCAAAGCCTCCTATCGCGCTCAGGAGGCCTGCAGGGGGTAGGTGGTGCAAAACTCTGAGCATTTTCAGCCACGAGCGCGACGCTACCGCAATTTTCGCGCGCTCGATTCAAGGGTTTCGCACTGCAAACTGCGGGGCGCGTGCCCTAAATCGGCCAGCAGATGACGCAGGGAAGCGCTGCAGACGCGATCGTAAACCGGGCGCTAGATAGCCTAATCCCGTACGCGCGCAACGCTAGAACGCACTCAGACGCGCAGGTTGCGCAGATTGCAGCGTCGATTCGCGAGTTCGGATTCACGTCGCCAGTCCTAGTCGACAGCGCCGGGACAATCATCGCCGGCCATGGGCGAGTCATGGCAGCTCGGCAGCTCGGGCTACAGACAGTGCCCACAATCTGTGTCGGTGACTGGAGTGACGCGCAGCGCCGCGCCTACATTATCGCGGATAACAAGCTGGCGCTTAACGCAGGCTGGGATCACCAGCTACTTGCTATCGAACTTGACGAATTGCGCGAGCTGAAATGGGATATGGATCTGTTGGGGTTCGAGGCGTCCGAGTTAAACGAGCTGATAGGTACGCCGAACTTCGGGCCTAGTAGCGCAGATGAGCAGGGCAAGCTCGATGCGCTTGCAGAAAAGATTGTGCAGTGTCCGTTTTGCAGTCAGCGATTCGATGTCAACGCCCTCCCTAAGGATTGATTGGGCCTCACATGAGGCAGCAGCTACAGCGTGCAGGCGCTGGCATTACTCGCGCAGTATGCCGATGCCACCGCTCGTCAAGTGCGGCGTCTGGGAGTCAGGAGAATTCATCGGTGTAGTACTGTTCAGTCGAGGCGCCTCGCGGAACCTGATGAGGCCCTACGGACTGCAGCAGGAGCAAGGTTGCGAGCTAACTAGAGTCGCGTTGCGTGCTCACTTAACCCCTGTCTCGCGCATCGTAGCGATCGCGATACGCATGATGCACAGGCAGAATCCTGGTTTACGCCTCGTTATTTCCTTCGCAGACGCGAATCAGGGACACGTCGGCGGCATCTATCAGGCCGGTAATTGGATCTATTCAGGCCTGACGAACAAGAAAATAGAGTACGAAACAGCGGGTGGAAAGCGCCTGCACTCTAGGCAGGTATCGCGCAACGGCTCGATAAAGCAGTTTGGCGAGTACACAACTGCTCCGAAAGTCGCAGACTGTAAGCGAATCTATTGCGAGGGGAAGCATCGCTACCTAATGCCACTCGATGCAGACATGCGCGCGCAGTTGCTGCCCTTAGCGCTCCCATACCCTAAGCGTCCAAAGCATGCGATGGCCGGCACCACCGGCACAGCGACGGGGTAGCACCGATCTGGACGCTCCACTATGCCATCTGGAAGAAAGCCTAAGCCGACGTGGTTGAAACTGGTTGCCGGGAAGCCAGGACATCGCCCGCTCAATCTAGACGAGCCTCTAGCAGAGGGCGATCTCATTGAGGCGCCTGACTGGTTCACTCCAGAGCAGACAGCAACCTGGGATGCTGCAATCAAAGCAGCACCGCCAGGCCTGCTAAAGGAGCTAGATCGCTCAGTGCTGACTGTGTGGGCGACAGCCTGCTGGCTGCATAAGGACGCGATTAAACGCATATCGATATCGGGCAGCGTCGTGCGTAACCCTGTAACAGGCAAGCCGATGGAGTCGCCCTACGTTGCCATCGCGAAAGATAACTCGCAGATCATGCTGCGAGCTGCATCAGAGATGGGATTCTCACCTACATCGCGCGCACGCGTGAAAGTGGATGTTGGAAAACGTGTCGGAAATAGATTCTCGGAAATCAAAGATCTCAAGGAAATTGACGAGGTGTAGGGATTACGTATCGATTGCGATCGCGTACGCCGAAGAGGCTATCGCAGATAAGGCGCATGAAAGTCATAACAAGGCAGTGCGCCTAGCAGCAGCAAGGTTTATTAGAGATTTGAAACGCACGCAAAACAAGCGGCCGCCGTTCAACTTTTCACCGCATTGGGCTAACAAGGCTTGTGCCTTCATTGAGCAACTGCCGCACGTCGAGGGCGTATGGGAATCCCTGACGATTGTGATGCACCCGGCGCATATCTTTTTCGTGGTGAATCTCTTCGGGTTCAGAGCGCTAGACGGAACGCGCCGATTCACGTCAGCGCTATTCGCTGTTGCTCGAAAGAATGCCAAGAGCACCATAGCGGCAGCAATCCTACTGTGTGCATTTTGCTTAGAGCCGGAAGTCGGCCCGCAGGTTATCTCTGCAGCCACGACAGGATCGCAGGCGCGTATTGTCTTCGGTATCGCGCAGCGAATGGTGCAGCAATCGCAGGATTTGCGGCTGGCTTTCGATTTAGAAACATTCGCTAATTCGATTGCTCGGTATGAGGTTGGCGGGCTTTTTAAGCCGATCAATGCCAAGGCGAGCACTCAGGATGGGTTAAACCCATCGCACACAGCGCTAGATGAGATTCACGCGCACAAAACACATGATTTGCTAAACGTGCTGCGCTCAGCAGCAGGCGCTCGACGCTCGCCGTTGTTTCTCTATACCACCACCGAGGGCTACGAAAACACAGGGCCGTGGGGCGAGTTGCGCAACTTCGCGCTGCAGGTAGTGCAGCGCGTAGTGGATGCCGATCACTTTCTAGCGCTGTACTACGGGCTAGATGACGAGGATGACGACTTTGACGAGCGACGCTGGGTAAAGGCTAACCCACTAATGCAGGTGAATCCGATACTCCTGAGCGAGATACGCAAGGGCGCTATCGAGGCAAAGTCAATGCCGGGGCAGCTGGCAGAGTTCCGCATTAAGCGGCTAAATCGCCGAGCAGCTGCAGCGAGTGCGTGGGTAAACCTGCGTCGCTGGCGCGAGTGCTCAGGCCCTGTTGATCTCGCAAAGATGCGAGGCCTGCCGTGCTGGGGCGGCCTCGACTTAGCAGCGACTACCGACATGGTGGCGTGGGCCTTGCTGTTTTATGACGAGGATGCTGATCACTTCTACACGCATGTTCGCTACTGGGTGCCTGCAGGTGCAGTGCATTCGCGTACTGAGCGCCGCTCGGTGCCCTATTCCGGTTGGATAGAGCAGCGTCTAGTGACTCTAGTCGACGGCGATACGATTGATTACGAGCAAATAGAGCAGCAGATCCTCGCTGATTACGAGGAGTTTTCACCCTCGGTGATCGCTTTTGATCCCTGGAACTCTACAGCGATGACTAACAATCTGACGAACCAAGGGGTTCCGATGGCTGCATTCATCCAGGGTGCGAAGTCCTATAACCCGGCGATGAAAGTGTGTGAGCAAGCCTACATGGATAAGCGCCTGAGTCACGGCGGCAATCCGGTGCTGCTATGGAACGTCTCTAACGTGGTGCCTATACGTGATACGAACATGAATATTCGCCCCGATCGCAAGCGCTCGCCTGACAAGATAGACGGCGCCTGTGCTCTATTCATGGCGTTCGGCGTCTCGCAGGTTGCAGACGCGAATGCGAACGCGGCCGGATTCTTTACTGATCCGGTGCGCGCATGAGGTTGCGGCAGGAATCTAATCTGCTGCCTCGCGCAGCAGGGGTAACGCCTGCGCGTCGCAAGCAATTCTTCTGGGGCCTGTGGAGCTTTAGCCAGAGCATCCTGCGCAATCGGACTTTCTGGCCGCTCGGTGGCGGACAGGGAGAGTCGGCTCCTCCTGTCAATCAAGTCAGCTCGCGCTCAGGGATCAACATCGATCAAGCGGTGACGCTGACGCTTTCGACAGCGTGGGCCTGCACGTGGCGCTACGCGAATACGATTAGCACGCTGCCCCTGATGCTCATGCGCACAGGGCCGCAGAATACCGCGACTGTCGCCAGCGACTTGCCCCTGTATTCGATCCTGCATGACAAGCCGAACGAACAGATGTCAGCGTCTGCGTTCTGGCAAAGCATGGTTGCCTCGATGTTCCTGTGGGGCAACGCGTACGCACTCAAGCTATACAGCGGTACTGAACTCGTCGGCCTCAAGCTACTGCGCCCCGAGTACGTTACGCCGTACTTACGTAACGATCGCCTGCGCTTCGATTACGCGCCAGGCATTGAGGCCGAGGCAGACTACTCAGCCGAGCAAGTGTTTCATCTGTTTCACCGCTCTCTAGACGGCCTCGTCGGCACCTCGCAATTGCAGTACGGGGCAGATTCTCTAGGGCTCGCGTTGTCTGCTGAGCGAACTAGCTCGCTCTACTGGAAGAATGGAATACGCGCCTCAGGGTTCATTAAAACCAACAGCTGGTTGACGCCGAAGCAGCGCAAGGATTACCGCGAGTCTGTGATGGGATTCATGGGCAATAGCGATGCGACAGACGCCAAGCAGGGCGGCGTGATGATTATCGAAAACGCTGCAGACTTTCAGCCGATCACAATGAAGCCAATAGACGTCGAGCTGCTGGCGTCGCGCCGCTTCTCTGTCGAGGATGTTTGCCGGTTCTGGGATCTGCCCCCGGTACTCGTTGGGCACGCTGCAGACGGGCAAACGATGTGGGGCACAGGTATCAGCGAAATTATTCTCGGCTGGTTCAAGCTCGGCTTGACGCCGATCCTGCGGCGCATTGAGCAGGAGATTTGGCGCCAGCTTCTGGATCCGGTGCAGCGCCTGAGCTTGTTTGCTGAGTTCAACCTAGAGGCACTGCTGCGCGGTGATCCTACGGCGCGCGCTGCCTTCTATTCGCAGATGAGCCAGAACGCGATCTATACGCGCAATGAAATCCGCGCAAAAGAAAACCTACCGCCGATGCCTGGCGGTGACGTGCTCACTGTGCAGAGCAATCTAGTACCGCTCGATAAGTTGGGCGAGGTTGCAAGTGCACCTGCAGCTCAGGTGCGTAGCGCGCTGCGCGAATTTCTCGGAGTGAAAGATGACGCAGCAAAATAAGCAACGGGCGTTCCCTCTGAACGTCAAAGACATTCAGGAGGCCGGCACGTTCAGCGGCTATCTAAGTGTATTCGACGTCATCGATTCGTATAGAGAGGTAGTGGCGCCCGGCGCGTTTCGCAGCACGCTATCAAAGTGGACGGAGAAAGGCAGACTGCCGCCGCTGCTTTGGCAGCACCGCTCAGGCGAGCCGCTCGGCCCCTTTACTCGCATGGAAGAGGATAAGCGCGGGCTGTATTTCGAAGCGCAGCTACTAGTCAATGACATCGCGCGCGCGCGCGAGGCGTATGCGCTGCTGAAAAACAAAGTCATCGGCGGCATGTCGATCGGCTTCTCTATCAACCCTGATGGCGAGGAATACGACAGCCGCGCCGGGGTAGTTGTTTTGCGTGACATCGATTTGTGGGAGGGCTCGTTAGCGACATTCCCTGCAAACGAGGCAGCGCAGGTATCAGACGTTAAGGGCCGAGAGTTTATCGAGCGTATCCGCGCATCGACTGAGCGCGGGAACCTCCCGACGATTCGAGATTTTGAGGACGCAATGCGAGAGGTATTCGCGTTCAGCCGAGACAAGGCGAAGGCACTGGCCAGCCTGGGGCTCGGGCAACTGCAGCGAGAGGCTGGCAGTAAAGAGGCAAGTCCGACACTGGCCGAGATCTTAGAGGCCGTGAAGCAATTGCCAGACATTCAATCTTTACTAAAAGGTAACTCGCAATGACTCCTGAACAGCAGGCACTGATTGATGGCATTAAGGCCGCGATGAAAGAACGCGATGCGGAAACGCTCGTGGTACTGAAGAAAACTGCCGAGGATGTAGAGAAGTTCGGCAAGATTCAGGAGGGCACCAAGGATGCAATCGCCACCCTGAATACCAAGGGCCAGGAACTGCATGCGCGCCTGTCGGAAATCGAACAGAGCGTTGCAGGCCTGAAGGCTGCAGGCCCGAGCAAGCCTGAGCAGGAGAAGAGCTACGGGCAGCAGTTCGTAGAGTCTGAAGAGTGGAAGGCCTTTGCCAAGCGCGGCGGCAGTATCAAGCATACGTCCGAGCCGTTCCGTGCGAAAGCTATCACCTCGATTGCAGGCAGCGGTGCTGCAGGTATCTGGAGCGATCGCCTGCCAGGCGTCATCGAGGAGCCGCTGCGTCCGCTCAGCATTCGAGACTTGCTCGATGTCGGCCGCACCACGAGCAACCTCATCGAGTATATCCGGGAGCTTGTGTATACGAGCAATGCGGATGTAGTCAGCGAAGGCACGCTTAAGCCTGAGTCAAACATCACGTACGAACGTGCGGATTCGCCGATTCGTACCATCGCGCACTGGATTCGCGCTACTCGACAGGTACTCGCAGACTTCCCGCAGCTGCAGTCTCTGATCAACGGGCGCCTGCGATGGGGCCTGAAGATTAAGGAGGAGAATGAGATTCTCCTCGGTGACGGCACCGGCGAGCATCTGCTCGGCTTGATCCCTCAGGCGACGGACTACAACACGGCTCTAAACAAGTCGGGCGATACGATGATTGACGTTATCCGTCACGCGCTGCTGCAGGTAGAACTCGCGTTCTATCCTCCGTCAGGAAGCGTGATGTCTCCGACTGACTGGCATAACCTCGAACTGACGAAAGACAACGAAAACCGCTACATGATGGCATCGCCTATGGCGCGTACGCCACCGATGCTGTGGGGTTATCCCGTCGTCAGCAGCCACGCGATGACGCAGGGCGGATTCCTCGTCGGTGCGTTCCGGCTCGCCTCGACGCTGTGGGATCGCGAGGAATTTTCGATCATGGCCAGCACTGAGGATCGCGATAACTTTGTGACGAACATGGTTACGATCCTCGGCGAGGAGCGCCTCGGCCTCACTGTCTACCGTCCGCGTGCATTCGTTTACGGTAACTTCCCGATCGGCAGCACTACCTGATACCCGTTCGTCGGGCCTGTGTCGGAGCTGCGGACTGCAACGCAGCTCCTCTTTCTAAGGTTGAAATATGCCTCAATACGTAGCGCTAAAGACGTTTCTGGGACGGTACGGAACGATGCACAGGGGCATGACGTACACGCTTCCCGACGGATACGGGCGCGATCTAATGCACAACGGCCTAGTGCGCCTGATGTCTAGGGATCACGCACCGGTGAACGCTGCTCATGCGGAGGCCCCAGTAAAGTTGGGGGAAGGTACGGAGGCCCGGCAGGGCGATGGGACGGCGCTACCGTTGTCTGTATTGCTTCCGGCCCGTCCCTCACTGAGGCGGACGCTGACTACGCGCAATCGCGGGCCAAAGTAATCACGATCAATTCGAGCTATGCGCGCGCGCGTGATGCAGATGTCCTGTATGCGTGCGACTGGCGTTGGTGGAATCACTACATAGGGCAGGTGCGCAAGTCCTTTGCCGGGGAACTGTGGACTTGCTCAGAGCAGGCGCGCGATGAGTTCGGCCTCTACTGGATTCGAGGAGCGCCTGGCGATGGGATCGCGCCGGATCCTGACACTATCCTGCACGGGATGAATAGCGGGCATCAGGCGATCAACCTCGCGTGCATTTTCGGGGCCTCGCGCATCTTGCTGCTCGGTTACGACTGCATGCATACCGGCGGCAAATCACACTGGCACGGCGATCATCCTAAGACGCTAGGTAACGCTCGATGCGTCGGGCAGTGGGCTCGGGGGTTCGCTCGCCAGGCAAAGGATGCAGCGCTGCGAGGTGTCGAGATAATCAACTGCAGCCGCGCGACAGCGCTTACGTGCTTTCGACGCAGCATCATTACCGAGTGCATCTAATGAAAGGCTGGGACTGGAGCAAGTTTAAGGGTAGTCAGGCCTGCCTAAAGTGGGCGCGTCGCAACCTTGAAGCGCTCGAAAAGACGCTGCCGCTAGTGTCTGCGCGCAAGGCCTGTGTGCAGGCGGGGGGCAACCTCGGAATATTCCCGAAGTGGCTGGCTCAATATTTTGAGATTGTTTACACGTTCGAGCCTGAGCAGGAACTGCATAAGCTGCTAAAGCTGAACGCACCGGAAAATAACATCCTCTGCATGAATGCAGCACTAGGAGATACGACAGAGCCGGTGCGTATGGCGTGCACGCGCCGCGATGACTCGGGGCGCGCTGTGCATGAGGGCCTGACGCACGTAGCTGGGCCGGGAAATGTTCCGTGCCTGCGTCTAGATGACTTGCGCCTGAATGAATGCAATCTCTTGTACCTCGATATCGAGGGCTGGGAGTATCGGGCGCTGATCGGTGCTCGCGAGACGATTGATAGGTGCCGCCCGGTGATAGGTGTCGAGATAAACAAAAACATTTCGTACACAGGCCGAAGCGGTGACGAGCTGCGCAAGCTGATCATCTCGCACGGCTATCAGCTCGCCCTCACAGTGCAGTCCGATGAAATCTATACCCCCGCATTCTGAGCAGGCAGCGTATGACGCAGCTTTCAATCGAGCGCGCGCCGTTGAATACCCAGAGCTAGATCGCTTAGAGCAGCTCGCAGGCTACGCGGTTGATCGCGCGCGACTAGAGAGTGCAGCGAGGATTCTGCAGTGCCCGATCAAAGCGAACGCGCCGAACTGGCAGCACGGGCGCGTTCTATATACGCTCGCGCGTCAATACATCGCGTGGCAGAAAGTCCCGACTATCTTTCTCGATATCGGCACCGCGAAAGGGTTCTCGGCGTGCGTCCTATCGTGGGCGATCGCGGATGCAGGCGCTGCGCACCGCGTCATCTCTATCGATGTAGTAGAGCCTGACACGTTCGTAAAGCGTAACAGCGTTGTAGAGTGCGAGCGCCTGATGACAGTGCAACAGTTCGTAGCGCCATTCATCGCCGCGCAGGTGTCCGTAGAGTTTCTCGGTAGAGGCTCAGCAGACTGGCTCATAAAAGCGCCTCGCGATACGCATATCGGCCTCGCGTTCATCGACGGCAAACATACGTTCCAGTCGGTGACGCTGGAGGCGCTTTCGATTGCCAAGTTCCAGTGTCGAGGCGACGTGATGGTATTTGACGATACCCAAATCCCTGACGTAGGCCGCGCCACGATGCAGCTGCGCAACTATCGCCGCGACGGTATCTATCTGTCAGGGGCGCATCGCTCCTACTGCGTAGCCGTCAAGTGCTGACGGTTGCGTGCGTATACGTGAAAGGGCATGTTGCCTTTACTCAAGAGTACGTAAAGCGTCTGCACTCAATGGCGCGGCGCTGCATCGCCCGCCCGTTCGAGTTTGTCTGCCTCACTGATCAGCCCCATCAGATGCCTCGCGGCGTGCGAGCAATCCCGATCAGGTTGCCGTATCGCTGTAAAGGATGGTGGGCGAAAATCGAGCTATTTAAGCCAGGCAGATTCGGAGGGCGCGTTCTGTATCTCGACTTAGATACGCTGCTGCTCGGGCCGCTCGATGACATCATTGATTACAACGCAGAGTTTGCGCTAGCGCCAGACGGTGCCCCGAACTTCAAGGGCGGCGAGGGCCTTGCTGTAGTCAAGCGCTATAACTCCAGCGTGATGGTTTGGGATTGGGATTTTGCACCTGAGCTTTACAGGCGCTGGACTCCTGCGGTAGCGCGCCGCCTATGGGGTGATCAGGACTGGATCGGCGAGCAATGCCCGGACGCAAGCATCATGCCTGCAGAATGGTTCCCTCGACTGAGTATCGCGCGCGAGCGCTGGCCGCAATCTGCAAAAGTGGTGCTGTGCAAAGCGCCTAAAAATGCAGCAGCGGCTCTGCATTGGAGCTGGTTCGAGGAGATGTGGAAATAATGGGCGCACCGGGATTCGATGACGCACCGATGACGTGTTTGGCACCCTCGGGAAGTTTCACGCCTATAACATTCTGCTATCCGTACTACGAAAACGCAGGATTTTTGCGCGAGCAAGTACACGTCTGGAATAACTATCCTGACGAGTTGCGCCGCCACCTGTCAGTCAACATTGTAGATGACGGCTCGCCTGATCATCCTGCAGCTGACGTGCTGCGAGACATGCGCTTGCGCTTTACTGTTCGGCTATTCCGCATCGGCGTGGACGTTCGTTGGAACTGGCTTGCAGCTCGAAACATCGCAGTTAATTACGCGCATGATTGGTGCCTGCTCACGGACATGGATCATGTGGTTCCGCAGGAAACGCTGCGCGCGATCATTTGTAGCAGGCTATCCAGCAATGTCATTTACAGATTCAGCAGGCGCGAGCATACAGGCGAGGTGATACACCCGCACCCGAATAGTATGCTGATGAGGCATGCAACGTTCTGGCGCGTCGGAGGGTATGACGAGGCGCTGTCGGGACACTACGGAACAGACGGGGATTGGCGCAGGCGCTGCGCAGCGACTGCCCCTGTGTTTACGCTTCCGTGCCATCTGCTGCGCTACGAGTACCAGGGCGACAGCTCGACTACGCATTACCTGCGCAAGCAACCTGAGGATGCAGGCAAAAAGGCAATCATCGCAAAGCGCGGGCCGGGCTGGCGTCCTAAGGTGCTGTCGTTTCCTTACGAGGAGATAATCATTGCTTAGGGTAGTGACGTGGAAGTGGAAGCCTCTGCAAGGCTACCGCAGCACGTTCCTTGCAGCGCACGTAAACATCCTGCGCAATATGGTTGCGCGTCACTACAAGCGCCCTCATGAGTTCGTCTGCATTACTGATGACGCGGAGGGTATCGATGCAGACATTCGAGTGATCCCGCTTTGGGATGATCACTCTACGATCGTAAGCCCGCACCGCCCGACGAGTCCTAGCTGCTACCGCCGACTGAAAGCATTCAGCGCTGAGGCAGCAGACATTATCGGGCCTCGATTCGTCAGTCTGGATTTAGACACGGTGGTTACGGGGGATCTGTCGCCGTTGTTTGATCGCGAGGAGGATTTCGCGATCTGGGGCGATACCGCACCGCGCACCTGGTACAACGGGAGCTTTTGGATTCTCACTGCAGGAACCCGCACGCGGGTGTGGACTGAGTTTGATCCGAAGCGATCACCGGCCATAGCGAAAGCATCCGGGCAACTCGGCAGTGATCAGGCGTGGATCGGCTACTGCCTCGGCCCGCACGAAAAAAAACTCAGTCAGCGCGAGGGTATCTATTCATGGCGGGTGCACATTGAGCCGCGCGGCGGTGCGCTACCTCGCGGCTCGCGGTTGGTTATGTTCCACGGCCACACGGATCCGTGGATGCCTCACATTCAGCAAAAGCACAGCTGGATTCGCGAGCACTATAGGTAATCATCATGCTTACGCTGCTGGAAGTGAAAGAACATCTGCGAATTGAGCCGGAGAATACGACGCAGGATGATTACCTATCGCGCCTGAAGGCAAGTGCGGAAGCCTGGGCCTGCAGCTTTCTCAATGTCGACTCTCTGGAGGAGTTCGATAGCGACAGTAGCCCGCCTGCAAGTCCGTTCAGGCTGCCGGAGGATCTGAAAACAGGGCTGCTGTTTCACGTCGAGGCAGTGTATCACCGAGACGAAAAAATGATGCAGCTGCTGCTAGACAGGGCCGAGTGGTTAGTAATGCCGTACCGCAAACAGATGGGCGTATGAACTGCAAAACGTGTCGACGCATCCGGGAAAGATGGCGCGAAATCCTAGCGCGTAGAGATATCAGGCGCGCAGAGGAGCGCGCGCGTGCGAAGCGCTTCGCAGCGCAGGCACGTTTGCCAGATGAGCCACCGTTTCGCAACGCGCGCCGGCCCGATGAACCGCCTGTGCGCAACGTACCTCCTGAGGATCGCGATAGATGAACTCCGGGCAGCTTGATCAGCGCGTGCTACTGCAGCGCCGCATCGAGACGCGCACGCTGCGCGGCGCCGTAGTGACTGCATACATCGATGCAGGCTACATGTGGGCTGCTGTTGAGCCGCTGAGCGGGCGCGAGTTGTTTCATGCGCAGCAGACGCAGGCAGAGATAACTACGCGCGTGCGCGTGCACTGGCAGCGGGGAATTACCGAGCTGATGCGCATAGTGCATACGCGCAGCTACGCCTCGCCTCAGCTCCTCGATATTTACGACGTCGCCTCTGTGCTCGACATGTCATCGCGGCATCACGAGCTGCACCTACTCTGCATTAAGCGGGCCGTCGAGCAAGGGGTAAGCATACCCCCGTCAATCATCACTGCAGATATGGACTCTATAACCGTCGACAACGGGTGACGAATGCAGACGCCAGTCAATATCGGGGCCTCAGCGAATGATGGCACCGGCGACAGCCTGCGCGTTGCGTTCGCAAAGCTGAATGCAAACGATGCCGAACTGTTCGCAACTACGGCCGCTACGCCTGCGTCACTCCTGGCTCTAATCCTGCAAGTTGACGGGCCTGGCTCGGGCCTAAATGCAGACTTGCTCGATGGACTCAATTCAACTGCATTCGCGCTGGCGATTCACCTGCATGCAATCGCGGATGTCACCGGCTTGCAGGCAGCGCTCGATGCGAAGTTACCGGCTACGAGCTACACGGCAGCTGACGTACTGAGCAAGCTACTGACAGTCGACGGTGCCGGCTCGGGCCTCGATGCTGACACCCTCGACGGGCAATCCTCTGCAGCGTTCCTGCTAGCGTCGAGCTACACAGCGGCTGACGTACTGTCGAAACTGCTAACGGTAGACGGTGCGGGTAGCGGCATAGATGCGGACTTGCTCGACGGCATGTCATCTGCTGCCTTTGCGCCGGTGTCACATACGCACGCGCAGAGCGAGGTGACAGGACTCCCAGCAGCCCTTGCAGCAAAGCTTGACGCAACTGCCTACACGGCCGCTGATGTCATCGCGAAAGTCCTAACGGTAGACGGCGCAGGCTCAGGGTTAGACGCTGATCTGCTGGACGGGCTGTCGTCTGCTGCCTTCGCAACCGCTGTGCACTCGCATGCAATTGCTGACGTCACCGGCTTGCAGGCAGCGCTTAACGGGAAAGGGGATCTGTCGAGTTCGGTTTCAGTTTCTGTGGACAGCGAGTTAGTAGTATTCAGTGGCACTACGGGCAAGCTGATAAAGCGAGCGATAGGCACAGGCCTTGCGACGTTGACGGCGGGCGTGCTGTCACTCACGGATCCAGCGACGTTCGCCGCAGCGGTGCATACGCACGCCCAGGCAGATGTCACAGGACTCACAGCAGCGCTCGCAGCTAAGTTAGATTCGAGCGTATACACCGCCGCTGACGTCCTGTCGAAACTGCTAACCGTTGACGGTGCGGGCTCGGGCCTCGACGCCGATTTGCTCGATGGCTTTTCATCTGCTGCCTTTGCAGCTGCGTCGCACGCGCATACGATCGCTGACGTGACAGGCCTGCAGACGGCGCTCGATGCCAAGCTTGCATCAGCCAGTTACACGGCAGCTGACGTGCTGAGCAAGCTACTGACGGTAGACGGTGCAGGCAGCGGTATAGATGCGGACTTGCTCGACGGGCAATCCTCTGCAGCGTTCCTGCTAGCGTCGAGCTACACCGCCGCTGACGTACTGAGCAAGCTACTGACAGTCGACGGTGCAGGCTCGGGCCTCGATGCTGACACTCTAGATGCGCTGTCGTCGGCTGCATTCCTGCAGGTATCCAGCTATCAGGCGCTGACGCCGACGTGGAGCGCCGATCACACCTTCACGGCGAAGGTATTTGTAACGGCTGTGGCAATCCCGGCAGGCCTCGGCGGCGGCGGTGCGGGAAGTTTGTATGTCGGCGCCACAACCACCGGTTCGATAAACGCTTATCAGTACGGTGCGGTGCCGCATGTCAACCTGTACCGCACCAACGGCAGCGTCGGATCGGAAACGGCTATCGTATCCGGCAACCAGCTTGGAATGCTGCGTTACAGCGGCAACTACACTACCGGCACGTTCTACAGCGGTGCCGAAGTCATCGGAAGTGCAACCGAGAATTGGAGCGGCACGAATCGAGGGGCCAAGCTAGAGCTGTATGTAACGGCTCTAACGACGGTTGCGCTAGTGCAGGCAGCTAGCATCGCGTTCGAGGAGATAACGCTACTCTCTACGCATGAGCAGCCGATCCTAACGATGGGTTCGTTAGTCGGGACATCGCTAACAGCCCTGCGCGGCATAACTGTTGCGACTACAGGCGCTGCGAATTTGAGGCTGGTATCTAGAGCGGGGCGAAACACGTTCAATGCGATTCGCATAAACGGTACTAGCGCATCGCCAACAGCATTGCTCGCGAATGATCCGCTATTCCTGTTCACCTCAGGAGGTGCGCAGGATACAACGCCGACGCTCAATACTGCTGGCGGCTTCTCGATGACGGCCGGCGAGAATTGGAGCGCTACAAATCGCGGCTTCATTTTGAGGCTGCAGAGTACTGCAAACGGCGGAACCACTCAGTCGAATACGATCACGTGTCACGGAACGCAAGCACAATTCCTCGACGGAACTTTAGCGCTGCCTGCTGTCGCCTGGGCTAGCAGCCTCGGGATGGGCCTTTACAGGATCGCAAATAATCAGCTCGGCGTCAGCTGCAACGCAACGCTGGTGCTCGATGTCTCGACGGCGCTTTTCGCGATCACCGCGACAACGGTTCGATTAAACACCACTAGCGCCACGACGGTAGGCGCTGCGGGAGGCGCGTCTGCGTTGCCTTTAACCCCGCTTGGGTACATCACAGCGAACGTGAACGGCACCGCCTGCAAGATACCTTTCTATAACACCTGAGCAGCCATGAAATACGAACTGAATACTAAGCTTCTGAACCTCGATGGAACCGAGATAAAGACGCCTGAGGGCGGCGCGGTAACGTTCAAAACAGTAGCAATTGCCTGTCTGGTGCAAGCGCAGGATCGCGAGGCCGAAGACAAAGTTGCGGCATTCCGGCTCGCGGTAAAACTCGAATGCGCGACTGCAACGGTGGAGCTTGAAGCCGAGGAGGTTACTCGACTCAAGCGGCTGATCGGCGCTGCTATGCCTGTCGTCATCGTGGGCCGCATGTTCAATCTGCTGGAGCACAAATGATTCAGGGTGGCGCGCAGCTACGTCGGCAGCTCCTGCAGCTGTCACGTAATGCTCAGGGGCGCGCGCTGCGCGCTGCCGTGCGCGCCGGTATCAAGCCTGCTCAGGCGCGCGCAAAACAGCTGATACCTGTAGGCGATGAGGCGCACAAAACCGAGCAGGGCAAAGTAGTCAGGCCCGGATTCGCACGCCGCAGTATCCGCGCCATCGTGAAAGTCAGTCGAGATAAGACGCGAGCCGAAGCGCTCTTGGGCGTGCGCAAAGAGGCGCGATATGCGGTGCAGTTCATTGAGCTGGGCAGCAGCAAGACGCCTGCACAGCCATGGTTGCGGCCAGCCTTCGCGTCCCAGCAGCAGCAGATGGTTGAAGCAATCGCAGAGTCGCTTCGCAAAACGATCGCGGACGCAGCGAACACAAGATGAGTGATCCGAATTTTTTCCAATACCTGCTCGATGTAGCGCAGGTGCAGATGCTTATTTCCGATCGCTTTTACGCCGTGCGCGCACCGCAGGGGGCACAGCTGCCGTATGTGGTGTGGGCACGTTCAGGCCTAGACAGGCAAGCGATGTATTGCGGCGTCAATGGCGTAGTCGTCGGCGAGTACACATTCAGCTGCTACGGCATCACGCCTGACGAGGCGAACCGTGTGCACATAGCTATCCGCTACGCAATGCAGGATTTCGCCGGAATGATGGGCGACGTGCGCGTAAAGCACTGCCACCTGCAAACAGATTTCGAGTTAGAGGATCCCGATCCTGACACACACAGTGTGCGGCAGCTGTGGCAAGTCCATTTTGTAGAGACATAGGAGCGCCTATCCATGGCATCTGAAGATACCTTGATCGGTAATGAGTTTCGCTTTCAAGTCGGAAACGGGGCCTCGCCAGAAACGTTTGCAAATATGTGCGCCACAGTCGAGGCGAGCGGGCTCGGTGAGGAGTCGCCTCTAATCGATACGACTGCACTTTGCGACGCTGCGCGCATGTATCGGCGCGGCCTGCCGGACGGCCTAGAAGTGCCGCTGTTGGTTAATTTCATCCAGGGCGATGAGCAGATACAGAATCTGTACCTCGATTACAAAGCGAAAACAGTTCGCAACTTTCGAATGGTGATCGCGGATTCTTCGCCAGAAGAGTACGTCGAGTTTTCGGCGATCATTCGAGGCTGGAGCCTCGGCGCGCCTGTCGGCGAAAAATCCACGATGACGTTTACGCTAAAAGCAACCGGGGAAGTTAACTGGGTGTTTGCATGAGCAGATTCACGCTTCAATCCGAGACTATCGAGATACGCGGGCAGACGCTTACAGTGCGCGAGCTGACGGATAAGCAGAAAGGGCAGTGGGCGAAAGCGGTAAGCGACGATGTTTATTGCGCGCCCTCTATGCTCGTCTCGCTTGTCTGCTATCCGCCGGTGACTATCGAGGAGGCAGCAGACTGGCCCTCGCAGATCACCGCGCAGGTTGTGACGATAGCGCAGCGGCTGTCAGGTATGGGGGGCGACGAAAAAAACGCCTAACGCCCGAGGAGATTTTCCGGTGCAGGATCGCACTGGGCCTCGGGCTGCTACCTAGTGAGGTGCAGGAGATACCGGCTAGCGATTACTCGATGCTGACGCGCTACTGGCTGCATGAGCCATGGGGTTCCTGGCGCGACAATCTGCACACAGCATTACTCGCCACTGAGATACGCAGGCCGTATCTAAAGAAGGGCTCGCCTAACCCAATCGGGGATTTCATGCTCAGGCATCCCGACGAGCTGAGCGAGGAGCGCGCAGAAAAGAAGCGCAAGGCCTCCCGCAACCTGTTCAGCATGTTCAAATCGATCGCAAAAAAGAGGCCCCGCAATGGTTGATCTAGCATCGCTAGTAGTCAGGCTTATCGCGGATACCTCGCGTTTTCGTGGCGATCTAGATCGCGCGGCGAATGAGCTTTCGGGGTTCGAGAGGATCGCGAAAAGCGCTGTCGGAAAGGTTGCCATTGCGGCAGCAGCAGCTGCTTTCTCGGCGGCAGCTGCATTCGCCGTCATGGCGAAATCGGCTATCGATGCTGCCGACTCAATGAATGATCTGTCCAAGCAGACAGGTATCAGCACGGAGGCGCTGTCACAGCTTGAATATGCAGCAGAGCAATCAGGCACGAACCTGGAGGGCCTCACTGCGGGGTTCCGAAAGTTCAGTAAACAGATTGCGGAGGCCGCTGAAAAAGGCGGGCAGGCGCGCGACGCGTTCAATCTAATCGGAGTCTCTGTAACTGACGCAGCAGGCAAGTTAAAGCCTACTGAGCAGCTGCTGCTAGACGTTGCAGAGCAGTTCAGCATGTACAAAGACAGCGCGGCCAAGGCTGCATTCGCACAGGAACTGTTCGGGAAGTCAGGCGCGCAGCTTATCCCGTTCCTGAATCAGGGAAAGGCAGGAATACAGGGCCTCATGAAAGAGGCGGAGCGCCTAGGCCTTACGATCTCGGGAAAGACAGCTGCAGCAGCCGATGACTTTAATGACACCCTAAACACGCTTAACGCGCAGCTGACAGGGATAGTGCGACAGGTGACGTATGAAATGCTGCCGATGCTGCTGAATCTGGTTACAGCGTTTTCAGAGTTCGTGCGCGAGGGCAACGGCGCGCGAGGTTTAGTCGAGGGCCTAGGCACTGCATTCCGTGCGGTACTGTACGTAGGCATCGCAGTAGCGGATTTGTTCGGCGATCTAGGCCGCGCTATTGGCGCGTTCTATGCTGCGGAAAACGCGCTGCTGCATCTGAACGTTAAGGAGGCGCTGACAATCATTGCAGAGGCGAACGCTGACGGAGTTGCGCAGGAGGAGCGTACTTCTAAGCTGCTTGCAGCGATCTGGGACGATCGGGGTAAGGCGTACAAGAAAGCATTCACAATCGATAACCTGCTCGGGCTCGGGCGAGATTCACCGCGCCCAAAGCCGGGCGATAAAGTCGATTTCCCGATCCCGAAAGCAATCATCGATCCGGTGCAGGAAATTGAAATCAAGCTTAAGAAAATCGAGGTAGGCCCGCTCGATGATTTGTTTGACGAGATGAATAAAAAGACTCGCACTAGCACCGAGACGATTCTGGCGACGTTCAGCGAGTTAAAGGCGAGCCTCGATGTACTGTTCAGCGAAGGCATCATTAACCAGGATGTCTACACAAAACGTCTCCAGGGCGTGTATGACGACATGCGCGAATCTATTGCGAGGCAGACTGAGGAGGCGAAAGAGAAAGCAAAGGAGCTTAACGAGTTCCAGCTGCAGGCAGCACGCAATACGCAAGACATCATTGCGCAGACGTTCGAGGATCTGGCGACGGGCGCTGATACCTCATTCGGTGAAATCGTGAAATCCTTCGGGCAAATGATCATACGCCTAGCGGCACAGGCTGCTGCTGCGAACCTTGCAGGCAAGCTGTTCGGCGAGGCAGGCGGCGGCGAGAAAGGTTCAACGGGGTGGATAGGCGCAGCGATAAGTGCATTCACAGGTGCGCCGAAACGGGATAGAGGGGGCAGGGGGCGCGCAGGCGTTGCCTATGCGATCGGAACGGGCGCGCAACCGGAGATGTTCATCCCAGATCGCGCGGGCACGTTCGTACCTGCAGGCATGGGCGGTATGGTTGTAAACAACAATTTCGCTGTAACAGGAGATGCGCCAATCTCGCAGCGAACGCAGCTACAAGTTGCAGCTGCGGCCTCGCTAGGAGTTCAGCGCGCTAACCGCCGGAATAACTGATATGCCGACGATCACTGCAGATACCACGCCGGTGTTTCCTACGTGCCCGGCATACGGATTTCGAGCGGATCCATTCTTTCTAGTCAAGATCATCGCGCGCGAGGGCGGTTACGAGCTAGTGGATAGAAAGTGGAGCCAGGCTCGCCGGCAATATGACGGGACGCCGTTAGGCGATCGCGCGCAGGAGGATATAGAGGATATCCTCTACTTCTGGCTCGCTATCGGAGGCATGGCGGGGCGCTTTCGCTTCAAGGATTACACCGACTACAAGAGTAGTCGACTAGCGGGCGACGTCAGCGCGATTGATCAGCCGCTGCTAACGCTCGATACAAGCCCGGTGTCATATCAGCTAGCAAAGCAATACATCGTAGGAGCGTTCTCGCATACGCGGCCCATACGACGGCCACGTGCAGGCACAGTGCTAGTCGCGAATGAAGTCGGGGCAGCGCAGACAGACTACAGCCTCGATGAGTCGACGGGCATACTGACACCGGGCGGAGGATTTGCAGGCGTGCCAACGGCCGCAGGGTTTGAATTCGACGTGCTGTGTCGATTCAATGACAGCTTTACGCCGAGCATCGTCAACCACGAAATCCAGAATGCGGAGGTGTCTATTATCGAAATCCGCGAGGCCGACTGATGCGTACCGATATAAGCGAGGCGCTCCTAGCGCATCTGCGAGGCAATCAGCTGACGGTAGCAATCTGCTGGGTGATCGCAAAGCGTGACGGCACTTTCATTCGCGGCACCGAACATGATCGCGACGTGACTGTATCGGCAGGGCCGCTCGCCGGTGTCTATCGCGCAGGTGCAAACATCACAGCGAGCACCGTGCAGAGCGGCTCTGACTTAGCTGCAGACAATATGGACGTCGACGGCGCGATACCTCAGCAGCCAGTTGACTACATCGATGTCAGCGTTCGAGATATCGAGGGCGGCCTGCTGCAACAAGCGCCCGTCACAGTGTTTTTCCTGAACTGGACGGCGCCGGGCGATGGGCAGGCGATCATGCGTCGAGGGTTCCTCGGCGAGATTACACGCGACAGCGACGGGCGCTATACGACAGAGATTAGAGGCCTGCTGCAACTCCTATCGCAGCAGGTAGTCGAGACGTACAGTGAACGCTGCATCGTTAAGCGATTCGGCGACGCGCGCTGCAAGCTGAATCTCGCGCCCTACACGCACACAGGCACCGTAACTGCAGTCACGAACCGAAAGCAATTTCAAACGGACTTTGACGCGTCGCCGTATCCTGATTTTCGTGGCGGTGAATTCACGTTCACCAGCGGTGCTAACTCCGGCTACAAACGAGAGTCGCGCACTAGCGAGGCAGGCGAATTTATGTTCTGGGAACCCTTCCCCGAGACGCCTGAAGTTGGCGACACGTTCAGCGCGATCCAAGCCTGCAACCGCAGCTTGATCACCTGTCGAGACGTGTATGACAATCTGGTGAACTTTCGAGGGCATGGCGTATTCATCCCCGGAATCGATGCGCTGATGCGAGGCCCGACGTGATCACTCAGGCGCAGCTCATTGAGGAGGCGCGCCGCTGGCTGGGGGTTCCGTACGTGCATCAGGGCCGAACACAGTACGGTGTCGACTGTATCGGCTTCATCCTCTGCGTGCGCAACGCCATCAGCCCGTGGTGGGCAGTGAACGCACGCGAGCTGCGCACGTATCAGCGCCGCCCTAAGGACGGCCTATTGCTCGGCATCGTAGAGCAGCACTGCCTGCAGCTAGCAGCGCCTGAACCTGGGGCAATGATCCTGATTCGCTGGCCGCAGACGCCGTACCCTTCGCACGTCGCTATGTACGTAGAGGGAAACCTTATTCACGCGTACCAGCGCGCGCACTGTGTAGTCGAAACAGGATTTAGAGCGCACTGGAGGCGCTATACGCATTCGTACTGGAGACTTCCGGGCGTGCAAGCATGAGTAACGCAGGGCAGGCAGCACTCGCAATTGTTGGCAGTATCGTAGGCTTTGCAGTCGGAGGCCCTGCAGGCGCTGCGTATGGCTTTCAGCTAGGCCTCGCTGTCGGGACGCTGGTATCTCCTACGCAGCTGCCAGGCACATTCGGGCCTCGACTGCAGGATAAGCGCACTACGAATGTCGAGCTAGGCACGCCAATCACAGAGCTATTCGGGCGCGACGTCGTAACGGGAACAATCATTTGGCTCGGTGAAATAATCGAGACGTCAATGACTGAGGACGTCGGTGGAAAAGGCGCACCGGAGGGCAGCAATACCACCTACAGCTACAAGCAATCTATCGCGATCGGCCTCTGCAGAGGCCCGCAGTCAGAGCTGCGCCGCATCTGGGAAAACGGCAAGCTCGTATATGACACTCGAATAATCGACGGCGAATCCGCTGATGATTTCCTGCAACGCGTAGCCTCTAACGAGCTGTACGCATCAGGCTTTACGCTCTATCAGGGAGATGAGGCGCAGCTGCCTGATCCTACCATCGAGGAGAAAGAGGGCGTCGGCAACGTGCCTGCCTATCGAGGCCTCGCGTATATCGTGTATATCGAGCGCACCCTGCGCGATGATCAGGCCCTGCGTCATCCATCGTTTAAGTTCGAGTTAGACGCTAGCGAAACAGGAGGGGGCGACTCCTTTATTATCCCAGGAGTGCTATTCGTTACTGAGGTGCCAGGTAGTGAGTCAGAGCCGTATTTTCTTAGGGCGCTGACGTTCAATGACACTGATTCAGTGGACGTGGTGCAGTTCGAGGATACTTTCGACTCTTCAGGAATCAATGCTGTTGACGTCTGCGGAAAAGGTACGCGGGTTTTTGCAATCGGCAACCTCAGCACCACCCAATACTGGGCGCGATTCTCTAATGACGGAGGCGAGACGTTCGCAGTAGTACTAGTCGGCGCCGAATTCGGTACGCCTCCAACGACAGTCCAGCCGTTCAGTTGCGACATGTCATCAGACAGTTACCTGATTGTCTGCTCAGGAATGCGGCAGCCAACCGATACGGAAGCGCTTGTTTACTCTTCGAGCGATAGCGGGCAGGCCTGGGGTAACTGCGTGATATTAGCTGTCGAGTCAGATTTCAGATTCAGCCGGGTTAAGTACATAGAGCCTGCAGATATCTGGCTGTGCGGAGGCTTTCGAGGTATCGCGAAATCGCTCGACGGCATCACGTGGTATCAGCCGCTTTCAGGAGGCGTCGGCGCGATCCTGGACTTTGCATACGGTGCAGTGACGACAGTAGCAGCTGTAACTTCAAGCTCTATCTACGCATCCACGGATGACGGCGAGACGTGGAGCCTCGCTTACAATGGAGGGTTCTCGCATCGCGGCTTAGCCTTCTGTAACTTCACCTGGTGCCGTTACGACGCCGGGATATTCGGGGTTATCGACGGAGGATTTTCAGTCGCTACAAGCGTTGCCGGCCCCTGGAGCGCGATCGCTACGGCCCCGGCCGGGTGGGATATTCGCGACTTGATTTCAGACGGGCAAAAGTTCATCGCTGTAGGAAAGAACGGCGTCGGTGCAACGCTGATCGGGGTTTCAACTGACGGGGTAACGTGGACGGTTGCATCCGAGGGGCATGTTGCTAACGCCAGGATCAATCGCGCCAAAAACAGGTGGACATCGATATGACGATATCGGTAGCCGAAATCATCTCGACGCTGTGTCAGCGCTGCGGCCTGTCAGAGGACGATATCGACGTATCGGATTTAGAGGGCGTGAACGTTGCAGGCTACAAGCTAGAGCGACTGACAGACGCGCGCAGCGCAATCGCGGTGCTGCGTCAGGTGGGATTTTTTGACGCGGTGGAAAGCGGCGGCGTTATCAAGTTCCCCACGCGAGGCAAGGCAACCGTCAGGACACTGAGCGCGGCGCAGCTCGCAGCGCATGAGTACGGGAGCGAGCAACCTGTAAGCGTCACTACAAAATCGGTGCAGGATGTAGAACTGCCCCGTCAGCTATTCGTGCAATACAGGGATCCTGCGCGCGACTACGATAACGGGCAGCAGGGTTCACCGACGCGCCTGACGACAGACGCTGTTAACGACGTGTACGTAGATATCGCGGTAGCTATCGATGCGACGCAGGCGCTGCGAGTTGCTGAGATGCTATGGGCAGACATGTGGGCAGGCCGCTGGCAGCACGCCCTAGCGCTCGATGCGTCGAATGCGGATCTGGAGCCTACCGATACAATCCTGGTACCTGTAGACGGGCGCCTGGAGCGCATGCGCGTGGTAGCAATCCAGGATTCAGCCGTGGTGCTGCGCTCGCTGTCACTGCTGCGCGATGACGTAGGTTCGTACGTGTCAACCGCAATCGCGGATCCCCCTGCAGCGCCGCCGCAGCCGCTGATGATTCTCGCCGGTACTACGCTAGTGCTCCTCGACTTGCCCCCGCTGCGCGTCACGGATAACGATCCTGGCATATACGCTGCCGTGCGACGCACTAGTGCAGGCAACCTATGGCCAGGCGCCTCTGTGTTTCGCGGCGAGCCCGGGGGCGCTCAGATAGCAGTAGGCAGCGTGACGAGCGAGGCGGTTGTAGGTACGGTACTCGCTGTTATAGGTACAGGCCCGTACACAGTCTGGGACGATGCGTCCGAAGTGCTGATTACCTTGCCGCGCGGGCAGTTCGAATCGAGGCCTGACGCACATCTGCTAGAGGTGGGCGCGAATACCCTCGCAGTCGGCGTGCATGGGCGCTGGGAGCTGCTGCAGTTCGCTGATGCTGCGCAAGTAGGGCCGACG
>Ga0193752_1000365_pt1 | contig 45324 bp, 41 predicted proteins | sample H1c1metaG_FD_144924 | JGI IMG/M metagenome (GOLD analysis project Ga0193752, IMG submission 144924) | Soil microbial communities from a riparian zone of the East river system, Colorado, United States - H1c1 | ecosystem: Environmental > Terrestrial > Soil > Riparian zone | place: USA: East River...
TGCCGGTCGCCGCTCCGAGCGGCCGCCCGACGCGATTCACCGGGAACACCGTGACCGATGCGTTGCTCACCGTCACATCGAGCCCGTTGACGAGCGTTCCCGTGTACGCACTTCCGGCGCTGCGCGCGACGCTCTTCATCTGGTCGATGGTGAGGCCATCGATCGGGATAACATCGAGTGCGAAGTAAGGGCACCGGTAGACGATCGTTCCCACGTCGTCGATCTCGATGTCCGACGGCAAGTCCGTCACCGCAGCCATCGTCACGTCCCCGGGGCCCGCGCAAGCGGCGATGGTCTCCGAACCATCCGTGAGGCGATAGAAATGCTGCGTGAACAACGCGCCGATCCCCGCTGCAATGGACTCTTCACGTTTGTTGAAGAGCTCGACCGACAACGCGGCGTCGCAGGCTGGGACTTCGCCCTTGTTCTTCAAGGCCGCGTAGAGTTCGGTGCTGCTCGGACCGTTGCGAAGCGTGAGCGCGATCACTTCGAGTACGCCGTTTCCTCCGCGGAGAGCCATCACACTGAGGCCTTCCGGTAGGACGCGGACAGTGTCGCCGCCCGCATCCGTATCGTGTTGCTGGGTGCTGCTCGAACAAGCCATCGGAAGCAGCACAACCGCAGCAGCGATGAGGAAACGGAGCGCCAGCATTACTCTCAGGTGTTTGCTCTGAGCTCTTTGAACTCGCCTGGACTATGGATCGTGGCGCCGGCGACTGCGCCCTTGCCACCGATGAAGTCTTCCGTCTTATCGGAATACCCGAACTTGGTCACTTCCGCCGAACCACCTTTGGCGGGGAAGCCATCGTCGCCCGCCTTCACACCCATCGCGTTCATCAAGTTGCAGAAGTACTTGTTGATCGGCGCGTTGGCGACCTTCGGATCGGTTCCAGTGGATTGCGTGGTGCCGTTGATCATCTGACTCGCAGTACCATCCTGGCAGGCCGACATACTATTGCCGTTCGAAAGGTTGGCCGCCGCCGGTGCACTGCTGTCGACGTTGATGGTCCAACCCGTCTTGAAGTAACCACCCGCACCGCCCGCCTGAATGATGGGAGTGTTGTTGAGGTTGTGCGCGTTGCCGTCCGACATTTCGTTGAACCAGATCGTGGCGCTGTGATCGAGGAGTGTCCCATCACCTTCGTTGACGCTGTCGAGCATCTGCACGAGGTTGGCGTACTTCTGCGTGTAATAGCCGTCGACTTGCAGGAGCATCTTGACTGCATTCGGCAAGCAGCTGCCCTGCATGCCCGCGTTGTCGAGCCGATGCGAGAGGGAGTGAGATTCCGTATTGATGCCGAGCCCCTTGAACACGTAGTTGCCGGGGTACTTCATGAAGATCACGGGGTTCGAGTTGCACGCGGCCGCGAGCACCGCGATCGCGGAATAGATGTCCGCTCCGTCCAGCGTGTCCGTGACTTTCGTCGTGAGGATGTCCGAGCCCAAACCGCCCATGCCTGCCTTGCTGACGTTCGCCTGCGTCGCGCCGAGCATGTCGCCCAGACCCTGGCTGCACTGCGCGGAAGCCACCACGCCTCCCATTTGATTGAGGAGCGCCTTCCAAGCTTCGAGCTTGTTCCGATCGGTCTGGCTCATATCGAACCTCTCGAGGGTTTCGAGATCGTCCTTTACGAGGTCGGTGATGCTCTTGCCGCGAACAGCTGCGTAGCTGTCCGGAGTCATCATCGTCGTGCCTCCGCCTTGTTTGAAGAGGCCCGTCAGTCCGCTGAAAGCCTGCGACGCGTTGAGGCCTTTGAACATCGTCTCAGCGGCGGAATACGAGATCGCCGATTGGGCGCTGTCGTTCTGGCGACCCGTGTTCAGGAGCAACGGAGTGCCGCTCGGGCTGAGTTGTTGCGCCATGACGTGGTCGAGCGAAGGCCCGACCGGCTTGGCGTTGAACTTCGTCGCCTGCTCGAAGCTGAAAGGGTTGTTGCTGTTCGGCGTGACCGGCTGGCACGTGAAGTACGAACCGGCGATCTGCGTATGCGAGTCGTTGCCCTGTCCACGCACCATGTTTGCGGTCCACTCGTTCATCGAACGAATGCCGCGCGGGATCAGAAGCTTGTCGACGAACGGCGCGAGGGGCGCGAGCGTCGTCGACATCAGGTCTTCTTTGGTGAGCTGGCCGTGGGTCTTTTGGGGAAACCACTGATTCGTGATGCAGCCATAGTGCGTGAACATCACGATGAGTCGCTTCGGCGGGCCCGCGACCGGTGCCGATTGTGCCTTGGCCGTGCGCTCCGCAATGGAGCTGAGAAAAGGTGCAGCCACGATCGCTCCGCCGAGGCCACGGAGGAAGATTCTTCGGTTCATGCGCTTGGTCATGTTCGGGTTTCCTCGGCTTCAGGGAGTTCCACGGACGCGCAAACGGAAGGAATCCGCTTGGGTGAGATCAGCGAGCAAAGTGAGAATGGTGTAGCCATTCTGTGAGAGCTTCAGATCGAGCTGATCGACGACGCACTGGTCGTTTGCGTTCGGATCCCGTCCAAACGCGTAGGAAACCCAGGCCTGAGCGTAAAGCTGTTTGGCTTTTGGAGTCTGAGCGATCTCCTGCATGAGCTGTAAGGGAGAGGAAATTGGCTTAGAGTTGCCGTCGCCGAAGTTCACTGTTGCAGTCGTTACGGCTGCGTCGATGGGACCACCGCGTGGGTCGGTCGTCTGCCACTTCCCGATGCCGTCGTAGTTCTCGAGCACGAAGCCCGGCGGATTGATGATGCCGCTGTGGCAACCGGCGCAGGCACTCGGCTTGGTCAACGCTTCGACGTACTCGCGTTGCGTCTTGAAGTTGCCGTTGACCGTCATCATGGTCGCGCCGGGAATGGGCGGACCTGGATTGACGCCTAACATGTAGACTGAGATGAACGCGCCGCGCAGGATCGGACTCGTGGAGTTGAAGCCCGCGTAGGAGCTCAAGAACCCAGCGCGCGTCATGAAGCCCGGCCGCTGCATTGCGTCGAGCGGCACCTTGGTCAGGTCGGCGCCGTACTTCGACGGGTCGAGCCCGTAGAGCGCCGCGTTGTCTTTGTTGACGAAGGCGACGTTGCTCAGGAGAAGGTCCTTGAACGAACCGCCACCGAACGCCACTTCCTGAAAGAATGCGTCGAGCTCTGCTTGCCAGCTGGGTTTCGCCGCGGCGGAGAACAGCGGATACGTCTTGGTGTCGTGATCGATCTTCCACCAGTGCGCGTTCCCGTTGTCCATCTGCACCCAGTTGCGATGGAACGCGGCCACGAGTGGTCCGGTGTTCTCACGCACTGCGATCATTCGCTGCGCCTGGGCTAAGATCTGTTCTTTGGTCTGCAACTGATTCGCATCGGCCGCCGCGTTCAATGCGTCATCCGGGACAGAGCCCCAGAGCAGGAACGAGAGCCTGGTCGCGATTTCGTAGTTGGAGAGTTGGATGGCCCGTCCTGAGGGGTCCTTCGTCGTCGTGAGCTCGGGGACGAGCAGGAACGAGGGCGAGACGAGGAAGGCTTGCAGCGTGGTCTCAGCAACTTCGTCAGGCGTTCCTGGTGGGGTGGTCTGGCTGAGCTTGTTGAAGCGGGCGACCTCCAGATCGGTCAGCGGCCGCCGGAATGCTTTGCGCCCGAAGGTCTTGATCGTCTGCTCCAGGCAGCCCGCAGCGGCAGGGTCGCAGCTGATGAACTTGGACTTGTTCGGCCCGGTCATCACTGCGCGAGCGATCCGCCCGCCGACGTCTTGATAGATACGCCACGCGTCGGGAGTCATCGGGCCGTCCGAGTCGGCGACCAGTAGCTGAGAGGGCAGCTTGTTGTCGGTGCCCACGGTGGTGACGCCGAGCACGCTATTTACGACTGCGTCGTACTGGCGGTTCAACAGCCGAGGGATCTGCGTCGTAAATAGGATGCCGGGGCTGCAGACGGCCGGCGTGCCGCCGGGCTGCCCCGTGGTGCCGGTGCCTGTTCCGCCGCTCCCGGCCGTCGCGGTCGAGCCTCCGAGGGGTCCGGATCCGGCCAGGCCGGCTCTGTCCTCGGGCGAGCCTGTGTCACCTGCGCATGCGGTGACGACCGCGGAGAGGGCCACCAGAGCGCTGAGGGACTTCATTCGAATCATGATGACGCCCTTTCCACGAGCCGGGCGCGAAGCGGCGCTTCGAGTCCGACTACCCACCAATGAAGGACGGCACCCGCCAGAGCGGAACCTGTGCATGTGGCTAGATGCGCAATCTGGTGCGATTCGATCATCAAATCAGCAGCACGCGGAGCGCCGCTGCAAAGGGCTCCCCGAGCAACTACCGCGAATCTCCCGCGAACCAGCAGCAAGCGAGCGCCGCTGCAGGGGGCTCCCCGAGCAACTACGGCGAATCTCCCGCGAACCAGCAGCAAGCGAAGCGTGCCTGCAAGGGGCTCCCCGAGCTCACTCGCGACGATCGTTCAGGCTTTCGCGACGCCGATTAACCACTCGGGTTCGACGCTAGACACTCTCCGTGCAATCAATGCCGACCCAGCGCCATGCGGAAGCGATCGTTCGGTGACACGAGGTGATCGTGATCATCGTCTCCCAGATCGATCCGCACCCACGCAATCTCGCCGTTCCAAGCATTGCCTCTCGGGCCGTAGTCCGGCGACGTCGGCGAACCGGTATCAGCGCCCACGTCGCACGCTTCGTCCGCCGAGAAACCCATCGGGATACTGCGGTCGATGCGGCCTGTTCCGCTCGACTTGCCGTCGACGAAGAGCGTGACATTGCCACCTCTGCCGACTCCTCCGCCGTCGTATTTGAACTCCATCCGTAGCTGGTGCTCACCGGCGGTGAGCGCTGTCTTGGATTCGACGAAGAAGTGCTCGATACCGAGATAGTTGTAACAGTATTTCAGCTTGCCCCCTTTCGCGTAGAGGCACCAACCGCCAACTCCTCCGCCCTGAGCGATGAGTACGCCGTCGGCGCCGCGCTCGGACACTGTCACCTGCGCAGTGACGGAATGTGACTTGTTCTTGACTGTAACAACCGAACTTTCAGTGATGTGCATCCCGGGGAACAAGATCTGACTCTTGCCAGTCACGAGCTGCGGGCGGCCCGCCAAGTCCGGATTGATGCGCTCATAGCGTCGATCGTCGAGCGGCAAGACGTTGTACTTGACCGCCTCGATCAACCAAAGGCGCTGCATCTCGGCGAGTCGCTGCGCGTTCTCGGCCACGATGTCATTCGCCTGTGTCCAGTCGTCCGGGCCGTACAGCTCCCAAACATCCGCATCGAACGGAGGCGACGGATCGGTAGTCCACGGAGTATTGTGTTTGGTCACGGCGGTCCAGCCTCGATGATAGAGACCACGGTTTCCGAACATCTCGAAGTATTGAAGGTCGTGTTGCTCGGCCGCATTCGCGTCGCCGAAGCTGGACGTCATGCTGACACCTTCGAGCGGCGCCTGTGAAATGCCGTTGACCATCTCGGGCTCCGGCAAGCCCGCGACCTCCAAGACCGTGCGGGCTACGTCGATGACGTGATGGAACTGCGAACGCACTTCGCCGGTGGCTTTGAAACCGTTGGGCCAATGAACGATGGTTCCGTTGCGCGTGCCACCCCAATGTGACGCGACCTGTTTCGTCCATTGGTATGGCGTGCAGAGCGCGTGAGCCCAGCCGACCGCGTAGTGGTTGTATGCCTTCGGCGTGCCGAAATCGTCGATCTTGCTGAGCAGAAACTCCGGCGTTTCGATGCCGGGCAACCCGTTCAGCGTAGTCATCTCGTTGAAGCAGCCGTTCAGGGAACCTTCGGCGGATGCGCCGTTGTCGCCAATGATGAAAAAGATCAACGTGTCGTCCATCACGTCGAGATCCTGAAGCGTGTCGAGAACGCGACCGATGTGGAAGTCGGTCTGCTCGAGGAAGCCTGCGTAGATCTCCATTTCGCGCGCCAACACCGGCTTGAGCTTGTCCGGCATCTCGTCCCACGCCGGGATTTCTTTCGGCCGACGAGTGAGCTCGGCCTCACGCGGAATCACGCCGAGCTCCTTCTGCCTGGCGAACGTTTGTTCGCGCAGCTTGTCCCAGCCGCCGTCGAACTTGCCTTTGTATTTAGCGGACCACTCTTCGGGCACATGATGAGGCGCGTGCGTCGCGCCCGGCGCGAAGTACATGAAGAACGGTTTGTCGGGCATCAGCGCTTTCTGCTGGCGCACCCAACCGATGGCTTTATCGGCGAGATCCTGATTCAGGGTGTAGCCCTCGTCAGGTGTCTTCGGAGGCTCGACCGCTTGCGTACCCTCGAAGAGCCCGGGGTAATACTGGTTCGCTTCGCCGCCGACGAAGCCATAGAAATATTCGAAGCCAGAGCCAGTCGGCCACTGGTGAAAAGGTCCCATCGGGCTGGTTTCCCAGGTCGGCACCTCATGACATTTGCCAAATTGCGCGGTGGAGTAGCCGTTCAGCTTCAAGATCTCTGCGAGCGGCGCCTTGTTCTTCGGGCGCACGCTGCAATTGCCTGGAGCGGACGTCGCCATCTCGGTGATCGAGCCCATGCCGACCGAGTGATGGTTCCGACCTGTTAGAAGTGCGGCACGTGTCGGCGCACAGAGCGCGGTGCTGTGGAACCGGGTGTACTTGAGCCCTTGTTTTGCGAGACGTTTGGCGTTGGGCATTTCACACGGTCCGCCGAACGCCATCGAAGCGCCGAAGCCCACGTCGTCGATCAACACGATCAACACATTCGGCGCTCCTTCGGGGGCTCGGATCGGCACGATGGGGGGATACGAAGTGTTGGGATCCTTGGCGTCATAGGTAGTGAGACCGACGGTGGAGCGGTCGTTGATCGGGAGCACGGAGCGCTGAAGCGCGGGCCCGTTCGCTGCCGCCGGCGTGCGTGGAGCGTCGCTCGGCGGACGTGCTTGCTTGGCAACTTTGGGTTTCATCGTTTGCTCCTGTGAGAGCGCGCAACGGTCGCGCGACGCCTGCGTGCTCTAGTGCAACATGGTTGCCAGCGCGACGGGCCGACCATTGCGCGCTCGCGCCGCCAAACGTCTGGACGGCGTACGTTCGTTCCCGGACGGATTGTGCGGACTCGCGACATGCGGCGAAGCAGAGCTGTCACTAGTGCTGAAGTCGTCCACCCAGAGATGCGGCGCGGCGCTGCGGCGCCGCACGCATGTCGAACACCGCCCTGCGCATCGTTTTCCTGGACGCGGACCCCGGCGGTGTGCGAGCAAAACGCCGAGGTTCTGCAACAACGATGGCGCGAATCCGTGCGTGGTCAGGTTTGATGGTGTCGATTGTCGCTGCGTGCGCGTCCGCTGCGGTATCTCCCGACCCGCCCCACACACTCGTGAAGACGCGAGCTGCGGCCTCCAGACTGACGATGGATCAAGTACTCGCGGCTTCGAAGCCGGAAGACTGGCGAGCGCCCGATCCCGAGAACACGCTCTATCTCGACGTGCCCGCCGGACTCGTAGTCATCGAGCTCGCTCCGCAGTTTGCGCCGCGCCATACCGCGAACATTCGCACGTTGGTGCGCGAGCACTATTTCGACGGCCTGCCGATCGTTCGGGCGCAAGACAACTACGTGGTCCAGTGGGGCGATCCGGAAGGCAAGAAGCCCCTCGGCACTGCAGCGCGTACGCTCGCGCCGGAGTTTGACCGCGAGCTCGCGGGGTTGGCGTTTCACGCGTTGCCGGACCCTGACACGTACGCGCCCGAGACAGGATTCGTCGACGGTTTTCCAGCTGCGCGAGACCGCAGCAGCGGCAAGGCGTGGCCCGTACACTGCTACGCGATGCTCGGTGCTGGGCGTGACGTTGCAGCGGACAGCGGCGGTGGCGCTGAGTTGTACGTCGTGAGTGGTCATGCGCCACGCCACCTCGATCGCAATGTCACGCTCGCAGGACGTGTGATTTTCGGGATGGATTTATTGAGTGCGTTGCCGCGTGGCCACGGTCCGATGGGTTTTTACGAATCTCCCGAGCAGCGCACGATCATCACGCGTGTGCGGATCGCGGCCGACGTGCCAGCGGCGGAACACGTCGAGCTCGAGCTCTTGCGCACCGATACGGCGACGTTCGACGCGTTGGTCGAAGCGCGGCGCAATCGACGCGACGACTGGTTCAAGTTGCCAGCCGGTCGAATCGAGGTGTGCAACGTGCCGCTGCCAGTCCGAGTCCGTCAGGTCGAGCTCGGGCGTATCGATGCGTTGCCGCGCCAATGATGCTGCGTTCGAGGCTAGGGTGATTCGTACCGCTGCGTTTCGCCTGCCCTTCGACGGATTGCGCGGTACCAGCCTGCGTGGGGGGCGCGTCAGATGCAGTGTTTCTGCGAACGATTGCACTTGAACTCGGGTTTCCCTGCGTTAGCGTTGTCGGATGAAACCGCCGGGGGACGCGCGTCAGCTGTGGGTGCGGGGTGCAGCTCGCGCCGCAATGTTGAGCTTCTTGCTGATCGCGGCCGCGTGTTCGGAGCACAGAAGCTCAACATTGCGCCAGCTGAAAGTCGTGGTCGATGCGGGTCCCGACCTCCGCGAGTCGATTGCGAGTGTCGCCCTGATCATCCAGAAGCAAGGCTCACTCGGTTCGAGAACGCTCGCGGAGGTTCGTTTCGAGCCCGGCGGCGTGCGTGCCTGGCCGCTGACGGTTGAGCTCGCCGTCGACGATGGGCTGGCTGGAACCTATCGGTTCATTGCGACTGGACGCGATCAACAGGCGGCCATCCTCGCACAGGTAGAGGCGTCCGAAACGATCGCAGATGATTCAGAACCTGCCGAGCTGCACATCGCCTTCGAAGATCCGGACCACATCGATGCCGCTGTGAGCGACGTCGCTACGGATGATTAGTGTTGTCCGTGGGCGTTCGTGAGAAACGCGCACCGCTCGCGATGTAGGGCACGTAGCGGAAGTCGCGAATGAGCGTGACTCGACTTCCACTCCACTCGAGCAGGACGAAATAGGTTGGCACGGAGCTCGCTGCCGGACGGTACATCGCGATCGCGAGGACACCGTCGACGACTCCCGGCTCGGCACGAATGTCCTCGGTTTGGATGATCTCTGCGTACCGATCGTAGTACCGCGCGTCGGCGGCACGCTGCTTCGCACGGGACACGAGATCGAGTTGCGACTCTCTCCCGAGTAGCGCACGAAGCCCATCCCAGTCGCGAGCGTTGAAGAGGTCGGCGTAGCGCTTGAGGTTTGCTAGCTCCTCCGCGGAAAACGAGTCCGCGTTCTGCGCCGACGCAGAAATAGCCTTCGGGCTCACGTTGGCTCGCGCTCTCGACAGCGCCCCTTTCACGGCACCGACCGAAATACCCAGAGTCGTCGCGACGTCCTCGAGTGAGTGCCCGAGGACGTCCTTGAGGATGAGCGCACTCCGCTGCACCGGCGGAAGCTGAACGAAAATCGTCAAAGCCGATTCGACCAGCTCCGGGTCGACGCCGGCGTCTTCGAGCTCGGCGTGGTCGGGCACTTCAGAGACGACATCCACGTGCTTTCGGTCATAACGCCTGAGGAAATCCATGGCGGTGTTGTGCGCGATGCCGAAAAGCCAGGGTCTGAGTACGGGCGGCTCGGTCATCTGACTGAGTGCGTAATAAGCTTTCGCCAGCGCGGCCTGGACGATGTCTTCACCGTCGAACACGGAACCTGTCATGCGAGCGCAATAGCGATGGAGCTCGGGGCGCAGCTCACCGACGATCTCCGTGAAGCGACGCCGAGCTTCTGCCATGGCCGGCAACGACGCGCGCGTGTCGTCGTCAGTCGTCATCCGAGTGGCTCGACCGATTCACCGGTTACCTTGATCGCGTTTACGCCTTGTCCGACCTGTCCCTGCATGCCGCCCAGGATCGCGCTGGCGACTCCCTCTGCGCTGAGCGGCACTTTGAAACGCTGCATGAGCTCCGCTCCCGAAATGCCCTGCCGAGCGCCGTAGGCCGCTGCGGCGGCGTTGCCTATTTCCGTGTTCTCGATGAGCTGTTGGGGCACGACGGCGAGAAACCGAATCCCCAAGTTCTGCTTGTCGGAGGCTTGCTGAGCGTAACCCGCGAGCAGCCACTGCATCCGCTTGGCTCCCGCGTATCCGCCGGAGAGCGGTGACCCGTTGATCGCAGCGCCACTCGATACGATCACGACGGTGCTACCCGACGCAAGCGGCATCGCGAGCGCAGCTTTGACCAAGTGAAATGTGGCTTGCACGTCCGAGCTCCACGCCTCCGAGAAAGTCTCCCACGTCTGGTCGTTCAGTGCAGCCATCCGCGGCCGAACACCAGCGGTGAGCACGACCAGGTCCGGCCGGAGATCCCGGAGCAATTGCTGTGCGGTCTTCGGGTCTGCTGCATCGGCGCGAAGTGTTTCCACCGCGCCCGTGGTTTCAGCGCGCAATCTGTCGAGCGCGTCGCCGCCTCGTGCGACTGCCGTAACGCGGGCGCCTTCGGCGATGAGTGCCTTGACTGTCGCTCGGCCTACGCCGGAGCTGGCCCCGATGACGACTGCGGTCTTGCCCTGTATCGATGTCATGCTGATCGTGCCTCCTATTATTAAGACGATCGAGGGAAGGCCAAAAGATGCGGGCGGGCATGAGGTTCAGCATTTTCTCTCGCCTCGTAGGCCTAAATGACGAACCGGACTAGCCAGCCTTACGACCTGGGTGTCGCGACGATTGACAAGATTTCACCAACAGTGAAGGTTGGACCGCATCTAGTTCGTGTGATGCGAGTCGGTTTCACGCAGTCCCTAGAGATGGGTCATCACCATGCTGCTTCCTGTACGCGACAACCAATCGATCGTGTGTTTGCTCGGGTGCCTCGTGCTTGCGGGCTGCTCGGGCTCGGAGCCGGAAAAGAGCTCGCCAGCCACGGTCAATACCGGCTCGAGCGTCGCTGGCTCTGCAGCTGTGGGCAGCAATGCAGGAGGCCCAGGTTCGATCGGTAGTGGCTCACCATCCGGCGGAACTGGAACGCCGACGAGCATGGGTGCAGCTGGCAGCGGCGTCCGTCCGATGAATCCACCCGCGAGCCAGCCCACTCCGCCCGCGCCGACCCCGGGCACACCCGCTCCAGGGACACCTGCACCAGGAACGCCCGCGCCGGGCACACCCGCGCCGGGCACACCCGCCCCGGGAACCACGGCCCCGGTGTCCATGCTTCCTGCAGGAACGCCACCAGTTCCGGGCGGTCCTGAAGACGGCGATGCCGCGATGCCCGTGATCTCGATCCCAGAGGTCCCGTGTGGCGGCTTGACAGGCCGTGCGTTCGGTACCGGAAACTTCATGATGGACGAGCGGCCCATGATCGTGACGTACCCATGCGAGAAGCATGCGGGCGCACCGGCCACGTTCATCTTGAATCTCCACGGCACGACGCCGGTAGAACAGCATTTCTACCAGCACGGCTACTTCTCAGCGCACACGTTCGCGGCGTCTCACAACTTGATCATCGTCACGCCGAGTTCGGTCGTCCAGCAGTGGGGCAGAGAGGATGACGGCAAGGACGAGCCGCACCTCATGAAGATCATCGACTGGGTGTACGCCAACTTGAATGGCGCCGGGAAGTTCAACATCAAGTCGATGTGGGTCGGCGGGCACTCGTGGGGCGGTGGCTACACCGCTCGGTTCGGCTGCAAGCCCGAGCTCGCGGACAAGGTCAAAGGCTTGATCATGATGAGCGGCGGCAGCATCAGTGGTTTCTCCGGTGCAGCTTGTGCGAGCAAGGTGGCCGTGATCATGACGACTGCTGAGGGCGACGGCTCCATGCCGGGCGACCAGACCATGCTCGCGACCACACATGGCTGTGATGCCGGACAATCACAGATGATCCTGAACAACGTGCATTCGTTCTGGGCGGGCTGTGATCCCGGCTTCGTGCACGCCAACTACTACATGATCGGTAAGGAGCACGCGACCTCGATGGACAAGGCAGTCGTCGAGAGCATCGTGAACTGGATCAAGCTCCAGCGGCAGTGACTCGAGCACTCGGCTGAACGCGTTCTCGTCGCGTGAGTCACCAGCGCTCCCGCCGTTCCTTTGCGGCGGGTTGCGAAAGAAGTCAGGCTCTCGGCTCGCGTAGCCACGGTGGTGAGGCGCGAGCTGAGGTTCCGAGTGACACGAATGCAACGCTGTCCGGCTGTCATCGCATTCGCGCTGGCGGTCCTCGCGACAGCACACGCGCTCGCCGAGGATGCACTTCTTCCGCCGTCGGCCGTCTACCAGGAGCTGTTCGAGCGCGTGCAACTCGAACGCGTCTTCGAAGACAGTAAGACGTTTGCAGACGCGGTCCCGACCAGCATGCCCGCGGAGATCCTGGCGAGGTACCGCAAAGAGCGCGAGCTACCGGATTTCAAGCTGCGCGATTTCATCGCTTCCCATTTCGTGACCCGCGGACCGCCCGCGCGATTGGCTCCGGAAGCGAGTGGCGCTGATTTGAGGGCGTATATCGACAAAGTGTGGGGTGAGTTGGTGCGTCAGCCGGCGCCGGCCTCACCTAACACGTCACTGCTTTCACTCCCTCGCACGTACGTCGTTCCCGGTGGACGTTTCGACGAGATCTACTACTGGGATTCTTACTTCACGATGCGCGGGCTCGAGCGAAGTGGTCGTCACGACTTGGTGCGTGCGATGCTCGCCAACTTTGCCTGGTTGGTCGAGCGATTCGGTCACGTTCCCAACGGCAATCGAACCTATTACTTGAGCCGATCGCAGCCACCATTCCTCGCGCGGATGGTGGATCTCGTGGCGGAGCGCGATGGCGAGTCCGTCTACCTCGAGTATCTCGGCGCACTCGAGCATGAATACGCATTCTGGATGAACGGCGCCGACACGCTCGCCCCGGGCGAGGCACACCGGCGTGTCGTTCGCCTTCGCGATGGTTCGTTCCTCAATCGCTACTGGGACGACTTGGAGACCCCGCGCGACGAAGCGTATCGCGAGGATGTCGAAACCGCGCGGCGAAGTGGCCGCGCGCCGAGCGAGGTCTATCGGAACCTGCGGGCTGCCGCGGAGAGCGGCTGGGACTTCAGCACTCGGTGGCTCGCATCCGGCAGCGCGCTCGAGACCATCCGAACTACCGAGTTGATTCCTCCGGATCTCAATAGTCTGCTCTACAGCCTCGAGCTCTCGATCGCGCGCGGCTGCAAGAGCGCCGGGCGCTCGGATTGCACGCAGTCCATGGAACAGCGCGCGGACCTACGAAAAGCTGCGATGGGCCGGCACTTGTGGAATCAGGACGTCGGCGCGTTCACCGACTATGAATGGCGCACCGGAAAGAAGTTGCGCGCGATCACTGCTGCGACCTTGTATCCACTCTTCGTGAACGCGAGCACACCCGAGCAAGCAGTTGCGGTCGCGCGAGTCGTTCGCACGCGCCTGCTCAGGGCGGGAGGACTCGCGACGACCGAGGTGCGAAGCGGACAGCAATGGGACAAGCCGAATGGTTGGGCGCCGCTGCAGTGGATCGCAGTGCAAGGGTTGCGAAACTACGGTTACGACTCGCTCGCTTCCACTATCGCAAAGCGCTGGATGAACACGAACGTCCAATTGTATCGACAGACGTCGCGGCTCTTCGAGAAGTACGATGTAGAACGTACGAGCCTTGGGCGCGGCGGCGAGTATTCCACGCAAATCGGTTTCGGTTGGACCAACGGCGTGCTCGAAGAATTGCTCGCGCTCTATCCGAAGTTGCAGCAGGCGCAACAGCCGCGGTGTGAGTCGAACTGCCAGTGACGCTGCGGAGTCGACCCGCGTTGGGTTCATGAGCCCAGCTGCGTGCCATCCGACTAGCGAGGCATGTGCCGCAGTACGACGAAGCCTCGAGCGGGCACGCGTACTGTGAGCTCGCCATCGACGGCCGCAATTTCGGCTTCATTCGAAACGTTGCTGCCACCGTAGATGGCATCATCGCTCGAGAAAATTTCACGCCAATCGCCGGTCTCGGCGGGCGCGCGGACTGTGTAGCCGTCCGGGAAGCCCACGTCACTGAGCGTGGCGATCACGATGTAGTGCTCCGGACCTCTCCAGCGATGAAACGCCAGCACTCGATCGGCATTGTGCACGTGCGTGATCTCGATGTTCGGATTCGACAGCGCATGATGACGGCGACGCAACCGGATGAGGTCGGCATAGAAGCGAAAGAGATGTTTGCCCTTTCCCTTTCGATCGCCGTGCAAGTCTTCGCGGTTCTCGATGAAGCCGTCGTACGTGAAGTCTTTGACGGCGCCGATCTCCTCGCCCATGAGAAACATCGGCGTTCCGGCAGATAACAACGTCACGCCGGCGGCGAAACGGCAGCGTGCTTCAGCGATGCGCCGAAGTTCGCCCTCCGGCGGTGGAGCGCCTTTCTGCGCTGCGATCGCCACCATCAGCGTGCGCCCGGAGTGTTCAGAGTTGCCGGCTTCGTCGTGAGACTCGTGATAAACGACAGTCTTGCGACCGGTTGCGGCGAGCGTGTCTGCAAAGCGATCGAGCGCAAGCTCGCCGCCCCCGCCCATCCCCGCGGTCCTCAACAGGTTCGCGCACTCGGAGCCTCGGCCGGTGTCTCCGATCAGGTTGTGATAGTAGTTCGAGTACCAGGTTGCATCGAAGCCGAGCCCCGCGCCATCCGGATGCTCCGTAACCAACACCCAATCCGAATGATCCTCACAGGTGAGGATCGTCGTCGGCTTGATCAAACGCAGGGTTCGGCTCAACTCGCGGAGGAACTTGGCGCCTTCTGAGTTTGCTGCGCCGGCGGGTCGACCATCGGCGTGAATCACGCTGTACGCGTGGATCGATGTCGTTTGATCTACGCGAAACCCATCGACGTGAAAGTCGATCACGAGCGCGGCAGCGCTGCTCGTGAAGAACTTTCGCACCATCTCTTGGTGGAACCTCGGCGCATAGCCGGTCGACATGTTGTCGATGTAGCCGCCGTCAGGTGACGGATAGTCGGACGGATTGCCCTCGTACCAGAAGTAGATGTTGTTTTCGTGACGTGTCGAATCGTAGTTCCATTGCGCGCGCTCGCCGTTCGGTACGTAGTGGTTGTAGACGACGTCGACGATGACTGCGATCCCGCGCTGATGACAGGCGCGCACGAAGTAACGAAACTTGTCGCGCCCGCCTGCGCTCGACTCGATCGCGAAGTGGTGCGAGTTTCCGTAGCCCCAGGTTCGCGTTCCGTTGGCTTCCGCGATCGGCAGCAGTTCAACCGCATTGATGCCGAGCGCAACCAGGTAGTCGAGTAGGGCGATGGCGTCGTCGAAGTTGCCCGGGCGATCTTCCCCGAACCCGAGCGAACCTATGTGCAGCTCGTAGATCACCATGTCATCGATACGATGCGGAAATGGTGTTCCGTGGTTGAATTCGTCGCGCCAGAACTCGTCCTCGGAGATCACATGCTGTTCCGCGTCCGGGTTCAGCGTCGCTGACACGACTTCGGTGTCGATGACCAGCGAGCAGCTCACGACGCCATTCAGCGTGTCCGGTGAACCTTTGAATGGAGCGCCATTGGGGTTTTCGTCTCCGGTTCCGATTTGGCCGCGCGAATGTAAGTCCGTGCGGTACGCGATGCTGCCGTCCTCCCGCTTGATGCGATACATGTACGGCGACCCGAGCAGCTCCGAGTAGGCGCGGAGTTCGGGCTTGGCTTCTGGGGCGGCGCTCCACACGCCATCCGCGGCCCTTTCGAGCGCGACGACGGGTTTGCTAGCATCGATGCCGGTTCCATCGTCCGCGATGTAGCCGTGTGTTCGATCTCCGAACACGACATCGACTGCTTGCGCATTGGGCGCCCAGACTGCGAAGCGGAACCCGTAGTTGCCACCCTTTGCATCCCGAATCTTGCGCGCACCGAGACGGCGAACGTGCGTCAGGTAGTAGCGTTGCGGCGTCGTGCCGTCCGTCAGCTTGAACTTCACGTACAGCGAGTCGTGTCGCAGGCCGGGCTGTTCGGTGACGATGCCATCGCGATCGAGTCCAAGCGGCCCGTCCAACAGGACGCGCCACGAGAAATCCTTGCCCACTTCAGAAGTCTGGAGCGTTACGTCGGCTTCGAACACGTTGGCGCCGTCGGGCCCCACGGTCTCCTCCATCGGGCATTCGGTCCAGTTGTCACTGTAGAGCCCCGAGGAGTCCCAGCTGCCGATCAGCCGGACGTTGCGGAACAACTTGCGGCGTAGCCCGGTGTCATAAATGAATTTCAATGCATCGCTCCTTCGAGCAACATATGCGCAAATGGCTGAAGTCGACGGTCGAGGACCGACGATTTCACCGAAGCGCTGTGGCGTTGCGCAGAAAGTCCTCGAAGTGCACCACGCCTAGAGACACATTCGCACCGGCGGGCACCAGCGTACCTTCCGCGACGACCGCGCCCGAGTAGAGCGCGGTCGGATCGCTCACGACGTTTCGCGGGTCGTTTTGCGCACGAAGTACCTTTCGAATCAACTCGTCGAGCCGGATCTGATCGGGCCCCGCGATCTCCAAGGTACGATTCGGCGGCGCACCCAGCGCGACTTTGCAAACCTCGCTCGCGACGTCGTCCGAAGCGATCGGCTGAAACAACACGGGCGGGAGCCGCACGTCGTTGCCTACCGTGGACATAGCCACGATGCTGTTCACGAACTCGAAGAACTGCGTCGCGTGCACGATCGAGTACGGAATCGAGCCGCTCTTGATCAACTTCTCTTGGACGATCTTGGCACGGAAGTATCCGCTGTCTTGCCGTAATGGTTTCACACCGAGGACCGGCGAGCACACGGTTTTGTGACTCGAGTTGTCGTCGATAGCGTCACTCGTCGCGGGCCGTCACAGAAACATCGCGGCTGTGGTCTTTGCGGCGTGTGCAATCGAACCGTTGCACTTCACGAAAGGCCAGCGATGCAACGTCGACGACTGGCTGATTGCCGAACGAATCCTCGTGCGGCACTTTCAGTGAGAGGCAGCAGTCCTCAGCGAATACGTCGTGTCGCGCGCTGCTCGGGCGCGACGTATTCGAAGGTCGGTCCTGCCGTCTCGAGTCCGTCTTCGGTCGGCATCCGCATCAGCGCTTGGGCTTGAGTCTTCAGCTTGAACATCGTGCCCAGCCCACTCCCGAGCACCCGCGGGCTTCCGTCGACCGTCTGGTCGAGCTGCTGCAAGAGCGTGCAGTAAGCCTGATTGAACGCTTCTTGTGCCATGCGGATCGGAGTGCCCGGAGCAGAATCGGCGCAGCGCGGATTGGCCCGCATGTTTCGAACGCCGTTCCAATCGATCGAGATCGCGGCACCGGTCGGACCGGATTGCGGAGTGTCGCCGCAGCAGTAGCGCTGGCCGAGAGTTGTCGATCGCGTCGAGGTGCGGGCGGCCCGCGCCGAATAGGGCTCCCGTCACCTGTCGGATCGGGTCGCGGCAGAAGACTCGAGCCTCACCGAACTGAACGCATAACTCGCGCAATCCGTCTTCGATCGCCTCGTAGAACTGGCTGATCGTTTCGTAGTGATCGTCCTGAGGCGGAGCAGTCGGCAAGTGACACCGAGCGCCGCTGTCACAAACCGCTTCCGTGCCCGGTCTTAGCGAAACAACGGCCGGTCGCTGCGAATGCGCCGGCATCAAAGGAAGGTGGATCATGAAAATCGTAGTTATCGGTGGCACCGGGCTGATCGGGTCGAAGGTCGTCCAAAAGCTGCGCGTGCACGGTCACGAGGCCGTGCCCGCGTCCCCCGACTCGGGCGTCAACACTCTCACGGGCGAGGGCCTGCTCGAAGTGATGCAAGGTGCTTCGGTCGTGATCGACGTGTCGAACTCTCCGTCGTTCGAGGATGACGCCGTGTTGAAGCTCTTCGAGACGTCGACGCGCAATCTGCTTGCGGCGGAGCTCACAGCAGGCGTGAAACATCACGTTGCGTTGTCAGTGGTCGGCACCGAACGGCTCTCCGAGAGCGGCTACTTTCGGGCCAAGATCGCTCAGGAGAACATGATCAAGGCGTCGGCGATGCCGTACTCGATCGTCCACGCGACTCAGTTCTTCGAGTTCGTCAAGAGCATCGCAAGCGCAGCCACGAGTGGCGACACGGTGCGGCTGGCGCCGGTGCTGATTCAGCCGATGGCGGCAGACGATGTTGCAAATGCAGTCTGCAGCGTCGCGGTGGGCGTGCCGGTGAATGGGACGGTCGAAGTCGCGGGTCCTGAGCGCCTGCGTCTGGATGAGCTGATCCGGCGCGGGCTCAGCGCCCGTAAGGATGCCCGCGAAGTCATCGCGGATCCGAGTGCGCGCTACTTCGGCGCGCAGTTGAGTGAACTGACACTCGTGCCCGGCGATGACGCGAGAATCGGCCATACGCGTTTCGAAACCTGGCTGAGCCAGCCCGCACCGTGACCCGCAACTCTTACATCATTCAAAGGAATACAGACAATGAGCACCATCAAGACCAGAGACAATGCCAGCATCTTTTACAAGGACTGGGGCGACGGTCAGCCGGTCGTCTTCAGTCACGGCTGGCCACTCAACGGCGATGCTTGGGATGAACAAATGTTCTTTCTGGCGTCGCATGGATACCGCGTCATCGCGCACGATCGGCGCGGTCATGGGTGTTTCAGAAGTAGAGGATGGAGCCAGCGTTGCGGCCGGAGCCGCGGAGCTCGAGCCAAACGAGTTTCGTGTCGCTGACGTGCCCCCTGGGACGGCCGTACTGTTGGGGGATGTGGCCGTGTTCAAGGCTGGCCACTCAACGGCGATGCTTGGGATGAACAAATGTTCTTTCTGGCGTCGCATGGATACCGCGTCATCGCGCACGATCGGCGCGGTCATGGGCGGTCGAGCCAGACCTGGGATGGCAACGACATGAACACGTATGCCGACGACCTGGCGCAGCTGATCGAGCAGCTCGACCTAAAAAAGGCTGTGTTGGTCGGGCACTCGACGGGTGGAGGAGAAGTCACTCGCTACATCGGGCGCCACGGCACGAAGCGTGTCGCCAAGGCTGCTTTGATCAGCGCGGTGCCGCCGCTGCTGTTGAAGACGCCTGCGAATCCCAACGGCGTGCCGCTCGAAGCGTTCGACGGCCTTCGCGCCGATATCGGCCGCGACCGCTCTCAGTTCTACAAAAACTTCAGCGTGCCGTTCTACGGATCCAACAGAGAGGGTTCGAAGACCTCGCAAGGGCTTCACGAACAGTTCTGGCTGCAATGCATGCAGGTCGGCATCAAAGGCGCCCTCGACTGCATCAAGGCGTTTTCGGAGACAGACTTCACCGATGATCTGAAGCGCTTCGACATTCCGACGCTTGCATCAGGAACAGTTCAACGCAGACCTGTTGGCATTCATCCAAGACTAGGTCGCGCGGCCCAGAGAGGAACGTGGATCATGACAACTGTTTCAGAAGTAGAGGATGGAGCCAGCGTTGCGGCCGGAGCCGCGGAGCTCGAGCCAAACGAGTTTCGTGTCGCTGACGTGCCCCCTGGGACGGCCGTACTGTTGGGGGATGTGGCCGTGTTCAACGTGGGCGGGCGTCTGTGTGCCTCGCAAGCGCAATGCACGCACACGGGCGGCCCGCTGCACGAAGGCAAGCTCGAGGGTTCGACGGTGACGTGCCCATTCCACGGCGCGCAGTTCAACGTGTGCACGGGTGCGGTGCTGCGAGGACCGGCGACAGAATCACTCGCGCTGTACCAAATCACGATCGAAAACGGAATTGGGCGAATCGAGCTGGGTTTCGAGGAGTGATGCTCTGACGAAGCGATCGGACGCTGCATTCCGGCGGTGGTTGGTGCGGCATTCACGCACCCGAATGTGTGCACAACGGCTGCAACGAGTCTCATGGACGCCACGAGATCTCATCACGCGAGCGCGCGTGCTGGGATCTCGTGGCCACGCGCGCCGGCGAGCAGCTTCGGACGACGGGTACGCGAGTCTGAGTTCGCGCGCGTCGGCATCCGTTGCGCTTTGCCGATCGAAAAAGCGCGCGTGTAGGGCGGCGTGCGATGTGCTGCTCTCGGCTGCGTCTTTTCCGAAATCCTTTTGGTCTTCGTACGCTGCAACCTTCGCCACAAAGCGCTGTTAGACTCATTAGGACATGACGCCGATGGAAGTCGTCGCGCACGGCCATTGCGCCAGCGGATTCGAACCGGTTCGCGAGGCCTTCTTGCAGAACTTCCGGGACGGGCTCGAGGTCGGCGCAGCGACTTCAGTCGTCATCAATGGCGAGACCGTCGTCGATCTCTGGGCCGGCTACGCCGACGCAAACCGGAAGCATTCGTGGAACCGGGACACAATCGTTCACGTGATGTCGACGACTAAAGGCCTCACTGCACTGGTCGCCCATCGCTTGGTCGAGCGCGGCTTGCTCGACCTCGACGTACCAGTCGCGCAGTATTGGCCGGAGTTCGCGCAGAACGGCAAGGCCAGCCTGCCGGTTCGCTATTTGTTGACGCATCAGGCGGGATTGCCCGCACTCGACGCATGGCAGCCCGCCGGGAAGCTTCAGAACTGGGCGGCCATGACGGCGCTCCTCGAGCGGCAGCAGCCTCTGTGGGAACCGGGCTCTGCGTTCGGTTATCACGCGGTGACATTCGGCTTTCTCGTCGGTGAGGTGATTCGGCGCGTCAGCAGCAAGACCGTTGGACAGCTGATTCGCGAAGAGATTGCCGGCCCGCTCGGAGTAGATTTCGAGCTTGGATTTGGCGAAGACATCGATGCTCGCGTGGCGGAGCTTCTACCCGCTCCTCCAGCTCCCGAGGGTGTCATGGACTTAGTCCGCAGCATCACAGCCAACCCGATGACGGTGATGGCTCGCGCGTTTCTAGTCGCGATTCCTTCGCCGGATACCGACAACAACGCTCGCGCGGTTCGCGCCTGCGAAATGCCTTCGACGAACGGCCATACGAATGCGCGCGCATTGGCGATGATCTACGGCGCGCTCGCGCGAGGAGGCGCGATCGACGGCGTGCAGCTCCTCAGTCGCGAGAGCATTGCGCGCGCGAGCGAACTACAGGTTGGCGGCATCGAGTGCGTCTCGATGGCCGAAATGTCCTTCGGCTTGGGGTTTGCGGTCCGGCGCCCAGGCGTGGATGTTCCCGGACCGGCGGCGTTCGGACATGCCGGATTCGGTGGCTCGGAAGGCCTTGCCGACCCAGGTCGCAAGCTCGGGTTCGGCTACGTCATGAACCAACTCGGGCACACGAGTCCGGAGCAGTTCGTGCACGCGACCAAGGTCACGGCGCCCGCGTCTGACCCACGCGCGACGAGGATACTCAGGGCGCTCTACGCCGTTCTGTGATTCCCGATCGCGTCGCCGAAGCCCGACGGCCCAGCTCTATTCCGGCTGCTTTGGGCAGATCACCACCGTGCGCAGGGTCGTGTAATTTCAGCCAGTTACGCCCCACAAAAAAACTTCGTCGGATCTGTCGAACCGGCGTGCGCTCATTCGTCGCCAGGGTGAAGGCTGGTACGGAGCCCGCCGCGAACAAGGAGACACGACGATGCGTTTCATGGTGATGATCAAGGCCAACGAGAAGTCGGAAGCGGGCAAGATGCCGAGCGCGGAGCTGATCGCCGCGATGGGTCGCTTCAACGAAGAGATGGTCAAGGCCGGCGTGATGCTCGCGGGCGAAGGCCTGCAGGCGAGCTCGAAGGGAGCGCGCGTGCGCTTCAAGAAGGACGGCGCGCGTCAGGTATTCGACGGCCCGTTCGCCGAGACCAAAGAGCTCGTGGCGGGCTTCTGGTTGATCCAGACCAAGTCACGAGAAGAAGCGATCGAGTGGGTCAAGCGTTGTCCGTGTGAGTCCGGTGACGAAGGCGAGATCGAGATCCGCCAAGTGTTCGAGGCCGCCGACTTCCCGAGCGACGTGTTGACGCCGGATGAGCGTGCGCGCGAAGACCGGTTGCGCACCGAGCTCGAGAAGCGAGCGTCGAACAAGTGAGGTGTCACCGCGTGTGAGCGGTTCGCAAGCAATCGTGGCCGCCCGTCGCGCAACATGCGCGAGGTTTGGTGGGCGCGATTGCTTGCGCTGCCGCTGACGGCGGCGCTGGCGTTTCGCGAAGAGTTGCTGGGTTGATGCAGCTCACCGCGGCGGACATCGCCGACCGCACTAGTGACGCTCGACGCGTTGCTTGCAGGCTTTCCGTTCGCTGTGCGGTCTGACGGCCAGCGCATTGCTCGGATCAGACAGTCAAGTGCCGGATGGCAACGTCGGCGGCGCGTTAGTCGAGCGGCGCAGCCATTCGAATACGCGAGCCCGGTCTCGCTTGGCGCCAGCGAGATTTCGTGCTTCGACAAGCTTGTGCTAACACCCGACGCCGGGTTTCATTGCGAGCAACGGAGTAGGTTGTGGAGCGCAGCGATTGCAATATCGACCTCGAGAATCGAGCGGTGGCTCGGCCCATCGTCGCTCGTCCGGCACGACTCTCCTGGGAACGTGGCGCAGTGCGGTCGAACCGTTGGCGCAACGTGTGTTCGTCTGCGGCCGCTGCAGCATTCGGATTGATGCTCTGGTTCGGGGGCGGGTCGCTCGAGCTGACGGCGCGGCCGGACAATGAGGTCACTTCGCAGCCAACGGCGGCACGGCCAGCGCTGGCTTCTCGCGCGCCCGTTCTAACCGGCCTATTCAGTGAATCGCTGGACAAGCCAGCTTCGGACACGCCTCCAGAGACACGCGCCGAGCGGGCGGAGCGCCGCAAGGCACGTAAGGAGGCCGCGCGAGCCAAGCGAGAAGCGGCGGCGCAAGCACGCCACGACGCTGCCGAGGAGAAGCGAGAAGCTCGCCGCGAGCGGTACGCCGCGAAGAAGCAGGCTCGGCTCGAGGCCGCGGAGGCACGCCACGATTCTTCGCAGGAGAAGCGCGACGCCGCCCGCGAGCGGTACGCCGCGAAGAAGCAGGCCCGGATCGAGGCCGCGGAGGCACGCCGCGACGCTTCACAGGAGAAGCGCGACGCCGCCCGCGAGCGGTACGCCGCGAAAAAGCAGGCCCGGCTCGAGGCCGCGGAGGCACGCAAAGAAGCTGCGCGAGAAAAGCGCGAGCTGGCGCGGGCCGGTCGTGAACCCGTTGGGTCGGCAGACGCGATACCCGAGTCCACGTCGTTTGGCTCGAGCGGCCTCGGCATGGCGAGCGGCGCGGCATCCGGTGCCGGTGGCGCGGGCATCCTGCGGATCAACAGCCTGCCATGGTCCCAAGTATTCATCGATGGTCGCATGGTCGGCTACACGCCGCAGCGCGGCATCAGCCTGCCACCGGGCGACCACGACGTGCGCCTGGTCAACCCTTCATTCCACATGAGGAAGACGTTGCAGGTGCGAATCGCGCAGGGTCAGCAAGTCACGCGCAGCGAGATCCTCGAAGAGTGAGGTCGCCCTGAGCGCGCCGCGCTCGGGGTTCTACGTGCGACGGCGGAACGCCCACGCCAGCCCGGCACACGCCAGAAACCACAGCTCCACTGGGGCGCAGCGCTCGCTCCGTTGGGCCGGAGTCACAGCGCAACTCTCACTGCGTGGCGCGGACAGCGGCGCGAGCACTGGCTCGCCAGCATCTGCTGGCTTGCCGGCATCCTCCTGCGCACCCGCGAGAGCTCCCGCGTCCGCAGGCACTGCAGCTGGTGGCTGCGGCAGACCCGCATCCATCGTCAGGTCGCGCATCAGCACGTCGCGTTGCCATTCGATCCAGGCGGCTTGGCAACGCCAGTCCGCCCTGACCTCGGGTGCACAGGTCACGAGGTTGTCGACGTCCGCGAACGCGACCTCGGGCTTCAGCGCATAGGTTGTCGAGTCCAGCAAATTCAAAGCTGGGGCCGTCGGCAGGTCGGGCGTTGCGGCCCATACGGACGTTCCGGCACTGGCCAGACAGGAGACAGAGCTGGTAGCTGCTACGTTGGTGAAGCTGTCTCCGGAATCGGTGGACCGATAAACACCGCGGCCTTCATCGCCGACCCAGACCTCGCCGTTGGAGGTGATCGTCAAGCCGCCGAAGTAGTTCACGCGCAGCACTGAGGTCCAACTCGACTCTGCGCCGTCTGAGCGCAGGATGTCGAAGCCACGATTGCTTTTGCTATCGAGCGCGCGCGCCACCGCCCACAGTCGTAAGGGCTCGGCCTGCAACGCGAGCAAGGTCAGCGCGCGCGCTTGCTCGTAGGCAACAAACGATGCGCCAGAGTCATTGGACACGAGCAGCCTGGACCCTGCCGCACCCGCGATGGCTCGGCTGACATACAGTTTCTCCGAATCACTGGGATCGACCAGCAGTCCCGTCACCTGATCCGACTGCTCCACTGATCCGCGGTGCTCCCAATGCGCGCCGCGATCGGAGCTTCGCCAGACGCCGTCGCCGACACCGGCAGCGATCGCATACGCGACTTGTGAGGACGGCTGAATCGCAAGAGCGAACACGGGTGCCGTGCCCAGAATCACATCTCGTTCGGTGCCAGGGCAGCCGTCAGCGGCGAGGACGCGCAAGCCGCCGGCGCTCCCGAGCAGCAGTGTTCCATCGCTGAAATACTGCATGAGCGGTGGGCTGTCGGACGACGGGATCCCGTTCAGTGCATCACACGCGTAGGCGAAGTGCTGCGCCGTCGCTGGACGCAGTAAGAGACCGAAGCCAGGCAGCGCGAGCGCGACAGCGTCGCCATTCGGGCTGACTGCAACGGCGCGCGGCAGTGGCGCATGCGCGCTCGCCCGAGTCGCAGTTAGACTCAGGGCGAGCGCGAGCAATGCGTATGGAAACTGGCAGTACGCGCGAACCATGAACGCTTAGAACTTGGTCGTCGTCCCAGCGCCGGCGACGACCGCGCTCGCTGGGCTGGCGTCCGCGATGCCGATGTTGAAGCAGCTGGGATCGAGTGACACTTCACCACTCGAGTAGAAGTTGTTCTTGAGCCCGGGCGCGTTGTCCGCAGTCGCGCCCAAGCAGATGCCGAAGTCGGCGCTGTTGTTCATGAACACGCTGTTTTCGACGATCGGTTTCGTGGTGTAAGCCATGAAGCCATACGAGAAGTTCTCGATCAGCGCATTGGTGATGCGAGCCGAGGTGTTCGTACCGCCGAAGGTGTGAAATGCGCAGTGCGCATCATGCAGATAGACATGGTCGAACGTCGGTGACGACATGCCGCCGATGCGCACCAAATCGGTGAGCGACGAGGCGCCGTCGAAGCGGCAATCCGTGATGGTCGGCGAGGCATCGATGATCGTGAGCGCACCGTTTGGGTCGTCCACCGAGACTTCACTCGCGAGCGAGACGGAGTCTGGAACGGTCGCGACGAAGCGTGTGCGCGTGAAGCTCCCGTTCGATTGGATGACCGCCGCCTTGAAGCTCGTGTCGATGACCGTCGAATCGACTGTAAAATCAGACCCGGGCATGGCGAAGATGCCGTAGTTTGCACCCGAGATCTGTGCGTGTTCGAGCGTCAGCTTGCCGCCTTTCTCGATCACGATTCCGTGCCACGACTTCGGAGTGCCTCCGCCGCCGAACGCTGCAGGGCTTTCTTGAGTCCCGCGAACCACCAACTCGCCGAACACTTGCACTTTCACATCTGCGCCGGTCACTTTGAACTTCGTGCCTGGCCCGACGCGTGCGGTCTTGCCCGCGGGGATCACGAGGTCGGTGCTGACAGCCACTTCCCCTGCCGGATAGTCGAAGCCTGCCGCCGGTTCCTGATTGCCCGGAGGGGGCATGGTGACTGGTACATCATTTTTTGGAGGGAATGATCCAGGCTGCCCCGCTTGGCTCGGCCCCGCCGAGGAACCCGCTGTGACTGGAGGCTGACTCGCCGTCATGCCGCTCCCCGCTGCACCCGGGCCTGTGGAACCAGTCGCACCCGCTGCACCCGTTAGGGGAGCGCTGGGGGTGCCGGCCGTAGGGACCGCGGGGGCCGTGGCACCCGCGGGGCTCGCGCCGACTGCAGCCGATGGCTGCAGCGACGGTTCCGCGGCGTTGGAGCACCCGCTCGCAACCGCGACAGCCCAGAGCATGCCGTACCAAAACTTCGTTGCCATCGATCTCTCCGCTCCGCCGAGTGTCGCGAATCAGCTGATTGCGTCTCGGTCTCGGGCAGGTACGAGTGGGCAGGGCGAATCGATCCCGATGGTTCGAGCCGGCCGCAAAATAAAACTGCGAGGCGGTCAGGCTTACCCGGGGCGGCCAACTCGTGTCTGGTTCTGTCTCTCGAACCTTACGACGGCTCCTGAGCTCGAACGCTGCCGTGATTCTCGGGTGCGACGCGGAAGATCAGGCTGCAGCACGTGACTGCGCCTTCGGCCTTGGCGAGCTCCGACAGGTTGACGCTGTGCACGGTAACCCCGCGCGCGCGCATGTTTTCTGCGGTGCGGGGAAACGCGGCGTCCGCGATCACGGCGTCGTCGAGCCGCAGGATATTTGCTGCGTGAGGCTCGGACGGATCGATCTCGATCGTGTCCACTCCGGCGAACGCGGCAGAGTCGCACCAGGCGGGATTGATCAGCAGGAGTGTGTCGCTGACCGCGGTGACGGCGCTCTTGAGGTGCAGGCAGCCGTGAACTTCGATCGTCTCGACCGCGTACGCGAACGGCGCGAGCAGCCGACCCAGCTGTGCGGCGCCTTCAGAGTTGCTCCGGCTCGATAGCCCGACGTAGACGGTCCGCCCGACTTGAAGCACGTCTCCGCCATCGAGCGTTCCAGGCGCGGTGATCTCCGCGATCGGGCGCCAGGGCTGCAGCGCGTCGCGAACCGCGGCGATCTCGAGCCGCCGCGTTGCCGCGCCGGGGCGCGTGATCACGGCCAGTTCGTCGACGACGACCGCAGTGTCCTCGACGAACACCGCATCGGGCAGCTCCAGCTCTGCGCGCAGCCGAGTGACAGTCAGTCCGAGAGATTCCAGCAATGCCACGTACGCTTCGTGCTGCGAGACCGCGCGTTGATAGTCGATCGGTTCGCGCGCGAGGTGAGTCAGCTCGCAGCGACTGATCGCAGGGCTCAGCTCGCGCGTGATCGCTCGCAGGCTTCGCCGTATCGTGGGCTCTGGCAGCACGGATCCGAGGATGCCACGACTCCGCGCGCGAGATCGATCGACTCGGGGAAGTAGCAACCGGTTTGTCTGGTCAGATCCTCACGCACAGCGCGGTGCGCGTAGCCAGGCTTCGCGACTTCAACAAGTCTCGGGAGGCCGCGTTCTGCAGGGTGTCGGACGCGATGGAAATCGCGCGTCCGGTGCCAGGAGGAACCCGACGTGACATACCAACTCATCCAACGAGGGCGCGTCGAGCGCAAACGCAGAGGACTGCGCAGAAACAGCCTCGGCACGGCACTCATCGTGCGAGTACTTTACGTGTGCGCCGCGCTGCTACTTTCCATGAGCCAGGTGCTGGCGGAGCGCGCGGCGTCGCAGAGGAGCGAGCATGAGGTCGGCGCAACGGCGCAGGAGCCGAGTGCGCCCGCAGCTAACGGCGCCGCTGCAAACGCGCTGAGTCCTCAGGAAGTCGCGGCGACAGCTGCGCGCGCGACTTCGGCGACACGACTCGTAGAACAGGGGCGCGCGCAGCGCCTGCACGCAGCACTTCAGCTCACCGCGGAGGCGACCGCGCGCACGAAGCTCTGGAGCGGCGTGACTGGCAGCGCACTCGGTGGGGTCGCGGCGGCGGCAGGCGTTCTCGTCGCAGTGCAGGACAACTCGACCTGGGGACGAGGTGCCGGGCGTGCCGCTCTGAGCAGCGCGCTGCTGTCGCTCGGTGCTAGCGTGATCGCGACGTCGATCTATCGCTGGTCGAGCGACTCGCCCGCGGAGAAGCGTCTGCGCCGCTGGGACGAGCGGCAACGCACTGACAGTCTCGACGCGGTCGAGCTCACTCGATTCGAAGCCGAGCTCGAGGCCGAAGCCGAGGTCTCCGAATCTCTGCGACTTGGCACGGTTGCGACTTCACTCGCGGGGATCGCCGGTTCGGCAGCACTACTGACTTTGTCCGCGACTGGAGCGATCGAGGGGCAGGGTGCTCGGAGCGCCGCTTACACGATCGGTGCGATCGGAGCCGCCGTCGGTGCGGCCCAGACGTTGTTGACACTTTTGGTTGCGTCGCCAGCCGAGCGCGGCTGGCGCGAGTACACCGAACACGTCGCGAGCGGCACCGTCGATCTCGGCTTCAACCACTATGAACGCGCGCGTTAGTGCCACACGTGCAGCGAACATTCGGTGGTTAACTCGACGGAGTGATGCCCTCCGCGCTCCGTGGGAGCATCGAGCTCGAAACCTCGAGCGCGAGATTTCTAACACTGGCGTTCAACGGAGCTGCGGGCCCTGCGTTACGCCAGGTGTGAGCCCGCGCCGCTTCCCGACTCTGAAATTCGTCGTGCCTATGCCTGCGGCCGGCCAGCAAGATGTCCCCGGTGATGACGCACTGATGACACTGGCCGCGGCGGGCCATCAGCACGCATACGTGCGCCTGGTAGAGCGGTATGAGCTCCGTATTCGCGGCTTCTGTCGAATGCTCACGCGGGACGAAACGCTCGCGTACGACCTGGCCCAAGAGGTGTTTCTGAAAATTTGGAAACGCCGGGAGCAGTACCGACCCGAGGGCCGCTTCAAGGAATATCTCTTCACAGTTGCACGCAACGAGTGTCGCAGTATGCAACGCAAGCGCGCCGTGCTCGATTTCTTCGGCCTCTCGCCAAACCTCGAGCAACTCGCGAGCGCTCAGGCCGCAGCGCTCGTCGAACCGGCTGACGACGATCAGGAACGCTTACAGCTCCTCGGCGCCGCGCTGACACGTCTTCCGGAGAAGTTTCGAGTGCCGCTGACGCTGCGTTTTGTGGAGGGTCTCGACTATGCGGAGATCGCGCGAGTGATCGATCGCACCGAGTCCACTGCACGCTCGCGCATTTTCTACGGGCTGAAGCAACTAGCCGCACTGATTCCAGCCGAGGTGATGTCATGAACTGCCCATCGTCCGAGACCCTCGCCGCATGGGTAGTTGGCGAAGTCACGTCGGAAGTCGATCCGCAGTTGCGCGAGCACACACGCGGGTGTGCCCGCTGCGCGGCTGAAACGGAGCGGCTTCGCACGGTGACGCAGGCACTTCCACAGCTCCAGCTGGCTGGCCCGGCGCCGAGCTTCACACGGGAGTTGGTGGCGAAGCTCGACGAGCGCCGCCATCAGCCGCACCCCGGCCGTCGAACGCTAGTGGCTGTGACCGGCTTGGCTGCGATCTGCCTGGTGAGCTTCGGCGTAATTCGGTTCGAGGACATGCGTGCCGACGACCAGGGAACTTTCATGGCGCGAGGTGGTGCCGCGCGACGAGCGTCGCGCGTGGGTTTCGAGATCTATGCGCACGTGCCGGGCCGGCAACCGTTTCGCATTCACGACAAACAATCGGTGCGAACTGATACCGGCTATTCATTCTTGGTGACGAATCGCAGCCAACAGCAGCAGTTCGCAATGCTGTTTGCCGTCGATGCGCGCAGCGATGTGCACTGGTTCTATCCGGCGTTTCTGGACTCCGCGACTGATCCGCAGTCGATCGTCGTAGACGCGCAACCGCAGGTGCAAGCGCTTCCGGATGGAATCACGCCGGAGGATCCCGCGCCAGGATGGATGCGATTTGTGGGGGTGTTTTCCAAGGCTCCGCTGCGCGTGTCCGAAGTCGAAGGTTTGCTTCGAAGCGGCGGTCTGGACGCGCTGGCTCGCGCGCATGCCGACGCGGAAATTCAATCGCTTCAGGCCGAGCTGCGCTCCGAGGATCTCGCGCCATGATTCGTTGTGCCGTCCTGTTGATGGTTCTCGCCAGTGCGGCACGAGCGAACGCGCAACCCGCAGGCTACGCGCTCATCGTCACCAACAACCGGAGTCAGAGCACAGCGCGGCCGGATCTGCACTATGCCGATGACGATGGCGTTCAATACGCCGAGCTGTTTCGCGACTTGCTCGGCCCGGAGCGAGTGACCTTGCTGACGCAGCTCGACGCCGAGACTGCAGCGTTGTCTCCGAAGGTCCAGGCTGAGGCGCCGACGCACGCAAACCTCGACGCCGCGGTCACACGGTTGGCCGAGCAGCTTCGTAAGCTGCATGCAGCGGGAGAGCAATCGGTCGTGTATCTCGTGTTCGCGGGCCACGGCGACCTCGACCGCGGGCAGGGCTACTTGGATCTGGCGGATGGGCGCCTCACCGCGCAAGAGCTCGAGGAGTTCGTGATTGCGCGTCTGCCGGCCGACCGCATCCATCTCGTCATGGACAGCTGCAACTCGTATTTCTTGCTCAGCCCGCGAAAGCCGGGTGGGAAGCGCTGGCAAAGTCGCACGGATGTTCCGCGCGATCTGCTCGCGAAGTATCCGCGGCTTGGCGCCATTCTGTCGACGAGCGCCGAAGCTGTCACGTATGAATGGAGTGAGATTCAGTCGGGCGTCTTTAGTTACGAGGTTCGCGCGGGTTTGCGTGGTGCTGCGGACGTAAACGGCGATGGGCGGATCACCTACGCGGAGCTCGCAGCGTTCATTCGTGTCGCGAATCGACCGGTCGTCAACGACCTGTACCGGCCGAAGGTGTTCTCGCGAGGCCCGGCTGCGGATCAAAACGGCTCCGACGCTTTGCTCGCGCAGCTGCCAGCGGCAGGTGGCCGGCGGCTCTTGCTCGGTGCGGAACGTGACCAGCGGCTCACGCTCAGAGATCACCAAGGCGTACGACTCATGGATATTCATCGCGAGGCGGGCACGCCGTTCTCGCTCACGCTGCCGTCCGGCGTTCCACTCAGTGCGCAGGAGCAGATCCAAGGGGCGGAGCGTCCGGAGTGGGTCGATCGTGACATTCCCGAAGGCGAGCATGCGTTGTCCGAGCTGACGCCGCGGGCAACGGAACAGGCCGGTCGCGGCGAATCGCCGTTGTTCAACATGTTATTTGCCGATGCGTTTGGGAGGCGTTCGTTCGCGGAGGCACAAACAGAAGCGTCGAACCCCGATGAGCCTCCGTCCGGAGTGACGCTGCGTGACGTCGATCGGTTGCGCCTGCATTTGTCGCTTGCGGTGAGTACAGGCCACGAGATCCGGATCGCGACGGGGTTGACTTGGATCGTGTTCGTCGCGGTGCCAATGGCTGCGTTGACGTATTCGATCGCGCGTTACGCGAATAAATCTGACGATTGGGAGACGCGCACTGGTCTTGCAACGGGTGTGGGTATGAGTGTCGTTGGCCTAGTTTTTGGCACTTCGTATCTTGCTGCGAGTGGTGCGGAAGATGACCTCTTCGAGTCCTTCTCCAGGCAGGACTTCTCGACCGAGAGCGCGCGGTCGCGCAACATCCCTCGCTACGAACGCGAGCTGAAGCTGCGAGCGGAGCAGAGCCAGAGCGTCCGATCCGTGGTCGGGTGGTGCCTCACCGGAGTTGCGGCTCTGATAATTGCGAGCGGGTCTTATCTAACGATTCAGGACGCGGTGCGAGGCGATCCGGTGCGCCTGCAAGGACCGTTGAATCTAACGATGGGTGTCGGTGAAGCGGTCTTCGGTTTGTTCTTGTTGTCGACAGACAGTCGACTCATGGACAACTGGCGGACGTATTCACACGATCCGTCGGTCCAGCAGCGAAGCGAAGAGTAGGAGGGTGCATCTCCTCAATGAAAAGGGACGGCGTGTGCCAAAGCTCGGCAGCTTGGGATCGAGCTCTGCGCCGTTCGGAAGCTCTTCGAGCTCGATCTGATCGCGTGGTGCGGAGGCTGCGTCAGGGCCGTCTGTCTCGCCCGCGTCAGGTTCGCGCGCAGCAGGTTCGCGCGCATCGCTGCAGCCCTGCGCTGCGACGAGCAACACGAAGAGCACATACCTCTGCTGAGCTCCAGCTCGGGTTCCGATGCGTAGTGCCATCAGCCCTCATTGAATCTAGGCATCGACTACGGCAATGCCGCTCGCACGGCCGCGCAAGCTGCCCCGTTCGCGATCTTCAGCAGCGTGTACGTGCTGCTGCCGACCGCATAGTTCACACAGTTCGTATCTAGGAAGCCTGCCTGCGAGCCGTTGCAGTTCGAGCCACTCTCGAGCTCACAGCCGAAGATGCGTGTATCGATGTGCGTGACGGTTGCAGGCCCTGACGCCTGCGTGCAGCTGCTCAGCGTGCCTTGCAACGAGAACACGAGACGCGACGCGACGTACGGATACACCGCACGAGTAGCGAAGAGCGATGCGCTGACGCGGGGATGCGAGTAACCACCGCCGCCCAAATAAGTCACTCTGACTCCCGGATCGCCGTCGGCATCCATGTCGACTTGCGTGAGACCCGACGCCGCGTTAGGCCAGGTCGCCGTCGTCGGGTTCGACAGCGTCGTGCCCATCAAGAACGCGGTCAATGGTTGGCTGACACTCGCACCGGGCGATGTATTGCCGAGCGTGAGGGTGGCAGAGCTCGCGGGCAGATACGGGGGCGCGTGGTCGAACAGGCTCGTCATCAACGAGAAGCCGTAGGTCTCGCTGACCATCGTCGCGGAGAAGTCCGGCACCTTGCGCCCGCACTCGATCAGAGACTCGGTGACAGTGTTGCCGCTCTGTGTCGCAGTCATACGCAACCAGAAGACGTGATTGCCCGTGCCGCCGCTGATGTACGTGTCGTTGGGCCAGGTCGTCGCCGACGTGATCTTGAGCGCCCACGTACCCGTGAGGTTGCAGGCTGCACCGCAGATGCCTGCGTTGCAGATCGGGGTGCCGCCGGTCACGGCCGGGCAGACGTTGCCGCACGTGCCACAGTTCGTCGTGCTGTTCAGCTGAGTCTCACAACCGTTCGGCCGACTGGCGTCGCAGTCACCCCAGCCCGTGCTGCAGCTGGGCACACACGCGGACGCGTTGCAGCTAGTCGCGCCGTGCGCGTTCGTGCACGCCGTGCCGCACGCGCCACAGTTGTTGAGGTTCGTGCGAAGATTGACTTCGCAGCCGTTGGCGGCGGCGTTGTCACAGTTCGCGTAGTTGGTGGTGCAACTCTGGACCTGACACGCACTCGTGGTGCAGCGCGGGGTACCGTTCGGAGTCGTGCAAACATTGCCGCAGAAGCCGCAGTTGCCGACCGACGTCGTAGTATTGGTCTCACATGTGACGGCGAGATCGCCATCGCACTCGGCGCTTCCGGCAGGGCAGGTCGAGACTTGGCACGTGCCGCCGCTGCAAACCAGGTTGGAGCCGGGGCACGCGGAGGTGCAAGAGCCGCAGTGCGCGGGGTCCGTGTTGGTGTTGGCCTCACAGCCGTTCTTCGGATCGCCGTCGCAGTCTGCATAACCCGGCGCACACACCGGCGTGCAGGTGCCGGCGACGCACGTCGTCGTGCCGTGTGCATTCGTGCAGGCGAGGCCGCATGCGCCGCACGCGCTCACGGTGGAGAGGCTCGTTTCGCAACCATTCACTCTGATCGCGTCGCAGTCTGAGTAGCCCGCTTGGCACGTCGGTTCGCACAACCCGCTGCCGCACAACACGGAGCCGTGTTCGTTTAGACACGAGCTCATGCAACTACCGCAACTAACCGGGTCGGCTGAAATGTTGGTCTCGCAGCCGTTCGTCGGATTGTTGTCACAGTCGGAGTAGCCCGTCGCGCAACTCGTCTGACAGCTGCCGCTCTCACACGACGCCGTCCCGTTCGGGTTCACACACACTGTCGGGCATGTGTCAGGTGTGCCGCTGTCTCGGAGCGTGCCTGAGTCTTGGGCCGCACCCGAATCCACCATCGCGTCGAGCGGGACGCTACTATCGCCGGCCGTGCCCGAGTCCCTGCTCGGGCCGCTGTCGGTAACCGACGCGTCGGTCTTTGGAGCGTCGGTCGGATACGGAAGCAGGTTGACCCCGACGCGTCCGCAGCCCACCAACATCAGCGCCGTGATCAGTGCCACGCCACACGCAAAGTCGGCGCCGAGACCCAATCTCACCATCTAAGACAGTATGCCTCGGCTCCTCATTTTGGGTCAGCTTGCTTGTGACTGAGACGAATGATCGGACGACCAAAGTAGTGATGTCGTTGATTGCTGGTGATGATGGCTGTGTCAGCTATTGCCGGCGCGGGCGCGTAGTCAACTAACGCACGCGACCGATCGACCACACGTCACCCGCAGTCGTCAGCGCTCGTTCGACACCATCATCCGTCACGCGATACAGACTCGAGCGTGCGTTCTGCTCCGCGGATTCGGACACGAACATGTACAGCTCATCATCGAGCCGATAGTTGCTCGTACTAAACACGGCTGACATCTGCCAGGTGTGATACGCGGCCGGTGTCGCGCTGCGGTCACGCTAGGTGGATGTTCAAGGACACGCTGCAGGCTCACGCATCGAGCACGAACGTTACCCCAGTAGGCAACGGTCTCGACATCCGTCCGCTCGTTCCGGCGCCCGGCTCGCGAGTCGACTTCGGCGCTGAGGTAGCACCCTGCGATCTCGCGCGGCTCTCTGATGCGGACTTCACTGCGCTCGAGCGTGCTGTGTTGACACATCACGTCGTCGTCGTGCGTGGGCAGGCCGGACTATCTCCGAGGGATCAGTTCGAGCTGACAAAGCGCTTCGACCCGACCGTGCAGACGTATGGGCACGGCCACAACAAAGACCTCCTGCGTAAGAGTGTGCTCGTGCAGGACCTCGTGTCGATCCCCGAGGTGCCGCAAGTACAGCTCCTCGGCAATGGACGCGTGAACGATCACGAAGGTCTGGTCGAGATCGAGCGCCGTCACCCTTCGCATCAAAGTTTTCATCACACGCCGTTGAGTGCGGCGCAGGAGGCAGAGGGCTTCGCTCGCTATTATCGCTGGCATATCGATGCTGCGCTCTGCAAGCTCCATCCGCCGAAGGTCACGACTTTGCTAGCGCTGCAGGTGCCGGAGGGTCGCGCGCAGACGGTGATCTACGATGACGGCAGTGGCGACGCGCTGCCTGTTTCGCTGGGTACGACGGCATTCGTGTCCGGGTACCAGGCGTTTCGCGATCTGGCTCCATCGCAGCAGGATTGGGCGCTGCGTACACGGGCGCGCTACGCCCCGCATCCCTACGTCTGGATCCGCCAAACGCGTGCGCGGTCGAACGGACTCGGACTCGAGTCGGAGGGTAGGGAGCTACGTCGCGACGAGCTGCCGCCGTTCGAGGTCGACGCGATCACGACTCTGCCGCTCGTCTGGGTGAACCCAGTGACGAAAGAACCCGCGCTGCAGGTGCATGCCTTTTGCGTCGAGGCGCTGATCACGGACGGAGTGGAGATGACCGATCTCGCGGAGTGCCGCCGTACGCTGCACGAGCTGATGCGACCCGCGATCGCTCCCGTGAATGTCTACGCGCATGCTTGGCGCGCGGGCGACCTCGTGATCTTCAACAATCGCGGGGTGTGGCACAGCGTGGTCGGGTCGTTGCAGCCGACTGACGTGCGCGTGTACCACCAGTGCAACCTCGCCTCGAGCGAACCTCCGCTTGGTCCGGAGGCGCTATACTGATGGTCACCGAGAGGACGACCATGAAGATATCCGCCAGAAACCAGCTCGCCGGGAAGGTCCTCGCCGTCACCAAGGGTGCCACCACGGCGATCGTGAAGATTTGAAATCGCCGCCAACATCGTGATTACCGCCTCGATCACGAATGAGGCTGTCGATGTCCTGGGGCTCACACCGGGAACAGTCGCGACTGCGATCATCAAGTCGTCCGATGTGATGATCGGCGTCGGCTAGCGTTTTTCCGAGGTGTGCAGGAGTCTCCAAAAGATGCCCGCTTCCGAGCGCCGCCGCCTCGTCATACAGGTGAGGGTGGTCGGGGTGTCGCTGAATGCGGAACTGCCGTTGGGTGTTCGTAACGCTTTGTTCGCTCGCTGCGTGCGGCGCGTCGAAGGCGAGTCAGGCGAACCTGCTGTCGGGGAGGCGCGGGCTGCCGTCAACACGCGCTCGGTCACGCCTGCGAGGCGCTACATGGACGGCAACGCCGTGCCGCAGCTGGGCAAACAAGCGAAGCGGTTCTTGAACTGGGACTTGGACGCGCGCGGGCCGCGCAGCAAGGCTGACAACGACTCCTGCGACTTCATTGTGCGATGCAGTTCGCGACCATCGCGTCCCAGATCTGTTTGGCGGACGCCATCGAGCCCGCCTCGGTGGGATGGATACCGTCGGACGTGAACTCGTCGTACTTGCCGTCCCAACTCTCGCGTTGGTCGACCCAGATGCAGCGAACGTCGACCGATCCGTCGCATAACTTCTTCATCTCTGGTCGGAGGATGTCCATCGCGGGTTTGATTTGCGCGCCGATCCCCATCGGGTCGGGATAGAAGAAGTACACGACGTCTTTCACGCCGTCGGTTTTCATCTGCATGAACAGCTTCTGCACGACGTCGACGACTTCTTTGCAGCGAGCATCGTAGCTGCCCATGCACCGATCGGTACCGAAGAGCAGATCATTGCCAGCACCGTCCATCAATACGACCTTCACCGGGCCGGCCGCCATCGCGCGGGTGAACTGGCCGGGGATGTCACCTGTAGTCAGCTGCGTGCCGCTCACCGCAAACGACCGATAGCTCTCGCTCATGCCGATCGTTCCGGCCTGGCGTGCGAGCTGCGTCGTCAACCGCGGGATCGCGCCGCTCTGAGCGATGAACGACTCACCGATGAAGACGACCTCGCCGGCTTTTACTTCGCCCTTCGTGCACGTCGCGGGCGCGCCGGAAGCGCCGCCCACACCTGCCGCGGGAGCAGCAGCTCCGCCGCCAGCACCTGCGCCACCCGCGCCGCCAGCGCCCGATGCTGCCGCCGCGCCGGCATCACCCGCACCCGACGCACCTGCACCACCGGTGCCGCTCGCAGCTGCGCGCCCGGCTGCCGCGACCATGCCGGAACTCCCTGCCGTACTCACGGAAGCTGCGCGACCACTCGAGCCAGACGCGACAGCACCGCCGCTACCGGAGGCTGCCGGTTGTGCCGGTGCGCCTGCCGGCGCCGGCGTTCCGGCCGCCGCCGGCAGCTGCTGCGCATCGTCATGCGCCCGAGTGCCGTCACTCGAACAACTGAGGCCCAGGACACAACTTGCTACGAAGACAGAATGAGCGACTAAACGTTGCAATGGGATGGCTCCAGCTTTCAGTCGAGCATCTTCTTCTTGACGGTCCACATCGATGGCGACTTACATAACTCGCAGTCCACACCCGAGAAGAGTTTGGACGCGGCCATGTCTCCCTTCAGCTGCCAATCGAGCCACGCTTTGCCGACGCGCCCGAACTCTCCGCCGTTGGGGCTATTCCACGTGCCGCCGTGACCCGTGTCCATGTTCGCGTTGAAGATCGGCACGTTGTTGATGTTCATGTAGTCGCGCTCGGCGTTTTGATACGCGATATCGCTCGAACCGCCGATCAGGAAGACGATCGGCGAGTGCAGCGCCGAGTACGTCGCTTGATCCGCGGCAAACAAACCGCTGTTGCCGATCACTGCGGTCGTGATGCGTTTGTCGCCTGCGCTGTACATCGCCATCAGGCCACCACACGACTGGCCCGCGACGGCGAGCTTCGTAGTCGCGACTTTCTTGTAGAAGCGACTGCACGGTCGATCGTTCTCTTTGATGAGCCATTCGATCGCGCCGACCAACACCTTGCCGTCGGCTCCTGCGCGCATCCCTGCTCCGATCGGATCGCTGCCGGCCTCCGTCGGAGGACCGTCCGCAACTACGATGTAGCCGTGGGATGCGAGCTCGAGCAGCCAGTTGCCGTATAGCGTGCCGTTCTGCAAACAACCGCCTTCGCCCCACGCGAGTACCGGATGAAGCTCTTCGCCCAACATCTCGGGGCGATAGATCGTCCAGTCCGGTAGGCCGGGATCCTCCTCGAGCACAGCGTTGTTGGGTCCGGTCGTCGGAGCTTTCGCGAGATTCTGATAGCCCATGATCTGCTTGAACGACGCCGGTTTGGGATCGGGACCCTTGTCGGCGGGGTTGCAAGCGACGGCAGGTGGTTGCATTCCGCCGCTGCCAGCTGCAGCAGCCGCTGCGCCAGCACCGGCCGCTGTGGCACCCGCCGTCGACGTGCCGGGTGGATTCGCCGGACTTCCAGCTGCGGACGAGCCCGCTGCGGGAGCACCGGCAGTCATGCTCGCGGGGCCGCGCGAACCCGCAGTACCCGTCGTGCTGCTGGGTCCGGAGCCAGCGCGTCCTTGCCCCGCGGTTCCCGCTTCGGGGACTTCGCCGCTGCCTGCGCTCGTTCCGCCCGCACCAGAAATGGCCATTGGGTTTTCCGTTGCGGATTTATCATCGCTGCTGCAAGCACAGACCAAGGTCAGTGCTAGGCAGATCGGAAGAGCCCACTTCGCATGGATCAGACTCATGCGAACCTATTGGCCAGCCGCCAGCCGCTTTTTGAATGGGACCCTTACAACGACTTGAAGAAGTCCCAAGCCCCGCTCGCGGCGAAGCTCGGCAATCCATCACTGTCGTACTCGCAGTAGCGAACGGGAAAGCCGGGTTTGCAATTCGCGTACTCGACGCAAGGTGCTGGCGCAACGGGAGTCATCATCCGGACGTCGCACGAGCTTCGCCCCGCCCAGAAGTCTCGGTTGCCGAGACCGGCGCCGAGTGTCGTCGGATCGCTCGTGCTTTGAACCAGCCACACTGCAGTGTTCCCCATGCATGGGCCCGGCGGCGGAGGCGCACCGCTGAGAGGCGCGATGGCGCGAACTTCGTCGGCGTTCACACAGCCAACCAGATTCGTGAACAACGATCCTGCGCCGTCACCGAGTGCAAAGACGCGATCCTCGTCGATGCAGTACTCCGACTTGAGCTTGGGAAGTAACGCGCCGAACAAGGGCATGTCGCGCGTAAACTCCCACGACGCTGTTTCGTTCAACGGATTCGGGTAGACCGCGATTGCATCCGCCCCCGCGACGAATGCGAGGTTCAGCTCGGCGCGAAACTGTTCTGCCGTATCGCCCGTGCCGCGAAACGCGAGCACGAGTGGATAGGCCCGCGACCTGTCGTACGCGACGGGAAGATTCACGAGGTAGATGGAATGCGTGCCGTTTACGTCGATGCTCGGATCCGCCAGCGCCGGGTCCTTGCCGCAGCCCATGCTAGGTCGCGCGACCGTGGGTGGTGGACCGGCGTCTGGCGAACCATTGGTACCGCCCGCGGGTGCACCCGCTTCGGGGACCAGCCCGCTCATACCTCCCGAGCCCGCGGCTGCGCTGCCGCTGGTGGCTGCGACGCCAGCTTGACTGACCGCAGTCCCATCGCCGCCGCTACCAGCTGCCGAACCGCCTACTCCGGCGCTGCCGCCGGCACCAGCCCCTGCCGGCGCCAGCCTGCCTCCGAGCTCGCCGAGGACGATGTCATTACCCGCGCAGCTCCCCGCCAGCGGGCCGAGCCATACGGCCGCGAGGAGACTCGCCAGCGATTGCGCCCAGTTCCGAAGGGACACGTGTTAGCGAGTCTACTGGTGATCGAGCGAGCAGCAACGTCTCCACGCCCGAAGCGTGAGGGGATGAACACATGCGTGCGACTCGATCTTCGGACGGGTCAAAAAGAATCCGGTGCGCGGCCAATAACTAGGTATGCCGCGAGAAATCACCACACGGTCCGCGAAGAGTCGGTCGCCGCCTCGGTCGCGGTCTGTTACGAAGAGCTGCTGCGCTCGCAGCGCCCATCATGTCGGGACTTCTACGCGCGCGAGTCGACTCTTCAGATCCGCGATTCCAGGTTTGTCGAGATCATCTCGTGCAGGCTTGCCGTTCCTTGCCGCAGCTGACCGCTGCACCGTTGCGGTCGTTCGTACCCCGGAGAGTCGCCTGGCGCACCCGTCTGTTTCGCGTGGTGTGCGCATGCTTCGCATTTCTGTGGGCGAGCGCGGCTCGAGACGTTTTGGCTTCCGAACCCATGGTCGAGTGGAAGGCCCCGGCCGAGTGCCCGAGCGAAGGTGACATGGTGTCGCGTGTCGAACGTTCGATCGGCGACGACGCTGCGCAGGCAAATTTGTCTGCAGCAGCTCGAGTGACACGAACCTCAGGCGGTTATCGCGCTGTGGTGCGGATCCAGACCCGAGCAGGATCGGGAGAACGCAGTCTCGAGAACGCGAACTGTGGAATCTTGGCAGACAGCGTCGCGCTCGTGATTGCACTGAGCGCGTCCGACTCCACGCCTTCGCCGGATCGCGGACTCACACTGGCGCTCTCGGCGCACGCGAGCGCGCTCAGCGGCCCACTCCCGTCGTTTGGATTCGGAGCGGGAGGCGCACTAGCAGTCGAGGGTTTGTGGGCACTTCGGTTCGAGTTGAGCGGCAGCTACTATGCAGCGCAGTCGTTGACGTACGAGCAGACGAACGTCGGTGCTCGGTTTCAACTCCTCCGATTCGGTGCGCGCGTGTGTCGACTCTGGGGCGTGGGCCCCTTCGATTTCGCGCCCTGTGTCGGCGCTCAGATCTACCGCATCGCGGGCGATGGCTTTGGAGGCATGAAGCGCGACAACGGCACCGCGTATCTATGGGGTCCCGCGGTCGGAGTGTTCACGAGGCTCCGGTTGTTTTTGGTCTTCGCCGTGGTTCTCGCAGCAGACACCACGGTCCTGACGTCGAGGCGACGTTTCATCTACTCGGACCTCGGTCCGCTCCACAAACCTGCTGCACTGGGGTTCCAACTGGTCATCGCTCCAGAGGTGCAGTTTTGAAGGCGCCGATCGAACACTGGCCGGTGCATTTGATCGCGCGAGACGACCACGCCGAGAAGGCAGTTTCTCCGCCCGCGGGCTCACTGCCCGAGAACCTGGCCCAGATCTACGATGCGCATTTCGATTTTGTGTGGAGAAGTGCACGGCGGCTGGGTGTATCCGAGACCAGTGCAGACGACGTCACGCAGGATGTGTTCATGATCGTCCACCGCCGCATTGCGAACTACGATGGTCGCGCACCGATGCAAGCCTGGATCTTCGGGATCCTGGTTCGTGTCGTTCACGATCATCGTCGGAGCTTTCGCCGTAAGGGCGCCCGCAACGTGCCGTTCGAGCAAGATGTCGCGCGGCACGTCGGTGTTGCGCCGGGGCCGACGCCGATCGAGCAGGCCGAGCGCGCCGAACACGTGCGGCTCTTGGACAAGCTCCTCGGCGAGCTCGACGAGGACAAGCGCACGTTGCTGATCTTGTCGGAGCTCGAGGAGTGGACGCTGCGGGAGATCGCCGAATACTTCGGCTCGAATACGAATACGATTCACTCGCGCTTGCGCGCAGCCAAACGCGCCTTCGAACAGGCGTATGTGCGAGCTCAAGCGGGTAAGGAAATGCTTCCGTGAGCAAGCGGCCGACAGAACCCGACGATTGGAGCAGCGCGTCCGAAACGCTGTTCCGCGCGGCGCGCACGGACTACGCGCCGAGAGCGGCCGATCGTGAGCGCGTGCGCAATGCGCTCGCACAGCGACTCGCTGATGCTTCGAACGCGCCTGTCACGGATGCGGGCTCGCTACTGCCAGCGGCGAGTACGTCGAGTGTCGCGCTGTCGACGCTCGTAAAGTTCGGACTCGGCGTCGTAGTCGTGATGGCTGGCGTGTTCGCGTTCATGCGTGCGGGCGACTCGCCGAAGCGAATCGATTCAAGGCTTTCTGATCCGGCCGGCGTGGAGGGTGCACGTACCCCCGAGCACGTACCTTCCGAGCCGGTCGCCCCTCCTCGGGCGGCGGCGGAAGCCCCATCGGCGCAGGCTTCTGCGTCGAAGGTAGAGGGAGAGGGCGCGCAGACTTTCCGCGAACCGCTTCGAGATGGCGCGAGCCGCGGACGTGCGAACGAGAGGCCCTCCACACGCGTTGGCCGCGCCCGCGAGAGCGCGGCCGCGCAGAAATACGCAACGGCGCACGCAATGCCGCGTCGCGCGGCGATGGACGGCAGTGCGGCTCGAGTCGCTGCGCGAGACGCTGAAGAATCCAATGAACGCGAACCCGCCGACGGCGCCACGGCGAGTAGGGACCCCGCTTCGGCCCTAGCTTCGGGGCGCACCGACGCGGAACCCGCGCGATCGGACGCGGAGAAGGCGGAGTCGAGTTCCGCGGCGCGAGCGGCGGCGAGCGGCGACGAAGCTGCCGCAGATCCAGCCGCGGTAGCGAAGACCGACGAATCCCATCGAGCGGTGGCGAATGCAGAGCTCGATGCCTCCGATCCGCGCGCAGAGCTCATGTTCGTTCGTCGCATTCAGGCTGCTCTGCTCGATGCGAAGCCGCGAAGAGTGCTCGCCCTGTGCGCCGAGCACGAGAAGCGCTGGCCGCGCGGGACGTTCGTCGAAGAACGTGAGGGCCTGCGGGCTATCGCGTCGTGTCAGTCTGATGCACGAGACGCCGCGGCTCGCGCCAGCCAGTACTTCACGGCCTATCCTCGTGGCCCCCTCGCGCCGCGCGTGCGAGCTGCGTGTGCGCCGCAGCTCAAAGCGGCGGCGTCCGGCCCTCGCAAGCCAGTGTCCGGAGCGGGCGACACGCGGTGACGAAGCCAGTGCAATCGTGGCCGAACGTGTTCACGTTTTTTTGGCTGGCTCCAAAAAAACTCTGCGCGCCGGACAATGAATAGTGTTCTGACCGAATAGGTCGGAATGCGCGCGGCTTCGAGCGCGCGCGACAGCATTCGGAGGTTCGATGCTGATGAAGCAACCGATGTCCTGTACTGGACGATTCGTCCGACCGTTTCTCGTAGTGCTCGCGCAGTATCCAGGCTTGGAGGCAGAGGTCGAAAAGGCGAAGTCTCGGCCGATCGAGCCGCGGATCGACGTCGAGTCGGTGCAGGGTCTCGTCGTTCAATGGGTCGGTGCGACCCACGACGCCGATCTCGGCCTACGCGCTGGGCAGGTGACATGCCTCGGTACGGGCGGAGCGTTGGACTACGCTCTGCGTACGGCGCAGACGTTGCGTGAGAGCATCCTGCTAGCGCAGCGGTACGCCAAGCTGTACAGCGACGCGCTTCAGATTGACGTGGTCGGAGATCACGAGCGCGTCTCGATTCAGATCAGCAGTCAGGTGCCTGCGCCGCGTGCGCTCACGGATTTCATGCTGTCCACCTGGTACCGCAACCACTTGCAGCCGCATCTCGGTTCGGGTGCGGGGCTCGAGTGTTGCTTCAGCTATCCGGAGCCCACTTCGCTGGATGTTCATAAATGCGTGTTTGGTTCGGCGAAGCTCAGGTTTGGCGCGTCGTTCGATGGCTTTTCGTTCGACGATCGTGTGCTCGATCGGGTGCTTGCCAGTGCTGACCCCTCGCTCCACGACGTGCATTGCAAGCAGCTCGAGCTCATCGATTGGCCGGCGACGTACGAGCAGCTGCCGCTTGCGGTGCGCGTCCGGCGGCTGCTCGCGGCGGACTTGAGGCAAGGGAGGCCGTCGTCGACGAGCATCGCCTGCAGGTTGCAGATGAGTCGTCGCACGCTCGTGCGGCAGCTCGCGACCGAGGGAACCAGCTTCAAGTCTTTGCTCGACGATCTTCGCCATCAGTTGGCGTTGCATCTGGTCATCCGGCGAGGGTTGTCGCTGCCCGAGGTTTCGAACGCACTCGGGTTCGTGCACGTGCAGGCTTTTCATCGCTGCTTCAAGCGCTGGACTGGGTCGACGCCAGGCCGCTACAGATCGGCGGCATTGCGAGGTCCGGCGGCTGCGTAGTCGGCAGCGACAGGCTCGGAACGCGCATCTTCATTCCAGGCACCGGCTGCTTCACTCATGCCTTGCGCCGGTGGAGCAGCACGACCTCGCGAACGCCATGAGCTATCGCCTCGGTAGGTACGAGGTGCACGCCGATCTCACGCGCATCGCAACGGGCGCATGCGGATGAGCCGCCAGAAAGCCTTTGGCCCGTTGCGGTGCGTCGGCCGTGTTTGCGCCACATGACGCGATTGCGCGTACGCCTTCGCGCTCCATTTCGAATGTGCCGTGCGGCCACCGTTGCTCATGTTCCGCGCACGAGGCCAGCGCGGTCGAGAAGTCGCCTTCGCGTAACGCGGCCTGCATGCGCTTCAACAACGCGAGCTCCGAATGCGCTTCTCGCGAGGATTGCGGGTCCGCAATGCGCGCTGCCGGAGTCATCTCCGCATGCGTGCCGGACTCGAACGAAGCCGTTCGCTGTGCTGCTCCTGCTCCGAGGGACGTCGCTGCGCGGACGGCTGCGGCGGGTTTCGAGCGGTCGGATTGCGGCGCGTCGTTCGGTCGTGAGGTCACGCCAGGGGTACCCTCGCCGATAGCCGAGTCGGACGCTTCGGGAACGGAAGCGACGCTCATCCTCGTCGACCGCTGCTTTGCAGCCTGAGCGCGCACTCGCCGCCAATGGCTGCGAGACTGCGACTCACCTTCGTCACGCGCCTCCGGCGCTTGCGGAGACTCGCCGCGTTCGGCGCTCGGCACGGGTGCCGGTGGGATTGCGATGGGCGTGGGAGAACTTGCGACAGCCCTCGGCGCGGGTTGCTCAGTCGGTGTGGGTTTGGAAGGCTGACGGTTAACTCTCATCACAGCGATAGACACAACTGCGACGCACAGGATGGCGAGTGACAGCTTTGCGACCTGACGCAACATCTCGGGCGTAACTCCCCGCGCCGAAATTGGAGGACCACTTGCCTCTGGGGAAGCACCAGTGCTTCCAGCCTGGATGCGCGTCAAGACCGCATCCAAGCGCGCGCGTTCGAGCGGTGTCGGGTCGTGCGCCCGACGAGCTGCTCGAAAGAGTGACGCGGAGTCGCTGCTCCAATCGTCCTTGTCGTTCTGGCGGTCGCTCACGGCACGTCTCCTGACTCGGCGAGCCAGCGTCGATGAAGTTTTTCGAAATCTCGTTTGGCCGCGCGAATCCGCGAATACACCGTGTTCGTGTTCGACCCTAGGTACTCCGCGATCTCGCGCAAGGTCCACTCCTCGAGCTCCGAGAGCACGAGCAGCATACGCTTGTCCTCGTCAAGCTGACCGAGCAGCGTCTCGAGCAGGCGCACCCGTTCCGCATTCTCAGCCTGTTCGCCCGGACTGAGGCCTGGCGCCACGCATGCGTTTGCCGGCGCCACACTTTGCTCGAGCGACACACAGCGCGCGTCTTTGCGCTGAAAACTGCGGCGCTGGTGATGCACCACGCGCATCAGAATGCCGAAGATCCACGAACGCATCGAGGCTCGGCCGTCGAAATCTGCCAACCGCCGCTGCACGACGATGAACACTTCTTGAACCACGTCCTCGACACTGGAGCTCGGCACGCCGAGGCGGCGAGCGTTTCGCCAGATGAAAGTAGCGTACTCAGTGTAAATCGCTGGAAACGATCTGGGTGCGACGTCGCGCGTCGTCGCGGGGCGTGGCGAGTCGTCTTCCGTCGCCATGCGCACCGACAAGCTTTGAGGGGATGCTTTCAAAACCGAACCTCGGGCCCGACTGAAACTTGCAGCGCGACTGCCGAGACGCGATGGAGCTCGCCGACATCCGAGAACACGAATTGCGGTCGAGACAAGGGCATCATTCCTTCAACCGCGATCTGAATGCCGAACGCTGGCAAGAGGTTCACGCGGCCTAACAGTCGGAGCGACGGCCCCCACCAGGTCGTGCTGCCCGGCAACTGGGTCACGCCGCCG
>Ga0193752_1000366_pt1 | contig 45309 bp, 37 predicted proteins | sample H1c1metaG_FD_144924 | JGI IMG/M metagenome (GOLD analysis project Ga0193752, IMG submission 144924) | Soil microbial communities from a riparian zone of the East river system, Colorado, United States - H1c1 | ecosystem: Environmental > Terrestrial > Soil > Riparian zone | place: USA: East River...
CAATTTTGAAAAAATAGGTGGAGTGGATGCGTTGGGTCTTGCTTCGTGGGACGGAAACTTTTGGTGTGGGTACGATACGCATTTTGATTTTTCAGCTCCAAATGAATTTGTAGGTGCGGTGAATATTACTTTTTTCAGAGACACCATGTATGTGGGTGGCGGATTTCAATATATGGATACCATGCAGGTCAATTACATTGCGAGATGGGTTGGCGGGAATTTTGTTGATACCTGCGGGACTGCGGTAGGTGTTTTTGAAAACCCAACTGCAATGAATCAGGTTGTGGTTTACCCTAATCCCGCATCAGAAAGCATTACTTTCCATTTTTTCGATTCGCAACAATCACGTTCAATAATTATTTATGATCAACTCGGCCGTGAAGTCTATCGCGAAAACACCAACGAAAATTTAATCTCCCTCTCCGTCCAGGAATTCGCTGAAGGAATATATTTCTATTCAGTCTTCAATGAAAACGGAACGCCAACACGCGGCAAATTTGTAGTGCAGCACTAATTCTTCATGCGCCTCTTCCCCATCACCACCCAAAAACCTGCTGAAGAATTTTTCGCTTCACCATACAGCCAGGATCTTTTTGCACTGTACGAAACGTATTACCCGAAAATCGGTTTCACGCCGCCGTGGATCGGCTACTTCATCCTGCGCGACGAAGTACTTGTAGGAACATGCAGTTTCACCGGGCAACCCATTGATGGACGTGTGGAAATCGCCTATTGGACTTTTCCTGAATTCGAAGGACGCGGCATTGCAACATGGGCCTGCAAGGAATTGCTTTCCATTGCAAAACAACATGACCCCAACGTAATTGTGACTGCGAAAACAGCGCCCGAAGTAAATGCTTCAACAGCTATTCTCACGCGAAACGGTTTTAAACAAACGCGAATTGTACAGGACCACGAAATAGGTGATGCGTGGGAATGGGTGTTTACACTTCCGGAAGGGATACACTAAGAAATGTCGCTGTATTTTTTGCCGCTGATGCCGCAGATTCAATGCCCGCAGAATTTTTAAAGAATTTGTGATCGCTTCGCGATCCGATTCAGTGGAATTAAATCAATTCAAAATTCCTACCACATTCTGCATCTGCGTCCGATTGCTATCGGGACGTAATCTGTGGCCAGATTTATACCAACCATCGAAACGATATCCGTTTTATCCGTTTACAAACGACTACCAGTTTTTCGTTTCGTACATTGGTTCGTGAACGTGAATCCCGGTGTTGATTGGTCATCACCGCGGTGATGAACGCTACGGAGAGGATGGAAGCAAAAAGCACGGAAGAGATTGAAATTGCCTTGTTGCTCCAGGCAATTTACCAACGCTACGGATACGATTTTCGGGAATATTCCGAAGCGCATATCGCACGACGGATCTCCACCCGGCGAGGGCTTTCCGGAATAAAAAACGTTTCCGACATGATCAATCGCGTGCTGCACGATGAACAATTCGCGGCACAGCTTCTCCAGGATCTTTCCATCACCGTTACCGAAATGTTCCGCGACCCGGATTTCTACCGCGCACTTCGCGAAAAAGTAATTCCAATTCTCAAAACGTATTCGTACATCAAGATCTGGCATGCCGGATGTTCCACCGGCGAAGAAGCATATTCCATGGCCATTGTTTTGAAAGAAGAAGGATTGTACGACCGCACCACCATTTACGCAACCGATTTTAACCAGCATGCGCTGGACCGTGCGAAAGAAGGAATTTTTTCCAACGAAATGATCAAACAGTACACGGCCAATTACCTGAAGTCGGGCGGCTCCGAATCTTTTTCCAACTACTACACGTCAGACGACAAGATGGTGATCATGGATCAGTCGCTGAAAAAAAATATCGTGTGGGCCAATCACAATCTCGTTACCGACAAAGTTTTCGCGGAAGTACATCTCGTGCTTTGCCGCAACGTACTCATCTATTTCAACGTGAGCCTGCAGGGCAAAGTACAACAGCTTTTTTTTGACAGTCTTGTCAATGGCGGTCTCCTGTGTCTCGGCGCCAAAGAAAGCCTGCGTTTCACTGACCACGAAAAGCATTACGTGGAACTGGATAAAAAACAACGGATTTTTAAAAAGAAATACGCAATCGATTGAACAACGCAACTACATACCAGGCTGTTGTGATCGGTGTTTCAGCCGGCGGAATGAACGCGTTGAAAATTCTCCTGCCAGCGCTACCTGCAGACCTGTCATTCCCGGTAATCATTGTGCAACACCTGGGCCCTTCTTCAGACGGCGTGTGGATCGCATTACTCGGAAAAAGCTGCGCAGTGGAATTGAAAGAAGCAGACGAAAAAGAAAATATCAAACGCGGTGTGGTCTACTTTGCTCCACCCAATTATCACCTGCTGGTTGAACGGAACAGGACTTTTTCGCTCAGCACGGAAGCGCGGGTCAATCATGCGCGGCCAGCTGTCGATGTACTTTTCGAATCTGCAGCCGATGTTTACAAACAGGCGCTGGTCGGTATCATTCTCACCGGTGCGGGCAGAGATGGAAGTCGCGGTCTGAAAAAAATTAAGGAGCGCGGAGGCCTGGTCATCGTTCAGGATCCCGCCACAGCTGAAACGAATTCTATGCCGGTATCCGCCATTCAACAGGTAACACCTGATCACATCCTTTCGCTGGAGAATATAAACGCACTATTGAATCAGTTAAGCCGCACATCTAATCCCAATAACCTATGAATCTAACCATTCGAACAAAACTCCTCGTCGGTTTCGCAATCATTCTTGTACTATTTATATCAGCGGCTTTACTGATAACCGCAGCGTTTTCCGAAACCAACGACAGGCTGGGAAAATTTGTCAATGTCTCCGGGAAAAGAATTAATCTCTCGAATGAGATCCTGATTGCGGTACTCAATGCATCGAGGTATGAAAAAAACGTGATACTGGAAAATGATGCATTGCGCAAAGAATCGTTTCGCCAGGAGATGACACGATACATGGAAGTTGTTGATCAAAAACTCCCTGAACTCCGTTCACTGAGCGATGATACCGAGAAAGTGATCATTGATGAGCTTATAACCAGTTGGGCCATGTATCACGAACTCACAGATGAGATCGTGCGTTTTTCGATGAATAATCAATCCGATTCAGCTTTCGCGCTGTCGGGAAGTGAGGGTCGCCGGTTCCGTGATAAAACCATCGCGCAGATCGAAAAACTTATTGGCAAAAACAACGAAAGCATCCAGCGCGATAAAGCAGATAGCGATCAGAGCTATTCAGCATCGCTCACCCTGATCACGTTGTTTTTGGTTGCAGGACTGCTGATTGCAGTTCTGATCTCGTATTGGATCATCAGCAGTACCAGAAAACGGATTTCATTCATTGCTTCCGAAGCAGAAAAAATATCGAGCCGCGAACACATGGATGCCGTACTCAACGATCCTATTCGCGATGAACTGCAGCCGATATTCCTGTCACTCGTGAACATCAGTAACAGCTTTCGCGAAATAGCAGAAAATGCCAACCAGGTTGCGTCCGGAAATTACACCGTCGATCTGGTTCCGCGATCCAACAAAGACACCCTTGGTCTCTCCCTCAAAAAAATGACCGGCTCGCTGAGAGAAACCACAGCCGAAAATGAAAGACACAACTGGCTTGCAACTGGCCAGAACCAGTTGAACGAACATTTACGCGGCGACCAGGACACTGCGGAATTGGCGCAGAACACAATCACGTTCCTGGCCAACTACACGCAGTCTCATGTAGGCGCCCTCTATGCGTTTAACGAAGAAGCTTCTGTGTTCGATCTCACGGGACAATATGCTTTTGCATCCGGCGCACAAGGCGTGAAAAAAATTATTCCTGGTGAAGGTCTCATTGGCCAGGCCGCGCGCGAACAAAAACTGATCGTGCTCGACAACCTCCGCGAAGAGGATATCCGCATCACCTCTTCGTTACTCGACACAAAGCCTGCACATCTGGTCATTGCTCCATTCACATTTGAAAATAAAACGCTCGGTGTTTTTGAACTGGGCAAGCTCACTGCGTTCGATGAAAAAGAACTGGAATTCATCCGTACTTCCACAGAAAATGTGGGGATCAGTTTCAATTCAGCCATAGCCCGGAAAAAAATCCAACTGTTGCTGGAAAAGACACAGGTGCAAAGTGAAGAATTACAGTCGCAGCAGGAAGAACTGAGACAGATTAACGAAGAACTGGAAGAGCAGGCCCAGAATCTCAAACAACAACAGGAGGAATTGCAGGTCACCAACGAAGAGCTGGAAGAACAAACGCAATCGTTGGAAATGAAAAACAAAGAAGTTGAAGCGGCCCGCACGGATATCGAACAGAAAACAAAACAACTGGAGATCAGCAGCCGCTACAAATCTGAATTCCTGGCGAACATGTCGCACGAGTTGCGGACTCCGCTGAACAGCCTCCTCATTCTCTCCAAGGATCTCGCGGATAACCGAAAAGGAAACCTCTCCGATGAACAGGTGGAAAGTGCGGAGATCATCAACAAGAGTGGTCATGATCTCCTGGGGCTGATCAATGAAGTACTTGATCTTTCCAAGATTGAATCCGGGAAGATGACACTGAGTGTGGAACGGATTCCGATAGCCAGTTTTGTGAATGACCTGCGGCGAAACTTCAAGCACCAGGCCGATCAGAAAGGGATCAGGCTTGAGATCCGTCTCGAAAATAGTTTACCGGAAGCGATCCGCACAGATGTCAGAAGGTTCGACCAGGTCATCCGGAATTTAATGTCGAATGCCATCAAGTTTACGGACAAAGGAGCCGTTACCGTTATGATCCGGCGACGCAATGAAAAAAACATTGCCATTGAAGTACACGATACCGGCATCGGAATTCCTGCCGATAAACAGGCGCTTATTTTCGAAGCTTTTCAGCAGGTCGATGGAAGTACTTCGCGCAAATACGGCGGCACCGGTTTGGGGTTGTCGATTTCACGCGAGCTCACCCGCTTGCTACAGGGAGAAATAACGGTGGCCAGCAAGATCAACGAAGGTTCGGTTTTCACACTCATCCTTCCTATCGACATCGATGTAGAAGCCAGTCTTCAGGCAGAAGAAGGAGAAACAGTGGCGGCACCCATGCAGCCGTCGACCACCAATACCCATTTCCTCAATTACCCGTCCACCCCGGACGATCGCGAAAACATCACGCGCGACGACAAAATTGTACTCATCATCGAGGATGACCTGAAGTTTGCTCCTATCCTCATGAAGCAGGCACATGCCAAAGGATTCAAATGTCTTCATGCGGCAACAGGTGAAGATGGTCTCGTTCTTGTTGGTGAATACAAACCGCAGGCTGTTCTGCTTGATCTCGATCTTCCCGGTATTGATGGCCACCGGGTACTCGCGGAAATAAAAGCGAACCCCGAAACGCGCCACATACCCGTGCATGTTATTTCGGTCAACGAACGCAACATGAACCTGATCAAGGAAGGCGCTATTGAATACCTCACGAAGCCTATTGACAAAAAGCAAATGGAAGAGGCATTCAACCGGATCGAAAATTTCATCGAGCGGAAAATGAAAAATCTCCTGGTTATCGAGGACGATGAAAATTCCAGGAAGGTGATCAAAAAATTAATCGGCAACGGCGACGTTAAATGCATTGAAGCCGGAACAGGAAAAGATGCTTTGGAACTTTTCAAAAATAACCACATCGATTGTATCGTGCTTGACCTGGGGCTTCCCGACATGAGTGGCTTTGAACTGATCTACCAGCTGGAAAGGCAAAAGGAAGGGCAGATGCCTCCGATCATTGTGTATACAGGCAGGGAACTGAGCAAAACAGAAAACGCCGAGTTGCAGAAATATGCCGAGACAATCATCATCAAAGGTGTAAAATCGGAAGAACGTTTGCTGGATGAAACGGCTTTATTTCTCCATCGTACGATTGGCCAGCTGCCCGAGTCCCAGCAGAAAATGATTGCAGGACTTTATGATAAAGCGAGCATTTACCACGGGAAGAAAATCCTGGTCGTGGATGATGACATGCGCAACGTTTTTGCCTTGTCAAAAATTCTGAAGGAACGCGGCATGAGTATAGAAAAAGCGGAGAACGGGGTCATTGCCCTTCGCATGGTTGAACAACAACCAGACATTGACATGGTGCTGATGGATATTATGATGCCGGAAATGGATGGATATGAAGCGATGCGCAGGATACGGGCACAGCAAAAATTCCGCGACCTTCCGATCATTGCATTGACCGCGAAAGCGATGAAAGAAGATAAACAGAAATGCATTGATGCCGGAGCGAACGACTACATCGCGAAGCCCGTGGATATTGAACGCCTTTTATCACTGATGCGTGTTTGGTTAAGTAAGTGAGATCACGTTAATTCATTTTATCATGAACATAAGACCGAAAATACTGCTCGTCGACGATAAATGGGAAAATCTCGTGGCCCTCGAAGTCGTCCTCAAAGACCTGGAAGTAGACCTCATTAAGACCACCAACGGAAACGACGCATTGCGCGAAACGCTTCATCATACTTTTGCATTGGCGTTGCTCGATATCCAGATGCCGGAAATGGATGGCTATGAACTCGCGGGCATATTGAGAGAAGAAGAAAAAACGGCCAACCTTCCGTTCATTTTTATTTCCGCAGTATACACCGATAACCTGAACATTTTCAAAGGCTATGAAAAAGGCGCGTTCAGTTTTATCACAAAACCATTTCACCCGGAAATCCTGATCAACAAAGTGAAGTTCTTCATTGAAAAGCACCAGCAGGAAATCACACTCTTTCGCCTGAACGAAGACCTGAAAGGAAAGAACAACGATCTCGAACTGGTGAACCGTGAACTCGAATCGTTCACGTACTCTGTTTCACACGATTTGCGCGCACCCATCCGTGCCATGACGGGTTTCGCAGAAATTCTCAAAGAAGATTACGAACCGGTCCTCGATGAAGAAGGCCAGCGGCTGCTGAGTAATATTTCGGTAAGCGCAAAAAAAATGTCGAACCTGATCGACAGCCTGCTCGATCTCTCCCGCATGGGAAAAAAGGAGATAAAGAAAAAGGAAATCGACATGAACAAACTCTTCAGGGAGATTTTCGAAGAACTTGGAGGTGAAGCAAAAAATGAAAAGTTCACGCTCACCATTCAGGATCTTCCGAATGTCCAGGGCGATTTCGAATTACTGAAACGCGTGGGCACCAATCTCCTGTCAAATGCCATCAAATATTCAGCGCGGAAAGAAAAACCGGTAATAACCGTTGGCGTCGAAGTGCATGAAAATGAATTTGTCTTTTTTGTAGAAGACAACGGCGCTGGTTTCAATATGGAATACAAAAACAAACTCTTCGGCATTTTTCAGCGTCTCCACCAGGTCGACGAGTTTGAAGGCACCGGTATCGGACTGGCGATTGTGCAACGGATTGTTATACGCAGCGGTGGCCGGGTCTGGGCCAAAGGAGAAGTAGATAAAGGCGCGACGTTTTATTTTTCGTTACCGAAATAAAGCGGCAGACAACGCGGGGAAATTCTTTTATCAATCGCCCTTCGACAAGCTCAGGACGGGCCTGCGGCAGCAAAGAATTTCAAAAGAACCCTTTCACTTCGTTCAAGGGACATGCGACTTCTCCGAAGTCGCAACTCGTTGTGAAACCTGATCCCGGTCCAAAGGACTCCTTCGGAGAGGGATCACATTTTCCCTTGGACGAAGCGAAAAAGATTTGGTCATATCGACTTCTCCGAAGTCGCATAATATCTGGTTCTTATGATCCCGGAGGGATCACATGTCCCTTGAACGAAGTGAAAGGGATGTTGCCCATGACCCTGAAGGGGTCAAATGTTATTAACCCCGGGTGAGATCCGAAGGATCGTAACCCGGGGTTAATAACACAAACAAAAAATCCTTGCTGCCGCAGGCGCTTTCCACATCTTAATCAATCAACAACTTCTTCGTCACCCGTTCTTCTCCAGTAGTCAACACCACGAGATACATTCCGCGCGTAAGGAAAGACAAATCCGCTTCCACGCTGTCCGCCACAGAATCTGTGAACGCATACGTATACACCACGTTGCCCAGCAGGTCGAACACTTCCACTACTCCATCCTGGCGCTTGGTCAGGTTGAAGTCGAAGAACACGTGACCATCCGTTGGATTCGGGTAAACATTGAGTTCATTTTCCTGCGAGAGAACAATATCGTTCGTGCCGTTTGTTAAACCAACGGTAAACTGCATGTACACTTCGCCACCAAAATCGGCCTGCCACGATTTAAGAATCTGGCTGCTCCACGCACTCTTGAACCGGATGTAGCCTGTTCCCTGTGCAGTATTCGCCCACCACGATAATCCGTCTTCACCACTGTCCCACATTCTGAACTCGTAACAATCATACGGAAGTATAAGCGTATCCCGGTAGGTCGTATTCGCCGCTGCACCTGCACGTGAGTGTACAATCACACCCGCGCTGTTTCTCAATTCGTAACCGTTCTCCCACCAGCGTGTGTTGGTTTTGAATTCAATCACAAATGTATAAGGCATCACCGGCGGATACGTAAACAGGTTCGTCCACGTATTGTTGAACGCGTACTGATCTGTTCCACCATTTGGTGCACTCAGCGTTACAGTGAAATCTGTTGCACCCGTTACCCACGTAAATGGCGGAAGTGTAACCCATGCCGTATCGAGGAACGCAAGACTGCCTGTCCATGTGTATACGTTGGTTGAACTTCCCATGCCGTATGTAATGGTGAGCGTAGTGAGTGTGGTGGAACCGGTATTTTTAATGACAATCACCGGGTTCATGCACACCGCATTCTTCCGCGACCACATCTGATCCTTGCTCGGAGAAATTACATTTTCGAGACAAGCGTCCAACGTGAAATTCGGTGCGCTGTAATACACTACCTGGTCTTCGATCTGGTAGTAACTCCACTCACCGTTATTGGTATACGCCTGCACATCGTGATTCAGTTCTGCAGAAGTTCCCGGTGTAACATGCGGTGTCAGTTCAAAATCATACGTCCACACTTCTGCACCCGGGCACCAGTTCGCACGATCGTACACCCACGTTCCACCTTGCGGGTAAAGCGGGTTCAGATCGCAATTGTCTCTCCACACCAGTTTGGTAAACTGCGTTACGCTGTCAACGATGTAGAAGTGATTTTTCGGGCAGAACTCGGCGCAGTTTTGCGGTGTATCCATTCCGTGACCGGTAACGCGGGATTTCCATCGCACACCTGCTGCATTCGCAGGAACGTTCACCGTTACAGGAACGAGATGACTTTCAATCGGGTTATTCGAATGACCGTAATCGAAATTTCCGGTGTACACGTTTTCGATCGAGATCACGTCGCGCGGAGGAATTCCAACGATCATCAGGAATTGTACATCCAGAAGTTCCTGCCAGTTTCCTGCAGCGAGGTGAACAGAATCGTGCAGCAGTGTTACATAATCGCTCACGTCGAAAGTCCAGGTCCAGCCGGTACCGAGATTCAACCCGTTTCCGTATGGAGTAATGTAACGCGCCAATTCGTAACGGATAACTTCCGGGAACACGTTGTAATAATCGTAACTCGATTGATAGATCGTGCTGTCGGCAACTCCGTTCACAGCAACCGGCCAGCCGGTAATCGTGTCCGTTGCAATTCCGGGATTCACAATGGAATCATTGAACACCATGATCTCAAACGGAATGTTCAGTGCAGAATCAAGCACCAGAACTGAATCGATGTACGATGTGTACACGCCCTGTTCGAAAATAATCTGCGGACGGATTTTTGTCTCCGTGAAATTCATCGTGAGTTCTGAAGAAGGCTTCAGCGCATTCTGAACACCCGACAACATCGCCGGAGCGTGATTGCCCAAAGCAGAATCAGCCGCAGTTACATTGTTGCCATCATCAAACGTGAAATGCAAAACGAGATTTGAAAAATTTGTATCGGAAGAAGTGATCGGCTGCATCATGTACGATTGAATTTCTGCCGGTGTGAGCACTTTATTGAACACTGTGAATTCATCCATTCTGCCTGCGTACGATTGTGAGCCCGGGTAGAACGATTGTGCAAGACGAAATTTTGCAATGCCATCCATCGTACGGCTCATTGCAGTTCCCGAATGCCACTGCACGCCGTTCAGGTACACTTTCATGGAACCGGTTGCAACATCTTTCGTGAATGTCCAGTAATTCCATTGTCCTTCGGTTTCAATTACGGTTGCCGGTTTGTTGATGCGGTCATACGATGCACCTCCGGAATTTCCGGCATCCCAATACACGTTGCTGTTACTCCACGGAACGTGCGCATTGATCACACGTTGGTTGAGTGAATCGTACGCTTCGAAACAGGTTCCATCCTGCGGTTGCAAAGCAGGATTGCCAAATGCCCAGAATGAAACGGTGATGAAAGAATCAATCGCCGCCACACCGGAATTCAATGGAATGTCAATGTGTCCACCCTGCACAGCAGCAACATCACGGTCAGCTCCTGAGTTGATCAACCCCGATTTGAATGCAGCCGTTGTATCCGCAGCAACCACGTTGTTTGAAGATGCCAGGAGATTATCATAGGTAATTTCAATCAGCACATTCGAACTTCCGTCCCAGTTGAACGGTGTTGTAAACTGAAGACTGTTCCACCCGGTTGCACTGAACTGTGTGTTTTGCGAATACACTGTCGTAAAACCGGTATTGGTAAACGTTGCATTCGTCAGTGAATCCAGTGATGTACCCTGGATACGCACAGTGAGATTGCGCATCTGTCCACCGAGCGACTGAAGATAAAACTGCAACGCGGTAATATCGCCCGCAGTTACTCCGGCACTGGTCATTTCGGCTGCCGTCCACAAAAACTGTGTTCTTGAAACAGGATCTGATGCACCAAAAGGAGCAACGGAGGAAGTGATTCCGCTTCCAACAGTTGATGAAACCAGTGAAGTGGTTGAACTGTGCACAATGAAATACTGGAACAGCGTGTCGTAAGAATACGTTGGTGAAGTGGAATACACCGCGCTGTCTGCAGGAGAACCGTTCACCGTAAGCATGGGTTGAATGACGATGGCCGAGTCAAGCAAACCGGTGTGATCGTACACGTAGGTATTCGTGAGATAATCCCATTCGCCACACGCCGGGTTTTGCGCCGGGTTGCATTTGAGTTTATACTTCATGATGATTTTCTCATACCGCATGGTATCTGAAGGGAACACGAACCAGGTATCCTGCGGCGATCCGAATGTGAAGGTTTGAACCACGATCGTATCGCCGGGATTGGTCTGCGATTTTACCTCAGCAAAGAGCACTAACGCGAAAAGGGAAAGGAGAATTTTTTTCATGGCCTGATTTTAATCTGTTCAGTTCCGCAAAGCTAGCAAATTACCAAAGGCTGAATAGCCTGATTAGCAATGGTCAGGTCATGCTTAGGAATGGTCAGAAGATGACTATCCGACCTGACATTACCCTGACGAAAATCGGACTTTATGCGTGGAACAGACAATAAATTCCGCAGGTATTAGCTGTTTTAACCGATAATCTGCGCTTTATTCTATAACAAGACGCTCTGTTCTCACTTCTCCACCTGCACTTACAACGATCAGGTAAGTTCCGCTTGCCCACAACTGTGCAGGAAGATATGTCGTTCGTGATTTGTCGACATTCAGATTGGAAGAATAAACAATTTGTCCTAGAACATCAGTAACAACAATTGAAACCTGCCCCTCTACACTTGAAATTTCTAATTGAACAACATCTGCAGAGGGGTTTGGTGAGATCTTCACAGCCATGGTTTGACTTACGTTTGCGGGTGCTGCAAAACGCGCTCCGGAATTGATCGCGACAAATTCTACAGTTCCACCATCGGAAGTGGTAAATGATTCCTCCATGTAGCCCGTTGATTCCTCCGTTTCTTCGGTTGTAATCAAAACAAATTCACCAAGTAGGGTACTGATACTGTCTATTGTTGTTTGCGCGTATGAAGACGATACAATTCCGATCAGGAAGAAAAATGAAATATTTTTCATTGTGCGTGTTGTATAATGAGTTTATTGGTGAAGCGTTGGCCGGTGTCGGTTGTTACTTCAATAAAGTATAGGCCTGAAGCGTAGTTGGCTATTTCGAGAGTAATACTGGTGCCTGAAAATATCGAGTAATTAATGAGTTGCCCCGAAGAATTGTAAATACTGATGGTGTTGTTCGGGCCTTCCGCATCATTCAATGTAATCGTTACTTGTTCCTGTGCCGGTGAAGGAAAAATTGAAATAATATTTTCGTTGGCACCTGGTTTTGTAATGCCGACTAACGAAGGCGAGTACTTTGAAACTAACACCCTTTCATCACATGCACCGCAATTACTCACAGTATACACGTAACCAACCGAGTCGATAATGAAATCCTGGGGCGTGCACGCGGAAGTACATGTTGGATGTGTTGTCACACCTCTCCACATCAAATCGAGATTTTTATCATATTGATCCAACGTTATTTCATTAATGAACCGTTTGTTATACATAAAATATACGCCGCCAACAGGTCCGCTCTTAATTCCGGTTAACGTGATTGACACTGAGTCAATTTGAATCGAATCAATTAAAGTCCCGGAAATCAAATCATAACTAAATATTTTATATACAAAACCGCCGAGGTTACACAAGATATAACCTACCTCATTAATGGTATCGATGCATGCAGCGTTATAGCCGTGTAAATCGTGATAAATCGTGTCGATCCAATTGACGATACCCGTGGTTCCTGTGCAAGCCGGATATGTCCTATTGATAGAAGATTCGCGACTAACATGAAATAGTTGATTATTGCGTAAGAAAACATGTTGCATTTGTTCTTCATTGGAGGCATCGGCATCAAATGAAAAGGTCGTAACGTAATTTCCAGCCGTATCATAAATATAGCAAAGCAGGGCCGTGTCAAGTATATTTCCCCGGGATGCAATCTCATAAACCAATCCACCGTCAACGAGTAAATGTGGGGGAGCATAATAAAAATATGGGTCTATTACGTAATTCAGAATAGTCGCATTTCCTGACTCATGCGTTTTAATAACATATTTACCTGATGAAATATCCTCTGCACCCATGTAAAAGATGCCATCATAATAAACAGCACGTGAGCGAATATCTTCGCCTACATAAACAGACCACGGAATGAACTGATTTATATCAACGTAATAGCAATAACTGCTGTCTGCGGGTGTAATCACGTTATTCTGTGTGAACAGAAATACTCCAGGCCCTTGATTACTAACAATACATTCCACAGGGTCTTCATTGGCGCAATTATTAAGTTCAAAAATCGTGTCTCGCAACAACACTCCTGCAGTATCCAGATAAGTCAACCCAACCGCAGATACCAGACACGCGGGATCATCCCCTTCACCCCAAACCACCAGAATATTGTCCGTTTCGTTGAGCACAATTCCCTTCGCACCTTCTGTTGCACAGGAATCCGTGTAGGTCCACGTAGCCGGTACCTGACCAAACATCAGTATCGACGTACATGTGAAAAAACAGATACAGATTATCCTAATCATCACTGTCGCTTTTTAAAGTAAGTAAACATGCTCCCAAAGGAGTGACGAGGCTGTCGGTTATTTGTGCCTGTACCGTGCAGGTAACCCCTAACGATACAACGAAGATGAAGTTTCTCATTCTGAATGTTGGATGATTAGTTTGCTGATAAATCGTTGTCCTGTTTCGGTTGTTACTTCAATAAAGTAAATTCCCGGTGCGAATTGGCTTGTTTCGAAGACAGAAGAACTGCCAGAAAATACAGAAGAATGAATAACCTGTCCTGAAGAATTATAAATATTAGCGGTGTTGTTCGAGCCTTCCGCATCATTCAATGTAATCGTTACGTTATCCTGTGCTGGTGAAGGAAAAATTGAAATATAATTTACCTCAGAGACCGGGTCTTCGATACCAACGAGCGAAGGCGCATACTTCGATACGAGGATATTGTCGGGACAACTTGAACAATTGCTGACCGTATACACATAACCCATTGAGTCTATCACAAAATCTCGCGGAGAACATTGTGATGTGCATGTTGGGTGTGTAGCTATGCCGCGCCACAGCAAATCCAGGTTTTTGTCGTACTGATCAAGCGTTATCTCGCCAATAAATGCTTTGGTGTACATGAAGTAAACACCACCAGCTGGTCCACTTTTGATATTAGTTAATGCTATTGAAGAGTCTACTTCGACAGAATCAATAAGTGTTCCAGTGAACAAATCATAACTGAATATTTCGAATATCGATGGGCCACTAGTGCAAAGAACATACCCAACATTGTTGATGGTATCAGAACACGCCCCCCGATAGGAATGATAAATCGTGTCAACCCAGTTGACAATCCCGGTAATCCCGGATGCCGCCGGATAAGTTCTCGCAATTGAGGGTCTATAACTCACATGAAAAATTTGATTGCTGCTAATTGATGCATGCATCATCGTTTCATCAATTGTATTGTCGGCGTCAAATGAAAAAGTCGTAAAATAATTGCCGCTGGTATCATATACCTGGCAGATGAAGGCAGTATCAACGATCCCCATTCTGGTTCCAAACTCGAAAATAAACCCGTCTTCGGCTAATAAAGTATATGGTGCACTTAAAAAATATGGCAACGTTACGGGATTTAATATACTAACACCGCCGCCTGCATTAAATCTCTTTACCACCATTACACCCGAGGAAGAATCAGAAGAAAAATAATATGCACCGTAATAGTGGAGAATATTCGGGGGCATTGCTTCGCCCGCATAGAGTGACCACTGAATGTTTAAATAATCGTCTACATAATAAATATAGTTGCTATCCTCAGGAGTAATAACGTTGTTCCTGCTGGCTAAATAGATGCCCCCTGCATTTCTACTATGCAGAGAAGTTAATGGCAATTCATCAGCACAATAGTTAATATCCAACAACGTATCGCCAAGAACCAGACCTGCAGAATCCAATTTTATGATTGCCGGTGCCGTAAGACCACAAGCGGTATCAGATCCTCGTCCCCACACATTTAGCCATTGGCCTGTGCGATCCACCAATAATCCCGACGGTAACTGAAGTTCTCCAGAATAAATTACAGTCCACACCGCTGGCGACTGACTCTTAGCGGTGGCTGAAGTCAATAAAAGCAGAAGGGCGATAATCAGTCTTGGATTCATGACAATTTAGTTAAGCAAATAAACATCAACCTGATAGTTAACGACACTGGAAGAATAGCCATTTATGTTACCTCGAATTTCCACTCCCGTATTCACCAGATTATTTGGACCCGTTGCTAATGTTGCCAGACGACATTCATTAATTACTTCGCCATTATCATAGTGTGCCTGAACATGAATCAGAATATCGGTGCCTCCCGGATAGGTTGTATTTCCGACAAAATTTTCACGCACCTCATAAGTCTCATCATTGGCAAGAATTGAAGAGGACATTAACGAAGCAATGTTATATGTAGAAGTGTCACAAGTACTTGTTGAGGTACCTGCGTAGAAGGTGTGAACGTTCGATGGGTTCGCTAAACCGTTATTATCAGTAAAACAAACCGTGACTACATTGTCAGACCAAAAATTACTGATCGTTTGGTAATCGGTAGTTATCAATATATCAGCAGCTTGATTCTGTGTCAGACCGAACACTGTTTCGGTGGACCCGCAAATTTCACAGGGACCAATGAAGTAATCTTCTTCAATTTCCTCAACGGTACCGGTGCAAAATTGGAAATTATCAAAGTGCTGATGACCAAAATAGAAGTTCATGTCGGGGCCCTGAGTGTATCGCAACAGTTTAGTGTAGGGCAACGTAAAGTATAATGGACGTTGATTTGTTCCAGGCCGGGAAATACGGAAGATGCCCCCCCACCCAAGTGCGAATTGCTGCGTATAATCACCATAAATCGTCCCGTGGAAATCGTTAAAAAATACATGTTCATCGCACAAAGTAAGAGCCACAGCAAATTGATTAATGGTCCTATCATAGATCGGTAAGGGCATTTTTTTAATTTTTGTATATGCAGGGGACTGGCCGACTCTTTCATAAAAGGGACATCCCGGAATGGCATACAACATTGCAAAATAAATATCGTTAGTGATTGGAGGCAAGTCATATATCGTCAAACATTGCTCGTAGATTACCGGAGCCATGCCACAAGTAGAATCGTAATTATATCCAAGGTAGATACCGACCTCATGGCTCATGGTGCTGCTATTACACGTATCCCCTTTTGGTAAACCATCGGGTGCGGGATATGTTCCGCAAATATCACATGTGTGTCCGTAGATATTATATTTTTCTGCGTAACAATGCCTGAAGATCGGTGCATTTTTATGCCACCACATCGCGGGTTTAGCTATTAAGGTTAACGTTGGTAAATCCAGGAACTCGTCTTCATCTAAGGGGCCATAATCAGGTAAACTCAAAATTGGGAAATCTGTTTCATCGTGGGAAAAGGCCACTAAAGATGTAGTGCTGATGAATCCGGTTCGCGTGAAGGTTTCATAGCCAGGAACGTAGATCATGGCAGGAGAGCGGTACTTCCTTTCATAAATTCTTCTGTTGATGATATTTTCCCATTGATAGGAGGAAGGCCATCCATATTCAGACGATATAGAGTTTCTTACCAACGTTCTTGTACCTGCTGACTGCTGATCACATTTCAACAAGTAACGATGCAAATTAGCCTGATAAAAACTATCTACAATCAGGTTCACCATATCATAAAGAATTCGTTTACTCGATGTATCATTCACAATACCGAGGACGCCATAACCTAATATCTCCAAATGTGCTGTGATTGCCGCTTGGTTTTTATCCGCCTGGTTAAGTTTCACCAAGGTGTTTACGAAAGTACTGGTGCCGGTTTGCGATATTCCAGTAACATTGACATTGCCCATCTCATCACGGCATAACCCCACGCCCTCATCTCCACTTGAACCTGCCTCATTAATCCGCATCGTCCAGTTCACACTTCCAGTGCTTTTGTTCATGCTGATTGTGGTCACATCCAATCCTGTTCCGCTACCCGTGCTTTTTCCCGTAATCACCACATCATCTCCGTCATGAATAATCATACTGGCTTCGTCTGTACTATTTCCGGGGCCATTATACGTTTGAGCCCAGTTCGGAGTTCCATTTCCCTGGTATCTGATCGTTACGTAATCAGTATTGGATGAACCGGTTTGCGTGTAACCGGTTACGTAGATATAATTGCTTGCATCGATGACCAGTGAATAACCTGCATCATGTCCTCCATACGTTCCGGCATAAGCGGCTGCCCATGCTTGTGTTCCATTCACTGCACTGTATTTTACGGTAGTAAGATTGGAATTTGTACTGGTCACATAAGACTGACCAGATACAACAATATCTCCTGAAGCATTAATACCTATTGCGTTACCGTAGTCATTCTGACCGACCGTGTTACCATAGTATTTGGTCCATTTCCAGGTGCCGTCTGAAATATACCGCAATGTCATCATGTCACGGGTACCACCCGTAATCACCGCGTTTCCGGTAACAAAAACATCTCCGTTGGCTTTTGCAACAATGCTTGTCGTATAATCATCTCCGCTGCCGCTTCCATTGATGTGGCGGCTCCACAACAGCAAACCTGTAGTATCGTATTTCAAAACCGTGTAATCGTAATTGCTGGTGCTTTGCTGGCTGTGACCACTGAGAAAAATGAGATTGCCAACTATCGCCATTCCGGTCCCTACATCGTGCGCGCTTCCAGTACGGTTGTACGTAGATATCCATTTTTGATTTCCCGCTGAATCGAGCTTGATCATTTTAATGTCGTTACTGCCAGATGAACGCGATGTCCCACTAATATACACATTGAATGCGCTGTCTACCACGATTGCTGCGGGTGTATCGTCCAGGTTTCCGCTTCCGTTATACGTGTACGTCCAGCGTGAAACACTGTCCGGGCGCCATGAACTCACTTTCCAGTCGAGTCCGTACGTTCCGTTTACGGCAGATGCCATGTAAATGTTCCCTATTAAATCGGTAGCGACAAAGGATTTCTGCACGGATACGGCTGTTCCGGCGGATTCTGACCAGAGTAAAGTGGTTTGAGAGAATAATGGATTAATAAACAAAATAGAAAAGAAGGCGAATGCGCCCACGCAGCGGGAGAAGAGGGTCATGACATTTGAGTTTTAGAAACCGCTTACGGGAGGTTGTAAGCAGTGGAGTTTAATTTTTGATTCGTTCAGCGAGGATGAATCAGATACAATTTATCACAGATTAAATGGGTTACGAAATCAATTTGAAGGATCATTATACCAATTCAATGACGGTTTAATCAAATATAACAAAATGATGCTAATAGTATGGATTATTATAACAGTCCATTAATTGACAAGTTGTGCAATAGTGTGGGGTGGAGTTTCATTGTATCATGAAAAAACAGGCGAAAAAGAGGAAAAGCACCAAGAAAACGGTCGCTGAGCTAGAATTCTTGGGTAAACGTATTAAACAACTGAGGAAGGAAAAAGGCTATACAAATCAGGAAATATTCGCCTATGACAATGACCTGAATCGTGCGCAATACAATAAATACGAACGTGGCGGGGATATTCGATTTTCGAGTTTAGTTAAACTAATCAAGGCCCTTGATATAAGCGTTAAGGAATTCTTCTCCGAAGGATTCGACTAACTCTTACCCTGATTTAATCTGGCAAACCCCTGTTTTTTCGGTATGGAATCGGGCGCCGCGCGGCATCTAAGGGTAAATTAACGCTATGAAATACCTTTTGCTCGCCCCGCTCCTGCTTCTGTCCATGGCATTTGTGCCTGAACAGAAAGACCAGGAAAAATCGCCCAATCCCTGTTCGGTTAGTTTTTGCAAACCGGATAACACCCTTGCCAAAGGTCAGGCGCGCATCGAATTCACGTGCTCCGATGCGAATGGAATTTCGGCCAACACCAGTATTCTCATGTCGTACAACGGAATTCAGGATACGATTGTCACCGATAAAAACGGAAAAGCATCGATGACTGTGAAAGCCGGTCGCTACATGTTCCAGTTCTATCTCAATTCCGAACACTACGAAATCTATTCGGATTCTATCCTGATCAAAGCCGCACATCAAACGGGAATAGGGCTCGCCTTTCAAAGTTCCTACGAACCTGCCGTTGCTGAAAAACCCGTCATCTACGTGTACCCGGACAAAACGAAACAGATCAATATTCAATTGGGCCTTAACGGAAATCTCGGTTTCACGTATCCGCAATACAAAGAAGGGACCGGTTGGAATTTCACCGCTGATCCAAACGGAACCATTCACATGAACGGTAAAGAATTCGATTATCTTTTCTGGGATGGTGAAACGGTGATCAACATGAATTTGGTGGAAGAACAAAAAGGTTTCATCGTAGAGAAAGACAGCCTTTCCGATTTCTTCGAAGCAAAACTTACTGCGATGGGACTGACTCCACGCGAGCGGCAGGATTTCATTACCTACTGGTGTCCGCGGATGCAGGAAAATGAAAAGAGTTACGTTCACTTCATGTTCAACGATGAATATGCCGAGGTTGCAGCGTTAAACGTAACTCCCGCTCCTGACCATGTTTTTCGTATATTCATGTTGTGGTCTGACGCCGCAGAAATTGATGCGACAGCAGTGAGCGACCAGGAAATTCAGAGCTTCACACGCGAAGGGTTTTCGGTTGTAGAATGGGGCGGTGCAAAGATGCCGCAGCTTGCAGACCAGCTTTAAACGCAGGCAACATACGCTAACATGAAAAAACTTTTTTGGATTCCCGCGCTTATTCTGTTAATGGCATTTGATGTTGAGAATAAGGAATGGGATTTACCTGAACCGCCGTGGACCGTTACACATTGTACACCCAATAATCACCTGCACAAAGGTGAAGGACAAGTTGAATTTACCTTTCTTGATTCCGTTGGCCATCCCGTTACAGACAGTGTGCGAATGTCTTTTAACGGAAAAGAAAAAACGCTCTGGCCCGATAAGACCGGTAAAGCAGAACTTGGATTGCGAGGTGGAAAATATGTTCTTGTACTTTTCCTGAACACATTGTACCAGGAGATCACGACAGATTCACTGATGATCCGCGATGGCTACACCACCGGGATCCAGGTTAATTTTCAGCCGGCCTCAACACTGCGCAGCACAGGAGCATTTACGTACAAACCGGTGCTGTATGTGTATCCCGAAAGCACACAGCAGGTAAGTATTCAATTGAATGTGAATGGCGAATTGGGTTTCACCTATCCGCAATACGTGAACGGATGGAACTTCACCGCCGATCCCAACGGAACTATTCACATGAATGAAAAAGAATACAGCTACCTGTTCTGGGATGGGATCACGTACCCGCAGGTGAGTGCAGCCGATGCACGCGAGGGATTCATCGTGGAGAAAGACAGTCTCGTTTCATTCTTCGAAACAAAACTCACCGCGATGAACCTGACTCCGCGAGAGAGGCAGGATTTTATTACGTTCTGGTGTCCCATCATGCAGGAGCATGAAAAGTGTTACGTTCATTTTTTGTTTAACGAAGAATACGATGCTGTTGCGTCCATCAACGTAACTCCGGAGCCCGATCACATGTTCCGGATGTTCATGCTTTGGAATGATGCAAGCGAAGTTGATGCTTCATCGGTGAAAGACCAAAAAATGGAAAGCGCCGTCCGCGATGGATTTACTATCGTGGAATGGGGCGGTGCACAATATTCAGAGGTTACAAAAACATTAACGGCGAAATAATCCGGAACACGATGAAAAAATTACTGCTCTTACCCGCGCTTGCTCTTCTTTTCGCTTTTGAAACAGATCCCGCGGACACACATAAAGATCCGCCGGCATGCGAGATTACATTCTGCAAGCCGGCTGAAAAACTGGATAAAGGGAAGGCGCGGATTGAATTCACCTTTAAGGATAACGCGGGTAACATCATCACCGATAGTATCCTGATGACGTACAATGGGACTCCGAAAACATTATTTCCTTCCAGCGCGGGCACGTCCAACCTGGTTGTTGAGCCGGGCAAATACAAATTCGTGCTCTACGCGGGAACCGGTTTCGGGGAGATCTACAGCGACTCCATCGATATTAAAGTGAATTGCCTCACGGGTATTGCGGTGACTTTCTCTCCGGTTTATAAAATTATCACTGTCGACAAACCCGTGATCTACGTCTACCCGGACGTATCACGCGAAGTGAACATCCAACTGAACGTAAACGGTGAACTCGGCTTTACGTACCCGCTTTACAACCGCGGATGGAATTTTACCGCGGATCCGGACGGAACCATTCACATGAACGGGAACGAGTACAGTTATTTATTCTGGGATGCGCAATCTCCCTTTGATGTGAACAGCGTGGATGTACATTCCGGTTTTATTGTAAAGAAAGACAGCCTCACTTCTTTCTTCGAAGCAAAACTTACCGCAATGAATCTCACACCGCGTGAACGCCAGGATTTCATCACCTACTGGTGTCCACTCATGCAGAAGAACGAAAAGAGTTATGTGCACTTTCTGTTCAACGAAGAATACAATTCCATTGCTACATTGAACGTAACTCCCGCGCCTGATGACATTTTCCGTGTACTCATGGTTTGGTCGGATGCGGCTGCAATCGACGCTTCCGTCGTTCACGAACAAAAAATAGAAACCGCCGTCCGCGACGGATTTACCGTTATAGAATGGGGCGGTGCTGAAACCGGTGCACCAAAAGATTTGTTATCGAAGAAATAATTCCCGTTCCCATGAAAAAACTACTCGTTGTTCCCGTACTCCTTTTCATTTTCGCATTCCAGGATGGCGATGGCACCGAAGGAAAAAGAAGATTGTCGGGTTGTCACATCACTTCGTGTACACCCAATGCCGGTTTGGTTAACGGGCGTGCGCGGATTGAATTCACCGCAAAAGATTTTGGTGGAAACAAAATCACGGACAGCATCCGTATGTCGTACAACGGAATAACGCGCACACTTTTTCCGGATACAGCGGGTAAAGCAACACTTCCGGTCAAAGCGGGAAAATGGAAATTCCAGTTTTACGTCAATGGCCTCGATGAAATTTACAGCGACTCGCTGGAGATCAAAAGCGGTCATGTAACGGCGATTGAACTGAATTTTTCCCCGGCCTTCCTGCTTATAGAAGCTGACAAGCCGGTGATTTACGTTTACCCGGATGTGACACAAGGCGTTCACATCCAACTCGACGTGAAAGGTGAACTCGGGTTTACGTACCCGGTTTATCCCACGAACGGCTGGGAGTTTGATGCTGATCCCGACGGAACCATTCACATCAACGGTAGCGAGTACAGTTATTTATTCTGGGATGCACAAACCCGGCTTGATCTGAACGTTGTGGACGTGCACAAAGGTTTTATCGTGGAGAAAGACAGTCTTTCTTCATTCTTCGAAACCAAACTTACTGCGATGGGCCTTACTCCGCGCGAACGCCAGGATTTTATTACGTACTGGTGTCCGCTCATGCAGGAGAATGAAAAGAGTTACGTGCATTTCATGTTTGGGAAAGAATACAGTTCAATTGCTACGATGTCCGTAACTCCTTCTCCGGATCACATTTTCCGCGTGTTCATGATCTGGTCCGATGCAGCTGAGATTGATTCGTCAGCAGTTCAGGAACAACCGATTGATAGTTTTACGCGAAGCGGGTTCAGCGTGGTGGAATGGGGCGGCGCGAAAACGGAACTTGCGGATGTGCTCTGATCGGTGATCTGCCGCGACGGACGGATGATCGCTTCGCGTCCCGATGCTCCTGGAGTGCCACACTTGCTGCTACTTAACGGTACACGGAATACGCGGAACACACAGAATTTCACAGAAATAATTACATCGCGCTCAGTGTATTCCGTGTACCATGAGGCGCGCAATCGCGCAGCGATCCAATTCCGTGAGATTCTGTGCCTTCGGCGCGTTCTGTGTACGATTAATCAATACATCGCGAGTGAAGCGATGAAAATCTGCTTGATCCGATAAATCTGCGTTCTATCAGGTAACACAATCGCGCAGCGATTCAATTCCACTTAACTGTCCGACACGTGTACGATCCTGTCCGGCATTTGTCCAACAGATGTTGAACGGTAACTTTCTAACGGTCAATGTTCCTCCAGAACGGACGAATGATTTTTTTGTCTGCGAATTGTCAGGGCACGTTAAATGTACCGGGTGTTTTTACGGGTTCGTCTCCGTACTTCTACGGGTATAAATACGGGTGATTGAAATTTCTCATTGGAGAATTGTCGCGAATAAAATCAATTCATCATCAACGTCTCGATTTCATTTTTGTATATTGCCTGTGTACCCCGACGTAAAAAAAGAACGCGTTGCATCAGAGCAACGAAAAGTTGCGTTAGTCCCCCACCATCTTTGGGTACCGTTTGATTGTGATTTGATTCGCTTGCCCGTGCGCTCCCCCGCTCACACCGCCTGAAGAAACAATCTGACGTGAACTACGTACAACGAAGGCCCTGTTAACTAACCTGCAGTCTATGCTTGCGCCTGGACCGAATGATAAAATAATTGAAACCGCCACATCAACAATGTGGTTTGATCAAAGTGGAATTCTTTGTTCGATATCAAAGAAACATCCTCCTCAAACCATTGAAGAGATGCAAAAGTCATTGGATGAGTTTATGGCCATTACCAGCGGTAAAAAATTGTGCATGCTTGCCGACATTACCAATGCCAGCACGGTTAATAAAGAGACCCGTGAGTTTGCAGCAGCGGAGTTGACTAAAATTGTGAAGGCTATTGCATTGGTATCGACTTCGCCATTGGGGAAAATGGTTGCCAATCTTTTTTTTGCACTCAAGCCGCCCACCTACCCCATGAGGATGTTCAATGATGTAGACGAGGCGCGCGAATGGTTGAAAAAACATTTATAGAATAACGTACTGATGCTAACGCCGGGAAACAATCATACAGTGATCGAATCAGCCACAACAAACATGTGGTTCGACGACCATGGCATTCTTTGCTCTATTGCTAAAAAGCACCCACCGCAAACAGAAGAGCAAATCGAACAGACCATGAAAGATTTTATCAAACTCTCCGGCGGAAGAAAACTCTGTATGCTCGCCGACATTACTGATGCGGTGCCGGCGAAGAAAGAGACGCGTGAACGGGCTGCAGATGAATTTCCCAAACATGTAAAAGCCATTGCCTTGCTTACCCGTTCACCATTGAGTAAAATGATTGCCAACCTGTTCTTCGCGTTGAAACCTCCAACGTACCCGATGAAGATGTTCAATGATCCGGAAGAAGGACGCGAATGGCTGAAACAATATTTGAAACAGGAATAAATAAACTGCAGGACCCACCCCCGTATGAAAAATCAGGGAACGTTTAAGGACATTGATTATCACTTGCTGCTGGAATCTGCGCCCGTCAACCTGCTTGTGCTCGCGCCCGATTTTCCTGTGTTTACTATCCTGGCCGTAAGTAATTCATACCTGGCGGCCACAATGACTAAACGCGAAGAAATTGTTGGCCGCGGTTTGTTCGATGTATTTCCTGACAACCCGGATGATCCGGATGCCGACGGGACAAGCAACCTCAGGCAATCGCTGAAAAATGTGATCAAGAAGAAAATGCCCGACAAAATGCAACTTCAGAAGTACGACATTCCCAAACCGGCAGAAGACGGCGGCGGGTTCGAAGTGCGTTATTGGGACCCGGTGAACTCGCCCGTGCTGGACCAGGAGAACAAAGTGACTGCGATCATTCACCGCGTTGACGACGTCACCGAATTTGTAACCTCCCGCGAGGCAAGTGTTGAACAGGCGCGGGGTGCATTCAACATGCTCAACGAAAAACTTCACCTGATCCGGAAGAATGAAGCACGCGTCAATCACATCCTCGATATTCTCCTGAGATATACCATGATGGATTTCGCCGAGAAGATGGACGTGAGTGAAACAGGCGATGAAGTGGATGCGATCGCGCTGGGATTGAATACCCTGGCAGAAGAGCTGGAACATTACATTCTCCAGCTCCGGAAAAGCGAAGAAGCCATGGCGCAGTCGAACTATTTCCTGAACACCATCCTGGAAAATATTCCCAACATGGTTTTTGTGAAGGATGCGAAAGATCTCCGGTTCATCAGCTTCAACAAAGCAGGTGAAGATCTGATTGGTTTTACGCGTGAGCAACTCCTCGGGAAAAACGATTACGACTTTTTTCCGAAAGAGCAGGCCGAGCAATTTACCGCGAAAGACCGCGAGGTCCTTGACGAGAAAGGTTATCTCAACATTGAGGAAGAACCCATTGAAACATCAAAAGGTGCCCGGTGGCTGCACACGCAGAAAATTGCGATTAGCGATTCGCTCGGCAAACCCTTGTACCTGATGGGAATTTCGGAAGATATCACATCGCGAAAAGAACAGGCTGACCATATCCGCGACCTGAACCGGAATCTTGAATCCAATCTCCGGCAGCTCGAAGCGGTCAATAAAGAACTGGAAGCATTTTCCTATTCCGTCTCCCACGATTTACGTGCCCCATTGCGCGCTATCAACGGATACGCGCAAATGATGGAAGAAGATTTCGGTTCGACTTTAGATGAAGAAGGTTCACGTATCCTCGCAACAATTAAATACAATGCATCGCGGATGGGTACGCTCATCGATGACCTGCTGACTTTCTCGCGCCTCGGTCGAAAAGAAATTCAACGCTCACGCATCAATATGGTCGACCTTGTGGAAGGTGTACAGATCGAGATTGGAAAATCAATTAAGCACAACGCCGATGTCCGTGTTCATCAACTTTGCGAAGTGGATGGCGATTATGCGCTGCTGCACCAGGTCGTTTTCAATCTCGTGACCAACGCCATTAAATACTCTTCGAAATCAGAAGCCCCTGTCATCGATATTTCCTGCGTCACCAAAGACAATGAAATTGTTTTTTCGGTGAAAGACAATGGCGTTGGTTTCAATATGCAATATTACTCCAAACTCTTTGGTGTGTTCCAGCGCCTGCATTCCTCCGATGAATTCGAAGGAACCGGTGTAGGACTTGCCATTGTACAACGCGTAATAGCCAAACACGGTGGCCGTGTATGGGCCGATGGAAAAACCGGGGAAGGGGCTACATTTTGTTTCTCACTTCCCAAAACAATGAAACACTAATCTGCATGGATATGAACCAGGAAGTAGAAGTACTACTCGTAGAAGACAACATGAGCGACGCTGAATTGACCATTCGCGCATTGCGAAAAAACAATCTGGCCAACAAATTGCTTCATCTCAAAGATGGCGCTGAAGCGTTAGAGTTTCTTTTTTCGAAGGGAAAGTATGAAGGGCGACTGGTAGAAAACGGGCCACGCGTCATTCTCCTTGACCTGAAGATGCCGAAGATCGGTGGAATTGAAGTACTGCAACGTTTGAAAGCCGATGACCGGACGAAAAAGATTCCGGTTGTTATTCTCACTTCGTCGAAAGAAGATCCGGATATCCAAACCTGCTATGCATCGGGCGCCAACAGTTACATCGTAAAGCCGGTGGAATTTGAAGCATTCGTAAAAGCAGTGAGTGATCTTGGATTTTACTGGATGCTTTTGAATCAACCGCACAAATAGAAATCTCCCATGAGTAAACCCATCAAAGTGCTGATGCTTGAAGATGACCCGATGGATGCGGCGCTTCTGCTTCGGCAATTGAAAAAGTCGGATTTGAATTTAACTGTGCTTCACGTGGACAACGGCACCGCGTTCGAAGAACAGTTGGATCTCTTTTTGCCGGATCTTATCCTCTCCGATTTTTCCCTTCCGTCCATCGATGGACCGACGGCGTTTGCCATCAAGCAGAAAAAATGCCCCGACGTTCCGTTTATTATTGTTTCAGGAACCATCGGCGAAGAAAATGCGGTGGAGCTGATCAAAAGCGGGATTACCGATTATGCATTAAAAGATAAGATCTTCACGCTCATCCCGAAAGTTAAACGGGCGCTGAAAGATGCCGAAGAGCAACGCACACGCAAGATCGGCGAAGATAAGTTCAGGGCACAGTACAAAACGTTGTTGGAAATTGCGTCTCTTCAGTCGCACCAGGTGCGTGGACCCATTTCCAATGTACTCGGCCTGATCAGTCTTTTTAATTTTGATAATCCCTCCGACCCGGTCAATTCAGAAGTCATCCGCAACCTTCAGAGTACAACAACGCGTTTCGATAATATCATCCGGGAAATTGTGAAGAAGACAGGGGAGATTGAAGACTTGAAGGAGTGAGCAGGAGGTCAGGAATACAGGAGGCAGGAAGTCAGGAATACAGGAGGCAGGAAGGCAGGGATTCAGGAGGCAGGAGCGGTGCGCGACACGATCGTGTTTAAACGAAATGTATACGGCGCACTGCCTCCTGAATTCCTGCCTCCTGAACCCCTGAACTCCTGCCCCCCTGAACTCCTGCCCCCTAAATAAGCCCTCGCGCCTTCAACTCCAAATACTTATTGATCGTATTCACCGTCAGGTTCTCGGGCGCCGTAAACACTGCGTGTATTCCATACAGTCCGAGTTCGCGGACAATTAATTTTTTCTCGTAAGCAAATTTCTCCGCGATCGTCTGGTAATAAATTTCCTGGATGGTTTCCGGTTTGCGATCGAGAAAGCTTCTGAGCTCGGTGTTCTCGAAGAAAATGACGACCAGCAAATGATCCTTCGCCATTCTCCGGAAGAATGTCATCTGCCGCTGCATGCCGGCGAGTGTTTCGAAATTCGTGAACAGGAGCAACAGGCTTCGCTGCGTGATCGTGCGTTTCACCTGTGCATACAATTTTCCGTAATCGGATTCCTGGTAACCGGTTTTCGCTTTGTACAACATCTCGAGCACCTGCATCATCTGCAATCCTTTCCGCTCCGCTTTCAGCGTGTTGTGAACCCGGTGCGAAAATGTAATGACGCCTGCTTTATCGTACTTCAGCATGGCGATGTTGGAAATAACCAGCGAAGCATTGATGGCATAATCCAGCAACGTCATTTCCTCGAAAGGCATTTTCATCACCCGGCCCATGTCGATGAGTGAATACACCTGCTGCGATTTTTCATCCTGGTACGTGTTCACCATCAGGCGGTTTTTACGCGCCGTCGCTTTCCAGTTCACCGTTCGCGGATCATCGCCGGAAACATATTCTTTGATCTGGTCGAACTCGGTGTTCTGACCAATCCTCCGGATCTTTTTTATTCCTGCGTCGACCAGCCGTTGCGAGATCGCGAGCAGTTCGTATTTCCGCATCTGGATAAACGACGGATACACCGGAACAGTAATGTCGTTGTCGAATATGAATTTCCGTTCGATCAGTCCGAGCACGGTCGACGTAAGCACATTCACCGCACCGAACGTATATTCTCCGCGTCGTACCGGTCTTACTTTGTAATTCAGAATTTTCTTTCCGAACGGTCCGAGATAAACTTTGAACGCCAGGTTTCTTGCCTGGAACTGCACAGGCAATTCATCAACCACTTTCAACCACACCGGGTACGGAAATCTGTTTTCGAGATAAATTTTAATTTCATTCTGATCGCCGTTGGATAATTTCTCCATCATCTCCCTGCGGGCCAGTAAACCTTTCCGGCTCCAGAGCAGGATAATGTCGGCGAGCAGAATAAACGGAAGTGCGATTACAGCAGTCCATACAATTCCATACAAGAACGGCCACTTCCAGGAGAGGAGGGCAAGCAGCACCAGCAAGCCGCAAATCAAAAAGAAGCGCGAGGTAAAAAATATGGATTTGTATAATCTGATCATCGCTTATCTCGGGATTTCAACCTGCTGAATCAACTGGCGGATAATTTCGCCGCTGGTTAATCCTTCCATTTCACGTTCCGGTGTGAGCATCACGCGGTGCTGCAGCACAGGGATTGCAACTTCGCGGATATCATCGGGTGTGATAAAATCTCTGCCGCGCATGGCTGCAATGGCTTTCGACGATGTAAGGATTGCCAGTGAAGCACGCGGTGAAGCGCCGAGATACAACGAAGCATTGTTGCGCGTTTGCGAAACAATCTGCGCAATGTATTTCAGGAGCTGGGGCTCTACATATAAACTGTTCACCTTATCGCGGTAATACGTGAGTCGCTCGGCCGTAAGCACAGCTTTTACCTCTTCGATCTGCAGTGAATTTTTTCGTGCGTGAAAATCTTCGAGGATTTTTGTTTCCTGGGCCAGGTTCGGGTAATCGACGCGGATCTTGAACAGAAAGCGATCGAGTTGCGCTTCAGGCAAACGATATGTTCCTTCCTGGTCAATCGGGTTTTGCGTGGCGACTACCATGAACGGTACATCGAGCTTGTAGGTTTTTCCGTCGACCGTTACCTGCCGTTCTTCCATGGATTCAAAAAGCGACGACTGCGTTTTCGCAGGTGCGCGGTTGATCTCATCGATCAGAACGATGTTCGCAAAAATCGGTCCCTGGCGGAATTCAAATTCATTCGACTTCAGGCTGAACACGCTCGTCCCCGTAACGTCGGAAGGCATGAGATCGGGAGTGAACTGCAACCGCGAAAATTTTACGGAGACTGTGCGCGCAAGCAATTTTGCCGTCAGTGTTTTGGCAACGCCCGGAACGCCTTCGAGAAGAACGTGTCCGTTGGAAAGTAAAGCGGCGATGAGCAAATCGACGGTCTGCTCCTGCCCCACAATTACTTTCCCGATTTCGTTCCGTATCTGCTGAACGCCCTGCTGGAGCTCGGACAAATCAATCCGGTTCTCGAAATGCGTGTTGGTTGGCTCTGTCATGGTGCTGTATGTTTTTAACGTTTACTTCTTTGGTTGAACTCGCGGATGGTGGTCACAAGTAATTTTAAATCGCGTGATGAATGACCGGATGTTGTGCGCATCATATTGATCATGGTAAAAAGATGAAGGACCTGCTGGTGCGGAACGCCGGAAAGCGCAGTTACTTTTTCAACCAGTCGATCGTCGATGAGTATGGTTGAAACAAAGAACCGCGAACGAACGGACTCCAGGAAATAATTGATCTTTTTTTCAACGATGTTGCTGTGATCGCTTTGCCGGTAATACAACGCGCCTACCTGCTCCACAAAGTCGAGGGTTGTATTCCGGTAGCCCACCGACAGCGGTACAGGACGCTGCCTGCGTTTGCCCCCGAACAGCAACGCGACAATGCCCGCGATGATGACAATAAAATACGCCAGCTTCAGGGCTGGTTGCGAAAGCAGGAAGCGTCTCGTGTCCTCGTTATCAATCTTCGCAATCTTATAGTTCTGATCAATGAACGTGGCCTGGTCGGGCAAATAACTCAGCGCACCAAAAATGTATTTCGAATTGTTCCGCTTCGCTGCGTAATAATTGCAGAACGCTTCCGGCATGCAATGGAACAGGAATTTTCCTTCTCCGTATTTGTAACTGATAAAATTGGGGTATCCGCTTGCGTCAATTCCGAGGATCGTAATGTCGTTCGGACGCAGGTCCGTAAATGCATAGGAGATCCATGACCGGTCGTAAGTAGCCGGTTGCTTCAGCGTCAATGCAGGGTTCACGAGATTCATCCGCACCGTATCTGAATTATACGCCATGGCTGCGTTCAATGTCTTGTTGGAATCCTGCTGCATGTGGTGGTACATCGGGTCGGCAGCAAATATCTTCAGTGAATCGCCGAGCAATCCAAAATCTCCTGCGGAAATAAATACGGTGTTGCCATCGTTTACAAAACGGCAGAGCTCAATCACGTCCAGCGCACTCGGTTCAAATGTTTCATTGATGATTACGTAGTTGTGCTGCACGACCGCCGTATCGCGCAGGAAGGTATAAATGGTTTGCTTCACGTATTCCGGCTCAACACTCATCGTGCTGTTGATGTAACGGTCCGTGAGATAACAACCGAACGGAATTTTGGAATCTATCCGGTAGTTGGGTTCCCAATTGATCCGTCGGCCCGCATGCCGCTGCGAGATGTAGCCGATGAGCACCATCACGCCCACAAGAAGAATAAGATATGGCCAGCTCTTCTTCATTTCTTCACGGGTGATTTTTTGACGTCAGAATAAAAACTGCGCAGGTCATTTTCCGCTGCACCGTATTTCAGCTCGTTGATTTCAAAATCGCCGTACCAGATGTAATCGTACAGCAGGCTCACACTTCCGAATTGTTTTTGCAGGTTGTTTCCGCTCAGCTCGTAATAATAGTCGGAATTCGTTTTATCAATTTTCCACCGGATCAATTCGAGATCGGCCATTTCTTTCAGCGAACGCAGAAACCAAAGACGAACGGCAAAGCGGTAATCGTTTTTCGATTTGGCCATGGCAATCTGCGCGTCGTAATCGATAGCATGAATATCTACGTCTTCGAGTGTGGCGTCTACATTTTCTTTGCGTTTCGATTTGCCTTTGAAAAGCAGGTTGCCTCCTGTTCCGGTTGCTTTGATAATGAAAAATACGAGTAACGCAGCGCCAAGTATGATGAAGAAAAGGGTGAGCCAGTTGAAATTCGGGCCACCGCTACTGCTGCCGGTGGAAGGTTCGTTTGTCTGGTCAGTCAGGCTCTCGAGCAGATCGTCGAGCAGGCGATCGAAAAAAGATTTTTCACCGTCGGACGATTGCTCTTCGGTCACGTATTTCCAGTCTTCGTCCCTGTAAACTTGCTCCTGCGTTACAGGATCAGGTTGACGCAAAAGAACAGCCGATGAATCGTTCTGTATGCCCACCGTATCTTTCGCGGCATACAAGGAACTTCCCGGCCCTGCTACCAACAGGACCAGCAGCAACCTGCGCAGGAACCGGTTAATATGTGAGCTCAATGTGATCATCGTCTTTGTTCTTGCCAATCTGGTCAAGCATTTCGAGTGTTCCTTTTCCGTCTTTCTTTTCTTTGAGACTGTAAAAATGCAAGGCAATGGCCGCAGAGAAAACGGAATAAATTAATGTGCGGGCAAATTCTCCCAGCGACGTGAGAATACTTTCCAGAAGTTTCCAGTCTACATCTGTATTCGATGTGGGATCAAAAGTGGAAAGCTGCGCGAGCATCGCGAGTATTTCTGCAGGCAATGAGATTACCGTTCCCAAAACGGCGAGCAACATCCACATGCAGAAAAATATAACCCATGTCGACCACCAGTTTCCGCTGAGTACTGTTGCTGCCAGTCGCATTCCGGAAAATGGATTTCGTTTTTCTTTATCTGCGTGCCGTGCAAAAAATATGGAATACATAAAATACCAGAATGGAAACCGCACGAGAAAATACACGAGATAACCGACGATGAGCAGGAATACGCCTGCGCCAACCGAAAGTTCGGCCACACCGTAGATCAACGTTGCAACCACGATGCTCAGCAGCGTCACCATCACAAAAACCAGGATCGCGGTAAGAGCTGTTCCTCCAAAATCGGAGAAGAGTGATTTTGTAACGTCGTTCACATCAAACTTACCCGGACCTTTTTCTTTGTAGACCTTGATGAAATGACTCACCACCATGGCCGTAACCAAACCGTTGATGATCCAGCGCAGCTGTGTGTAAATTGTTCGCGAGGCCACGTAAGAACCAATACGGTCCCAGTCAAAATCCGGGTCGCCAATAATATTTACTTCGTAAAACGTATGGATCGTGCACGTAAACAATGTAACCGGCCCAACGAGAAAAAGGATCGTTTTGAAGAACACGACAAAGTTTTCGCGGATCAGTTTTCTTGTATCCGAGAACACCTTGCCAAAGGCCCTTATCTGCTCAAACTTTAATGGAAGTTCCTTTTGATTCATAAACGGATTCCTTTACCCTGCTGGAACGGTCAATCTGCAGATCTCCTTCTTCAAAACGGTTAATCATGTATGCTCCCCGGATGATGAGCGCAATTCCTGCTAATTCACAGAACGCAAAAAAGATATACGTTCCTATATCCGGTGGTTTGTTGGTGATCGCCTGCATGACAAGTGCCAGCGTGGGCAGCAGAATGAGCAATAGTCCCATGAGAATTCTCGAGAGCGTAACGGGGTTAACGTGACGCACCGTAGTGAGGTATTCCAGGACTGAAATCTCTTTTCCATTCTCGTTGATCTTCACGAAATACAAAACGATCGGTGAAATGGGCGACGTGATAATAATCGCAAACCAGGTGACGATCTTGGTCAGCACACTGTACGCGAGCATGACAGACTCTTTTTTCTGACCGGCTGCGAGCACGAACGGAAAAGCAATGAAATACCAGACGACGAAAACAAGCGATCCGAAAATGATACACATGCGTCCGGCATCGTTCATTTCGGTGAAGCGTGTAACAAATCCTTCGAAGAAAGCAGCGAGAAAGAAAAACGGGATCAACCCGATGGCAATTTTCAATGCTTCACGCGCACCACGCATAAACGCAATTCCCCTCGGCCACGCTCCCGGGAACCACAACGCATTGCCCATGGCAATTCCTCCTGCGCCTGCAACAATGATGCACCAGATCTCAATCACACCGTGAATCCAAACGGTAAGCAATGCTTCCTGGAGTTGTCCGGCATCGGCAAGGAAATACATGAACGCGCCAAGCATGACTCCGTTGCGGAACAGGAGAAATCCTACACCCAGCCAATGGAAAAGTCCGGCGAGTATGCAGAAGATGGCCACCTTGCTGTTATTTAATGCAATGAAAAAGAACATTGCAAAATGATTCTCGGATTTATACACACCCAGCGGATCTCCGTTGCTGATGTTTTCGAGTGTCATGTCCACGTACTCATCACCCATGATCAGCCGCACGAAACCGGAATCGTTGGCCGCAGAGATCACACCGATCCACATCGACACTGCAAAAATCAAAAACGCGATGTAGAGGTTCATTTGCTGACCACGCATGAGCAAAGGGAATTCCCTCGACCAGAACGTAAGTAAGCGTGAACGTTTTTCTTTTTTGTTCTTGTAAATTTCCTGGTGAATGCGGGCAGCAAGATCGTTGAGGTATTTTTCGGTATTCGATCCGGGATAAAAAGTACGTGCCCAGGAAAGATCATCTGTAATGCGGACAAACAAATCGGCCAGCGCATCAGGGTCTTTGAAATCCCCGACGTTAAGCAGGTTTTCAAATTCCATCCAGCGCTGGTAATTCTGCCGCAGAAAGGTGATTTCTTTCATTGGTTGAAGATAGGAAAATAGTCGGGAGTTCAGAGGCGAGAGACCGGAGGCTTAACCCAATAGCTTCGAAGGGAAGCTTCAGTCAAGGACGGCAATTACAATACCGTTCTTCGAAGGATCCAGGTTTAGCCTACAAACTCCCGACTCCGTACTCCCAACTGCATTATCTTTGTTAAAGAATGAAAATACACCATTCCAAACCCAAAGACAGAACCACCGCCCAATGGGCCGGCGGAACCACCACGCAGCTGGCTATTTTTCCGGAAGGTGCGGAATACACGAAATTCAATTTTCTGTTCCGGATCAGTTCGGCTACAGTGGAAACGGAAGAATCTACCTTCACATTTATGCCGGGAGTAACGCGTCACCTCATGATCCTGGATGGTGTGCTCGACATTGATCACAAAGGCCGTTACAAAAAACACCTGGAGAAATTTGACTACGATGTTTTCGATGGTGAATGGCCAACAACCGCCAAAGGAAAAGTGACGGATTTCAACCTGATGACCAAAGAAAAGACTTCAGGAAAACTGCAGGCAATAACGCTGAAAGACCGTGGCGAGGAAACCATCGCGTTCAAGTCAAAGACTTCTTTCAGTGCAGTGTATTTGCTCACCGGTTCCCTGCGTGTGATTATCGGCACGGGTTCTGCGGAATTGAAAAAAGGAGATTTCCTGTTTTGTGATCATGAAGGTGAGGAGCAGATCATGCACATGCAGTCGACGGCGGCTACGGAGATGATTTTGGTGACGGTGCAACTTTAAATTGTATTGCTGCGCGATTTATTTCTTGATATTTCACCGCAGAGGCGCGGAGGCGCAGAGTCGTAACCATCAGTGTTTATAATAGTTGCCGCAAGGATGCAGAGGGCGCAAGAATCGCTGCGCGATTGAGCAACACTTGAGGAACACTATCGCGTAGCGATCTCTTGCGAACCCGGCTCCCAACAAAACTTTTGCGCTTCCTCTGCGCCTCCGCGCCTCCGCGGTGAAAAAACCATCACCCTTGATTTCCGGAACTTTCCTAACTTCACTCCATGAGCGATACCGCCCGTATAAATACCACCCAGAACGTAATCATCAATTACGAAGTTGCTTCAGCGGGCGAACGTATTCTTGCGCGGCTGCTGGACCTGGTGATGTTCGTGGCGTATTTTGTTCTGATCTATCTCCTGGCCGGACAGATCATCACGGCGTTCAGCTGGGAAACACAACAGGAAATCGGGCCGCTGATTTACCTGCTGCTTCCCTTGCCCGTAATTACGTACACGCTCTGGTGTGAATCCATTTTCAATGGGCGTTCCTTCGGGAAAATGGTACTCGGATTGAGAGTTGTGAAGGTGGATGGAACTCCTGCCGGTCTTGGCGATTTTGCTTTCCGTTGGGTCACACGTATTCTCGAAGGAGAAACAGGAATTTTCACTTCGCTTGCTTTACCTGTTGCATTGATCAGCGGAAAAAGTCAGCGCATTGGCGACATGATTGCCGGAACGATTGTTATACGCACCAAGGTTCGCAACTCAATACGCAGCACCATTCTCGCGCAGATCAATCCCTCGTACCGCGTGGTATTTCCGCAGGTAGCTGTGCTTACTGATAAAGACATGAACATCATCCGCAACATCATGCAGCAGTCGTACAGCACGGCCAATTTTGCATTGATGGAAACGCTTGCCGCCAAGGTGAAGCAAACGATGAATGTAAATCCTGATCCGCGGCAATTGCCTTCTCCGCAGTTTTTGAATATTGTGCTGGCGGATTATGCGCATTATGCGTTCGAGGGCGGACACTGAGTATAGACGCAAAGCCGCAGAGAACGCAAAGGTTTTCGCAGAGAATCGCTGCGCGATTTTGAGTTTAATAGAACGCAGATTACACTGATTAAGCGGATCAATACGGATTTGAATCGCTGCGCGATTTGAAATAAAAATGGTACGCGGAATGCACTGAATTCACAGAAGTCCGCGGAATTTGGGTGTATTCGTTTCTGTGAAATTCCGTGCGTTCCGCGTATTCTGTGTACAATCGGGAAGCACTGAGTACTGCATGATCGCGAAGCGATTCCTTTGCGCTCTTTGCCTTCTATCCCAAACCCTTTGCGATTTCCTTTGCGACCTCTGCGGGCTTTGCGTCTATTTCCGCAACAGCAATCTGATAGTCGCAAAATGCGAGAACATCACCACCGGCACAATCAATCCCGGCAGCAACAAATACGGTGAGTGCAACATCGCTACATTCGGTTGCTCAAACGCAAATTGTTGGAACGGAAACGGCAATGAAAGCACACCGTGAATCACAACGTTGAAAAGAAGAACGAGTCCGAGAATATTCCACGCGAGCAATAATTTTCGTGATCCGCCACGCGTGAATATCCACCAGGCCATCGGGTACGCCGTGATGCCCATGATGATGTCAAAATTTCTTCCTTCAAAAGTGAGGAGTTCCGGAATCGTTTTGTGGACTGCGAGCAGGAACAAAACAATTTCAACGGGAAGACGAACAACATGCACGAGTGTGAGCGCTTTGATATCCATCCGATCGATGACTGATCTTCCTTTTTTTGTTGCGAAGAAAAGAATCATCACAAGAATCGCCGGTCCCATCATGAAAATAAAACGGGGCGGCATTACGGTTGTATCCGAAAACACATCCAGTTTCCCCAAAGCAATAAAAACGATCGTCCATGCAAGCAAAAACGCCACCGTGATAAATCGCGATGGCGTTGCTTTTGCAAATAAAAATATGGTCAGAAATATTGTGCCAATGAAAAGGATGGAAATGCCTTGAGGTAAATTCTCCATGAGATCAAAGGTAGACATTCAGGTCCTTCGCAAGCTCAGGACGCGCCTGCGGCAGCAAGGAATTTTAATATGCCCTTTCACTTCGTTCAAGGGACATGCGATCCCTCCGGGATCAATCGCTCGTTTCGACTCCAGAGGAGTCGCATATCCCTTGAACGAAGTGAAAGGGAAAGAAAAAGAAAATTCCTTGCTGCCGCAGGCGCTAAAAAAATGCGGTCCGGATTGTCCGGTGCGCAGGCATAGTGCGTAACCATTGTACAGGGAGATTTTTTTGCCGCAGATTTCGCTGATGGCGCAGATTCGAAACTTAGCGTCACCTGCTAAAATAATTTTGATGATTGTCCGGTGCGCAGGCATTGCGCGTAACACCAACAGGCAGAAAATCTGCGTAATCTGCGGCAAAAAAAAGCGTTGTGAGCCCAGCGAACTCCGAAAAAATCCACAAAAAAATCCCGAACCTTTCAGCCCGGGATTCAATTGGTCAATTTCGATTGGTTGATTACCTGATTGGATCAGCCAATTACATTTTTATCTCATCCTCATTCTTGTTGAGGAAATGATACTCCAGGAAGTGATACGATGAAACCGCTTTCACGTCCACAGGACGACCAAATTTTTTCTTCCATTTCGCTTTTTGCGAATTCCACAACCATCCTTTAGTAAGGTATGCTTCGAGGTACGGATGTACACAAAGCGTAACCGAAGGTTCGTTCTGTTCCTTCAGGATGTAGCGAAGATTGTTTTCGATCTGGTCGACAATAAGCACACTCGACTGGATCTGCCCGGTACCTCCGCAGGTTGGACATTTCTCCGCGGTGTCAATGTTCATCTCCGGGCGAACGCGCTCACGGGTGATCTGGATCAGTCCGAATTTGCTTGGAGGTAAAATCGTGTGCTTCGCACGATCGGTTTTCATCTCGTCGCGCAGCTTGTTGTAAAGCGCTTTGCGGTTGAGCGGCGAATGCATGTCGATAAAGTCAACGACAATGATTCCACCCATATCGCGCAGGCGGAGCTGACGTGCAACTTCTGCAGCAGCTTCCATGTTTACGTCGAGCGCATTTCCTTCCTGGTCGCTCTGCGATTTGGAACGGTTGCCGCTGTTTACGTCGATCACGTGGAGCGCTTCGGTATGCTCGATGATTAGGTACGCGCCGCTCTTCATGGTAATTGTTTTACCAAAGAGGGCTTTGATTTGTTTTTCTACGCCCGTATGTTCGAAAATGGGTGTAGTGCCTTTGTGCAGCTTCAGGATCTTCTCCTTGTCGGGCGCAATGGTCTGGAGATACTCTTTGATCTCATCAAACATGCGCTCATCATTTACATGAATGGCGCCGAAAGATGCGTTGAGCATATCCCGCAAAATAGCAGAAGTGCGATTGATCTCACCGAGTACACGGTAAGGTGGTTTTGCTTTCGTCAGTTCCTCGAAACAGGTGTTCCACTTGTTTACGAGGTCGTTCATGTCGGCATCAAGATCAGCAACTCCTTTTCCTTCAGCCACTGTCCGGACAATTACCCCGAAGTTTTTTGGCTTGATGGCTTGGATGAGCCGCTTTAATCGTTCACGTTCTTCGCTGCTTTTTATTTTCTGTGAAACAGAAACTTTATCCGCGAAAGGAATGAGAACGATGTACCTGCCTGCTAGCGATAATTCGGATGTGATCCTCGGACCTTTTGTTGAAATAGGTTCTTTGGCAACCTGGATGAGAACAGGTTGATCACTTTGGAGTACGTTGGCAATCTTTCCGTCTTTGTGTATGTCCTGCTCCAGTTTGAAGTACGCCAGTGCAGCATGTTTCTGCTTGCCTGTGACCGTCATCCGGACATATTTGTTCAAGGAAAGTACCTGCGGACCGAGGTCAAAATAATGCAGGAAAGCATCTTTTTCATAACCGACATCCACGAAAGCTGCATTCAGCCCTTGCATGACCTTACGCACACGACCCAGGTAGATATCGCCTACTGCGAACTGCGTGTTGGTTTTCTCCCGATTGAGTTCAACCAAACGCTTGTCGTTCAGAAGGGCGATCACCACTTCAGAGCCTGATGCATCAATGATCAGTTCGTTGGACACGTTTTAAGTTTTAGATACATAAGTGCCTGACCGCATTTGACGTTCAGGCGGGCGCAATTGTCCGGCTTCTGACAGAAGAAGGATATTGCGCGATTTTCAGAAATACAAGGGGCAACGGTTTTTAGTTCCCGGTTTGCGCAATCCGCAAACCAGGAACTATCTAAACCTATTGAATCTTATTTTTTCTTGTGACGGTTCTTCCGGAGGCGTTTCTTCCTCTTGTGGGTAGCCATCTTATGACGTTTGCGCTTCTTTCCGCTTGGCATAAAAACTGTTTTAATGCGTTAGTACTTGTTGTTTCTTTATTTGGACCCCGGGCTTTTGTAAGCTTCGAGGGCTTTTTCAATTTCTGCTTTCATTACCGGATCGTCGGTAACGTTTGCATAGGCTTCCAGGTGAACGATCACCTGTGCTGTATCGCTTTGTACTTCATACAACTCAGCAAGACTGAGGTGAATGGCGTAGAATTCCGGTTTCAAGGTCAGCACACGCTTGTACCTTTCAATCGCTTTGTCGTACTGTTTCGAACGGACAGCAAAATCAGCGAGCGCAAGTTGCACATTTATATGCGTGGAATCTGCAGCTTCGACCTCACGAAGGATAGTTATTCCTTTCATCGGGTCTGTTGTTCCGTCAACAATGGCTATTCCCAGTCCAACTTTCGCGTCAAGATTAGTTGGATCGAGTTCAAGCGCTTTGCTGAAACACCGGATCGCAGATTCATACAAGGGAGGAAGATGGTCTTCATGCTTCTGGAAAGATGCTGCCGAACGGTAACGTTCTCCTGCCGCCATCCAGTCGCTGCCTGAACCGTTGTTCTGTTTGGCTTTCTGCTCTGCATAAAACGATGCAAGAACGTAATTACCTGAACGCCCGAGATATTTCACCAGCGAATCATACAACTGTCCGCGGTGCACAACGTCATTTTCAGCCTTAATGGCCTGCTCCAGCGATGCAATCACGCCCGATTGATCGGGTTTGAGTAAGCTTCTTTCCTCCTTGATCACCTCCTCAAGCGAAATTCCTTGCGGTTGCTGAGCAACTTCGGGCTGTTTTCCTTTCGAGGGTGATGTATTCGCAAAACCTAAAAGAACGATGGTACAAACACACGCAAACAGAATGACCCAATGGGAAGTACCTAACTTGCGCATGTTCAGTTATTATTTATTCTCCAACCTTCACATTCTTCTTCACACGGTCAACAAACGTTTTCGCTGGCTTGAATGCAGGAACGTTGTGTGCCGGAATAATTACAGTTGTGTTTTTCGAAATGTTACGGCCAGTCTTTTCTGCACGGCGTTTCACGACGAAACTTCCAAATCCACGGAGATACACATTGTCACCTTTCCCCAGTGAATTCTTAATCACCTTCATAAATGTCTCTACTGAATGTTGAACCTGGATTTTTTCTATCCCGGTTTTTTCAGCAATCTCGGATACTACTTCTGCCTTTGTCATGCTATAATTTATTTATTTTCAAGGGTTTACCTGCTATCTCAAACAATTTCGAGGGTGCAAAATTACGATTTTTCACCGATCACCCAAATTTTGAGCCTACTTTTGATACGGAACTTTCGGAAAGTCAATGGATTTCGTTGCTGAACTGCTTAATTGGTACCGCAAAAACAAGCGGAATTTGCCCTGGCGAGGCACAAAAGACCCCTACAAGGTATGGCTTTCGGAAATCATCCTTCAGCAGACCCGTGTTGAACAGGGAACGGCCTATTACCACGCTTTTGTCGAAAATTACCCCGATGTGCAAAGTCTTGCGGCAGCAACCGAAGATCATGTGCTCAAAACCTGGCAGGGACTGGGCTATTACAGCCGTGCGCGGAACCTGCACGCCACAGCGCGGATCATTGCCGGGGAAATGAGCGGGAAATTCCCAGGCGATCACGCGGGACTCCTAAAACTGAAGGGAATAGGCGATTATACCGCTTCGGCGATTTCGTCCATCTGTTTTAACGAGGCCCAGCCGGTTGTCGATGGGAACGTCTATCGTTTTCTCTCGCGGTATTTCGGGATCCAAACACCCATTGATTCCACGGCCGGCAAAAAAGAATTCCGTGAAATTGCCGCGGAGCTGATTCCTGCCAAAGACCCCGGCACATTCAACCAGGCCATGATGGAATTTGGCGCCCGGCAATGCACGCCTCGGAATCCCGATTGTTCGGTGTGCGTATTCCGGCTCTCGTGCGTGGCATTGAAGAAAAAATTGGTGACGCGTTTACCCATCAAGGGAAATAAAACGAAAGTATCAAACCGGTATTTCTATTATCTCATTCTGAAAAACGGGAAGAACACGTTTATTCGTCAGCGTACGGGAAAAGACATCTGGCAGGGACTTCACGATTTTCCGTTGATTGAATCGGTGGCGGTACTGGAAGAAAAACAGGTGGTGAAAATTTCTTCGTGGAAAAAGATCGTTGGAAATATTCCGGTGAAGATTACAGGAATTTCTGAGGAACATATTCACCTGTTGAGTCACCGGAAATTACATGTGCGGTTTATTTTTGCGGAGGTGAAAGGGAAGGTGGTTTTGCCGGAGGAGTACAGGAAGGTGGCGATCAGTGAGCTGGAGAAGTTTGCGTTTCCGATACTGTTGGCGAAGAACCTGAAGGAGTTGTTTAGTAGGGAGTAGGCCAGTAGGCAGCATGCTAGTCCTCGACTGCCTACTGGCCTACTCCCTACTATTTTCCGCTACCTACTTTCCTTACCTTTACATATCTTTTCACACTAGGCTAAATATTTTACGCACTATAACTATGGCTGGAGTCAACAAAGTAATTCTCATTGGTAACCTCGGGAAAGATCCTGAAGTACGTTACCTCGAAGGTGGAATCGCAGTAGCGAATTTTCCAGTAGCCACAACCGAATCGTTCCGCGACAAAAACGGCAACAAGCAGGAACAAACCGAATGGCACCAGATTGTGATGTGGCGCCGCCTGGCCGAAGTAGCAGAGAAATACCTGCGAAAAGGACAACAGGTGTACATCGAAGGAAAAATCCGTTCGCGCAGCTGGGAAGACAAAGAAGGAAACAAACGTTATACCACAGAAATTTTCGGTGATGTGCTCACGATTCTTTCACGCCCGCAAAGCAACGATTTGCAGCAGGGAACGGTGCATAAACCTTACACGCCCCAGCAGCAGAATCCTTCACCGCAAAACACGGGTGTGCAGCAAAACACGTATCCATCGCAGCAACAGAATTTCAACCCGGCGGATATCAACGATCCGAACCACCCGGCGATGTTGCCGGATTCTCCGGATGATTTGCCGTTTTAAAAGAGCATCGAAAATTAACGGGTTGTTATTTAATGCCATTTATGTTTAAAAAAATGAGGCGTTAAATTTGATCCCCGCAGAGCAATTTTGTAAATTTGTTGTATGCCTTACAAGGATCTTAACGCAACCATAAATGCACTACCCGAAGAATTAAAAAATCAGGTAGCAGAATTTGTTGCGGATCTTTATAAGAAGAAGGTCAAAAAACCTACCAGGAAAAAACGCGGGTTCGGCAGCCTTAAAGGCAAAATCAAAATGAGCAAAGATTTTGATGCACCCCTTGAAGATTTTGAGCCATATAGCTGATGAGTTATTTATTGGACACTCATACCGCTCTCTGGTATAAATCCGGCGACAGGTTACTCTCGAAAACAGCCCGAAACATCATTGAGGATGCGGAGAGTGTATGTTTTATCAGTATCGCCTCACTGTGGGAAATATCCATAAAAATATCGATTGGCAAGTTGGCCATGGATGTGAGTATTTCGGAATTCGCAGAGGACCTGAAAAGCAATGGTATCACGGTACTGCCCATCACCACTGATCATTTAATGCGGGTTTCACGCCTGAAATTTCATCATCGCGACCCGTTTGATCGAATGATCATAGCCCAGGCATTAACCGAAAAATATTCCATCATCACTATGGATGGGTATTTTGATAAGTACAAAACCAAACTTATTTGGTAGGGATATACCGGGGGCGTTAAACCTTTGTCATCGGGAAACGTCAAACGCGCGAAACCAATTTCATCCTGACCCCTGACCCAAAATCCATCGCATGAAACACCTTTCTACGCTACTCATCGCCGCCCTCTTCCCTATCCTCCTCTCCTCCCAAATCCTCGTTCCACAAGTGGATTCGATTTCGCTGCGCGACGGAGAAAAAATCCCTGCTGATGTGTACCTGCCTGCCGGGTGGACTTCCGGACCGGTGATTCTCATTCAGACGCCATACAACCGGTTGTGGTACCACTTTGGTCTTCCGCTGGGAATAGGAACGGATATTGACTCCAGCGAATACGCAATTGTGATCGTTGACTGGCGCGGATTTTATGGCGGAGCGGGTGCAGCATACGTGGGCGCTCCTTCACGCGGTGAAGACGGATATGACGTGGTGGAATGGATTGCCACACAAACCTGGAGCAACGACACGATTGGAACGTGGGGACCTTCTGCACTCGGAAAAGTGCAATACCAGACGGCTAAAGAAAATCCACCGCACCTCGTGTGCATTTGTCCGGTGGTTGCCGCACCGCAGTTTGAGTACCAGGAATATTTTCCGAACGGATGTTACCGCACAGAATTCGTTGAGCAACTCGACGGACTCGGGTATGGTATGTCGCCGTTCCTGCTTGGAAATCCGGTGCACAGTAATCTCTGGCAATTTGGTGTAGAGAATCCGAATTTCTATCCCGACAGTATTCGCGTACCTGCGTTGATGATCGGCGGCTGGTACGATCACAATACCGAACTCATGGTCGATTTCTTTGCAGCGATTCGCGCACAGTCGCCGGCGAGTGTGCAGAACCAACACCGCTTGCTCATGGGCCCGTGGATCCACGGAGGACACAGTACCGCCGCAGTGGGAACAGGTCAGCAAGGAGAACTGTTTTACACCAACGCCGTAGGATGGAACGATTCGCTTGCCATGCTGTTCTTCGATTATTACCTGCGCGGAATTTCCAATGGATGGAACGCAACTCCGTACATCCAGTATTACACCATGGGACAAAACACATGGAACAACACGCCGGCCTGGCCTCCTGCGGGAATGACGCCGGTAACACTTTACTTCCATTCCGATACCACCATGGACGCTGCTGCACCGGCGAGTTCAACCGGAAGTTTATCGTATCTCTACGACCCGAACGATCCTTCACCAACTGTTGGCGGTCCAACGCTCCGGCAGGATCTCGAACAGGGACCATACGATCAAACGGATTCGGTTGAATCACGAAGCGACATTCTTACGTTCACTACAGCAACGCTCACACAGGACGTTGTTGTTTCCGGTAACATTGTTGTTCATCTTGAAATTACTTCCGACAAATACGACACCGATTTCTGCGTGCGTCTTTGCGATGTATATCCAACCGGAGAATCCATGCTCGTGAGCGACGGTGTGTACCGCATGCGTTTCCGCGATGGTTTCAATGCAACAGATACCAATGGGATGATTCCGAATCAGCACTATTCCGTAGACATCGAACTGCCGAATACAAGTATTGCATTTCTGGCTGGCCACCAGATCCGGATTGATGTTGCGTCTTCGAATTACCCGCGTTTCAACCGCAACATGAATACAGGACAAGCGATGTATCCGCTTCCGCTCTCCAGTGCCGGCGACACACTGGTGAATCCGCAAATTGCGAACAACACGATCTATACAAACAATGTGTACGCCTCGCATGTGATCATTCCGATGAACGCGTGGCCGTTGGCGGTGGAAGAACCAGTGACACAAACTGCGTGGAGCGTGTTCCCAAATCCTGCGGAAAATTACATTGAGGTATTTAATCCTTCCGCAGAAAATACCACGTACACGCTGTATGATCCGGCAGGAAGAAAAGTACGCGAGCAGGTTGCGAATACAAATACCACGCGCATTCTGCTTGGTGGTCTTGCGAATGGAGTTTACATTTTGCAGGCGAGTAATGAATCAGGAATTTCTTCGAAAGAGATTGTGATTCAACGGTAGAATCGTTGCGCGATTGTGTTTGAAAATCACCGCGGAGGCGCTGAGACGCAGAGGGTATTACTTGTGAGCCTGCTGTGAGCGCGAAGGAGGTGGGAATTTTGCTTGTGATTGCGGGAACTACTCTGCGACCATGTTTACTCAAAACTGTGCGAAGAATCTCCGCGCCTCTGCGCCTCCGCGGTGATTTTTTTTACAACGGAAACACCCCACCTGTCCCGGTAATGCTCGTCTGCAAAACAGGTTGGTTCCTGTAGTAAATAGAACCGTAACCTTCCACGTAAGCAATGAGCAGATCGGTGCCTGCAACAGTTATTTTTCCGGTTCCTTTGGTGTACACCCAATTGTATGCGCTGGCACATTCATCGGTAGTTACAAATCCCGCACCGAGAATATAGACGATCACGTCATGGCTTTGTCCGTG
>Ga0193752_1000367_pt1 | contig 45284 bp, 37 predicted proteins | sample H1c1metaG_FD_144924 | JGI IMG/M metagenome (GOLD analysis project Ga0193752, IMG submission 144924) | Soil microbial communities from a riparian zone of the East river system, Colorado, United States - H1c1 | ecosystem: Environmental > Terrestrial > Soil > Riparian zone | place: USA: East River...
CGATTGAAATAGGCGATGCAATTCTGCGAAGCAGGATACGTAACCGGTGTTTTAAAAACAGGTACCCTACAAATAATAAAAGTATCCATAGTATAACAAGTCCCAGGTAAAATTCTCCAACATAAAATCCAAAAGTCACTAAAATACCCAGGCCATTCTTAGCTATAGCAGCTGCCATGGCGCCAAACACACCTAAAGGTGCCAGGTACATTACATATGTCACCATCTTAAGTACCACATGTGCTAAAGAATCCAGTGCATTCACAATCGGCTCACCTTTTTTACCAATGGCAGTAAGAGCTATCCCAAAAAAAACAGAGAACACTACCAGTTGCAAGATCTCGTTGGTAGCCATTGCTTCCACCACACTTTTTGGTACCACATGCTCAACAAATTTTTGTAACGAAAAGCCTTTTGATTTTTCAAGCAGGTCATTAACACCAGCCATATCGGTATTGGTAATATCTACGCCAACACCCGGTTTAAAAATATTAACCAGTATCAAACCTAGCCCCAGCGAAACCAGCGATGCAGTAATAAACCAAAGCATGGCCTTACCACCCACTCTGCCAACGGTTTTCATATCGCCCAGTTTGGCAATACCAACTACCAATGTTGCAAACACAATGGGTGCAATGATCATTTGCACCATGCGTAAAAAGATGGTGGTAAGCAGTTTTATATTATCCGAAAATACTTTGATGGTTGTTGCCGGGTAATTCTCATGTACAAAATACCCTGCCACAATACCGAGTACCATGGCAATCAGTATATACAAAGTAAGCTTGCTTTTTTTTGTTGGCTGCTGGGTTATTTCCATAATAATCTATTAATCCTGCAATATAATATTAAAAAGCTGTTATAGGCAAGTGACTAACAAAAAGTATCAATGGTTGCTTAATTAACAATTTATTGCTTATTTTTCAGTTTATTAAGTTAAACAAAAACCAAACTGATATGAGTTTATTCGTAAGAAAACCAATGGGTGCATTAATGAACGAAGCATCCGAAACAGGTAGCCATACGCTGAAAAGAACCCTCGGCGCCGGCGGTTTAATTGCATTGGGAATTGGTGCCATCATTGGCGCAGGATTATTTTCCATTACCGGAATGGCAGCAGCCAATCATGCCGGGCCTGCCATTACCATTTCATTTATAGTTGCGGCCTTAGGCTGTTTGTTTGCAGGTTTATGTTATGCAGAGTTTGCATCCATGATACCTGTTGCCGGTAGTGCATATACTTATTCATATGCCACCATGGGCGAGTTCATTGCGTGGATAATTGGCTGGGACCTTGTACTTGAATATGCTGTAGGTGCTGCCACTGTTGGTATCAGCTGGAGCCGTTACCTGGTAAGATTTTTAGAAGGCTTTGACATTCATCTTCCCGAAGCCCTCACCGTAGGCCCCTGGGATGGAGGTATTATTAATTTACCTGCAGTTTTCATTATTGTATTAATGAGTTTATTACTGATAAAAGGAACAAAGGAAAGTGCTGTAGTTAACGCTATTATAGTAGGTTTAAAAATGGCCGTGGTGCTGATATTTATTTTCCTGGGATGGAAATATATTAACAACAGTAATTACAATCCATATATACCTGATAACAGCGGTAAGTTTGGCGACTTTGGTTTCAGTGGTATCATTCGTGCTGCGGCAATTGTATTCTTTGCCTATATTGGGTTTGATGCAGTAAGTACAGCAGCGCAGGAAGCCAAAAACCCCAAGCGTGATATGCCCTGGGGCATCTTAGGTTCGCTGGCTATTTGCACTGTATTATATATTTTATTCGCACACGTTATGACCGGTGTTACCAGCTATACCACATTTGCCGGTAAAGACGGTATTGCTCCCGTAGCCATTGCAATTGACCATATGGGAACAACCGATGCTGCAGGTACTGTAACACCCGATTACCCCTGGCTTAACCGTGCTATTGTTGTAGCCATACTTGCAGGCTATGCTTCAGTTATCCTGGTGATGCTGATGGGACAAAGCCGTGTATTCTTCAGTATGAGTAAAGATGGTTTGATACCAAAAATATTTTCTGCTGTAAATCCTAAAACTCAAACACCTGCAAAAAGCAATTTATTATTCATGCTGTTTGTAAGCCTGTTTGCAGCTTTTGTACCGGCACGTGTAGTGGGCGAAATGACAAGCATAGGAACCCTCTTTGCATTTATATTAGTTTGTATCGGCGTATGGGTAATGCGTAAAAAAATGCCTGAACTACCTAGGGCATTCAAAACACCATTGGTTCCACTGATACCCATCTTAGGTATTTTTGTTTGCTTATTCATGATGGTATTTTTGCCAATGGATACCTGGATACGTTTACTGGTTTGGATGCTGATTGGTATGGATATTTACCTGGTGTACGGCGCCAAACATAGCCACTTGGGCAATGGTACCGATAACAGGAAAGGAATGAAGATCGCAAGAATTACCAGTTTAATACTTTGCCTGTTGCTGATCGTAGTTGGCTTCCTGCATCAATATACAGTTGGCTTTGATGCCGACAGAACATTGTTGTATATAGCCCTTGCATTTGCAGTAGTACACCTGGTTGTATTTGGCCGTAAATTGGGCAGGGTTGAACCTGAAGCTTAATTTTTTATTTCACATAGTTTTAAAAAGCCCTGGAAAATCCAGGGCTTTTTATTTGGTGCTCTGCTAATAACCTAAAAACTGTATATTTCATTTTTAAACGCAAGACATGAAAATAACATCCTGTATAATTTGTATTCTTGCAATAGCATTGATCATATATGGCTATTGGGGTGCTTTCACTCAATCGGGCAACAAAGTATATGATGAAATGGATGCGTATTTTCCTTTCTTCCTGTTAATAGGTGGCGTGGTTTTATTTATTATTTCGTTGGTATTGTTTATCATCATTAGCAGAAAGGCAAAAAGAAGTAAGCATTAATACAACCTATAACTATGCCTTTTATTACAGTTTCTTTTTCCACAACAGGTTATCAGCTTCATCAAAACAACATAATTGCAATGTATCTTTTATAAATCCTTTTGAGTTTACAATTCGATACGTATTTGCGCCAGTTGTTATTGTATAATCCTGGTTATTCCCTGCGGCAACAGGATCCGCCGGTTGCAGGGACAGGCCGGCTTTCACACTATATTTTACAAGTGCAGCTTTATATGCATCACCTTGCAGTACAGTTTCTTCAACTGAAATAAAACCCTCATAACCCGATCTGCCGCTTTGAGGTTTCAATGGATGGCTTAACAGTACAGTATAAAAAACTTTTTGGGTATCAGTAAACACACAGTAATATTGAATGCTTCGCAAGCGGGTAGCAGCGTACCTGCCTCCTCCTACAGAGTAGCTCGAAAAAATATGCAAAGCTTTGCCCGATACATCGGTATAAACTGCCAGTATATTATCTGCCCGTTCGCTTAGAAAACTAAACAGGTGGCCACCGGTAACATACAGTATAAAGCCCACAAAAATTACCAGGAGGCTACCACCAACAATACTTGTAAGTTTTGGCTGATAGTTGATCAAAAACAGTATCAACACAACTACAACGGCCAAGCCAAGCAGGAACCCTATAAAATATTTAGCAGTAGCAGAAAAACGCATAGATTGTAATATAAATAATTAAACCAGTTTGAAACAGTACATAAACAAAAGGCACCCTTAATTTTTATTTAACAGCTACATACCTACCTTTAATCCTTTATTAGAAATTTATGAAATTTACCAGTAGCTGTATTGCCACCATTTTATTTTTCCTGTTGGTGATCAGCAATTCCTTATCGGCACAAAACAACAATTGCATTTTTAAAGACCCGGTATTTACATTGAACTTTGGAACCATTGCAAAAGATGTTGTCCCCCTCATGTATAATCTAAAGAACTACAACAAAGCAAATGGCTCCTGCCCCAACGATGGCTTTTACAGCTTTGCATCGTCCACCAGCAATTGCTTTGATGGGAAATGGCACAGTTTACCCGAAGACCATACCCCCGGCGATGTGAATGGAAAAATGATGATCGTAAATGCATCTGAAAAGCCCGGTGATTTTTTCATCATGACCATTACCGGCCTCAAGCCAGGTGCCAGGTACCGTGTTTCTGGTTGGTTTGCTAATATTTGTAAATATGCCAGTGGTTGCATACCCACACCTCCTGTGATCGAAATATCTATACTTGCTGATAATAAAATACTCAGCAGTTTTAAAACAGGCGAGATCAAACCGGCCAATATTGTTGAATGGCAAAATTATAAAGGAGAGTTTGTGATGGTGGCAAATACAGATGTAATATCACTGCAAATGAGAAACCTGGTACCCGGTGGTTGCGGAAATGATTTTGCATTGGATGATATTGAAATAAATCTCTGCTCTTTACCCATACCGGAACCACAGGTTGAGATAACCAACCCAATTGTACAAAGCTTTACACCGGTACCCAAGGCTATTGAAACAAGGGCCAATCCCATCATAAAACAAATAAACACCGAAGAAAGTGAATTGCTTATTGAGTTGTATGACAATGGTGAAATTGATGGGGATACGGTAAGCATTTATCACAATAACAAATTGGTGGTAGATCATGCAGGCATATCAACTAAGCCGGTTACAGTAAAACTAAAAGTAGATAAAGCTAATCCGCATCATGAACTGGTGATGGTAGCCGATAACCTGGGAAGGATACCTCCTAATACTTCATTGATGGTCATCACAGCAGGCAAAAAAAGATACGAGATATTTATTTCATCTTCGGAACAAAAAAATGCCAAGGTACTGATCGATCTGCAATAACAAATCACACTTACTCAATCGTAACCTTTTCAAGGCTTGCAGTTGCCGGCCCGTTGATCACATCCCCTTCTTTAGTAAAACGTGAACCATGGCAGGGACAATCGAAGGATCTTTCTTCTGCATTCCATTGTATCACGCAACCCATATGCGGACAAACAGCACTAAAAGAATGTACTGTTCCATGCTCATCTTTATAAACAGCTATTTTGCGTAACCCCTTTCCTAAAATGGCGCCTTCCCCATTATGCAGTTCATCTATTTCCTGTATATCTCCACGCTTGATAAAATCACCATATTGTTTTACCACGTTCATAAATTCTGATAAATAAGTTCCCGGCATCGTAAGAGGCAAACGCTTAGGTGAATAAATATCCGCCCATGGATTTCCTTTTCCTTGTATAAGATCAGTTACGATCATACCACCGAGTGTACCATGTGTCATGCCATTTCCCGAATCGCCGGTAATGATATAGATATTTTCATTACCCGGGTTTTTACCAATGAAGGCCATATAATCAAATGGCTCAGTAACCTGTCCCGACCAGCGGTAAACAATATCCTTCATCATAGGGAACCGCTGAATCGTCCATTCAATCAGTGCATCATATCTTTTTTCTTCCGGAACACCATCATCATCGGCCTGGCCCGTTTTATGATCTTCACCACCAGACAACAGAAGATCGTATTCATCGTTGAACTGTTGTACACGTATGTAATGATAAGGAGTGGTAGCCCATTTAGCCTCAGTTCCACCGGTATCCCACCAAAGTGCATGTGGAATTTTATTCTTAGGTATCTTACCTGCAATAACATAAGTTCTGTAAGCAAATTGTTTTGTGTGTATAGATATAAAATCATTTACCGGGCTATTGGTTGCAACAACTATTTGTGATGCTGTTACATGATACCCATTGCACTCAGCTCCTTCCTCATTGATGAACCTGGCCCTTGTTTTAGTATAAATGACTCCGCCCATTTTCACTATAGCTTTCGCAAGCCCGTGCAGGTATTTCATTATGTGAAATTCTCCTTGTTCAGGAAATCGGATGCAGGGACCATTCTCAGCAATACCAGGTATTTCATCTTTCCATTCAGTAAGCAATCCTGCCTTTTGTGTTGCCTCCAGTTCTTTTTTAAGCTTTTCTTCTGTATCCGTTGAATGCAGGAAAAGGTATCCGTAAACCCTTTCAAATTCGCAATCAATTTCTTCTTCTTTTACTATTTTTTCTATCAGGTCAATTGCTGCGGTATGGCTTTCTGCTGCTTTCCTGCTTCCATCTTCGCCAAAGGTTTTTTCTATTTCATAATACCGGTCGTCCAATGCACAGGTAAGATGTGCAGTTGTTCGCCCGCTTTCGCCACTGCCTATTAAACCATCTTCCACTAAAACTATTTTTCTTCCTTCTTTAAGCAAACAGTAAGCCGTGGTAAGGCCTGATATCCCTCCACCAATGGTCAGTACATCGGCATCAATACTTTTACTCAGTGTTTCAAATTCCAGCGGCTGTACCGAATCGATCCAATATGGAATAGTTTCACCTGCTGTGATCTCTCCTTTATCGTTGAATTGTTTTTCCATAAATCATATTAACTGTCATCAATTTTGTGCCACATCATCCACACCAACATGATGTTTTTGTATCAATGCCCATCCTAGAAATCCGGCAACCATGGTCAGTACAAAACCTGTAGCGGTCAAGGGGATTGCTAATCCAAGTGTTGGTTGCGGATCATCCCATTTGTTGCATACTGTAAAAGCAGCAATAGCATAACAAACCAGCGCAACCACATTGAAGATCATATGAAAAAAGCCGGTCTTTTTTGCACTGGCATCAGACGGTATGAAAAGCCAGTCGATAAAACCCGGGATGGCCGCCGCTAAAGCAGTTATAACCCCGGCAATATTTGCTACAACTGCTACCTTAAACCAAAAAGCATCGCCATTGAAACTATATACCACATAACAAACAAAAGCAGCCGTATAAAAAGCTACCGGAAAAGCAACCAGCATTGGATGAACGGGGTGTCCGCCAAGTTTTACTTTTGAGCGCATGCATTAAGTTTAAAATAGATTCAGAAAAAACTGTGCCAACATCCTTATTAGTGTATTGGGTGCTTCAGATATATAGTACCGGGGAAAAGATTCTTCTGATACCTAATAAAAAATCCCGAAACAAGTTTCGGGATTTTTTTTACTTAATGTTGATCTCGTCTACAAAAATATGCGTATCCCCTCCTGCTCCTTCATGCCATGCAGGGAGTTTACCAAACTGTATGGCTTTCACCCTTACATATCTTGTTGTAACAGGCGTAAAATTTGCTGCAATATTTTTTATCTGAGCTTTCAGGTCCTCTACCAGTAAAAAATTCTCCCCAACATAAACCTGCTTAAAAATTTTATTATCGTCGGATACTTCAACAATGATCTGCCTGGGCAATACGATCCATGCCCTTGTATCCTGCAACAGGCCAATGTTTACAGCAGATACTGATGTTGATTTCTGCAGGTCAATAACTACATCCATATCTGTTTTTTGATAACCCTGCCAGTTGCCTTTGCGCCAGTCAACTTCTCCACGTATATCATCTATGAGCCCATTTGCTCCGCCGCCATCGTACTGTTGTTCGTAAGCTGTATTTAATTTAATGGTCCAGTTATGCAATGCTTTTTTGTAAGATGCTGTTGTTACAAAACTGTTTTCTCCTTTGGCATTTACTGCAATGGCTTTGATCGTTATCGATTTATTAACCAGTATGGGAGCTGTATATTTTTTTGAAACTTTTGTTGGGATACTGCCATCCACAGTATAATGATAGCTCACTCCTTTTTGTGCTGAACTTATTTTAACTGTCTTGGTATCTTTAAAAGAAATAGCTCCTCCATCTATTACCGGGTTCAAAACAATTTTATTATCAGTAATGGCGGTTGACGGAAAATCGGTTGTACCGAATGACGATGCTGTGTTACCCATAGTGAACTGTAAACTGCCGCCCTTCTCAATATCAAAATGCGAAATGAATGACCTGGTATGCGACACGTCATTCAGCTTTGCAGACTGGATATAAAAATTTTCTTTGTTTATACCATTTGCTTTTATCGTAAATGTTCTTCCATTCTCCAGCTTAATTGTTGCTGAAGAAAATAAAGGCGTGCCAATGATATAATCTGTTGTGCCCGGTGTAACAGGATAGAAACCCAATGCACTCAATACATACCAGGCGCTCATCTGACCGCAGTCTTCATTACCTTCCAGTCCATCTGGTGTATCGTGATACATATCTCTCATAATGCGGTGTATCATGGCCTGTGTTTTATGTGCAGTGCCTGTAAAATTGTAGAGGTATGCAATATGATGGCTTGGTTCGTTGCCATGTGCATACTGGCCTATCAGGCCTGTGATATCACTTTGGTCTCTACCGGTAGTTTTAGAATTTTCTGCAAACAACTGGTCCAGTTTGGCTTCCATTTTTTTTCTGCCGCCGATCATGTCAATATACCCGTTAATATCCTGCGGGGTATAAAAAGAATATTGCCAGCTGTTTGCTTCTGTGAAATTATTATTCACTTCACGGGGATCGAAAGGACTAAGCCAGTTACCATTTTTGCGTGGGCGCATAAATCCTGTTTGCAGATCAAGTATATTTTTATAAGCCTGTGCCCTTTTTATATAGTTATCGTAATCAGCAGCACTACCCAGTTTTTTTGCAAATTGCGCAATGCACCAGTCATCATAGGCATACTCCAATGTTTTACTTACACTCTCATGTTCATCATCGATCTCCAAAAAACCATGATCCATCAATGCAGGCAATCCCAAATGATTCCAGGTAGAACTTTTCTTCATGGCTTCCAGCGCCAGGCGGGTGTCAAACTGATTAATACCTTTCATGTATGCATCTACCATTACCGGCACACTGTGGTAACCGATCATACAATCCGTTTCATTGCTACTAAGTTCCCAAACCGGTAATCTTCCACCTTGCTGGTACTGTGTTAAAAATGTTTTTATATAATCCAGTGTACGTTTTTTATCAATGATGGTGTATAATGGATGAGCGCCGCGATAGGTATCCCAAAGCGAAAAAACAGAATAGTTTGTAAAGTCTGTTGCAATATGTATTTGATTATCCCTGCCCCGGTATTGTCCGTCAACATCCTGGTTAATATTGGGTACAATGGCGGTATGATATAGTGCAGTATAAAAAGTCCGGAGTTGCTTTATATCGCTGCTACTCACTTCTATCCTTCCGAGTTCTTCATTCCATATTTTTTCTGCTGCTGCTTTTGTTTTTTCAAAATCCCAGCCGGGTAATTCTTTGGCAAGATTATTTTGTGCGCCTTCAATATTTACAGCAGATAAGGCCACTTTAGCCATCACCTCTGTTTCATCAAACTGAAAAAATGCTTTTATATTTTTAGAATTATTTATTTCAGCAGAACCAACCGGTAACAAAGTTTCATTTTCCCAAAAACCTGTTTTGCTGAATGGTTTGGAGAATTCAATTACAAAATAAACATACTGGTTAATGGCCCAGGCCTTGCTGCGCCTGAGGCCGGCAATGGTATTCTTATTAATTATTTTCAGGGATGATTCTATTACTTCATCCCTGTGTTTCAGATCAACTATCACATAATTATTTTGTTTACTGGCAAATGTGTAGCGGTGAAATCCTACCCTTGTAGTAGCTGTTAACTCTGCCAGTATATTGTCATCCTCAAGCTTTACAGAATAAAAGCCTGCAGATGCTTTTTCATTGGCATGAGAAAACACAGAGCCGTATTTTTTATTATCAGGTGATGGTTTTTCGCTCATGGGCATTAACAGAATATCTCCGTAATCACTTACGCCGGTTCCGCTTAAATGTGTATGGCTAAAACCATAAACATAACTGTCGGAATAATGATAACCGCCGCAGCCATCCCAGCCATCCAGGCGGGTATCGGGGCTTAACTGCACCATTCCATGAGGCAGTGTTGCACCGGGATAAGTATGACCATGTCCACCAGTGCCTATCAGGGGATCTACGTATTGAATAAAGTTTTTTTGTGCTGAGAGTATAAAAGGAGAAACGAGAAAAAGAGATAAGAGAACCCGTATTTTATTTTTCATGCATATCGTTTTGCACAAGATAAAACTTTATGAAAAAATCAACGGCAATAAAAAAGCTCCACTAGGGAGCTTTACTTTTGTTGACATTTTTTTAGAATGGAAGGTCATCAACCGGCGCCGACGTATGGGCAGGTTCGGTTTTTACAACCGGTGCGGTACCCATACCGGTATTGGTAACATTTCCGGAGCTTGCTCCCTGGTTATCTTTGTTGCCACCCAGCAACTGAATGTTTTGTACACGCATGCGTAAGGTTGCTGCAGGCTGCCCTTCCTTGTTGGTATAAGGATCTGCCTCTGGTGAGCCTTCTGCATATACCGAAGTTCCTTTTACCAGGTAAGGTGCAATGGCTGTGCGGTCTGTCCAATAGGCACATTCTACCCAGGTGGTTCTTTCTTTCTGGTTACCCTGGGCGTCCTTAAAACGTTCTGTGTGTGCTACGCTGAAATTGATAACGTGTTTTCCGTTGATCTCTTTTACAATGCAATCTTTACCAAGATTGCCGATGATCTGAAGTTTAATCATAACTGTGTTTTTTAATTATTAATCGATGTATCTGGTTGTGTGCTATTAGTTATGTGGTAAAGATAAAAGCTAATCCCATATAGCTGCCCGGGGTGCATTCAATGTGCGTAAATAATGAAGCAATTGGCCGGTATGCACAGCTTCATGGTAAGCCATACGCTGTAAATAATCGCCGAGTTTACGGTGTTGATTTTTTTCCTTTCGGGTTATATATACTTCATCAAGTTCCTTTTGAGTAAGGCCATGCACCATCTTCAAAAATTTCTCCCGGTAAGGTTGTGCATTTTTTAATTCATCATCAACCGTTGTAAATGGGTTACTGGTTAAGGGACTTTCGTAATTGCCCAAAGCGCCGCGGTGCAAAATGATCTGGTGATAAATGTTTTCTGATTCCAGCACATGACGGATCATTTCAAAACAACTCATTGCTCCCGGATCCGGTCTCCAATATAAATTTTCCTCCGAAATACGCTTCCACACTTTTATACTCCTGCGACGCACTTCTTCAAAATTCAATATTATTAATTCTTTTGCGTTCATGGATTTTTTGCTATTTTTTTCTCACAGATTAAACTGATTTACACAGATTGTTTTCATCCGAGCGAATCTGCGAAATCTGTGAAGATCCTCTTAATTCATTTTTTTCTTAAGATTACTCACTTGGCTTTGTAAGTTATTTACCATGCTGGCCAGTGAATTTACATCCCAGCGTTGCTGATTACTAACTTTACTGATCACCATTTGCGCCTGCCACAATTCAACCACATCTTCAGCATTTACCTGGTATGGCTGGTATTGCGGGTTATCACTTACAAGTGTAAGTTTATTTTTGCTGCGGCCATTTTTCTCTACCCGCTTATACACAATACCTTCATTACGGCTCACTACAATATATGCCTGGCTGTTTTTAATATCGTTGGTATCTTCGATCTTTTCACCAACAATGATACTGCCGCTCGGTGTTGGCAACATACTATCACCAATGATCTCAAAGGCACGGAAATTACCGCCGGTGAGCATGGGCAATGTAAATGTATTCAGTTCATCAATGAATTCAGTATCAGCATAACTGGCCAAATAACCAGCTGCTGCTTTCACCGGAACAAAATGAATGACATTCCTTTCAGCAGTCATCATTTTTTGCTGGCGACGCCTGGCAAGGTAATTATCCGCATGATTGCTTAAGTCTTTAAGCAAAAGCTCATCCAGTGATAATTTGAAAATGTCTGCCAGTACTTCCAGCACATTCAGTTGCGGATCGGCACGTCCCTCTTCATAAGCTCCGACTGAAGAGCGTTTGATACCGAGCTTGTTTGCAAATTCCTCCTGCGTCCAGCCACGGAGTTTGCGCAAGTATTTGAGGTTTTGTCCTGCTATTGACATGGTACAACTAATTTGATTAGCACAAATATACTAATTATTTTAGTTTGACAAAATTTATTTTTGAATTAACCCAAAAGGGCCGGGATAATATCCCGGCCCTTTTATTAAATAATATTTCTGTTGGTTTTAATTGCCCTGCCAATCAGGTAAGCGGCCCGGCGTATAAGGTGCTTTATTTCTTTCCAGTATGTTTTCTACATTTTTAATCTCCTCACCTATTGCTTTCAATTCATTATATACCGGTGTAAACTGCCTTGCCGCTGTTTGATAAGAACTGATGAAGGTTGTTGTTGGCGCAGCACTGGTTCCCCACAAAGCACCGGTAATATTTCCAATTCTGCCATTGATAGAAGGGAGTGTTTCAAACTCACGTCGGGCCGATGTTGCATCGCCATTCAGTTTTGTATTTACATCCGTTAATCTTTTTTCAAGCGCTGCAATTGTTTTAGAAATATCAACCGGAAGTTTTGGTGTTTCTATAATGGCCTGTTTTATGTATTTGATCTTATTGACCATTTCGCCACGGTATGCATCGGCTGCTGCACTAACCCTTCTTAATTCTGCAACCTGCTTACTAAAATCTTCTAATGCCTTTTTATCAGTTGCCGGCAATGTTGCATTATTAAGTGTTATCGCTTTGAATGATTGCGAAGCGGCCAGTTCGGTATACATTCCATCTTCAAACTTACTGAGTGATGCTTTATAATTGCCCGGTAAAGCCATATAACCAATTTCAGGAGAACTGAACGCAAAGGATTCGTCAAACTGTGTCAGGTCAACCGGGCCAAAAGGCGCATAGCGAAAATCCCAAACGATCCTGCCCAACCCTTTTTTTGCAGGCGCTTTTATCCGGCGTACTACATTGTTATTTTCATCTGTTACTGTAAATAATAAATGAGGCGCAGGTTGTTCATCTTCCAGCCTTAATGAATCCAGAGAAGGATAATAAGGTGACTCTCCTTTTTTGATTTTTTCTTTCTCTGCCTCACGCCTTTTTTCTTTGATCGTTTTAATGTCTTCTTTTACATAATAAGTAAACACGGCTCCAACTTTAGGATTAGGTGTGGTAAAAAAGCTCTCGCCCTGGAAACCCTTACCCCTGACACCCAACGGTGTTGATTCAATGAACATCAATGCATCTTTTATTGGATAGATCGTTGCTGCTTTGGTAAGATCTTCCTTTTTAAAATTACGCAACGGTGCATAATCATCCAGCACATAAAAACCACGGCCAAAAGTTGCAAGTACCAAATCGTTCTCTCTTTTTTGAATGGCAATATCTTTTACAGAAATGGTTGGCAACCCGTTCTTAAGTGGTATCCATTCCTGGCCGCCATCAACAGAAAAATAAAAACCAAACTCGGTACCTACAAATAACAGGTTTGCATTAACATGATCTTCTGCAATGGTATATGCCGTACCTCTTTCGGGCAAATTATGCTGAATGGCGGTCCATGTTTTTCCGCCATCGGTTGTTTTATAAACGTAGGGATGAAAATCTCCATACCGGTGATGATTGAAAGTTACATAGGCCACATTCCTGTCGTGCTGCGATGTAATGATCTGGTTCACATAAGTTCTTTCCGGAACGCCTGCAATGGCGTCAACCTTTGTCCATCTTTTACCACCATCATTGGTAATTTGTATCAACCCATCGTCTGTACCAACATAAACTGTATTCTCATCAAACTGCGATTCAGCAATGGTTGTTGTTTGACCATAAATATCAGTAGACCCGTTTTTTGCAACTGCATCCATACTCCACACTTTGCCCATTACCTCCAGCTTATTGCGGTCGATCTGCCTGCTGAGATCTCCGCTTATTATTTTCCAGGTATTGCCCTGGTCATCAGTACGGAATAATTTATTGGCTCCAAAATACAAACGCTTATTATCGTATTTGGAGATAAGCAAAGGAGCATCCCAGTTCCACCGATAAGCAGCTTCTCCTTCCAGCTCCTGCGGTTGTATATATAAAAACTCCCCGCTTTTTTTATCGTACCTGCTTAATGCACCGTATTGTGCTTCAGCATATACAATATCAGGATTGCTTTGATCTACCTGGCTTTCAAAGCCATCGCCAATGCTGGTAAAATACCAATCGGAATTAAAAATTCCGTTTGAGCTAATTGTTCGGGATGGTCCACCCATGCTAAAGTTATCCTGTGTGCCACCATGAATATGATAGAACGGATAAGCATTATCTGTAGCCACTTTGTAAAACTGGGTTACCGGAAGATTTGCTTTAAAATCCCAGTTCTCGCCGGCATCAAAACTTTCGTAAACACCTCCATCGCAACCAACCAGGTAATGATCTGTATTGTTAGGGTTGATCCAGATAACATGGTTATCTATATGTTTACTTTTTTCACCCAGGTTCGAAAAATTTTTACCTCCATCTTTACTAACAACCATGTATGCATTGATGATAAAAATTTTGTTTACATCTTTGGGATCGCAAAATATCTTTTGATAATAATTACCACTGCTTGAATAACCACCCTGTTTTTCCCAACTGGCACCACGGTCAGTACTTTTAAAAACGCCACCTTTACCTTCGGTAGCTTCTACAACTGCATACAAAACATCCGGGTTAACCGGCGAATAATTTAACCCAATCCTTCCCAGGTCACGTGAAGGAATTCCACTCATCATTTTATTCCAGGTAGCTCCTCCATCGGTACTTTTGTACAAAGCTGATTCCGGGCCGCCACCGATATAAGTAAACACTTTGCGCTGACGCTGGTGTGCAGCCGCATAAACAATATTGGGAAACCGGGGATCAATCATCACTTCATTAAAACCGGTGTGTTCACTTACATTCAAAACCTGTTTCCAGGTTTTACCAGCATCAATGGTTTTATAAATTCCTCTTTCACCGCCCGATTTCCAAACAGGGCCATAAGCTGCCACATACACAATATCGCTATTGGTTGGATCGATGGCTATGCGGCCAATATGCTCTGAATTCTTCAACCCCATATTCTTCCAGCTCTTGCCGCCATCTTCCGATCTGTAAATACCATCGCCGTAAGCAACAACACGTTGGTTATTATTTTCGCCACTGCCCACCCAAATTACATTTGTATTGGTTGGATCGATAGCCAGGCATCCAATTGAAAAAGATCCTTCTCCATCAAAAACAGGATTGTATGTTATGCCTGCATTAGAGGTTTTCCAAACGCCGCCGGCAGCAGCAGCCACGTAATACTCACTGTGGTTTTTTGGATTAACGGCTATATCGGCAATACGTCCCGAAGTAATGGCCGGGCCAACACTCCTGAATTGTAAACCAGCAAGTGAAATATTCTTTAAAGAATCAACTTTAGGCTTTGGAGCAGGTTCTGTTTTTTTCTGGGCAAGAACATTTACAGAGAAGAACAGGCAAAATATGGCAACGATCGTTTTGGTAGAATGCATAGCAGTAGTTTTATGCTTACTAAATTAAGCGGTTTAGTTCAAAAGGCATTACCATTTAAAAAATGTAGTCACGGATTACACAGATTAAACCGGATAAGAAAACAATCTGTGAAAATCCATGTCCCGATAGCTATCGGGATGGTACAACACCTTATTTTTGCATCAAACTTATCTATATGAATTATACGCTTGTAATACATAGCATGCTGAGGTGGGCAGTTTTACTTTTTGGGGTGTGGGCAGTTTTTGCAGCTTTGGGGGCAGTAATATCCAAAAGGGAATATAAAAGCAGGGATAATAAGGTTGGCCTGTTTTTTATGATCAGTTGCGATATACAATTGCTGTTGGGCCTTATTTTATATTTTACCGGCATGTGGTTCGATAGAGTTAAAAGTGATATGGGTGCGGTAATGAAGGATTCAGCCATGCGCTTTTTCGCAATTGAACATGCTTTGATGATGATCATTGCCTGGCTGCTGGTACATGTTGGGCGCAGCATGGTAAAACGTGCAGATACCGATGCTCAAAAACACAAACGCACACTAATTTATTTCGGTATTGCGTTATTTTTGATACTGGCAATGATCCCCTGGCCTTTCCGTGTTCCGGAAATAGGAAGGCCCTTGTTTCGCATTTAATAAAATTGATCTGAACATACATGGCAAAGAAGAAAGAGAAAGAGCAACCCATTATCCTTGTTACAAACGATGACGGCATAACATCTCCCGGAATAAAAAATTTAATCGAAGCTGCAAAACCCCTGGGGAAAGTAGTTGTGGTGGCACCTGATAAAGCACAAAGTGGCATGGGACATGCCATTACCATTGGTAATCCCCTGCGGATGGATAAGGTTGATATGTTTGACGGCATTGAAGCCTGGCAAACATCGGGCACACCGGTTGATTGTGTTAAACTGGCTGTTGATAAGATACTGCACCGCAAACCTGACCTCTGCATTAGCGGTATCAATCATGGTGCAAATCATTCCATCAATGTAATATACAGCGGCACCATGAGTGCGGCCATGGAAGCATCTATTGAAAGTATCCCCAGCATCGGTTTTTCATTACTTGATTACCGGTTTGATGCTGATTTTTCGGCTGCCGTTTTTTATGCAAACAAGATCATCAAAACAGTGTTGGAAAACAACCTGGATAAACATCTTTTACTAAATGTAAACATCCCATCAGTTCCGCTGAAAGAAATAAAAGGAATAAAAATTTGTAAACAGGCTTACGCCAAATACAAAGAAGAATTTGATGAACGCCTTGACCCCCATGGAAAAAAATATTATTGGTTAACCGGTGAGTTCATCAATTTTGATAAGGATAAAGACACCGATGTATGGGCGCTCCAACACAGCTATGTAAGTGTAGTGCCTGTTCAGTTTGATCTCACAAATTATACATTGAAAAAATTATTAGAAAAGAAGAAACTATTCAAATGATATTTAAAAAAGACAATTTTATTTTCGGCGCCATATTGGGTTTTGTAGGGCCTATCCTTGGAGTAATTATTTTTAAAATGACAAAATTCCAGTCATTTAGCTTCGCCAATACTTTTGAATACATGTGGCGGGAACAGGGCCATCGTACATTCAGCGTGGCACTAAGCCTGGCACTGATGGTGAATGCTGTCTTATTTACCATCTATATAAACAGCCGGAAAGATAAAACCGCAAAAGGCATTTTTGTACTTACTTTAGTTTATGGATTGGTGGTGTTGTCTATTAAAACTTTTAGTTAAAATGTTAGATGTGCAGTTATTTACTGCCTCAATGCCCTGTTCGATTTAAACGATCTTTTCTTCGCACTTATCAACCCATTATCCAAAAAATTCTTAACAACCTTTGCCCTCGTATCAGAATTGGTCATCGGGCTTTTTCCAAATGTCTTTCTTATTGCCAGGTATTTGTTGATCACTTTTAACTCATCTGCATCGCTACAATTTACCATTTGCTGCGGCGTAATACCGGTTTGTTGCAAAGCAGCTGCCACAACAGCCTTTACGTGGCCGGGGCGGTTCACATGCTGATCAAGCAGTAATGAAGCGGCATATTCCGAGCTAAGCATATCATTAATGGAAAGCCCGCCAAAATCAGGATCCTGAACAAAATAAAAACGGTTGAACCTGTTGATAGCATGTAAAACCTGGATTGCACAAATGGCAGGCTCCATTCCTGCAAGTGCAAAACGCAAAGCCCAGTTATTATTACGGAATGCTGTTTTTCGGGCATCTGTATTCTGAACAACATTGTTCAATGTAACAAAGCCGGTTACATTGCCGGTTGCAGGTGCAATATCAATTCCAAAATCGCCGAAAAATGTGTTAAATGCTACCGGCTGTTTTTCTTTGATGAGTTTTAACAGAGAGGGCAATTCACCTGCATCTGTAAGCGGGCCCATTGTCCATTGAAACATGCCCCAGCTTAAATAACTGTTGTCCCAGGTATTGATGGAATCAAGGTTTCCTTCATTTTGCGAAGTAGCCAACAATGTATTGATCTCTGATGTACTTAAGTTAAGGCTGGCCAGCAATGCAGGGTTATTCTCAATAAATTTTTCAGTGTTAAAACTCCCGATCCTTGATATCCCTTTTTTGAATAAATTTCCCAGTGCAATTTTTTCTGCAGTATTACTAAAGCGGTAAAATACTTTATTCCCTTCAATGGTGATTTCGGCATTTTTAGTAGCCGTATCAGTAGTTTTTTTAGGAATGAGTTTAAGCACCTGCCCTACTTTTATTTTTGACGGATCGGCAATGCCATTCAGATCGGCCAGTTCACGCCATTTGCCGGCATCGCCAAATATTTTCAGTGCAATTTTTGCAAGGCTGTCGCCTGCTTTTACGGTATAGGTTTCCATTTGGTTGTTTTTAATGTATAAAGTAAAATAGTAATTTTTGGCAGCATTACAAAGTTTTACCAAAACCATTTTATAAAGCGCTTCAGTTTGTTAGCATTGTTCAGCATTTGCGGGTTCGTTTTTACAACATACCTTTACCTGCATAAAAGCAACATGAAATATTATATCATATCCGGCGAGGCCAGTGGCGATCTGCATGGAAGTAATCTCATCAAAGAATTAAAAAAGAAAGACGCTGAAGCCGATGTCCGTTGCTGGGGCGGAGATAAGATGGAAGCTGCCGGAGCCACACTGGTAAAACATTACAAAGAACTGGCTTTTATGGGTTTCCTGGAAGTGATCAAAAACCTGCGAACCATTTTAAAGAACATCAGATTCTGTAAAGAAGACATCCTGCAGTACCAGCCAACAACTTTAATACTGATAGATTACCCGGGGTTTAATTTACGCATTGCCAAATGGGCAAAAGAACAGGGCATTAAAGTCATCTACTACATTTCTCCGCAGGTTTGGGCCTGGAAAGAGAACCGGGTTAAGCTGATAAAAGAATGTGTTGATAAAATGCTCGTCATCCTACCATTTGAAAAAGAGTATTATAAAAAATGGAATTATGAAGTGGAATATGTGGGGCACCCTTTGGTTGAGGTAGTAGAGGAATTTGGAATTAGGAATTCAGAATTAGGAATGAACAATACCAGCTCACTTTTTCCCAATTCCAAATTACCAATTACCAATTCCAATATCATTGCATTATTACCCGGCAGCAGGCAACAGGAGATCTTAAAGAAACTCCCCATCATGCTGGAAGTGGCAAAACATTTTCCGGCTTATCAGTTTGTGGTTGCAAAAGCCCCGGGCCTTGATGACAGTTTTTATGCATCACTTTTAGCACCTTATACAAATGTTTCATCCGTTGTAAATAAAACCTATGAATTGCTGGTACGATCAAAGGCTGCATTGGTTACCAGCGGCACCGCAACACTGGAGACCGCTTTATTTGCCGTACCGGAAGTGATCTGCTACAAAGGCAGCGCTTTCTCTTATCAAATTGCAAAGCGGCTGATAAAGATAAAATTCATCGGCCTGGTAAACCTCATCATGGATAAAGAAGTGGTGAAAGAACTGATACAGGATGAACTGACCGTTGAAAACCTGAAACGTGAGCTGGGCCTGTTGTTAACCAATGAAACAAAACAACAGCAGCTGAAAGAAGATTATACAGCACTTAAAAGCCTGTTAAGCAAGGGCGGGCATGCTTCTGCTAATGCAGCTGAAAGTATCTATTCGTATCTCACTAAATTACCTAAATAATTTAATGGCCAATATGATCATGGCCAGCAGGAACAATAGGATGGATAACCTGTTGATAAAATGCATCTTTTTTACAAATGATGAGTTTGGCCGGTTGGGGTCTTTTTTCTTCAGGTATAAATATTCTGCTATTTGATCGAGTATGCCCATATTGTAAAATTAACAATTAAACTTTATTCCCGGTTTTTTCCGCCTGTCCCGATCCTTTCGGGGTTTATCACAGTTCTGTTTTCCTGAGAGTATAAATGTACTACCTTTACCAGTACTGGATTACAGGCAACCTTCGGTAACCAGGCTGCGTTTTCACTTAGCTGGTTGTCTATGAGTAAAATAAACCCTTATTTCCAATACTATGAATGCCCTTAAACCGTTATTGTATTACCCTGATAAAATGCACCCATAACCCTTGCCCGATTCAATAAACCAATTCAACGTAGAATGAGAATATTTTTACCTGTTATTTTTTTACTTTTCTCTTCAGCAATCTTCGCACAAAAACCCGTTGAAACGGTTATTGCGGTAAAGACAGGTTCCAAATTCCAGTTTGTGAATAAGCAAACCCGTGTTCCAATTGACGATATGCTTTGGGATAAAATCGAAGATTTTGTAAATGGCTTTGCAAAGGTGTATCGGGATAAAAAATTTTCATTTGTAAATACAGTGGGAAGACCGATCGCTCCGGTTGAATTTGATAAAGCAAGGAACTTTTCAAATAAGCTTTGTGCTGTTGAAAAAGATGGCAAGTGGGGCTTTATTGATGGATCTGCAAAAACGGTGATCCCTTTTAAATATGAAATTGCGTTTGATTTTACACATCCTTCAGTTACAGTTGTATTTGCCGATAAAAAATGGTACCTCATCAGTAAGAAAGGGATAATAATCAAACAACTGGATATAACTTCTTTCTATGGCTTTTATGATGGTATAGCAACAGTGGTTAAAGAAGGTAAAGCAGGTAACTTATATCCCGACGGAACTATAGTTTTCAGCAAAGCTAAATCAGTACTTTATAAACCAAATTTTGGGCAACCAACTTCAGATAATCTTGCAGTTCCCTGCCCTGATAATCTTGGTTTTGAATTTGGCGATTTTACAAACTGGGAGTGTTTTGCAGGTGGTGTGACTGATGATGGTAGTAATAATATAATAACAGTTGTTCCATCTCCACCAATTCCGGGCAGGCATACTATTATCCCAAGATCGAATCCATCAAGACGGGATTTTTATGGCGATTTTGATACCAACGCTCCCGATGGCAGCAACTTTTCAGTAAAACTGGGTGATTCTATAAATGGCAGGGGAGCTGAACGGATCAGGTATACTATACATGTCCCTCTGAATGATTCCACTTTTTCACTTAAATATGATTATGCAGTTGTTTTTCAGAATCCATTAGATCACGATCCCTGGGAACAACCAAGATTTGTATCCAGGCTTATAGATTCTGCTACCGGCAACGCTATTGATTGTGCATCATTGGAATTTGTTGCAACAGCAGGTATTCCGGGCTTTAAAGTATCTCCTAATGATCCCCTGGTATTATTTAAATCGTGGTCTTCGGTAATTTATGGTTTAAAAGGCTATGGTGGACAGACTTTATACCTGGAATTTACTACAGCCGATTGTTCATTAAGTGCACATTGGGGCTATGCATATGTTGATGTTCATAGTACCTGCGGAGCCCCGGTGGAAATTCATTATGATTGTGTGGCTCCAAATGAAATGACCTTAACAGCACCCCCGGGTTTTCAAACTTACAATTGGTGGAACTCAGATTTTTCAACTTTACTGGGAACAGGCCAGCAACTGTATATGAATCCCGGCCTGCCCATTGGCAGCATGGTTTGGGTAGAAATAGTTCCCTATAACAGTTTGGGCTGCCTGGATACCATGCTGGTACAACTGGATGGCACTTTTGATGCTGAATTTGACCTGGTTGACCCGGGCGGGTGTGGGGCAAAAACCTATACTTTTTACAGCCGCAATATTCCATCCATCAGCACTACCTGGGATTTTGGAGATGGGAATACAGCCACCGGTGATACCGTAACACATACTTACAGCATACCCGGTTCTTACCAGATTACTATGGATGTGATCATGCCCGGGGGATGTATTGGCAATGATATTAACCTTGTTACTATTTATCCGCCTCCAAATATGGTAAAACCTGTTGACCAGGTTTTCTGTAATGATGAAGCAAGTACCGATATAAATTTTACGGGCACACCACCCGGCATGGCATTTAACTGGACTAACAATAATCCAGCGATCGGTTTGCCGGCAAGCGGAATAGGAGACATCCTTTCTTTTACACCGGTCAATACAAGTAATGTTCCTGTTACAGCAACAATTGTAGTTACTCCTGCTCACCTTAGCTGCACAGGCACACCCGATTCATTTAGAATAACTGTGAATCCTTCGCCTGATATGACCGTACTGCCGATAAACCAGGTAGTATGTAACGGCAATACAACCGACCCGGTAACATTTACTCAAACACTAAACGGCACCACTTTTAACTGGACCAACAATAGTCCATCGATCGGTTTGCCGGCAAGTGGCACAGGAGATATACCCTTTTTTGCAGCCGTTAATACCGGCAACACACCGGTTACAGCTACCATTACTATAACACCTACCAACGGGGGAATGTGCCAGGGCGTTGTAAGAACATTTACCATCAGGGTAAATCCAACTCCTGATGTTGTGCAACCATCAAACGAGACATTTTGCCCCGGCAGCGCCAGCACCGCCATTAATTTTAACGGCGCAGTAAGCGGTACTATTTATAACTGGACAAACACTAATCCTTCTATAGGCCTGCCGGCAAGCGGCACCGGGGATATTCCTTCTTTTACTCCCGTTAATAACGGTATTGTACCACAATCAGGTTTCATTACTGTAACACCGGTCGCAAATGGTTGTCCGGGCACTGCAAGATTCTTTACAATCACTATAAACCCAATGCCAACAGTACTACAGCCAGGCAATCAGTTTATTTGTAATGGCGCAACAACCAGTGCTGTTAATTATAGCGGCGCTGTTGGTGCAACTTTTTTTGTATGGACAAATGATAATACATCCATTGGTTTGGCTGCAAGTGGCAATGGAGATATTCCATCGTTCACGGGAATTAACACAACCAATACTCCTGCTGTAGCCAACATTAGTGTTACACCTTGGGCATATGGCTGCCCGGGCACTGCACAAAACTTTACTGTTACTGTAAACCCCACACCCAATGTGGTACAACCTGCCAGCCAGGCTATATGTAATGGAGATGCAACCACCGCTGTAAATTTTGCAGGTGCTGTAAGCGGAACCAGTTTTACCTGGACAAATAATAATACTTCAATAGGTTTGGCGGGAAGCGGTACAGGAAATATACCATCATTTACAGGTACTAATATAACAACTGCGCCGGTAGTTGCTACTATTTCAATTTTACCATCTGCTAATGGTTGCCCTGGCCCTGTACAGGGTTTCACCATCACTGTAAACCCTGGAGCTAATGTGTCTCAACCTGTTTCTCAAAATTTATGCAACGGCACAGCAACCAATACTGTTAATTTTACTGGTACTGTTAGCGGAACAAGTTTCAGCTGGACCAATGATAATACAGCAATAGGTTTGGCTGCAAGCGGCACAGGAGATATACCATCTTTTACGGCAACCAATACAACCAATGCGCCGATAACAGCTACTATAACGGTAGTGCCGGCTACCAATGCCTGCCCTGGTTCTGCTAAAATTTTTACAATTACAGTAAACCCAACTCCTGATGTAATACAACCTGCTAACCAGGCTTTATGCACCGGAGATCCGACTAGTGCTGTAAATTTTACCGGCGCTGTAACCGCAACCGCTTTTACCTGGACCAATAACAATACTTTGATTGGCCTGGCGGGAAGCGGCACTGGCAATATTCCATCCTTCATCACCACTAATACAACCAATGCTACGCAAATTGCAGCCATTTCAATATTGCCAACTGCAAACGGTTGCCCGGGTTCAGTACAAGGCTTTAGCATTACTGTAAACCCAGTGCCAGATGTGGTTTCACAGCCTGATCAAACTTTGTGCAATGGCGCACCAACCAATGCAATAAATTTTACCGGCGCTGTAACCGCAACCGCTTTTACCTGGACCAATGATAATACCTCGATCGGTTTGGCAGCAAGCGGCTCCGGTGATATACCATCCTTTGCGGCTATCAATACAACCAATGCCCCGGTAACGGCAACTATAACTGTTACGCCATTAACAAACAGTTGCACAGGTGTGGCAAAAACTTTTACAATTACAGTAAATCCAACGCCGGATGTGGTACAACCGGTTAACCAGGTTTTATGCAATACTGAAGCGACAGCTGCAATAAATTTTACCGGCGCTGTTAGCGGCACCAGTTTTACCTGGTCAAATAATAATACCTCAATTGGTTTGGCAGGAAGTGGCACGGGTGACATACCATCTTTTACAGCAATTAATACAACCAATGCGCCGGTAATAGCATCTATCTCAGTTTTACCATCGGCAAATGGTTGCCCTGGTGCAGTACAAGGTTTTACAATTACAGTAAATCCAACACCTGATATTGCTCAACCGCTTAATCAAAATTTGTGCAATGGTGCAACAACCAATACAGTAAATTTTACCGGTGCTGTAAGCGGCACTGCTTTTAACTGGACAAATAATAACACTTCAATTGGTTTGGCTGCAAGCGGCAATGGAGATATACCATCCTTTACAGCCATCAATACAACGAATGCGCCCGCAACCGCAACTATAACTGTTACGCCTTCGGCAAATGGCTGTACTGGTGTTGCACAAAGTTTTATAATCACTGTAAACCCAACACCCGATGTGGTACAACCAGCTAACCAGGTTTTATGTAATGGAGCAGCAACCAATACTGTAACCCTTACCGGCTCTGTTAGCGGAACCGGTTTTGGCTGGAATAACAATAATACAGCAATTGGTTTGGCATCAAACGGTGTTGGGGATATTCCATCGTTCACTGCAACTAATACAACCAATGCTCCTATAACAGCAGCAATAACTATCACACCATCAGCAAATAGTTGCCCGGGCCCTTCACAAACTTTTACCATTACTGTAAACCCAACGCCCGATGTTGTAAAACCGGCTGACCAGGTTTTGTGTAACGATGCAACAACCAATGCTGTAAATTTTACCGGTGCTGTAAGCGGAACCGGTTTTAGCTGGACGAATGATAATACCTCAATTGGCCTGGCTGCAAGTGGTAGCGGGAATATTCCGTCATTTATTGCAACCAATACAACCAATGTTGCAGCAATAGCAACTATTACGGTATCGCCATCTGCAAATAGCTGCCCCGGCCCTGCTCAAAGTTTTACCATTATTGTAAACCCAACACCTGATGTGGTGCAGCCTGCAGATCAAAGAATTTGTGAAGGAATTAGAACCAATGCGATCATTTTTTCGGGCAATGTTACAGGTACCAGTTTCAATTGGACAAACAGTGCTTCATCGATCGGCCTGGCATCAAGTGGCACGGGCAATGTTGCATCATTTACGGGTGTTAATCCGGGGCCTGCCCCGGTTACCGGCACTATAACAGTTACACCGGTTGCCAAAGGATGTGTGGGCTTACCAAAAACAGTGACGGTAACAGTTGACCCGAATCCGATAATAGAACTTGGGGCCGATCTTAATTTATCAACTGGTACAATAACCAACCTTAATTCAACTATTCAAAACGGGCCGATCATTAACTGGGCATGGACACCGGCAACCGGGCTTAGCTGCACCGATTGCCCTTCTCCTCAATTAACAGTTACCAATGATATCACCTTCAATGTTCTTGTAACAAATACTTTTGGTTGTGTTGCCAGCGATAGAATTTCCATCTCTACTTTCTGTAAGAATTCGCAGGTATTTGTACCAAATGCTTTCACACCAGATGGAGATGGATTGAATGATATATTAATGGTAAGAGGTAAAGGGATCTTTGTAACAAACTTCCGCATCTTCAATCGCTGGGGCGAACTGGTTTTTCAAAAAACAAATTTCAATCCTAACGACAAACAATATGGATGGGATGGTAAAGTAAGAGGAATACCTGCAAACGCTGATGTATTTGTTTTTACTGCCGAAGTAGTTTGTGATAATGGAATTAAATACACTTATAAAGGAAATACAACTTTATTGAAATAATCTGTAGCATTGAAAACAAGAATAAAATACCTGGCCATTTTTTTACTGCTTCACTGTGCAAACAATGCTGTTTGCCAGGATGCTAACTTTTCGCAGTTTTATGAAGTGCCCATGTTGCGAAACCCCGGATTGGCCGGTATCTTTTCGGGTGATTATGCAATAACATCTGCCTACAGGAACCAATGGCAGAGCGTAACTACGCCATACCGCACTTTTGCAATTGGGATTGAATACAAAAAAGCAGTAAAGCAAAACTCAAACGATTTTTTTACAATCGGCCTGCAGGGCACCAATGATATTGCAGGAGAATCAAGGTTGAGACGTACACAGATTTTTCCTGTAGTGAATTTTCATAAGTCGCTCAACAGCGAAAAGGATACTTACCTCTCTGCAGGTATTATGGGTGGCCCGGTAATGCAACGTTTTGATCCATCTCAATTAACTTTTGATGACCAGTTTGTAAATGGTGCATTTAGCCCTGCAAATCCTACAAAACAGGTTTTTACAACCACTGGTTTTACTTATTGGGACCTTTCAGCCGGCCTTACTTTCAGCAGTGTTGTGGGATCAGATACAAGGTTTTACCTGGGCGCAGGTATGTTTCACATACTAAAACCAAAAGTTGCTTTTCAAAAACAATATGATGTTGTTTTAAATCCCAAATACGTGGTAAATGCAGGTTTGTCAAAATCACTCAACGATGCAAATAAACTCATCTTGTATGCAGATTATTTTATGCAGGGTGGATCGAAACTGATACAGGGTGGATTGATGTTAAGCCATGATTTTTTGAGCAATGAAACCCAGGACATCTCTTTGACCGGAGGTTTGTTCTATCGCTCACAAGATGCTTTTATACCTGTGCTTAAACTTGATTACAACAAACTGGGTTTAGGATTTACCTATGATATTAACACCGGCAAATTAAAATCAGCTTCGCAAATGAAAGGCTCCTTTGAAGTAACCCTTTCTTATAAAGGTTTTACCAAAAGCGAAAATTCATCTTTGAACAAAGTAAGGTGCCCGTCATTTTATTGAGTATTGTCTATTAAACTTTATTTCCAATTTTTTGTTAAAGGGTATAGCGTTTAAAAACTCTACAACTTCAAAATCCGTATCTCAAACAAAAGATAAGTATGAAACATATTCTCTCAGTTATTATTTTAATGATGGGTATTTTCAGTGCATCGGCACAAAATAAAAAATATATAATTCAAAAAACCGATGCTGAGTGGCGTAAACAACTAACAGCTGAGCAGTACCAGGTAACCCGTAAGAAAGGAACAGAAAGGGCTTTCAGCGGTGCTTACTGGGATAACCACGAAAAAGGAATTTACAAATGTGTATGTTGCAGCCAGGAACTGTTTAGCTCAGCTACAAAATTTGAAAGCGGTACCGGCTGGCCCAGCTTTTGGCAGGCCATAAAAAAAGAAAATGTAGAAGAGCTTACTGATAACAGCTATGGCATGGCAAGGACCGAAGTTAACTGCAGCAGGTGCGGCGCACATTTAGGCCACGTATTTGATGATGGCCCCAAACCTACCGGCCTGCGTTATTGCATGAACTCAGCTTCACTGATCTTTGTAAAAAAATAAACACCGTGAATGATTCAAACTCCTGCAATTACAGGTTGTAACTCGTAGCCAGTTCCTTTAATTTAAGAATATTGTCGACACCCAGTTTTTCAAACAAACGGGCTTTGTGTGTACCTACAGTAGATACCTGTATATTCAGTGTGTGAGAAATTTCTGTAACTGTTTTCCCTTCAAGTAATAAAAAAACAATTTCAAATTCCCTCGGTGAGAGTTCATTGAACGGGTTACCCAGTTTACCGGAAAAAGAATCTTCAGCTAATTTTTCAGCCAGTGATTCACTGATATATTTTTTTCCGCTTAAAATTATGTTCACTGCACGTATGATCTCATCCAACGGTGCTTCTTTCGAAATAAATCCATAAGCACCTGCTTTCATAAAACGTTTGGCATAAATATTTTCAGCGCTCATCGAAAACATCAATACTCTTGCATCGGGATAAGTAATGCGTATATATTCCATCAATCCAAAAGTGCCTGTCTGCGGCATTTGTATATCCAGCAATATCAGGTCATACGCATGCTCCTTAAGCTTGGCTACAGCGGTATCACCATTGATGGCTTCATGTATTTCGCAGGGATAATAGATATCAGCCAGGATCGTTTTTATTCCGGAACGTACTACTTCATGATCGTCTACAAGTAAAAACTTTTTCATTGTTTGCGCTGTGTATTAGGGGGTAACAATTAAAAACAAAGTGTAAGATTACTATAGTAATTATTCTACTGTGCAAAGATAAAGATAAATTAAGTATCCTTTGTAATGATAAAATACATAAGGCTGTAGTATAACTACGACACGGCATGCCGTATTTTTACGGTTCAATTTATGTTCTTTAGAAAATTATTTTGAGAGAATAAACTTTACAATTGTTCGATCATTATCTCTTATCAAGTGAAAGTAAATGTGCTCTGATGAGATCAAAATGTTCCCAGGGTATAAAATGATTTGCTCCCGGAATGATGATCACTTTCACGTTTGGATTATTTGCCAGTTTCTTTTTACCGTACTCAACATTTTTTACGGTAACAAATTTATCCTTATCACCATGAATAAAAGTTACAGGTATTTTTAATGCTTCATACATGGCATCAATATGGTAAAGATCTTTTTTAAAATAAATGATCTCATCATTGGATGGTTTAAAAGCGCCGGGCATCAGTACTTTTAAAGGCGTATACACAAAAAGATACCGCCAATACTCTTTTGGTTCTTCATAAGGCGAAATAGAACCTGCCAATATTGTCAATGATGCAAATGCTGAAGGATGATTTTGGGCCATGTATACAATTACAGGCCCGCCAATGCTATGCCCGATAAGGTGTATTGGCTTTTGATTATTTTCCTTTTCGATCACTTTATTAATAAGCAAACATTGTTCCTCCAGTTTCAAAGCTGTACCAAAACCGGTGTAACCAAAGCCGGGCCTGTCAACCGAAATGATCCTGAAATGCTGTAACAATGATGTATCCATCATATAGATCTTAAAGGCGTCCCAACTACCCGGTGAACCGTGAACAAAAAATAAAGTAGGTAAACTATCAGCACCGGATTTTACGTAATGCACCCCTGTTTCATTAACGCCTGTATAATGAAAACTTACCTGCAAACCCCTTTGAGCAAATTCCTGCTTTGCCTTGCTATCGCTGATCCTGAATTTCATACAACTTTGTGCAAATACGATCCAGCATCCCAAAAAAATAAGAAAGCTTATTCTCAATTTACTTTTTGTTTTACCGGTCATTTGAATAGCATATTAAAATTGATCCAGTGTTTTCATAGCAGCTTTGTTTTCTTTAAACATCTGCATACCTTCTTTAACGGTTAAATACTTAAAGCCTCTTTTGTGGTTGATGATGCTGATGGTGCAAAGTAATTTAAAATGCCGGGCAATTTCTTTCCAGGCAAAGAATAATGAATGGCCGGGATCGTAAATATGAGTGGGTTCGCTACCTGCACCGTTTAATTCAATGATGCAAAAATTTTTACCCGCTTTCAGGTCTTCCACATTGCTGTACATCACATCCAGCCTGCCAAAATAAAATTCAGGTATCTGTTTACAAACATGGTCAAAATTCTTTGTAAACGTTTCATCAGCCCAATGGCTCACATCAATAAATTTTGCACCACGGGCATGGTTCCCATAAGGTACCAGGTTTTTAACTTCATCTTTTTCGAGGATAGCATTCAAACCATCTCCATATATTTTTTGTAAAGCATTAAGTTGAAAATGATAGCGGGGATCTTTTTCAATAAGTTGTGTCAGGGTTGAAGTGCCATCTCCTTTTACGATCAAAAATTCTTTTGCCACAATTCCGGTTATGAATCCATCCGGTTTATCGGGCATACGGCAATAAAATATACCAACTTCTTCCGGATAAGGAATAAATTCCTGTACCAGGAAATCCATATTTATTTTACCGGCATACCTGGCAATATCTTCCGCAGCATATATCTTTTCTACGCCCCTGCCCTTTCCGCCAATATCGGGCTTGGCAATGCAGGGAAACGAAATGCCCGAAGCTGCAACCGTCTCTAAAATCTCTGCTGCTGCTGTTCCATTTTTAAAGAACAATGTTTTGGGAATGTATTGAGCAGGAATGATATCATATATCTCTTTCTTGGATTCCATCAGGAACCCTGCGTTTTTAATACGGGGGTTAGCTGCGTTAAAAAAGAAAAAGGACCTTGCTTTGGCCGAATAATAAAACCATACAAAGTACATGGGGATATACACCACATCAAAAGGCCAATACTCCCAGTGCGTAAGTTTATGAATAAACAGTTTGAATTTCTTCACTTAAATTTTTATTGCAGCTTGATTGATATGCATGGTTTCGGTATAGCGCTTTTGTTGTAACAGGTCTTCATGTAAAAAATCAACCGTATTATTTTGTATAACCGCCTGTGTAATGCTGAATGTCCTCATGCCTGTTTGCCGGCTGATCACAAATCCATTTTCATCATCGCCATTATTACTGGCATGAAAATCATGAATGGTTGCTGCTGTAATTGCAGCAGACGAATGAATGAACCGGTCAAACAAATTTTTCCGATGTTCAATCACTTCACCGGTATACAAAGTAGATGACGACCAGATATAATTACCGTTGATGTCCAGTGCTTTTTCATGCTTATCATTTCCATCCCATCTTAACTCATGTAATGTTCCGGGTTGATAAAGCACAATCGTAAAAGGCTCAATATTATCCAGGTCAAGCTTTTTAAAAAATGAAAGCGGTTCATCTGCTTCTATGATCTCAAGTAATATTAAACCCCTGCTTTTGCGGTAAGGTGGCTTTGAAATATGTTTTTGAAAAGCACCATTCAGCAGTACGGCAATTACGCCATTATCAGCCGCAGCAAACCAGGTTCCCCCAGCCCTGGCATCTTTAGGGAAGATCACTTTTTTATTTTGCAATTGATGAAGATCGGGTGCTGCAGCATTTTCACGCTGTATGTGTTCATCCCGGTTCGAAGTAATAATGACGGCATCATTTACCCGTACAAAACTTACTGTGCACATTCCTGTCGGTGTTGTAATGTTGATGGGGCCACTCCAAAGCCGTCGGCAATATTGATATTTTTGATAGAAAGCAGGGCCACTTTTATCAATGCCTGGTGATGTATGCAATGTTCCAGGTTGTATAAAACCTCCCGGTAATAATTTGATTCGATGCAAACGGAATTGTCATTTGTTCCGCAAAAGATATTCACTTCCTTATCGGGCTGCTCCAGGTTCTTTTGGATCTCCCTGATCACTTCAATAGCAGCAGGTATATCATTTTCGTAAAGCGGGTTGCGCTTGCGGTCATCGTAATTTATTTTTCCGTCGGCGTAACCTCCAATCAGGCATTGATATAGTTCAATGATATGCCGGGTATGCTGGCCGATGGTTGCATTGCTTAACGCTTCGCAAGGATTGGTATAGCTGCTTTGCCCGGGCAATTGCTGCAGTACATCTGCCAGGCTGTTTAATGCTTCTGCCGACTTATTAAATACGCTTGTCAAAATTGTAATTTTAATAATTTAGGTATATTTCTCCTGTTGATGATGATCAGGCCAAGGCAGCAAACAAATGTGATCACTGCATATATGAACAAAACCGCATCTCCGCCAAAGTTAACGCCCAATTTTGTAAGATGGAAAAAAATTGCTCCTCCCATCAGCCCAAGCCCCATTAAAGCGCCCAATAATGTTGTCCTGGGTACCAATATCAGTACAGAAGCGATCAGTTCAGCGATCCCGGTACCGATCCTTCCCCAGGGCTCCATACCCAGGCTGGTGAATAATTCTACAGATTCTGGTTGAGCTGTAAACTTAAAATATAAAGTTTGCAGCAGGATCAAAGCGGCAAGCATGCGTAAGATCCAGGCAAAAATTGTTTTGATCATGTTGTTGCATTTAGGATGCAATTTTACAAAGGCTAATTAAACTCATTTGTCTGCTGCATGACATTCAGTATACAGGAATCTTAAAATAAAACCGAACATTAACGTTTAATTTACGTAGATATCTTTACCCTGGTTTAACGTGGCCATTAATAAATTGTAAAGTTTATCCAATGTCATGCACCCGACAGTATTAGTTTATCTGCTGTACTAAATTTGTATTCTAAATATATAACAAATGAGATCATTCCTGTTATTACTTATTTTAGGCATTTTCAGTTTATCAGCAATTGCACAGGATGCAGGTGCTTTACGTAAAAAACATTTCAACCTCGAAAGCAGCCTGGCCATAAAAGGATATGACCCTGTTGCCTACTTTACACAAAATAAGGCGGTAAAAGGTAAAAAAGAGTTGGCGGTATCGCACCAGGGTGTATTGTATTACTTTTCTTCCGAAGCAAATAAAGAAGCTTTTAAAGCAGCGCCTTTTAAATACGAGCCCGAATACGGAGGCTGGTGTGCTTACGCCATGGGGCAAAACGGTGAGAAAGTTCCTGTTGACCCCGAAACATTTAAAATACTGAACGGTAAACTCTACCTTTTTTATAACAGGTATTTTACCAACACCTTGAAAGACTGGAACAGGAACGAACCGGCCCTTAAAAAGAATGCAGATCTGAACTGGCCAAAGTTGTTTCACTAATTACACGAATTAAGACGAATTACACGAATTTGTAACAAGGTTAAAAATTCGTGTAATTCGTGTAATTGTTCTAATTCGTGTATAGAAATTTATTGCTTTTTATTCGGCACATACCCATCTCCTTTCAGGTATTTATCTAAAAACTCAAGTGTTTTATTAGAAGTGGTTATCTGGTTTTCTTTTTTTGCAAAACCATGACCTTCATTTGGATAAGTAACATACTCAACCGGCACACCACTCTTTTTAACACCTGCAACAATTTCCTCGCTTTCTATTGGCAAAACCCTTACATCATTCATGCCCTGAAAAACGATCAATGGTTTTTTGATCTTTTCATAATTATATAAAGGCGAGATATTTTTCAGGTGAACCGAATCTGCTGTAAATGGATCTCCCAATTCATCATACAAAGCTTTTCTATACGATTCCCAATAAGGCGGAATACTTTTTAATGTACGTGGCCAGTTAGCTACGCCAAACAGATCTACACCCACTTTAAATTCATCAGGATGAAATGCCAATGCGCCCAAAACCATACAGCCACCATAGCTGCCACCTTCAATACCGATCTTTGCTGTATCAATATAATCCTGTTGCTGCAGCCATTTTTTTGCCCAGATGCAATCTTTAAGATCGCCACCGGCATGGTCTTTATTATCCATTTTATAAAATGTTTTACCATAACCACTGCTGCCCCGGTTATTAACCGCCAGCACCGCATATCCATGATTAACCAAATGCTGGATACTGTTGGAAAAACCGATCCTCGACTGGCCGCCCGGTCCGCCATGGATCCAAAGCAAAGCCGGCACTTTATTACTTTTTGAAGCAGTAAGCGGCTTGTAATAAATAGCCGGGATCTCTTTCCCGTCGAATGATTTAAAACGCACCACGGTAGCACTTACGAGGTCATTTTGATCTACCTCTTTATTGAGCGTTTGTGTAAGCTGCTTTAAGGTTTTGGTCTCAAAATTATAACTGTATAAATTATCAGGGCTACGGCTGCTTCCAACAGAAAGCAACATATTTTTTTCGGTCGGCGAAATATTTACCGACTTTACATCGCCGTCTTTTATTTCCGGAAAATCAACAGGTTTGTTTGTTGCATGTTCAAAGAGCAACACTTTATTCTTGCCATCGGCATTAATAAAAATAGTATGATATTTTTCATGTTCACTAATGGCCATATAATTAACATCCCAATCATCGCTGAAATATTTTGACGAACCACCGGTATTTAAGTTATACTTAACCACGTAAGAAAACTCACTTCCATCATTAGTGATATAATAGAAAATACTGTCATTTTTTTCAAAACCTGTTGGGTACCAGGTGGCTTCATTATCATTACTGATCTTTTTCATCACCTTATTGCTCCGGTCATACAAATACATTTCATTTTTATCAGTAGTTATATTTTTTGTCAACGCAATATATTTTTCATTTGCGCTGATAAGAGCCGGATCATAACCCGAATCATTCTGGTAAAATATAGTTGCATTCCAACCTGTTGTATCAGCCTTCCACAGATCAAAATAGCTTTGATTACGCTTGTTGCTTGTAATAAACAACGATTTTTTATCATCGCTCCAGCCATACACACTGTTGGCACTTTTAGGCCAGGGTGTAAGATCCCTGGCACTGGTATCACCAGGGCTTTGCAGGTAAATATGAGTGTTCTCATCACCACCCTGATCGGCACTGTATAAATATTTATTGGTGCCCGGCACATAATCAATCGAGAAGAAAGATTCCTTTGTTGACCGGGTAAGGGGCTTCATGCTGGTATCTGTAATGCTTATCTCGTAGAGGTTAAAAATGCCACTCACATTAGCATGAACGAGTATTTTTGATTCATCACTGCTGAAAGCGCCACCACCAATGCTTTTATTATTAAATAACTGCCCGGCGCTGTATTGCTTTACATCTTTACGGGCTTCCGGCTCATTGTTGCACGATGTCATAAACACTGTGAGTGCCAGGAAAGGAATAATTATTTTTTGCATGTTAGTTTTGTTTTGGTTAAGATAATTAAAATTTCTACAGTATTGATAGTTTAACTTTAAATAAAAGCGTTACTTTAAAGTGAAATTTAAAAAAAGCAGCGGAGTTTTTTTTACCACACATCAAATAAAATGTACAGCGAGAATAAAACTGATGATGTAAATGCTTTTATGCTTGAGCTTGAGCATCCGCTAAAGGCCGAGATAGAAGTGGTAAGGACAATTATTAAAGCAAACCCCAAAATTTGCGAAAGGGTAAAATGGAATGCCCCCAGTTTTTTTTATGTTGATGACCTGGCCACTATTCATGTAAAGGCAAAGCAGCATGTACACCTTATCTTTCATCATCCTGCTATTGTAAAAATAAAGTCAGCCCTGCTGGAAGGCGATTATAAAGACAGGCGGATGATGTATTTTGAGAACATGAAAGAGGTGAAAGCCCGTAAAAAAGAATTGACAAGGATCATTAATGAACTGGTTGACCTGATGAATGCCTGATCGCTTCACCACTTCTTAACATTTTATCTGCATTTTTTGATTTATTTTTAGCCAACAATGCTTCCCGCCAAACGATACATCATTGCACTTACGCTGGTCTTGCTGGCTGTTAATTTACATGCACAAAATTTAACGGGCACCTGGGAAGGCGACCTTGGTAACGACCAGTTTCTTCAACTGAACATTATACAAACCGGCGATAAAATATGTGGTTATACCTATGACCGGGTAAAAAATGATAAAAGAAGTTTTTGCAAGGCTTTTTTTGAAGGCCGTTATGATAAGCAAAGAAGGACACTGATCATTGATGGCAAATATTTCCTGCAAAACTCCGGCAGCCATGTATTGATGAAGCTCAGTTTAAATTATAAGACAGTAAGAGGTGTAGAGATACTGGAAGAAAAACCTCCCCCCGCAAGAGTCTTTTCAGATATGATGAGAAGTTTTGGTTTTGGCTATGATGACCCTTTCCAGGCACAGTCCAACTCTCAATATGTATACATAAAAAAAGTTGCAGACCAGCCGTACGAGTTAATTGACCTGATGAATGATTGCATTGCACGTGATAAAAAGAAAACTGATACGGTTGTAAAAAAAGTTATCCCACCTAAAAAAGACAGCCTGCCACCGGTTGTAAAGATCATCACACCCGATAAGCCTAAAGACAGTGTACCACCGGTTATTGTGCCGCCTGTTGTTGTGGCGCCAATTGTAAAAAAGGCAGACAGTATTGCCCTTCCTAAAACAATTGGCCAGCGAAAAAATAAAGAGCAAAGCCGTATTGAAGTTGATGTAAAGACGATCAATTTAAAAGTTTACGACAATGCCATTATGGATGGTGATACGGTAAGTATATTGTACAATGGTAAAATGTTGCTCACCCATCAGCTGCTTTCAGAAAAGGGTATTGAACTGAATATTGAACTGGATGAGAACCAACCCCGCCACGAGTTAACTTTATTTGCTGAAAACCTCGGCAGCATACCACCCAATACTGCCCTGATAGTTATTACTGCCGGCACCAAGCGGTACGAATTATTTGCCAGCGCCAGCCTGGAAGAAAATGCTGTACTTGTATTTGATTACAAGCCTAAGTAAGAGTACTGCATTAATTTGAAAAGTTGTCAGGTTGAGCTTGTCGAAACCGGGGATATGTTAAGCAAACCCGTCTTCGACAAGCTCAGACTGACAGTAAAATTGGTATCAATCTATGTAAGTCATCTTAACTACATTAATCAACTCCCCCTTTTCTTGTAGGCGATCTTTGTTCAGGCCATTTACCTGGTTCTCCCGTACGTTGGTTTGCAGGCAATACAATTTTGTCACGTGGTGTTTTTGCAGGGTCTTCACAAGCCATATACACCAATATTGCCGTGAGGATAGCGTTATTCATCACATCGTCAAAAACGATCTTATCATAAGTATCCCTGTTGGTATGCCAGGTATAGCTTCCATACAACCAGCTGTTGGAACTGAGGCTGAATGCCGGTACGCCGGCAGCAACAAATGAAGCATTGTCTGAACCACCTCCTGCAGGAGAGCCAGGGAACCTTGTCTCCAGCGCCTGCTTGTAATTGGCGGGTACTTTTGTAAGCCAGCGGCTTAAATATTCATAAGAATGTAAAAATCCTGCACCACCTAAAGTAACTACCCTTCCTGTTCCGTTGTCCTGGTTAAACAATGCCTGGAGGTTCTTTATAATGTCCGGGTGGTCTTCAACAAAGGCACGGGAGCCATTCAATCCCTGCTCCTCACTTCCCCAATGGCCAACAAGTATGGTGCGTTTGGGATTGGGATATATTTTCTTGAGTATCCGCATGGCTTCCAGCATCACCAATGTTCCGGTGCCGTTATCTGTAGCGCCGGTGGCACCATCCCATGAATCAAAATGGGCCGACATCATCACATACTCATCCGGTTTTTCTGTTCCTTTTATCTCGGCCACGGTATTAAATGTTGGCATCATGCCCAGCTCTTTTGAATCGGCACGAACACTGATTGTTGGATTTTTACCTGACTCAATAAGCCTGTACAAAAGCCCGTAATCTTCCAGTGCAATATCTACCGTAGGTATCTTTTTTGTTTTAGCATCAAATATTTTATTTACCCCAAAACCTGCCGACCATAGGGAGCTGACAATACCAACGGCACCGGCCTTCTCCAATGCCAATGCAAGATTCTTTGCATTCAATCCTGTTTTACTTATCCGTTTAGCCCATGCTTCCGTTTGTTCTGTACGGGCTTTTTTCATTTTTTCCATCGATTCTTTTGTTCCAAATTCGGTCCAGTTATAATCCGGCCTGCCGGTTGGCTGTTTCATTGATATCATTACAAACTTTCCTTTAACATTGGGCAGCCATTGCTGAAAAGCCATGGAGTCTGCCAGGTCGGGAATGATGACCAGTTCTGCAGTTATTGTTTTACCTCCGGTATTGGGGCTCCAAGCCAGTTGTGTTCCTTCCAGTGTTTTTATCCAGGGTTCTGTCATATCAATATGCGTAATACCTCTTTCCCAACCACGCCACTCACCCCATTTTTCATTGCGGGCTGTTATTCCCCAGGTACCGTATTTAGCAACTGCCCAGTCGTGGGCCTGCTGCATTTTTGGTGTGCCCACCAATCTTGGCCCGATGCCATTCATCAATTCATTGGCAAGTATCTCCAGCTGAGAATTTTCAGTGGCTTCTTTTATGATAGCTGCAGTAATGAGCGAATCTTTGCTTTGTGCAAAACTGTTATTGGCCTGCATCAATAAAACGATCAGCAAAAATTTTAGTGTATTTTTCATAAATAGTAATTTTTATAAGAAATGTGTTCCGCTGTCTAAGTTAAGTAAACAATGTAAGATTTATTTGTTGCTGCTTCCCTTTCCCTTTGCCATTTGCCCGTAAATGCGTTTCTTTAAGAAACATTCGGGTTGCCCGTAACTTTTACCCAAAATTCAACTGCATGCAAACATTATCTCCTGTAAAGGCTGCTGAAAGAGAAATATTCATGGATGTACTGAGGGGCTTTGCTATACTCGGTATTTTTATTGCCAACCTGGCCGGCTTTAGCTGGTATAATGAAGGCGCCAAACTAACGGGGCCTTTTTTAGTTCCTGCCTGGGATCATAAAATGAGTTTTCTGCACCACATGTTCATTGAAGGAAAATTCTATTCCATCTTCAGCCTGTTGTTTGGCTGGGGCATTGCCCTACAGGTAAAAAGAGGATTGGATAAAGGAACGGATGCATTGCCAACTATTAAAAGAAGATTGGTGTTCATGCTGTTGCTGGGTGCTTTTCACTTAATGCTATGGCCTGGGGATATTGTTTTCTTTTATGCCTTGCTTGGTTTTTTATTACTGCCCTTCCGCAAATTCTCCAACAAAACTTTGCTGATAACAGGCGCCATACTCATTTTGCTACCCATACTTTTATATGCCGTAAAAATGAAATGGCCGGTGTTGAATACTCCTGCAGATTTTTTATACAAAACCGGTATGCAAGCCGACGGGTATCTTGTAGGCAATAAATCAGAAGAAGATTTCAAGAATTTTTTGAAAACAGCCAATTGGCTGGAGATGTTTAAAGGAAATATGGCCGGCTTCTTTTTTCGCTATGGCGACCTGTTTTTCATGAGCCGTATTCCCAAAGTGCTCGGCATGTTCCTCATTGGTTATGTTGTGGGCCGTACCGATTTTTATAAAAATATAGGGCAGCATAAAAAAATGCTTTATTGGATAATTGGCATTGGGCTGTTATTGGGCCTGCCCGCCAATTACATAATGGCCAATTATATAAGTAACCATGGGGGGGAATACTGGCAATTAAAAACAAAAGGCCTTTATCAAACCATTGCATATGCATTGGGTGTGGTCCCGCTTGCATTAGTATATGCAGGCCTTTTCATGCTGAGTTTTCAAACAAATACCGGCAAAAAAATATTATCGGTATTAGCACCGGTGGGCAAAATGGCTTTCAGTAATTATATCATGCAATCACTTATTGGCAATTTTGTTTTTTTGGGAGCAGGCATGGGTTACGTTGGAAAAGTTGGCCCCTTTTATTACACACTGTTTGGGATCATTGTATTCATATTCCAAATAATTGTAAGTACCACCTGGTTAAAATATTTTAATTACGGGCCGGTGGAATGGGTATGGCGAAGCGCTACTTATAAAAAATGGCAACCAATGAGAAAAAAAATCGAAGAATCTTAATTCACTAAACTCAGTTCATGAAAAAAATTATTATCCTGCTTTTATTGCCGATGGCAATTACAGCACAAAAAAATTATCCTGCATTGCTCGATGAGTATGTACAGGCCGAATTCAACATCAAAGAATTCAACGGCACTGTGCTGGTAATGCAGAAAGGCAAACCTGTTTACAAAAGATCTTTCGGCATGGCCGACAGGGAATGGAATATTGCCAACACCAATGAAACAAAATACCGCATTGGTTCTGTTACCAAACAGTTTACCGCAGTTTGCATCCTGCAACTGGCTGAGCAAGGCAAACTTAGCGTGGATGATAAGCTCAGCAAATATATTCCCGATTATCCAAAGGGTGACAGTATTACCATACACATGTTACTCAATCATACTTCCGGTGTAAAAAATTATACCGATATACCTGCCTTCTGGCCCAAAGCGGCCCTGCCGCTCTCAACCGATTCCATGATCGCACTCTTTAAAAACAGGCCACTCGATTTCTCTCCCGGCACCAGGTGGAATTACAGCAACTCCGGTTATTTTTTGCTGGGGGTAATTGTTGAAAAAGCATCAGGAAAAAACTTCAGTAACTATTTACTGGAAAATGTAATTAAGAAAGTTGGATTGAAGAATACAGCTATGGATGACCTTGATTCTGTTTTGATATACCGTGCAAAAGGTTACGGCAAAAATCCACGTGGCTTTTGGCAGCATGCCATGTATATCTCCATGGAAGGGCCATACAGCGCCGGCGCTATGGTATCCACTGTAGATGACCTGTACCAATGGACAAAAGCATTACATAATAACGAAGTGCTTTCGGCTGCATCTACTCAAAGAATGTTTACGCCCTATATGGATGCTTATGGTTACGGCATTGGTATCGATAGTTTAAAAACACATCGCCGTATCTCACACAATGGTGGTATTCCCGGCTTTGCATCTTATCTCGGCTATTTCCCCAATCATGATATTTGTGTTGCTGTTATTTCAAACAACGGGGGCAACTCAACTAATTTGGGTATTGCACTTTCTTCCATCATGTTCGATCTTCCTGTACAAATTCCATACATACCTAAAGAAGTAAAAGTAGATGCTGGCATACTCGATAGTTATTTAGGTAAATATATTGCTACCGGCCCTATTGAGATCATTAAAAAGAATGGAAAATTATATCGTCACCGGGATGGATCACCGGATATAGAGTTAAAACCCGAATCAAATACCCGTTTCTTTTATGCAGATAATTCATTTCGCTTTATTGAATTTGAAATGGATAAAGAAGGGAAAGTTACCAAAGCCTGGTTTGTAGGAAACGCCGATAGAATTGAAATGAAGAGATTATAGCGGCTCAGTTATTTGTAACAATTAAATTGTTTAAAAAAATGAAAAAAATATTGTTGTTAACTGCATTGATATATGCATGCAATTGCTATGCACAAAAGCCCCGGGCAAGAGATATTGGAATTCCCTTTGATGGCAAGCCCGGAAAATTCAATGCCATCACCGATGTAAAAGGTGTGGAAGTTGGTTACAGCACCATCATTTCCGGCAGCGGAAAAAATATAAGGGGCAAAGGCCCGGTACGTACCGGTGTTACTGCTATTTTACCAAGAGGCAGAAACAATAATCCTGTTTTTAGCAACTGGTATTCTTTAAATGGCAATGGAGAAATGACCGGCACAACCTGGATAACAGAATCAGGATTTTTAGAAGGCCCTATCATGATCACCAATACAAACAGTGTGGGCGTGGTAAGAGATGCCGTGTTGAAATGGTATGTAAAAACAGGGTGGTACAAAGAAGATTTTTGGTATACCTACCCTGTTGTGGCTGAAACCTATGATGGTTTCTTAAACGACATTTATGGTTTTCATGTAAAAGAGAGTAATGCATTTGAAGCGTTAGATAGTGCCAGGTCGGGCTTATTGGCAGAAGGCAATGTAGGTGGTGGAACCGGTATGATGTGTTTAGGATTTAAAGGCGGTACTGGAACAGCCTCAAGAGTTATAAAAATCAAAGACTCCACTTATACAGTTGGAGTATTGGTACAATCAAACTTTGGCGGAAAATATAATTTTACCATTGCCGGTGCACCTGTTGGAAGAGAACTGAAGGACACGATGAATTATGAATTTAAAGCGCCACCATCTTATCATCCGGGTGATGGTTCTATCATTGTTGTTGTTGCAACAGATGCACCCCTGCTTCCCCACCAGTTAAAAAGAATTGCTACAAGGGTTTCACTCGCCATCGGCATTGTTGGCGGGCGGGGTAATAATGGTTCGGGAGATATTTTCATTGCATTCTCAACAGCTAACCCAACTGCATTTCAAAGAGAAGATTTTACAAAGCTTGATGAATTGCCCAATGATATGATCGATCCTTTGTTTAGTGCAACCGTACAGGCAACCGAAGAAGCCATCATCAATGCGATGGTGGCTGCGGAAACAATGGAGGGCATCAACGGCAACAAAGCCTATGGCTTACCGCACAAACTGGTGATGGATGTATTGAAAAAATATAACAGGGTAAAATAATCATCATAAACAATGAAAAAAATAATTTGTATTGTAACTGCACTTACATGCAGCATGCTGCTGCAGGCACAGGATAGTTTTAATTTTACTTTCAACCACATGGCGTTGTCGGTAAAAGATGTGCAGGCTTCAGCGGATTTTTATAAAAAGGTTTTACTGTTAACCGAAATTACCAACCGCACCGGTAATACCACCAGGCGTTGGTTCTCATTGGGAGAAGATAAAGAGCTGCACCTTATTTCGGATCTGAGAGAACCGGTAACCATCAACAAAGCTGTTCATCTTGCCCTTACAACAAAGAACTTTGATGCTTTTGTGAACAGGCTTCGTGAAATGAAAATCACATTCTCCGACTGGCCCGGAAAACCCGGTACAGTTAATATAAGAGCAGACGGCATCAAACAGGTTTTTTTGCAGGATATTGATGGCTACTGGATAGAAGTAAACAGTGTAAAAGAATAATTACAGGTCAGGTTGAATGTAATACCAATTAGACATTAAAACTATCTTCATAAAAAGTTGTCAGGTTGAGCTTGTCGAAACCGGTGCTATTAGGAAAAGAGCCTCTTTTATTTGATAGCCCGCCTTCGACAACACTTCGACAGGCTCAGTACAGGCTGACAGTGTAATTCTAATGTCGAATTGGTATAACTAAAGACAATAATTGAACAATGCAAAGGCAATCAAACCATACATAAAGATGAAAATAAAAATATTGATCCTCAGCCTTCTCTTTACAAGCCAGTTGCATGCACAATCTTATAAAAGAATTCATGCCAAAGCAATTGTTGTAGATACGCACAACGATATACTCATGAAGGCTGTAGAACAGGGGATCGTATTTGACCAGGACCTTACCGGCAAAACACATAGCGACCTGGCCCGTTGGAAAAAAGGCGGATTAGATGTACAAATATTTTCTGTGTATTGTGATGGTGACCAGAAAGATCCCTTTGCCTTTGCCAACAGGGAAATGGATAGCTTAGATGCAGTAGCAGCACGCAACCCGGATAAGATCATCAAAGTGTATAGTTATGCCGACCTGCTGAAAGCAGTTAAGCAACATAAAATAGCTGCCATGTTTGGTGTGGAAGGCGGGCACATGATAGAAGATGATCTCAATAAATTAGATTCGCTGTTTAAACGGGGCGCCAGGTATTTAACCTTAACGCATAATATTGCCCCATCCTGGGCTACCAGCGCAGCCAATGAAGTAAACCCTAACTCCTCCAAAGGAGGTGGCTTAAATTCTGAAGGTAAAAAAGGCCTTACGGAATTTGGTAAACAGGTAGTACAGCGCATGAATCAATTGGGCATGATGATAGATGTGAGCCATGCCGGCGACCAAACCTTTTGGGACATCATTAAAATTACCACCAAGCCGATCATTGCATCACACAGTTCGGTGTACAGCCTGGTACCCAGCCGCCGTAATTTAAAAGATGAGCAGATACAGGCGATCAAAAAAAACGGGGGTGTGATACAGGTAAATTTTAATCCCGGGTTTATTGATACCAGTGTTGGTAAAAAAGAAAAAGCTTTTATGGAAAAGCATAAAGCTGAATATGATTCGCTCACAAAAACCGGCATGGGCGATTTTTATGCAATGGACTACCTGAACGCTAAGTATGTGGAAGAAGCAAATACAATCCGCCCGGCCCTATCCCTGCTCATTGATCATATTGATTATATTGTAAAGTTAGTTGGTGCCGATTACGTTGGCCTGGGCTCCGACTTTGATGGCATCAACCTTACACCACAACAATTAGATGATGTAACCAGCTACCCGTTAATTACAAAAGCATTGGTTGAAAGAGGATACAACAAAAAAGACATTACAAAGATATTGGGCGGAAACCTGTTAAGGGTTTTACAGGCCAATGAAGCAAAATAATTTATAACTGTGTTACTGTTTGAAATAATGAGTTGTCAGCCTGCCTGTCCCGATTATTTCGGGGAGCTTGTCGAAGGCGGGTTATATTAAAATCATACCGGCTTCGACAAACTCAGCCTGACAGCTTTTCAAACTGAGACAGTACCTAATTTTTAGATAAAAAACAACCATGGCAAAAAAAAGATCATTCCCCGGCCCTATTCCTATTCTAATGATCGTGATCGTACTGGCGGCAGCAGCCACCTGGTTGTTACCTGCCGGGCAGTACAATAAACTATCTGTGAGCGGCAAAACATTTAGCATGGTTACAGACAGCAATGAAATTGCATTGCCGCTTACTCAAAAAACTTTAGACAGCCTGGGCATACAGATAAAAATTGAGAAATTTACAAATGAAGAGATACGCAAACCTGTATCGGTACCCAATAGTTTTACAAAACAAAAAAGAAACCCGCAGGGATTCATTGCTATTTTACAGGCGCCCATCAAAGGAATAATTGACAGCATTGATATTATTTTATTCGTGCTCATCATGGGCGGCTTTATGTTTGTATTTAACGAAACAGGTGCGATGGTAAAAGGCATTACCTGGCTGGCACATAGTATGAAGGGCCGTGAACACTGGCTCATCGTTATCCTTACAACCATATTCTCATTCTTTGCTGCTTCGTATGGCATGGCCGAAGAAGCGCTTGTTTTTTATCCTATACTGGTACCACTTTTCCTGGCGGCAGGTTACGACCTGCTGGTGCCGCTGGCCATTATTTTTGGTGGTACAGCACTCGGTTGCATGCCCGCTTTCTCCAATCCATTTTCTGTCATCATTGCATCCAATGCCGCCGGCATAAACTGGATGGATGGGTTGACACAACGTTTGATACTTTGGGTAATTGTAACCGCCATTTTGGTTTGGTATATTTTAAGGTATGCTGCCAAAATAAAAAAAGATCCCACGGCATCGCTGGTTCATCAAATTGACGGTGAAGTAAAACCATTGTACGAAGTAAACATCAGCAACGAAACAACCACTCCTAAACTGGGATGGAAAACAAACCTGTTGTTGTTCATCTACATCGCCACTTTTTTAACCATGATCGGCGGCGTGGTGTTTTTAGATTGGTGGACAACAGAAATGTCGGCATTGTTCCTCGGCTCTTCTATCCTGCTTGCATTGATAACAAGGCTGAATGAAAAAATATTCATCCGTGAATTTATTAAAGGCGCAGAGAGTTTATTATCAGTTGCTTTTATCGTTGGTGTGGCAAGGGGTGTTACCATTGTTTTAAATGAAGGGCATATAAGCGATTCTATATTGTACTACGCCGCCAGTATGGTGCAGGGTATACAGCCTGCATTCTTTATCCTGGGGTTGCTGTTGTTTTATATCGTCTTCTCCATCTTCATACAATCCTCTTCGGGTATGGCGGTACTCACCATGCCCATTATTGGCGCCCTGGCCATTTTGGTAAATGTGCCCGGCAGGGAAATTGTGAATTCATATTTATATGGTATGTGCCTCATGTCCTTCATTGCCCCCACAGGCATGATACTGCCATCGCTGGCCATGGTGAATATAAGTTTGAAGACCTGGTTTAAGTTTATCATGCCATTGCTGGTAATACTTACGGTAATTTCAATAGTGGCATTGGTGATTGGTATTTACCTGTAACTGCTTAAATGAGTGAGCTGTCAGCCTGAGCTTGTCGAAGGCGGGTTGTTTAAGAAATCATACCGGCTTCGACAAGCTGCCAATGACACATCACGCTGCTTCTTGTTTTTCAATTAGTTGCATGTTGTGTTTTTTTGCCAATCTGTAAAGAGCAGCCCTCTCTCTTTGTTTGATTTGTTCTTCATATTTTTTT
>Ga0193752_1000368_pt1 | contig 45235 bp, 42 predicted proteins | sample H1c1metaG_FD_144924 | JGI IMG/M metagenome (GOLD analysis project Ga0193752, IMG submission 144924) | Soil microbial communities from a riparian zone of the East river system, Colorado, United States - H1c1 | ecosystem: Environmental > Terrestrial > Soil > Riparian zone | place: USA: East River...
ATGTTGTCCGGCCCGATCTCCATCCGCAGCTGTTCATCAGGATAGAGCGGCGTCAGATTGTCGAAGAAAACTTTTTCACGCGACTGTTCCGGAGCCTCGAAATTGATCGCTTCGACCTTGATCAGGGCAAAGTAACGCTCGCCTTCCTTCGGCGGACGAATCTGTCCCGACACGGTGTCACCCGTGCGTAGGTCGAATTTGCGTATTTGCGAAGGGCTGACGTAAATGTCGTCCGGGCCCGGCAGATAGTTATATTCCGGTGCGCGAAGAAAGCCGAAACCGTCCGGCAGGGTTTCAAGTACGCCTTCGGAAAAGATGAGGCCGCTTTTTTCCGTTTGTGCGGCAAGGACCTTAAAGATCAACTCCTGTTTGCGCAGGCCGGTCGCCCCTTCGATCCCCATTTGTTTGGCGATATGCGTCAGTTCGCTGATCGACATATCCTTCAAACCGGCCAGGTTCAGAAGTTCGGTTTTGTCGCCGTTTTGCGGTTTTTGGTTCTGCCGGTTATTGTCGTTCCTCGCGGAGTCTTTGCCGTTAGAACTTTCGACAGAACTTTCGACCGGTTCGGTCACTTCGGCGTCGCCGTTTTCGGATTCTGAAGTGACGACCTCGTCGCCGTTCTCAAATGCTTCCGGCTCGTCGCCTGATTGTCCGTCGTCGGATTTTACGGCTTTCGGCCTTCGGGATGATGTAGTTTTGGTTGGCATGATCTTGCGGTTATTAACCGTCTTTTGAATGTTAAATGTGGCGCTTTACAGTTTCAATTTTTTTAGCAAACGGTTTGCAATTCAAATGATATTGAAAAAGAAAGGTAAGTTAATCGTATGGATTAGGTTGTAGTAATTACAAATGAAACAAAGCCTTGAGACGGCCTCAAGAACCCTCGAAGTTTTAGGGATATATATTTTCTACTATAAATAAACGAATAACGCAACTGTATTTTCACCAAACTGACGTTAACTTCCGGCAACCGCCCCGTTGATCTCGGCCCAAACCTGATCTCGTCCAGCCCCTGTTTCAGCTGAATAAGGCAAAATGCGGCTGGTCGGAAAAGCCGTCCCGATCACTTTGATCTGTTTTTGCAGTTGTGTCTTCGGCAATTTGTCTGATTTGGTCGCGACCACCACATACGGCTTTTGATTTACTTCGAGCCATTCGTTGAGTTGAATATCGAGCTTGGTCGGCAGATGCCGTGAATCGATAAGCTGTATGCAGAGGACAAGTTCTTCTCTCTGCGAAAGATATTCCTCGGCCATTTTGCCCCAGTCCGCACGCATAGACTTTGACACTTTCGCATACCCGTAACCAGGCAGATCGACAAAATAGAAACTTTCGTTTACGAGGAAATAGTTGATACTCTGCGTTCGCCCCGGCGTGTTCGATGTTCGTGCCAAAGCTTTCCGCATCAGCAATGAATTAAGCAGCGACGACTTGCCGACATTTGAACGACCCAAAAACGCGATCTCAGGCAGACCGTCGTCCGTCCAATGCTCACGGTTGAACGCACTTTTAACAAATTCGGTTGAGGTGATCTTCATCCTTTTAAGAATTTAAGAAAACGGCAGGAAGTAAAAACTCAGCAGGTATCCGGGACACAGAGAAGAGTTTTGAAAAAGGCAGGACCGAGGGTTGCCCCTCAGTCTTGCGCAAAGTCCCATTATGGCGTTACACCCACAAAATTGAGATCCAAGGCTTCAGCATTATGACCCCGAACGATACTTGGCGGGGTAAAGGTGTATCTCTTGTGGCTTGGTGTAAGTGTGTAAGTGATACCTGTTGGCACATTGGCGAACCGATAATAGCCAAAGGTATTCGTTATTGCCGTTCGATCCGTTCCTGTACCAGTCAACCTTACAGCGACCTGGTTTACCGCCCGACCGGTAGAGTCCACTACACGCCCGCCTATGGTCGCTTGTGCGACAACCGGCGTCGTGCAGCATATGCGAGTCAGAGCGTTGATCGAGATCGAATCGACACGCAATCCGCCACCCGCTGGATGCGTACCCGTGTCGTACGCCGTGCGCCATCTAAGTTGTGCATTCTGGCTGAACGACGCAGCAGGAAGGTTAACTGTCGTAGTGATGAATCCGTTCGAGTTTCCTGTCCAAGCCTGCCGTCCTGTAAGCACACTATCTGTTACTCCGATGGCCCCGTTATAGCCGCCAGTAACAAAGGAGCCGCCAGCCGTGACAATGTCTGCGAAAGCACCGCCGTTGATGCTGATCTCCAGCACGCCGCCGTCAAATCCGCCTTCCGTATTAAAGCTGTTGCGGAATGAAAGCTGTACCGTCGGATTAGTTCCCGAACCCGGAGCTGCGGGAACTGCGATCACCGGCGTCGTTAAGCTATTGTCCGCAGGTGTAGCCGCTCCCCCGCCAAAAGCCGAATTGGGGGCCGTATCGAAGAGCGTTGTACTTGCTACCCACAAGGGAGCCGCACCGGTTTGAGCCGTTGTCCACCCGGCGGGAAGCGTCGGTGCAACAGATCCGTCAAAGTTCTCATTAAAGCTTGGCGGGGAAACGACCACTCCGCCAAGCACATACGTCACGCTGACAGTGCCGTAGTTTGTCGCCCCATCCTGTAACTGGAACGTAAGCGTTATGGTATCGCCGCAAAGTCCCGCAGCGGTGAAGGTAAAGTTTTGCGTCCCGGAAGATCCATTCGGAATCGCTCCGTAGTTTTGCGGACCGCTCGGCGAGGTAACTCCGCCGCTCGGCTGAAGAGTTGCAACAAGATTTGTCGTTGGGCCGCCACCGATATTCTGAATCGCATAGCTCACCGTAACGGATTCACCTGGATCAATCGCACCGTTCCCCGGCAGGCAGCTTTCTGCAACCAAAGCCGACGCTCCGCCCGGGCCGCTGGTACCATTGCCAGCCGGTCGCGGAACTGCCAGAAGTTGTCCGGGAATAGGGATCTCAAACAGCCCGCGGCCATGAGTAGCAATACGCAAAATGCGATGTACGTTGGATATTTCCGCGTCGAAAACAGCTACACGGGGAAGGCCGGTTCCAAACGGATTCCAACTCGTGCCGCCATCAAGTGACTGAAAGACGCCAATGTCCGTACCGGCATAGAGGGCATTAGAATCCTGAGGATCTATCACGAACGCACTCACGGGAACTTGCGGCAAACCTCCATTCGCTAGGATCCAGGTCGGAGTCGGCGAATCTAAGTTAGTTGTCTTCCAAACATTATTCACGCCAAATGCGGCCAAGGTGACGTAAGCAGTTGTAGCATTGTTTGGATCGACAACGGCCCTTGCCACAAAGGTGTTCGGGATAGTGTTCGACGGGTCCAGATTGACCAGCGGATTTGCTCCGGTGCTGGTTCCAAAAAGGTTGCCGTTATTTTGTCCGACAATGCGGACATTATCATTCTGCGGTGAGATGCCAATAGCACTGACCGAAACTCCGGCCTGAATTGGCTCCTGACTTACCTTTGTCATAGTCGTGCCGCTGTTATCCGAGCGATACAGAACGTCAGATCCGTAGTACAACGTGTTAGGATTTCCCGGCCCGCGTTCCAACGGAGCATAGAATAATGTTGCCGACGCCGTACAGGTTATTCCGTTCGCCGTAAAGCCGCCGAATCCGCAGCCAAGCCCGCCCCAGCTATTTCCAGCATTTAGGCTCCGCGAGAAGCCCAGTGCATTGGTCTGGTTAAAGAACGTGTGATACATCGTCACCGCACTGTTATCCGCCGCGTTCTGATCGATCACGGTGTATCCGCCGTCGCCGCCTTCCGCATTCGTCCATGTTTGATTTGGGCGGTAAAAATTCGTGCCGTTGTCCTGCGTTCCGCCGATCGTAAAGTAGCGGTCCACAGGATGTACGGCCAGGCTCATGAACTGCGTCGCAAAAAACTGTGAGTTATTCAGCGGCGTCCAATTGGTTCCGCCGTTGCTTGATTTATAGATACCGCCGTCCGAGCCGAAATAGATCGTCGTCGGCAATGACGGCGCAACGGCAATTACATGTGAGTCCACATGCAGCCCTTGAGCCGTGGCTCCATTGTTTGTAAACGTGGTTCCGCCATTGATCGAACGTCCGAATGCCAATGCCGGTGATCCGCCGATGTAAACATTGTCGGCATTTGCCGGGTCGACATCTATCGCAATATCGTAAAAACACTGCGGGTTGCAGAAATTGTTATCGATACGCTGGGCCCAGGTCGCACCTCCGTCAATGGACCGCTGCACCGTTCCCGTTCCGACAGCAGATGCCGCATAAACGGTCACAACGCCCGTTCCTGTATTCCTGTGCAGTGCCAGTTCGGTCCGTGAAGCATTGCTGCCTGTTCCGGCTATGGCGAATGTTCGTGCAAAGGTGGGCGCGGCGGATAGAGCATCGGTCGAGCGATAAACTCCGCCCTCAGCCAATGCGAACGAATCAACAAGCGTACAGAGTACAAGGTCGGGATTGCCCGGATCCATTACGATGTCGAGGATATTACGATCCTGTGTCGCAGGCCCGGTAATTGTAAGCTTTGTAAACGTCGGATCTGCGGAAGTCGCATTAGATGAGCGATACAGTCCGCGAGCCGGCAAAATATTATTTCCCACTCCGCCGATGCCGCCGCCGCCCGAATCGGACCCAACGAAAATTATCGCGGGATCGGTAGGATGAACGGCAATTTGGCCGATCGAACGCCCGGTGAAAATGTCAGCGTCTGCCGCATCGTCATTGAGTGGCCCGGTAACAACCGGTGTTGCTGTGCTGGCATTGTCGATGCGGTAAACACCAACGCCAAAGAAGCAGTCTCCGCAAAATCCGGCTTCGCCCGTACCGACATAGATCGTGTCGGGCTGTGATGGGGCTATTGCGATCGCTCCAATCGCAAGCGAGAGAGCGTTATCCAGCAAAGGCGTCCAATTCGTTCCTCCGTCCGTCGAGCGGTATAGGCCGCCCTGTGCTGCTCCCACATAAACTATATCGGGGTTGGTCGGATGGACCGCGATCGATATGACGCGTCCGGCAACCGGTGTCGAGAACCCAAGTGTTTGTCCATTGGGAATAGGAGCAGGGCCAAGCGGCGTCCAGGCAGCTTCCGGAGCAGCGGATTGTGCGAGTTTTGCTTCCTTGGCTTCAAGTTCCCGCACGGCGTTAACACGGATCTGCGGGTCAAAAGCCTCGTCTTTGTGGATGCCGCGATACATCGCGATATTTTCCGCACGGCGACGCATATAGTCTTCTTTATCAAGTTTAAATTTTGCGAACCGGGCAGCCTTTGGAATGTCCGGTTCTTCGCCGCCGCCAAATATTTTGCCGATGCTGGCCGTTACTTCCGGATTAAAATACAATCCGAACACGATCCCAACTGCGAATAAAAGCGACACGACAAGAATGACTAGTTTCATTTTAGCTCCCGCGAGAAAGTCTATTTTTGGATGTTAGAGGCCTTGGGGAACAAAAATAATGCAATTTTGAAAAACTTACAAGTGATTGCCGGAGATATTGCAGAAGATGGAGGCTGGAATTGTGCAGTCCAAGCCTCAAATAAGAGCGCAATCGCAAATAAAGGGTTATAACCGCTCAGCTACAACCCTCGTTTCTTACAAAATAAACTAACGCTAATCCACTACCGATGTAATATCGGGCGTAGCAGATGCCGTGGAATCGGCATTCCACAGAAGTGGCGTATCGATCGGGTCGAAAGGCCTTGTCGATTCAAGCGTGAATTTGAGAACTTCGTCGATCGTGTCAACGACATGAATAGTTAGTTCCTCACGGACCTCTTCGGGCACATCTGCAAGGTCTTTTTCGTTTTCCTTGGACATGATAAGAGTCTTGAGGCCAAAGCGGTGAGCCGCAAGAAGTTTTTCCTTAACGCCGCCGATCGGAAGTACTTTGCCGCGAAGTGTGATCTCACCCGTCATCGCCACATCGTGACGAGCCGGACGCCGCGTCAACGCTGAAACCATAGCGGTTGCGATAGTGATACCGGCACTGGGGCCGTCTTTCGGTATCGCACCTTCCGGCACGTGAATATGCAGGTCTTTTTCGCGGAAATCCTTCGGATCGATCCCTAACTCTTCCGCCCGCGAACGGACGCAGGTCAGTGCCGCACGAGCCGATTCCTGCATTACTTCGCCGAGCTTTCCGGTAAGCGTTACCTCGCCTTTACCGGCAACAAGCGTTGCTTCCACTTGCAGCACGTCACCGCCGACCTCTGTCCACGCAAGGCCGTTGACCAAACCTATCTCGCTCTTGCGGGCGATGTCCTGTTTGCGGAAACGGATCGTGCCGAGCAGTTCGCGAACTTTTTCCGAGTCGATGACGACCCTGAAATTATCTTTATCTTCACTCGCAACGAATTTTCGTGCGATCTTGCGTAAGCACGAACCAAGTTCGCGTTCCAAATTACGTACGCCGGCCTCGCGTGTGTAGTGGCGAATGACCTCAAGAATGCCGTCGTCAGTGAACTTCACTTTTTCGGGGTCAATACCACTGTTCTCGCACTGTTTGGTGATAAGGTGCCGCTTTGCGATCTCGACCTTTTCCCGTTCGGTATAGCCGGAAAGATGCAATATCTCGAGACGATCCTGCAACGCCGGCGGAATTGTGTGCAGCACGTTCGCCGTCGCGATGAAAAACACATGCGACAGATCGTAATCTACATCCAGATAATGATCGCGGAACGTGTGGTTCTGTTCCGGGTCCAACACCTCAAGCAAGGCAGCCGACGGGTCGCCGCGAAAATCGCGTCCGAGCTTATCAACCTCATCAAGCAAAATAACCGGATTGATCGTACCGGCACGCTTCATCAGCTGAACGATCTGTCCCGGCAACGCCCCAATATAGGTTCGACGATGACCGCGAATCTCTGCTTCATCATGAACGCCGCCCAAAGCAAGACGAACAAATTTGCGCCCAGTCGCATTAGCGATCGATTTGCCGAGAGAAGTTTTACCAACACCCGGTGCACCGACAAAGCAAAGGATCGTGCCTTTAGGATTTTTTACCAATTGACGTACCGCGAGAAACTCCAGGATGCGTTCCTTGATCTTTTCGAGTCCGTAATGATCCTCGTTCAGCGTATCTTCCGCTTCCTGCAGATCGTCCAATTCAGCCGAACGATTTTTCCACGGAACATTGGTTAGCCAATCGATATATGTTCGTGAAACCGTGCTCTCGGCAGACATCGGCGGCATTGCTTCGAGCCGCGAAAGCTCCTGCAGGGCTTTGTCCCTCGCCTCGACGGTCATGCCGACCTCTTCGATCTTTTTCTTGATATCTTCCAACTCGGCTTTCTCGTCCTTTCGGCCAAGTTCTTTATGGATCGCCTTGATCTGTTCGTTCAAATAATATTCGCGCTGATGCTTGTCCATCTGCTTCTTCGTGCGGGCATGAATAGCACGATCAAGCTGACGTTTTTCTATCTCTGCTTCGAGCACGTCGATAAGCTTTTGAAGCCGCTCGGGAACCGAAACCATTTCGAGCAAAACCTGCTTTTCCTCAACGCTGATACGTAGATGCGAAGACATCGAATCCGCTATCTGCGCCGCTGAAATTCCGCGCAGGCTTGCGTGTAGTGCATCGGTGTATGCGTCCGGCGAGACTCGCAAAAGCTGTTCGACCAGTGTATGAATTTTTTGTAAAAGGCCGTCGGTGCGGTAACCCGATTCTTCGCTGGATATTATCCGTCGAACATGTGCATGAAAAACGCCGTCCGCTTCCTGCTCGATACGAACCGATTGCCCGCGCTCTCTTCCCTCAACAACAACCTTGATCTGCCCGTTGTCCTGACGCTGAGCCTGGAGGATACGGCCGATCGTTCCAACAGTGTATATCTGTTCCGAATTCGGCTCATCGACCGTTGCATCGTGCTGTGTCGCAAGAAAAATATCGCGGTCACCAGCCATCGCTTCTTCCAAAGCGCGTACCGAACTCGGACGGCCTATTTTGAATGCGACTTTGGTAAACGGAAAGATCACGACATCTCGGATCGGAACCATCGCATAGCGTTTAATATCCGATGGCATCTGGTCTGTAAATTCTTGCATACTTCAGAGGGAACGATTTTGTAAAAATTTCTTCTGGGCGAATAACGAATTAGTTAAATCTATTTACGCAAAATTAACCGCGAAAAGCAACAGAAAAGCCCCTGCAAAACACCTACCTTGATTCTTATGAATTTAGCCGAATAAATGTCTAATGCACTCCAAATTTTAGAAAAAAATAATGCCCCGCGAATTTGCGTGCAAATTCAACGAGACATCTTTAGTTTTGAGGAAATCAGTATCCTTTTTTCTTTTTTGGAAAATTCTGATCGGCTTTTACTTCCAGTATCTGCAACGTATGCCGTTCGCTGTGAGCGGCCATGAAAAGCACCCATTGATACGCATCCAGTTCTTTAAAAACCGGATTAGGCCCGAAATGATCGCGAAGCGGTTCCGTTGTATTCTTTATGAAACCGATCGTCTTATCGCGGCTCTTTTCGAATTCGGACGTAAGTGCATCGCGTGTCGCCCAGCGCCCGGTCGGCTTCAAGATCTCCGGGGCCTGTGCCTTGGTCGTGCGATCCGGGATCATCTTAAGGATCATCTCGTCCTTTCCTTTCGCTGCCTCGCGTTTTGATGGGTCTGCCGGCGATGCCATCACCTGTCCGGTTATCATCCCGAAGAGCGTTTGCTCCGCGATGCCGATATGCTCCGCCACCTCGGCGACAGACCAGCGATCGGGAGCAGGCTTAAATTTCCATTGCCCGTCGCTGAGGCCTTTGATCGAATCGAGGAATTTAGCTTTCGTTTGCTTCAAATACGCGATCGCTTTTTCTCGCTCGTCTTTTGTAAGCGAACCCGTCTCCGGTGCAGGCGGCTGAGCGAATGTTCCGGCGGCTATCATCATCGTCAAAAACGCAAGCAATAAAGACTTTCTCATTATGGTTTCTCCTTTTGGCAGGAAGTGATTTACGCTGCTTCTTCCATTCGCGGGCCGATGACATCGAACACCGGTGCTTTTCGTTCGATCATATCGCGGGTAATGACAAGTTCTTTGACCTTCTTTTCAGACGGAAGATGGTACATCGATTCGAGCAGGATCTCTTCGAGGATCATCATCAAACCACGCGCGCCGACTTTGCGCTTGTGGGCCTGATGGGCAATGGCCTTGATCGCATCGTCGGTAAATTTGAGTCCGATATTGTCGAACTCGAACTTACGCTGATATTGCTTGATCAACGCATTTTTCGGTTCGGTCAGGATCTGAACAAGAGCACCTTCATCCAACGGCTGAAGCGTTCCGACAACCGGGAGTCGGCCGACGAATTCTGGGATCAACCCGTAATGCATCAGGTCTTCCGGCTCGAGATTTGTGAGGGCTTCCTGTTGGCGCACGTGGCTAGTTTTGATGTCGGCCTGAAAGCCCAGCGACTTGTTTCGCAGACGCTTTTCAACGACCTTTTCAAGGCCAATGAAGGCACCGCCGCAGACAAATAGAATATTCGTCGTATCGAGCTGCGTAAATTCCTGCTGCGGATGCTTACGCCCGCCGCCTGTCGGAATGTTCGCGATCGTCCCTTCCAGAATTTTCAGCAATGCCTGCTGCACGCCTTCGCCCGAAACATCGCGCGTGATCGACGGGTTATCGTCCTTGCGGCAGATCTTGTCGATCTCGTCAATATAGATGATTCCCTGCTGCGCCTTTTCGACATCGTTCCCCGCCGATTGCAGTAGCCGCAGGAGAATATTTTCTACGTCCTCGCCGACATACCCAGCTTCGGTCAAACTCGTCGCATCTACAATGCAGAACGGCACGCTAAGAACTCGTGCAAGCGTTTGCGCAAGCAGCGTCTTGCCGGTTCCGGTCGGGCCGATCAGAAGTATGTTGGATTTTTGAAGCTCGACCTCGGAACGGCGTTTGTTTAGTTCGAGGCGTTTGTAATGCTGGTAAACAGCGACCGCCAGACGTTTCTTCGATTCTTCCTGGCCGATCACGTACTCATCGAGAAATGACTTTATCTCCTGCGGTTTCGGCAGATTTGTCCGCGATGAAGTAGTCTCGTTTTGCTCGTCGTCATTGATTATCTCGTTACAAATATCAATGCACTCATTGCAGACATAAACGCCTGGGCCGGCAATCAGTTTCTTGACGTCGTTCTGCGACTTGCCGCAAAACGAGCAGCAAAGGAGTTCTTCAGGTCTGCGGAAGTTTGCCATAAAAGTTGCCAGTAGCCGGTTATCAGTTGTCAGTTAGATCCGTTTCGAATCGAACGTGATAAACCATTTAACATTCTGCCGATCTCTGCGGCATCGTCAAGAAGTCGATTGGCTTCTGTCTGTTCAATATAGCCGAGGTTAGCTGCAATTTGAAGTTGTGTTTCAGTTTCCATCAATGAGCCGTAGGCGTAAGAAAGATGATGGACAAACTCTTTGGGCGAGTCGCTCCTTGGCCTTCTGCAATATTGGACGGTATCGAAACGACCGCTCGCCTGATCTGACCACACAACGCGAACAGCTCGGACTTTGGAAACACTCAGTCGAACGATAGATCTTCGTTACAAACTGCATCTATTTCTGCCATACCAACAAATCTCGATAACTTTGCCCCGCCATCTGCTCTTATCTGACAACTGACTACTCTGACAACTGACAACCGACTACTATTTATCACGGTGTTCAATAACTTCGTCGATCAATCCATACGCCTTCGCTTGTATCGGCGAAAGGATGCGGTCGCGTTCAACGTCTATTTCCACCTGTTCAAAGGTCTGGCCGCTGTGATTTGCGATTATACGCGAGGTCATTTCGCGCATGCGCAAGATCTCTTCGGCCATGATGCGAACGTCCGTTGCCTGCCCTGAAGCACCGCCTGACGGCTGATGGATCAGGATACGTGAATGCGGCAACGCAAACCGCTTGCCCGGCGTTCCCGCTGTAAGCAGCAACGCACCCATTGACGCGCATTGGCCGATGCAGATCGTGGTCACATCGTTTTTGATGAACTGCATCGTGTCATAGATGGCCATGCCGGCCGTGATCGATCCGCCCGGACTATTGATGTAGAGATTGATGTCGCGTTCAGGATCTTCGGCCTCAAGAAATAGCAACTGGGCAACAAGCAGATTCGCGATCTGATCGTCGATCGGCGTTCCGATAAAAATAATACTGTCCTTCAGCAGACGCGAGTAGATATCGAAAGCCCGCTCGCCTCGCGAGGTCTGTTCGACAACCATTGGGACTAAAGCCATATAAATTTCTCTCTCGTAAATGAACTACCTTATGTAACGGGTGAAATCGCTATCCCTAAGTTGTTGGGAAACCGACCGATGCAGATTCTACACTCTCGAATAGAAAATGCAAGCGAACCTATTCGGCGGCTTTTGTTTTAGCGGCTTTTTTCTTCGGCTCTTTCGGTTCGTCGGCCTTCGCTTTTGCCTTAGCGGCCTTCTTCGGTTTCTCTTCTTTAGCTTCTTCCGTCACCGGTGCAAGCGATTCGTCTATCCATTCGCCATCGGTCACTTTTGCCTTTGCTATCAACGCTTCGATGGCTTTGCGGGTTCGAAGATTATTTTCGATCGTGCCGGTTCCGCCTTGTTTAGTCAGAGATTCGCGAACTTCGTCAACAGTTGAACGATAATATTCGGCAAGTTTGTTTATCTCTTCGTCGATATCGGCAGTCGTCACCTCGACCTTTTCCGCGTCGGCGATCTTTTCCAAAAGCATCGCTCCGCGAACGTCGCGTTCGGCCTGCGTTCGCATTTGATTGAACGCCATTTCGACAAAGCTGCTTTCAACCGTGTTCAGGTCCACGCCACGCTGCTGCAGGTCCTGAGCAAAATTATTCAACAGATTGCGGGCCTGATTCTCGATCAAAATATTCGGGACCTCGAAAGCGTTTTCTTCGATGACCTTAGCGATCGCATTATTTCTCAACCGCGCGTCCGCATCCGTCTTGGAATATGTTTCCAAATCACTCCGCAACTTTTTGCGAAGATCGGCAAGCGATTCATAACCTTCGTCCAGACTCTTAGCCCACTCGTCATTCAGTTCCGGCGTTTCTGACTTCCCGACCGACTTTATCTTCGCCTTATAGTGGACGATCCGACCGGCAAGCGCCTCAGCCGAAAATTCCGCCGGATAAGAAACCGTGAAATCTTTTTCTTCGTCTTCGGAAACACCGACAAGATTTTCGGTGAATGCCTTTTCGATCACTTCATCGCCAAGCACCACTTCTAGATCGTCTGCTTTGATCGGCTCACCGTCAGGATCGTCCTCAAACGTACCTTCCAGATCTGCGATTACGGTGTCGCCGATCTCCGACGCACGGCCCTCGACCGGTATCAAAGCAGCTTCCTGATTGAGGCGGTTTGCGATCAGGTCTTCGACCTCGCCGTCTTCGACCGGCTTGACGCGGCGTGTAACCTCGAGGCCTTCGTATTTCGGCAAAGGTATTTCCGGCATCACCTCGACATGCACGTGCAGCTTGATCGGCGCCGAGCCGTTCACCTTTACATTCTCTACGTCATCAACGTGAAGCTGCGGTTCGGAAAGCGGATGAAGCTTGTGTTCCTGTATCGCCTCGGAAACCTGTTGCGGCAGCACCAGTTGCAGCACTTCGCTCTTTATTTCCTCTTTAAAACGAAGACGCACGACATCAAGCGGCGCGAACCCTTTTCTAAATCCGGGAACGCTCGCCTTGTCCGCAAAACGCTTGCTAACCTTGCCGTACGCTTCTTTCAAAACCGTCGGCTCAACCTCTATATGAATTTCACGCTGCGTCGGTGAAATCTCTTTTAATTCACTATTCATTTGCTAGAAAAAGGATAACGAACGAGGCTCTAAAAGTCGAATCAGGCAGTTGTCAGTTATCGGTTGTCAGTTTTCGGTGACATCAAAAAAATAAAGTCAGTAGTCGGTGGCTAAACTGATAACTGCCTACCGACCACTGACAACTGATTTTTGGTGCCGAGGGCGAGACTCGAACTCGCACGTCTTTCGACGCTAGATCCTAAGTCTAGTGCGTCTGCCAATTTCGCCACCTCGGCAAGTCAAAACCACCAGCGTTAGCGGGTGGTTTCTTCCTGAATGAAGAATATCATTCGCATTCCGAGATGACAATTCCCGATCTACTGCTAACTATGTTCGTAGTTGAAAGTTAATCAGTTACTTGTTCAAATACTTCCTGTCGTAGTCTTCCCACGAAAGGTTAAAATCACGATCTTCGATCATACTGTTCGCCGACCCGCCGCCTATATATTTGTTCTCGGCTTTCTTGAAAAGCCTGTATCCGCCATAGCCGATCGCTCCCAGCACCGCGATCACCAGGCCGTACCAGAGCAGCGATGTGATCAGCCCAAACAACCAAAAGAACAACATCACGCCAAAGATCAGCCCCAATATAGCCACAATTAATTTGATCAATTTCATCGCCTTTACCTCCGATTCTAAATGCTATACGAATTTTACCGGGCGTTGTTCGTGGAAAATTTAGCAGTATCGTATAATCACCACATTGAAGATCACACTTTGCGGCCAGTCACAGTCAGAAGGGTGGGCTTGCCCCCGCAAAAATTTAATTAAGAATCAGCCTTGAATAAAGAAATAGTAAGCATAAGTAAGATCGCAGGCGAACTCGAGGCCATCGCTTTTGGATCCGGCGACGCAATTGCGACCGACGTAACACACGACTCTCGTCAGGCACGCGAAAGTACGCTTTTCGTCGCGATCAAAGGTGCGACGGTGGACGGCCACCGGTTTGTCGATGACGTGATGCGGCGCGGCGCGGCCGGCATTGTTTCGGAGTTCGATCCGCCGGAAGGGTTTGACGGAGCGTGGCTAAAGGTAAAAGATGCCCGCGTCGCCCTCGCCAAGGCCGCCGCTGTGATAAACGGCGATCCGTCTCACCAACTCGATCTCGTTGGCGTCACCGGAACGAACGGAAAAACAACGACGACCTATCTATGTTTCGCCCTTGCCGAAGCCGCCAACGCAAAACCGGCGATGCTGACGACCGTCGAATATCGCATCGGCGATAAAAGAGAGGAAGCTGTTCGAACGACACCGGAAGCGTCCGACACAAATCGATTCTTGCTCGAGGCAGTCGAGGCCGGATGCAAATTCGCCGCGATGGAAGCGTCGTCGCAAGCAATAGATCTGCACCGCTGCGATTGGCTGCGATTCAAGGTTGCCGTATTCACGAACCTCACCCAGGACCACCTCGATTACCATCACACGATGGAAAACTATTTCGACGCCAAGAAAAAACTCTTCGACGGACGCCTCGGCGAAAGGCCCGGCTCGTCAGTAATAAATATCGACGACGAATGGGGAGCTAAACTTGCGGATGAGCTGAGAGCGAAGGGGCAGCGGGTTGTTACTTTTTCTCAGCCGGGCAGAAACGCGAGTGTGAACGAGCGTGGCGATGGCAGTCCAGAGTCCGAAGTCCAAAGTCCAAAGTCCGCAAATTCTGATCGTCCGATCGCCACGCTTACTGACGGTCGCATTTCTGCCCGACACGCCGACTTGCTTGCCGAAAACATCGAAGTCTCATTGATAAAAGGGACTTCATTCCTTTTAAAAACACCAAAAGGCGACCGGCAAATAACTTCCCCACTCGTCGGCAAGCCGCACGTTTACAATATGCTGTCGGCAGCGGCGGCGGCGTTGGAGCTAGGTTACGATCTCGACGCGATAGTCAGCGGCCTGGCAAAATGTGTCGGAGCTCCCGGCAGATTCGAGCGTGTTCCGCACGACGGCGATTTCGCGGTCGTTGTCGATTACGCTCATACCGACGATGCTTTGCTGAATACTCTGCTAACAGCACGGCAATTGACCGGCGGACGCATCATCACGGTCTTCGGCTGCGGCGGTGATCGTGACAAGACCAAACGTCAACCGATGGGCCGCGTTGCGGGCCAACACAGCGATCTCGTGTTCATCACCTCTGATAATCCGCGAACCGAAGAGCCTTTAAAAATTATTGAAGAGATCGAAATCGGCGTGAAAGAAACAGACACAGCCCTTGAATCGATCACCGACCGGCGCAAGGCTATTGCTCAGGCAATAAATGCGGCGAAAGCAACCGATGTAGTTATTATCGCGGGTAAGGGCCACGAGACTTATCAGATCATCGGGAACGAAAAGTTTCACTTCGACGACCGCGAGGTCGCTCTCGAGGCATTGGCGTTGCTTACAGATTAGCTGCGGACAGATTCTTCTTCACCGCTGAGAAAATTTGCCAGCACGCTTCGTTGCGCGTCGGAAAGAGACGTAAACCTTATCGCAAAGCCGATCTCGGCAACGTGATTCGAGATAGTTCCGGCGTACTGCACCTTCATTCCTTCGCCCATCGGCAGGAAAAGCGTTACCGACTGGCCATCATTCACCTCTTCACCGCCCAAGACAAAGCAGCCGTTCAGGCTAATATCACTGACCGTTCCCGCATACCGGTCGGGTCCGCGTTCCCATTCGATATCGATGGTCACGCTGTAACGCTTGGCGGTTCGCCGTTCGACGCCGCGGCGCCTGTCTGGAATCTCGTTTTTAGTCATCCGTCGTTTTTTCCTGCTCCACAGAACCTCTATTAACTAAATAGTAATAGACCGGCAATCCCAGAATTATCAATAAAATTCCGGCTAATGGCCCTGCCGTTATTGTCTTCCATATACCCGAAAAGAACCTGCCATTCAAGGCAATTGAAATTCCATCGAGCATCTCCGGCAGGGCAGTATAGAAGGTGTTGATCAACAGCCAGCCCGCCACCAGCAGAAAAAGTACCGGCACGACCGGATAGCCCCAGGCCCTGTATGGACGCTCTGCATCAGGATAACGCTTTCTGAAAATAAATATCGAAGACGTAACAAGTGCGTAAAAGATCCACGATCCAAAGACCACGTAATCCGTCAAAGTATCGAACGAACCCGACAGCGCAAGGATCGAAGCGATGATCCCTTGAAAGATCAATGCCCTGACCGGAACACGTGTGATCGACAGCTTGCCCAGCGAACTGACCATCATTTTGTCCTGCGCCATTGCGTAAGCAACGCGTGAACCGGAAAGGATCGATGTGTGCAGCGTTCCGAGCGACGACATCATCAGCCCAACGGTGAACAACGCGACCGCGATGCCTGCCGCAAAACTAGTTCCGCCGCCAAAGAACATACTCACAACCGTTTTCGCTACCGACGAACTCGCCGAAACCGAGGCGATCGCAGTCGGATCAAGCACGTAGAAATAACCGATGTGGACAAACAAATAAAGCAGAATGATCAATATCGTGCTGCCGATTATCGCCAGCGGAATGTTGCGGCCCGGTTCCTTTACCTCGCCCGCCACAAAACCAAGATTGTTCCAGCCGTGTATGTCGCCGAACCATACCTCGCGCTGTCGGCAACTTTCTCGCACGTGCCGCCGTCGTTGATCATCGAGAAATGAGCAAAATCGCCCGTCACCCAAATAAATGCACCTACGCCAACAAAGACGATCAACGCGATCTTGATGCCTGTCAGCACCGTCGCGATCTGGCCGCTGATCGATACCGTCGCGGCGTTAAGCGTCGTAAATATCAGGATCGCCATCAGCGCGACGACCTGTATCATCGAAAATTCGATCGGGTAACTGAACACAGTTGTCTTCAAAAAGACCGCCGACCCAAGACTGCCGTTGCCGATAAAATCGTTAAGCCCGATCGCGAATGCCATTCCGGCCGCTGCCTGCGAACCGGGCTTGATAATGAACATCTGCGTCCAGCCGAACAGAAAACTCGAAAGCTTTCCGTATGCGTCACGAAGAAAAACATATTCGCCGCCCGCCTGCGGCTTCATCGCAGTCAGCTCGGCATAGGTCAACGCACCGGCGAGCGACAGCAAACCTGCGGCTATCCACGCGGCTATCACCCAGCCCGGCGTGCCGACGTTGCAGGTCATAACGCGGGCCTTTAGAAAAACGCCCGTGCCTATCACATTTCCGATGATTATCGAAACGGCAGCGGCAAGGCCGAGCCCCCGTAAAAGCGTCTGGGTAGAATCAGAATTCGAAGTCATAGATCTTCAGGTTGGCGCTAAGCGGCTAATTTCGACATATTACGCGAAAAGCCTTTGGATGGGAAATTAATGGCTTCTTTCGGACGTGCTAACATCTACGCGTGCGAAAGATCGATTTCACCGCCGACGAACTTATTGCCGCATTGCTGGGCCTCGCGGATTCACATCAGGTTTGTATTTTAGACAGTTGCGGCGTCGGTCATCTCGGCTCGCATTTAATGATCGCGGGAATCAGGCCGGTCGAAATGATCCAGCTTTCCGGCCGTTCGGCGGATAAAACGCTCGAAATACTCAACGCCAAATTATCATCCCCTCAGGCAGCGTTCTTCACTGCTTCCTACGATTTCGGCACCAAACTCCAAGGCCTGCATTCCAGAAGAACGCAAATAGAAGAACCCGATGTCTTTCTTGCATTGTTCGACAACCTGATCGTTCACGATTATTCCACCGGCGAATCTTTTATAACTGGAAACGCGTCTGTTTTCGACGAGATCGAATCAATGCTGCAAGATTCAGTGTTCGTGTCCGATCTTACCTCGACCGCGTCATCAGTTTCATCCAACTTTTCACGAGACGAATACATCCTCGCGATCGAGACGATAAAGGAACGCATTCGCAGCGGCGATACGTACCAGACGAACTTAACCAGGGCCGTCTCAGTAGAGTTGCCCCCAAGCCTTATACCAGAGTCGATCTTCTGGCGCATCCGAAAAAACCACCCGGCACCGTTCTCTTCATTTATAAAACGCGGCGATTCGACGGTTATCTCCGCTTCCCCCGAAAGGTTTTTCCACGTGAACGGAAGACGAATTTCAGCATCTCCGATAAAAGGCACCAGGCCACGTGGATCAACACCCGCTGAAGATGAACGCCTTCGCCAGGAACTTCTCACCAGTGAAAAAGATCGTGCCGAAAACACGATGATCGTCGATCTGCTCCGAAACGATCTAGGCCGTGTGTGTGAGTACGGTTCCGTCAAAGTTGAACACCTTTGCGAGATCGAAGAACACCCGTCGCTTTTTCACCTCGTCTCGACCATCGCCGGCCAATTGAGAAATGATGTAGATTTTGCCGACATCTTTCGTGCGCTGTTTCCGTGCGGCTCCATCACCGGTGCTCCGAAAATAAGAACGATGCAGATCATCGACAAGATCGAAACGGCGAATCGCGGGCTTTCAATGGGAGCGATCGGCTATCGCGTACCGGCCTCATTCGGCATCGGCGAATCGATCGATCTTAGCGTCGCTATTCGAACGATGGTAGTTCGCGGCGATAAGGCGGTTTTCAACGTAGGCGGCGGAATCGTAATCGATAGCGACGCCGAATCAGAGTACGACGAGACTTCCGTAAAATCCCGCGCGTTGCTGGATGCACTATTAACTATCCACTGAAGATAAAAACTCTCAACAGTTTTGGGAACTTTCCTCCACAACCGGTGTCTAAAATTCCAGCCGCACCTTTTTCCTGGAGGAAACAATGTCAAAACCCGTCATAAACGTCACGCCGTTGATCGATGTCCTTCTCGTCCTGTTGATCATTTTCATGGTCATCACGCCGGTCAAACCGAGCCGTTTCGAAGCAAAGATCCCGTCGGAGCTAAAATCAGATAGCGTTCCGCCCGATCCTCACATTCTGGTAGTTTCAGTTGATGCAGCAAGGAATCTTGCGATCAACTCCGAAAAACGGGATGCCAGCATTGACGCTCCGGCAGCAATGATCGACCGGCTCAAAGAGATCTTCCGTCAGCGCGAGACCAATCTCGAAAACGAAAAGACAGTGTTCGTAAAGGCTCCGCAGAATATGGATTACGGCAGCGTCGCAAAGGTTATAGACGCCGTAAAAATGTCGGGAGCTTATCCGATAAGCCTTCAGATCGACCGGCTGGATCGTTGATTTTTGCAGCTTTATTTGTGATATAATTTTGTGTGGCAAGATGTTGCTCTTGCTTCCTAAGTTTTCTCTCCTTGTGCATCGTAGAATGTCTAACTACTACGAGATCCTCAAAGTTTCACCCAAAGCGTCGAGAGCGGAGATAAAGTCCGCCTACCGCAAATTGGCGCGCAAACTTCACCCGGACAAAAATCAGGGTTCCGGCGAGACGGCCGTTGCGTTTGCCGCCATCGCCGAGGCATATGAGGTACTCGGCAATCCGACGGAACGCTCGACCTACGACAAGCGAATGCTGCAGGTGCAGTACAGCGATTCCGCCGACGGCGATTCTGTTTTTGTATCGACCAACTCTCACGCCCGGCGTTGGCGCCAGTTGGTTTACGAACACCGCTATAACGAGATCATCGACCGGATGATCGCCGAGGAACGCCGCGAATCGCTTGCCCTGCAAAAGGTCATTTTCCCGACCGTCGCTCTGTTTGTCTCGTGCCTGGTCGTCGCGATGTTCAAGCCGCAGTTTTTCGAATATTCACCTATTGTGATCAAGATCGTGTTGGTGTCATTGTTTGTAGCCGGCGTAGTTCATCTTTATGGCAGAATTCGCGAAGGGCTACAGCGGTTCACATATGACGAAACCGAATTGCACGAGTCCATACTAGACGACAACGAACGCAAGATTAAGCCGTTCTCGCGTGTCTTTGCCGGAGCGTTTCTGCTGATCGGCGTTGCTGCTAGTTTCGGCGTCGGTTTGATCATCGGAAACTATTTCCAAATGTTCCCCGTTTCAGTTCCTGCGATGTTTTCGCACAGTTTGAAACCGGAATTCGTTTTTTATCCGCCGATATTCGTCCTCTTTGTCGATGCGATGCACGGCTTTGCATCACGCATTGACCTCTAGCTTCCGGCTTGACAATGGTGTCCGCAGCCGCTAGAATTTGGGGTTTCCGTGTCATCACGGTTAGTTTTTTCAGATTTCAGGAATTGTAAATGGCAAATCATAAATCAGCTATCAAACGTGTCAGACAGAACACGAAGCGAAACGAGATCAACCGTGCTAACCGCAGTAAACTTCGCACGCAGATAAAGAAATTGCGTGGTGCGTTGTCTGCCAGCGATAAGGCACAGAGCAGTGAATTGCTTAACCCGACCGTGTCGCTGATCGACAAGGCGGTCAACAAAGGCATCCTCCACAGAAACGCTGCCGCGAGACACAAATCGCGTCTGACAAAGCACGTTGCGGAATTGGCCTAACACCTTTCCCCAACGTAGCTTTCTCCTAAATAACTTAGCGGAAACGGGCTTGCGAGCATCCCGTTTCCGCTTTTTTCGTTTGGAGTTCCGCCTTTAGGCGGCAAACGCTGCTTTTGTTACAATCGCTGGCAATGCAGACCAAGCGAACTTATAAATATTACGATCTGATAATGGCGGCCTTCGTAGCCGTTTTGCTTTGCTCGAATCTGATCGGCGTCCACAAGGTCTCGTATATTAACCTGCCGTTCTACGGTGAATATATCTACGGAGCGGGTGTCCTGTTCTTCCCGGTCAGCTATCTTTTCGGCGATATCCTTACCGAGGTTTACGGCTACGCACGGTCGAGAAAGGTCATCTGGGCCGGATTCGGCGCGCTGATTTTCGCATCGTTGATGTCGCTTGTCGTCACCTATCTGCCGGCCGCTCACACAATGTCCGCCGAACAGCAAGCCGCCATCAACTTAATATTCGGCCAAACGCCGCGAATCGTCGCCGCTTCACTCTTGGCCTTCGCCCTCGGCGAATTCGTCAACTCTTTCGTATTGGCAAAATTAAAACTCGCGACCTCGGGCAAATTCCTTTGGCTCCGCACCATCGGCTCGACCGTACTAGGCGAGGTCGCCGATTCCGCCGTCTTCTATCCCGTCGCCTTCTTCGGCGTCTGGTCGAACGAACAGCTAATAAGCGTTATGATCGGCAACTATTTTATTAAGGTGCTCTGGGAAGTGTTCGCCACGCCGTTCACCTACGTGATCGTAGGATTTCTAAAACGAGCCGAGCACGAAGACTATTACGACAAGGACACTGATTTCAATCCATTTAGTTTAGAGACCTAGAAAGGAACATCGACAATTCGGTTGATGTAATCGTCGTGTTCGTCGTCAACCCAGATCTTATATAATTCGGAAATTGCGACGACTATCGGCACATTTTGTGCAATAACGATCACACCTGGATATTGGGTATGTTGAATAAATGCTGCAAAGTGTAAAGGCATCGTCCGACGATCATGAGTTACGAGAATTCTGTCGAAGTCTGCCGTGACCTTCAGAACCCGAGCGTCGATCTTTCCCCGAATTCCAGCTTTATCCGCAGTTTGGAAGTCAATTCGCGGATCTAAACGCATTAAGCCTTCGATGACTCCGCTCCTAACATCCGCGTCAGCTTGAAATCGCGGTTTCACTGAACTGCCACCTTTCGATTCTTAAGACGACGATAAAGTTCCGGTGCGTTCTTTTTTAACTCTGCTCGTCTTTCATCGGCCTGTTTACGAAAGTCGATCTCGGATTCTTCGAGGTAAACATCAACCTTTTTTTGATTTTTTAGATAAAAGGCGATTGCTCCGTACACTTCTTCCAGTGTAAGAATTGGAAAAGACCACCTTATTGCTTCGGCAGACGATCCATCTCGGAACATATACACCACTGAATCAAGCGAAACCCTTGAATCCGTTATGTAGTATCCGCCGTTCTTTTTTACGACATATTCCTTTTTCATCAGCTTGATTTTATCATAGGGTTTTGCAACTTGTTATACTTATCGCCGCAGGATGCCTCTACAGATCGACACACCGATAATCGAACTTCATCGTCACGGCGTTGCGAAACTTTCGCAGTTCATGTCGAAGAAATTGGCCTTGGCGGTCGCGGGTTATGCCGATAAGAGCGATCCGGCGACGGTGACGCTTGAAGACCTGCTCAACTACTTTCCTTCGCGTTACGAAGACCGTTCAAACTTTCTCCAGATCGATCAGCTTTATGATGGCATCGAGGCAACGGTCGAGCTTTACACGCGCGTTTCTGGCGGTTTTCAGGTCGGCAAGAATCGCGGACCGAAACAGCCGCCTCTTTATATCTTCGAGGTTTCCGGCGGCGACCGCGAACGCACACGAAAACCGGTGATCGTCTTCTGGTTTATTTCGGGAAAGGCGGCGAAGCAGACCATCGAATATTACTCGAAGCGATTTGTCCGCGGCACTCGCTTCGCGGCGTTCGGAAAATGGGAATGGGACGGACGGCGAAACACCTTCGCCCTGAAACTAGCGAAGCCTGATGAACTCGAAATACTTCCCGTTGACGAAGGTTTGCTTGCCGGAGCCGATATTCCGCTTAACGCAGATGTCGATGCAGCCGACACCTCCGACGACCTGCTCGAAGATACCGAAAATCCGGAATTCGCCCGTGTTCATACCGCTCGTCGTGTGCCGGTCTATCGAAAGCTCGGTCAGTTTCAGACAAAGCGGCTGCGCGAGATCATCTTCGACGTTCTGCAAAAACTCGATGCGGATTCTGTTACCGAAAATCTTCCGCCTGAAATAGTCGCAAAAAACGAACTACTCGCCCGCAGTGAGGCTTTACTACAAATTCATTTCCCGCCGGACGATTCGACCATTGTCGAGTACGAAATGTTCCGCAGCCGCTCTCATAAACGCCTTATCTTCGAAGAATTTTTCTGGCTCTCGTTCGCACTCCAATTAAAACGCGGTGAGCGTAAAAAAGAACCGAAAGGCACCGTCATTGAAATTCCAGACACGACCAAAAAGCGTATGGCCGCAATGCTGCCTTTTTCGCTTACCGGCGCTCAATCAAAAGTTACAAAACAGATCCTCGCCGATATGCAGTCCCACAAACCGATGAACCGTCTGCTGCAAGGCGACGTCGGCAGCGGCAAAACCATCGTCGCGTTTCTGGCCGCGTTCGCTGCGATGGAAAACGGCTACCAGACGGCCATCATGGCTCCGACCGAGATCCTCGCCGAACAGCACGCCCGCAAAGCCGCCGAACTGTTTCACGGATCGGGTTACACCGTCGGTCTGCTCACTGGCAGCCTTAAAGCGGCGGAGAAACGAAAGGTCCACGCCGCGATCAAGAATGGCGAAGTGCAGCTAATTATCGGCACCCACGCGATCATTCAGGACGCCGTCGAATTCGAACAGCTCGGCCTTGCCGTCATCGACGAACAGCACAGATTCGGCGTTCTCCAACGCGCTCAGTTAATGAAACGCGGCCTCAATCCCGACATCTTGGTGATGACCGCGACGCCGATCCCGCGTTCGCTGGCGATGACGGTTTACGGCGATCTCGACGTGTCGATCATCGACGAACTGCCGCCGGGACGCACGCCTGTAAAAACCGTCGTTCTCGGCGAAGATCAGCGTTCCGGCGTCTATAAAGGAATGGAACGCGAGATCGCTCAAGGCCGGCAGATCTACGTCGTCTATCCGCTGATCGACGAATCGGAAAAGCTCGACCTGAAGGCCGCGACCATAATGTACGAAGAACTGCGCGACAAGATCTTTCCTAAACGCAGCGTCGGCCTGATCCACGGCAAAATGAAACCGGTCGAAAAGGAAGATTCGATGCGGCGGTTCGTTTCGGGTGAATTGAACATACTCGTCTCAACCACCGTTATCGAGGTCGGCGTAGACGTGCCAAATGCCTCGCTGATGGTCATCGAACACGCCGAGCGTTTTGGCCTGTCACAGCTTCACCAATTACGCGGACGCGTCGGGCGCGGAGCCGAACAGAGTTTCTGCGTTCTGCTCACCGGTGACAAGAAAACAACATTTGCTAAAGAAAGGCTCGGCATTATGGAAGAGACGAGCGACGGTTTCAAGATCGCCGAAAAAGACCTGGAGATTCGCGGCCAGGGCGAAATATTCGGCACGCGCCAATCCGGCATCCAACTTTTCAAGATCGCCAATATCATCCGCGATCTCGAAATACTCGACGCCGCCCGCCGCGAAGCCGAAAACCTTCTCACCAATAAACTCCACTCAAAAGAAACCGCCGCCTTGATAAACCTCGTCCAAAACGACAACAAATTCAAACTCGCCGGCATCGGTTAAATCCTCGCCCCATCCCATCAATAAAACTATTGACTACTTACGCAACACATTCTAAAATCGAAAGGTCGGCAATTCTTCGCCAGATCTTTGACAACTAATCCGGCAGAAACACGCCCGGCAGGCAGTGTGCCTTTCCTCAAGTGAACAATGAAAATGGACAATTGAAAACGGTGCTCTTGTTCTGTGTTCCTTCCGTGCTTTCTGTGCATTCCGTGGTTATCTTGAAAAACCAGTAAACATCACGTTTTCGTTTTCAATTCCGTGATTTCCTTCTTTGATTTTTTTCGTGTGATTCGTGGTAAAAGTCTTTTTTTCCACAAGCCACACGAACGTGTCAGTAGCCCGCACGTAAGTAAGGGCTCGACGCGGCCCACCCTCATCTCGACCGCAGCGAGGCCTGTAATAATTTGTATTACAGCCTGAAACAGTTGGAACAGCTTAAGCATATTGCAGTCAATGACTTAGAGTGATAATCGTCCATTTGTGTACACTCACGCAAATGGAACACTTTTTGACGATAAGCATAGTTTACACAACACTTAAGCAGTTCCATTTGTCACAAAAAATGGAACGATATGGCGGTCTCTGCGTTTGAATTTATTTTTAAAGCGAGAGAACCGCCGAGGTTTACGCCGAGAACGCCGAGGATTCGCCAACCACGAAAGGCGGAATGCATAGAACGAAAAGTCGCTTAGTCCTGAAATAGATTACACAAAAAAAGTGGTAGTGAGAGCTTGGGACATGGGACAGTCTTAGACGAACTGTTTATTTTCAACAACTTAGCTGTCCCAGCACCCGTTCGTGGGACACTTTGGGACACTGGGACGGTGGGACACGGGACAAACTTTGAACCTTGAAGCTGAAACCTTGAACCTGCTTTCGGCCCACAAGCCTTTAGAAGCCGAATCCGCTAAACTACCGAAATGCGTATCATTGCGGGAGATTATGGTGGACGAGTTATAAAAAGCCCGCCTGATGCCCGGACCCGGCCGACGTCAGACCGCCTTCGTGAAACACTTTTCAATGTTTTGGCTCCGCGGATCGAAGAGGCTCGATTTCTCGATCTTTGCTCCGGTTCCGGCGCGATCGGCATCGAGGCCGTTTCGCGTGGGGCGTCGCACGTTACCTTCGTCGACAAATCCCGACGTTCCTGTGCACTGGTCGAGGAAAATCTCGACCTGCTCCAGATCCCCGAAGAGCAAACGGAAGTTCTCGCCCTTAGCGCCGAGAATTTCGCCGGTCGCAAGCACGAGAAAGGATGGGACATTGTGTTTTTCGATCCGCCATATGAAACCGACTATTCTGTCGTGCTTTTCGAATTTGCAGCACCCGACGGAACGCTTCTTAACGAGAACGGCATTTTCATAGCCGAGCATCACACAAAACATACTCTGCCGGACGCGATCATCCAGATGCGACGCTGGCGTATCCTGAAACAGGGTGAAACGTCATTGAGTTTTTATGAAAGAAACTAAATCTGCAATATGAGGGTCCTTGTTTGGCTCATACTTTGCCTCATTTGGGGCTCCACGTGGTTCTTCATAAAGATCGGCCTCGCTGATCTGCCGCCGATCACGTTTTCGGCTGCACGGTTTGGTTTGGCGGTCTTGATCCTGGCTCCGTTGATCAAGCTATTCAAATTCGCGATGCCAAAAACGGGGGCCGAATGGAGGTTGATGGCACTGACCGGCTTTCTCCAATTCTCGCTCAACTACAGTGCCGTTTTCTGGAGCGAGCAATATATTAGCTCCGGCCTCGCCGCCTTGCTGCAGGCGATGATAACCGTGTTCGGGCTGCTGCTAGCGTGGATATTTTTGCCCAGTGAAAAGATCACACGCGGAAAGATCATCGGCGTATTGATCGGCATCGTCGGCGTAGCGGTGATCTTTATCGACCAGCTTCGCGTCGAAAACTGGATGGCGTTTGCGGGCTGCGTCGCCATCGTCCTCGGTGCCTACGCCGCGGCTCAGGCTTCGATCCTGGTAAAGGCAAAGGCGAGCGGCCTGCATCCGGCGAGCATGGTATTCTCGCAAATGATCTGCGGACTTCCGGCGATCATAATTTACGCCCTTGTCCGCGAAGGCAATCCGCTCAATTTGAACTGGTCATGGACAGCGATCCTTTGTGTTATCTATCTGACCATCTTCGGCACGATCACCGCTTTTTGGCTTTATTATTGGCTTTTAAGTAAAATCGAATCGACGAAAGCAATGATGATCTCGCTCGTAACACCGCTGCTCGCCGTAGTAATCGGAGCGGTCTTTCTCGGCGAAACGCTCCCGCCGCAAACATTCGTCGGCGGACTGCTGATCCTGGGAAGTATCGGAATGATCGTTATCAGGAGAAAGAAATTGGAACCGCAGATACACGCAGATGAACTCAGATAGAAAAAACCATCAGCGTTTATCTGCGGTTAATTGATCCTATGAATTTCAAATTCACAACCGCCGGCGAATCTCACGGCAAAGCCCTTGTCACGATCGTCGAAGGACTTCCGGCCGGAATGCCGATCGATATCAACTTGATAAATCATGAACTCTGGCGACGGCAGCAGGGCTATGGCCGCGGCGGGCGGATGAAGATCGAATCGGACAAGATAGAATTTCTTTCCGGCGTTCGCCACGGCAGAACATTAGGTTCGCCGATCACGATGATGATCGAGAATCGCGACTTCGTACATTGGCAGGATGTTATGTCTGCCGAGCCTCTGTCAGCAACCGACATCAGCGAACCGGTCATCAAGGAAAATGCGGATGCTCCGAAAGTCCGGCGTGTAGTCACGCGGCCTCGGCCCGGCCACGCCGATCTTGCCGGCGGGCAAAAATTCCAGACACGCGATCTTCGGGATATTCTGGAACGTGCCTCTGCACGCGAGACCGCAGCACGTGTTGCCGCCGGAGCGTTGGCGAAACAGCTTCTCGCTCAATTCGGCGTCGATGTGAAAAGCCACGTAATAAAACTCGGCGAGGTGCCCGAAACACCGCTCGACAAAACTTGGGAAGAGATTTCCGCGATCCCGTCCGATTCCCTTTTAAGCTGCGCTGATAAAACGGTCGAAGAAGCGATGGTCGCCCTCGTCGATCAAGCCAAAGCGAACGGCGATACGCTCGGCGGAATATTTGAGGTCGTTGCAAAAGGCGTCGTAACCGGACTCGGGTCGCATACTTCCTGGAGCGAAAAACTCGACGGCCGCATTGGCCAGGCATTCATGTCGATACAAGCCGTAAAAGCCGTAGAGATCGGCACCGGCGTCGCCAACGCAGGCCGCTTCGGCTCGCAGGTACATGACGAAATTTACTATGAGCGTCGTTCGGAGAGTACGGATGTGCCTGAAGATTCCCCAGATTCATCACTCGTCACTCATCACTCATCACTCGGCGGTTTCACCCGCTCAACAAACAGAGCCGGCGGCCTCGAAGGCGGCATCACCAACGGCGAAGAGCTTCGTGTTCGCGGCTATCTAAAACCGATCTCCACGCTTCGCAAAGCGCTCCACTCCGTCGATATCGAAACAAAGTCCGAAGACCTCGCCGCCTTCGAACGCTCCGACATCACCGCCGTCCCCGCCGCCGGAGTCATCGGCGAAGCAATGCTCGCCATCGTCCTCGCCAACTCAATGCGAGAAAAATTTGGGGGTGATTCGATTGATGAAATGCACCGAAATTTTGAAAATTATTCGGAGTCGCTTAGTAACTACTAGATTCCGTCAAAATGTGATTTATGAATTCAGATCCGGAACGAATTAGCGAATTGCTCGATGAAGGTATTAGCTCTCTCAACGAAGCTATTAACCTGATCAATAAACTTGGTATCGATTCTAAAACTGATGCAGTAGCAACCTTAGCTTCCGCGATCGGTAACATTCTCTACTCCCGAACATTCCTTCCCGTGAACCCTGACGATCCACATGACGAACTCCCAGAACCTGATTTGGACTTAACTGAAGAACAGCAGAAAAAAGTAGATCTACTCACTCACGAACAGCTTGAGAATATTGACCGGAGAATCATTGCTTCATCGAGCACTCAATGGCGGAAGGTTGCGCGGATCGTAGGTGCAACGATGCAAGAGGATAAGATCGGCGGTATCCCTGACATCTTTTATTCTCAGCGTGTTAGGAAATTGGTGGAAGACGGACGATTAGAATCTGAAGGAAACCTAGATTATATGGGTCGAAGCGAAGTCCGACTTCCCGACACGCTAAAGAGTTGACATAGAGATATACCTATCCGACATATCTTCAGGAATAATTTATGAATCCCGACGTCAAATAATTTCAATGCCTTCTAAGGTTCCAAAGCTCCTCATAATTGCAATTTTGGCCGCAGTGATCTCAGCCTGCTCGGGTGTGGGTCAGAACTCTGCATCAAACACGTCCTCCGCCCGAGAAGCTAAAAAAGATCTCGCCGAACTTCGCGCTTCGATGAAAAAGATCGAGCCATTCTTCAAGCCGATGGGAAAGCCGGGGCCGATCGATTGGATGGCGACGAATAAAGAGCAAGGGCAGACGTTTGAGGAGTATATTGACGGCAGCCCGACGGTTCCGACCGATGAGCGGAAGATCATTTATGTGCAGCCGCTCGGCAGCTTTACGGCTGAGCAGACGCGCGTTATCAAAACCACCAGCGATTATATCGAAGCGTTTTACGGCTTAAAGGTAAAGTCGCTTCCGCCAAAGACAGTCCCGGCCAAATTAACTGCTGCGGACGAGCGGATGATCGATTATCCGAAACACCGGCAGGTCCGCTCGGGTTATATTCTCGAAAAAATGCTCCAGCCCGCGTTGCCCGAAGACGCGGCCGCGTTGATCGCGTTCACCAACGTCGATCTTTACCCCGACACTTCGATGTACTTCGTCTTTGGCCAGGCCAGTTTGGAAAACCGCGTCGGCGTCTGGTCGTTGTATCGCCTAAACACCCACGCGAATTACGACACGTTCCTCGCCCGCACGATGAAAATAGCCGTCCACGAGACCGGCCATATGTTCTCGATGCGCCACTGCACAAAATACGAATGCGTAATGAGCGGCACAAACCACCTCGGCGAAACCGACCGCCGCCCCATCGACGCCTGCCCCGAATGCATGGCAAAAATATGTTGGATGATGAAGCAATCGCCGAAAAATCGCTACAACCGACTCGTACAATTCGCCGCGAAGCATAATATGACAGTCGCGGAAAAAGATTTTGAGAAAAAGAGCAGGGCGATTGCGAGCGTCGAATGAGAAAATTAAAACAATTCTTCAACAGTAAGCTCGGATGGACTGCGGTCGCCGTCCATCTCATTGCGGTCGCCTATTCTTTCTGGGGCGATGTTCAATTCGAAGGCGAATGCGGACCTTTTAGTCTCGGAGCAGGCTGGGTAGTGCTTGCGGGAAAGTCTATGCACTGGTTTTACGAGCCCATTTTGCTGAAAACTCTTCTTCTTGTCGATTTATTGGCTCTCGGTCTTGCAGAGGCGATTGCAGATATCTTCGGCGCTCAATCACTTTGCTACTTACCAAGGTCTTGGGTAATTGCTTTGCTAGGACTCTTCTTCGCCTCGATCCAATGGTACATTGTCGGGAAGGTTGTTGGTGGAATTATTTCGGTCAGTGCTGAAGACAAGAACATTTCATAAACATTCGGCTACTTTCCGATATCGCGGCGAGACAGCATTCCTTTCCACGATATTTTGTCCACGGCAGCGTATGACTTTTGCAGAGCATCTGCGAGCGTGTCGTCCATAGATGTAATCCCTAAAACGCGTCCGCCGGCAGTAACGAATTCGCCGGACTTATTAAGAGCGGTTCCGGCGTGAAATATGATCGCCTCGTCGCCAACTTGATCTAGACCGTTGATAATGTCGCCTTTCTTCGGATCGTAAGGATAACCTTCGGCGGCGAGTACGACCGTCGCAGAATTCCCTTCGCGCCATTTCACATCAAGTTCGCCAAGCGTTCCGTCGAGCATCGCTTCGCAAATCTCTACCAGATCTGTTTCGAGACGAACAAGTATCGACTGCGTTTCCGGATCGCCGAACCTGACATTGTATTCAAGCAGCTTCGGCCCGTTCGCCGTCATCATCAAACCTAGGAACATTATCCCGCGAAATGGAAAGCCTTCCGCGATGCATCCCTTCAGCGTTGGCCTGATCATTTCGTCGATGATCTGTTTTGTCTGGTCGTCGCTAAGCAGCTTTGCGTCGGTGATGGTTCCCATCCCGCCGGTGTTCGGCCCCGTGTCGCCCTCGCCGATCCGCTTGTGATCGCGCGTCGGCGGCATCAACGCAAAATCCTCGCCGTCCGCAAATAAAATAAGCGAGACTTCACGCCCCGTCAGACATTCTTCGAGTACTATCGTCGACGCCGCGTCCTTTCCCGCGATCGACTCAAGCTCATTTATCCCGTCGATCGCCTCCGTTCGATTCTTTGCAACGACAACTCCTTTACCGGCAGCAAGCCCATCAGCTTTTACGACCACAGGCGAATTTTCGTCACCGAACGCTCCGCTATTCAATATCTCTATCCCTTCCGCATTCGAATAAGCCGTTCTGAATTCCGCCGTCGGAACACCGTGCCGCGACATAAAATCTTTCGAGAAAGCCTTGCTCGCTTCCAACTGCGCCGCTGTTTTGCTCGCCCCGACGATCCGCAACCCGCGCTTTTCAAACTCGTCCACTATCCCAAGCGCCAGCGAAGTTTCGCCGCCGACAAACGTCAGGTCTATCGCATTCTCCGCGGCAAATTCAACAAGCTTTTCGATCTCGTCAGGCTTGATCGGAACGCATTCCGCGACCTGTGCGATGCCCGCGTTTCCATTCGCACAATAGATCTTCGACACGCGCCCGCTCTTAGAAAAAGCCAGACATATTGCGTGTTCGCGCCCGCCGGAACCAACCACCAGAACTTTCATAGATTGCTTTTGAATGTTAAGAATATGTTATATAATTCCGTTCTGGCCGCACTTGACGAAAACAATCGACAACTACGTCACGGACCATATTTTGAATATGTTTCTTATGTTAGCTTGTTTCAAACAGGTTTTCTAAGTAACAGAACGAAATTAGATTTTGACTGGACTTACGGTTTGGTCAACGAAGCTTTCAACTAGCAGCATCCTCCCAGAATATCAATCGCAGTTGAAAGTGATAGCAAGGAAGGGGTTATGTCTGAAAGCGAATTTAACGGATCTAGAACTGACGTACCGACGGATGTCGTCAACGAATCAGAGTTCGAAGACAAGTCGATTCACTGTATCGATTGTAACGGAGACTTTATCTGGACCGGCGGCGAACAGGCTTTCTTCCGTGATAAGAATCTACAAAACCCGCCAAAACGCTGTAAGGAATGTAAACAGGCAAAGAATGAACGCCTCGCCGCGATCGCGGCATCGCAGGCCTCCGGAATTCGTCAACGCATCGAAGTAAGTGTCGCATGCGCCCGTTGCAGTGAAGTAACCACAGTTCCCTTCTATCCGTCACAAGGCCGTCCGGTGTTTTGCCGCTCTTGCTTTCTCGACATGAATCCGTCAATTCTCACGCCGTAAAAATCTATCCGCCGACGTGAACATTCGGCCTTAGCTCAGGATCGTCCTCAGCCTGACGCAATATCTCGCGCGTAACCGGCGCCGTATCTCCCTCGCCAAGCAAGATATATCTGGCCAGATACATGATCGGATTGCCCTCGCTCCAACCAAAATAAACGTGCGGGATCTTCCCGGTACGGTCGCGCAGATAGAGCAGGAACGCGGCGATTGCATTCGGAACCGCCGGAGCCTCAGTCCGCAATATGCGGTAGCCGCCGATGTCTATGCCGCGGATCTTCAACTTACCCTTGAATTCCGACGCATCGCCAGTTTCGATCTCGTAGAAGATGATCGGATCGCTGGAAGGTATGTGGTTATCGACACGCTTCTCGTGTTCCTTGAATCGGTATTCGGAAACGTCACCGGTCTCTCGCCTGTTAGTGACGACGCGAATCTCACCCTCGGCATCCAACTCGTTGATAAACTCTTCGGCGGCCGCGTCAAGCTCGATATTATCGATACGAACCTCGGTCGATCTCATCGCTCGCGAAATAAATGAAGCGGCGATAATACCAAAGATGAACATCGACGCGATCTTGATACCGTCCGGCCGCTCGATGATATTTGTGATCGTCGTATAAATAAAGACGATCGAAATAAGAACAAAGCCCCATTTCCACTTGCTGCTGTTACGCCACGCCGAAAGAGTAACGGCGACGGCGGCAGACGACATCAATACGAGAACCCCCGTCGCGTAAGCTCCGCCCTGCGCATCCACATTGGCTTCGAATACTATCGTTACAATGAAACAGATCCCGGTGAAAACCAACGTCAAGGGACGCGTAGCCCGAGCCCATTCGGGAGCCATTCCATATCGCGGCAAATAACGCGGAACAATGTTCAGAAGCCCGGCCATCGCGGACGCTCCCGCAAACCATAGAATGAGTATCGTGCTTAGATCATAGATCGTGCCGAAAAGCTCCCCGAGATAAGTGTGCGCAATAAATGCCAATGCTCGGCCATTAGCCTTCCCGGGAAGTTTTACAACCTTGGCTTCGTTCTCCTCAGGGGTACAGGCGCAAAATACGGGAACCTCCGTAAGATGGACTGTTGCTCCGCAATTGATGCGAGGACAGAATTCTTGCTGGGGGATCACTACGCTTGTGATAAAGCTACTGGCAATCAGCAGGAAGCTCATGATCAACGCCGCTGTCATCAGCATCTTTCGCGTATTTTCGATGCGGTTCGGACTTTTTACGAGCGGCATCACCGCCACGCCAGTTTCAAAGCCGGATAAGCCAAGAGCAAGCTTTGGAAATACGAGCAGGGATAGTCCGATGACGGCGACGATGCCTGACCAGCCGTTAGAGGTCTTTGTTGCGAACAAGGCCGTCTGCCAATTGTTGAGCAGATCCGGATGCGTCGCTACTTCGTAAAGCCCGACACTGACAGTTATTAAATTTAGAAACAGATATACCGCGACGAGCACGACCGCTATCCCAATCGCCTCTCCAAATCCTCTCAAAAATACGGCACCAAGCAATGAAACCAGGATAAGCGTGATGATGACTGGATGCTCAAGAAAATGGAGATTGTTCTGAACGAACGGATTCTCTATGATGTGGGCCGTTGCGTCAGCCGCTGAAAGAGTGATCGTGATAACAAAATCGGTTGCGACGAAACCAAGCAGCACAAGAACGACCATCTTTCCCTTCCATCGGGAAAAAAGTCCCTCGAGCATCGCGATAGAGCCTTCGCCGTGAGGACTTTCCTTTGCGACCACACTATAGATCGGCAATGCTCCAAAAAGTGTAAGAAGAACAAGTATGAGGGTCGCGACCGGAGAAAGGATCGTCGCTGCAAGAAAAGCAATTCCAGGCTGATATCCCAGTGTTGAAAAGTAATCAACGCCCGTTAGGCACATTACCTTCCACCAAGGTTGTTTTTGGTGACGGCCTTCTTGTTCGTGCGGGCCTTCGATCTCTTGAACGCCCTTGTATAACCATCGCGACAACCAGCCGCGGTCCTTTTTGGTCATAATGCAAAAAATGCGACAGCCGTACCCGCTTAAATAACGGATACGGCCAAAATGTTTCTAACGATCAAATAACCGCATGCCTTCCATTTTGCCTACGAGGTTAGCTGCCGGGCTGGAACAGGAAGTGTTCCGCATCATTCCGATGCTTCGCCCCAGATCAAAATGGTTCCCCCGTGCTGCTTATCCAATCAAGCAGCTTTAGCATTCCAACGATCAAGATTCAGAATATACGCTTCGCTGAAAATAAATGATGACGTTAGCCCCCAAAATTTGTAGGGCGACGTCTCCCACTCCGTCGCCCTGTTGGCCACGGAGTCCTCACCACTCGTGGCCGGATGTTCACCGGGGAGGTGAACAACACGATTATCCACAATACATTAAGAATTGCAAACAGCTTTTTTCTGCCGTGCACATCAATAAAAACGCGGTATATTTAGTGAACTTTAATCTAAGGTGACAGCACCGATCAGGTAACGACGGGAGCCTTTCCCATCTGCCACATAAATGCTGTATTCGCCGGAAGGGGTATCGGGCGAAACCTGTATCTCGGCACTTAATACATTCAATCCGATTCCGTAATCCATTGCGATCTGAGATCCCCGAACACTTTCGAAAAACGGCCCCTGAATGCCGACGACCAGGTCACCGGCATTTAGACCTTTGCCTCCAACGTAAATTCTTGTAGTTTGCCCCGCGACCAATTGAATAGGAAGATTCGAGAGTTGTCCATTTAGACCCAAAAGCTCAATATTGGGAGCGCTCTGAGTTTTAAGTGAACCTTGAACTGGTGTATCTTCGTCGATTTCCGTCCGTACCTTAGCGATCTGGACTGCAAAGCCCTTATTGGTATCCAAGCTTTGAGCGAACACCCGATAATTGCCTTCAGGCACCCCTAAAATATTAAAAACACCATCACGCGATGTCCGTTTTGATGCAACAACCTGCCCCGAAACAGCGTCCTCGATCCAAACATCAGCCGCGTACGACAATTTTGGATTTGAACCGCCAATCTTTCCGGATATCGAGCCGCAACACGTCAGATCATCAAGCGTCGTTCCATAGATCGAACGCACCGCCGCTATATCGTCACGTGACAAACCTCGGCCTGCAAAGCCCGTCGAGCCATTCCTGCCAGCCCTTTCGAACATTGACGAACCAAGCAAAGTGGAATGCTCTAAGCCAAGTAGGTGGCCGATCTCATGCGTGATCGTGGATTGGAGGTCATACGTTCCAAATGTACCGTCGGTTGAAAATTGGACGAATGGATTCAGGGCCAGATCAGCCTCGGTAATAAACCCCCGCTGATCATAAAATATCCGAGTCGTCGCCGGAGGCGATTCAGTCTGTTTGGGAAAGAGACGAACATTCTCCGCCGTTGCCGCATTAGTTATCAGGCTGACACCGTCACCGCGCAAGCCGGAAAGACTTACGTTCAAAGATTCGGAATCTGAAACAACGAAAGATATCGGTGACACGCGCCGCCAACTATCAAGGCTGTTTGTTATAGCTTCGGAAATGTCACCTTTGATATTTGGCGATTGGTCAGAAAGAGATCGGGAAATGGAAACTTTGATCTCTGAGGATCGCCACTTAAGGGATTTTGAGCTCTTAAGAAAAGGCTCAGTGGCAAACAAGGCCGATGCCGACAAACATACAGTCAAGACAATTGTAAGGACTCGATTGGATGTGGGCCGAGGGTAATTCATTGAAAAGTAGGTTGCATTATTTTCGCAGGCTCTCTTCGAGCGTCTCGCGGCCGACGTTCTCAAGATCTGCGAATGCAACTATGAGCAATAACAAGACGATACCGAGAGTCGCAATAACATAAAGAATAGCGATCTGTTCGAAATAAATGAATAGTCCGATAACAACCGAAGCGATGACCAACCACAATAATGCGATCGTACGCCGATTAAGAGTTCCAAGGGTTTTTGCCATGATTAAAAAGCTGCGAGAAATATTCGCTTCTGTTATTGAAGCAAATTTAACGAGAATCGACAATCAGAAATGTTTAACTGCGTCAGTCGATAATACGTAAAGGCATAGTTGCGAATTTGTCGGAGCGGCGATCGAGATCCTCGATCACGGGTGGAAGTTTTCTTCGTGCGGTTCCTTTTTGACCAACATCTATGATGTCAAATGCTTTAAGGATCGGATCTTCTGCCGTTCCCGCCACGATCTTCTCTAGATCAGCTTCGATCACCCGTGAGATTCCACCTTCCTTCCTGTAAAGTGTCACCGAACCAGAAACACCCGACTTCGAAACGCCTCCGGCCGCAGTCACAGCCCGCGAAAGGGTCATTTCGCCTCGAGCAGAAAGTTTGGTCGGATTGTTTACGCCGCCGATAACGTAAACTGGAAGTGCTTCCAAAATCGTTACGATATCCCCGCTGACAATTTTTGGATTGGCCGAGGGATCGCCGGATAGAATATCAGCTACCTTTATGCTGATCGTCGTTGGCCCCTGTGTCCTCAATTGTTCGCAACTGAGATTCTCCGGCCGGAAGATCGTTATCTCACCGCTAGTTTTGTCGGTAAATCCGCCGCCTATCACAATAAGTTCATTTAGATATACGGCACGCCTAATACTAAGACGCTGTGGGGTCTTGATCGCACCGTCAAGATAAGCAACAGCACGATTCGTCCTATCGAGAATGCGAACCTCGATCTTGGGATCGCGCAGCACTTTCGAATATTCCTTTGCAACATCAGCCGCAAGTTCCGAAGTTGTTTTACACCGGGCGAAAATAGGTTCGGCAACCTTGTCAAAACCATTGAGAAAACCCTCTGAGTTCAGATTCCCCCGCCAATCGAACTCCAGGCCTCCAACGACGTCTATCTCGACGATATCTCCTAAATGGATCCGATCAGCCGCGTCAGATTGTCCAAACACTGAAAACAACCCCCAGCCAGAGATGGCGAAGAGCAAAGTCAACCAGATTTCACTTTGAATGAACACAACTATAAGGGACGGTCGAAAAAAGTATGTCAGTCTACGACAGACTCTTCCTTGGGTAGGGCTACGGGCTTTCGCCGCCGCCCAGGATGATCGGGCTGTGGAAAAGCAAATCCGCGAAATTCAAGATTGCAGCTATCGCAAAGCAGATTGTAGCGGAATATCAATTTTGAAAACAGTGGAGTAGGGCGGTAACCGCGCCTTATCCTCGAACTTCTACAACTGGGACATTTCTGTACTGCCATGGAAGACTTCTTATATAAAAAGTAATTCTGTTTTTATTCTCCGATCAAAGGCCGCAACTTCTCAAGTTCGATATTCAATCTTGCCTTTAGTTCCTCTTGGTGTTGATCATTGCTTTTCTCACGCTCAAGATAAAAAAGTGCATCCTGATAGTTGCTCATAGCCCTGTTATAGTTGCCTTTGAAGGCCGCCCGCTCCGCCTTTTCTATCCAGCCTGAGACACGCAGGGATACGATCATTTCATCCAAAGCACTCGCCGAATCGAGCAGATTTCTTTCATAAGGATAATAACTTAACGCAGTTTCGACGACGGCAAGGGCTTTTTTTGCCTTATCGAGCTTTACGTTGCCTCGCTCTTTATCGCTAGCCGCCTGTGTGTGCGACCGGGCTTCGATCTCCGCCCACTTCAGAACGTGATGTCGATGAACGCCTTCGACTTTTTCGCGGCCTCTAGTAATCGCCGCCAATCTCGGAGATCCGACGCGGACGGTTGGCAACTCACGCCTTGCTACTGCCAGATACGCATCGCATAGTTCGAATACTTCCCGGTGGCTTTCCGCTATCTTCGAAAGCACCTTCGCCGCATCTGATTTTCGCTTTATATCTGATAACAGCAATGCGTTCTTTTCGAGCGTCAGCTTATCTTCCTGAACATCGCTCCTCATCGAAATTGGGAGAGACAAGAGCGAATTGTCCAATTTCCGCTGCGCTAAAAAGATCTTGCGCCGTAGATTTCGCAGAACAACTTCACGTAAAACGACCGCTCCGATCAAAACGAGGCTTGAAACAAGACCGGCCGTTATCCAGGGACTTTCCTCTCGCCCATCATTGAGTATCGCCCAAACCAGGAAAAAGACACCCATCGCGATCGCCGCCGACAGAAAATAGAAGTTCGAAGCCGGCAGCCAAAAAGGGCGAAGTTTATTCGGATGAGCAATTCTATTACCTTTCATCAATTGGGCTTCTGTGTCGTCGTCGCCGGTCAAGGTAGGGGGGAAATTTCGCTTTATATTGCGTTGTTTGCCTTAAATTGTCAATCATAACGAATTGCGTCCATCTTATTCTGTTTCAAAAGACTGATCGTGACGCATTCTTTGTGCTGACGCCGCCAAACTATCGATTCTTGCGCCGCGCCGCTGTGATGGCGCAGGTGGCGCAAGAATCGCGTTTTCGCAATATTTGTTCCGTTCTAACATTCAAAGATCAGTGTTCACGCGCTCCTGTTGCGTGTGCGACCAATAATATCATAGATGGAACACGTTGCAACCTTGAATATGTGGGAGGCTGTCTGAAAAGTTGATCCGATGGCCTTTTCACATCTTATTTTGTGTTTTCGCTTTCTTCTTTCGTGTTTTTCGTAGACAGTTTTTAAGAGATTTTCCCACGAAATACACGAAACAGATCAAAAGAAATCAAAACAACAAAGAGGCTGCTTTTTCAGAAAGCCTCTTTTGCGTTCAAATTGGAGATAGGGACTACGGGACGAGATTGACGCCGAAGTGATGTCCCAGCCAATGTAATTCCACGATATTAGGTTTGCGCTATACTTTTGGCGATGCCTTCGAAAAAGAAAAAAAAAGAAATTGGCACGATCTTCGAAAGCATCCGGAAGCCGACTGCTCCGCCGGGGCGAAAATTTGGCGAGGCTAAGCCGGAGGAGAAAATTCACCCGTCAAATCGCAAGATAAAGCACAAGAAAAAAATTGGTCCTGCTGACGATAATGCCGATATTTAAGAAAAAGAAAACTATCGAGACGCCGGCTACTCGCATCTGGGCCCGGCCTGAAATGAAGGTAACCTTTCGTGCGGAGGTAATGCCGGGCCGGTCTCGTGAAGAACGAACCTTCACCGTGAAAACCGTACTCAGAAACGGCCGGGTTTCATTGCACGAATTTCCCGATGAGCATCGCGAGGGAGCGTTCGAACCGATAAATTTTCTTAGAGATAGTGTGAGGTAAATTCACCACTCATAGGTCCGTCCGACCTCAAGCACTTCTAACCTGTCAATTCCCAACTCGCCGATCTGTTTTACCACTTCTTTGCGGTAGGCAGGTTTTATATTGATCGCAAAAATAGGGCAATCGTGCTGTTTGGACTTTTTCAATTCCCGTCCCATCTGTCGCGGTGTCAGGTGATGAGAGGTCCGCGCCAGCTCCTCAAGTTCATTTGGAAATGCACATTCTATCAAGAGTGCGTCAAGCCTCGGACTGTTTCCCAGCGACTCCCAGAACGTGTCCATACCTGCTGTATCACCCGTGATCGCTACGGTGGACAAACCATCCGAAACAACGAAGCCGGAACACGGGACCCTGTGATTAACCGCTATCGACCGGATGTTCAGATGTGCCACCGAAAACTCCGTTCCCTGCTCAAATGGCCTGTAATCGACGACCGCTCCATGCGAATTTTTCAGTTCGGAAAAACGCGGATAAACGGACCAATTAAAAATGTCACGTTCGAGGACGTCTATAACTTCGTTCGTTGCGTGAATTCGGATGGGATGCTCTAGGGAAGAAAATTGATCGTCAATAAATAACGGCAATCCGGCAACATGATCCAAGTGAGCGTGTGTGAGGACAATATCCTGTATCAGCGGGCGTTCATCATCGGTAATGGCCATCGCCAGGCTTCCCGCGTCGATCGCAACAACGTCGTCGATAAGAAAACAAGTTAGATGCTGTCGCGCCGAAGCCGATCCGTCTTTTTCGAAACTACTTGGAAGAAGCCTTATTTTCACAATGTATTGGAAGGACGCTTACCACTTCCGAAATTGCGTATCTATCGGGCACAGGTCTGGGCCCGTCCGCCATCGATCTCGTAAGTCGCCCCAGTTATCCATCCGGCCTTATCTGACGAAAGGTAGTAGATAAGTTCAGCGACTTCCTCGGGTTTGCCCGCTCGCCCCATCGGATGCGTATTTGCGGCGTTCGCTAAAAACTTTTCATAATCCTCGACGCTCATTCCGCCGCGTTTGTGCAGATTGGTTTCGACGACTCCCGGATTTACGGCGTTTACGCGAATGCCTTTTTTTGCTAATTCAAGCGCAGAGCATCGAGTCAACTGGTCAACTGCTGCCTTCGAGACGCAATAGGCCAGCACACCGGGAAATGCCCGAATTCCGGTTATGCTTGAAACATTTACAATATTTCCCTTCGTTGTCTCCAGATACGGGAGGCATTTCTGCATAAGGTTAAAGACACATCGGGTGTTGATGTTCATCATCTTATCCCAATCGTCCAGCGTTGTGTCCTCGATCGAGCCGGTCTTAATGACGCCCGCTGAATTGACCAAAACGTCAATTTGACCGAAATGTTCGACGATTTCCGTAATAAGACGGTCAACCTGGGACAGTTCGGTGACATCGGCAAGGTGGATCTTGAGGCTTCCTTCGCTATTTTTCGCGTCATCGCGAAGTCCGGATAGCTCGGCCTCGTTTCTGCCGACGGCAACAACATTTAATCCGTTTCTAGCGAATAAAAGAGCCGTAGCGCGGCCAATCCCGCTACTTGCTCCTGTTACAAGGGCAACCTTTCTTTCCATAGTCAAAGTGTCTATATATCTTAGGGAATTAAAGAATCAGAATAACAATAGAGGCAAAACCATCGCAACTCAGAATTGGCTGATCGCATTTAAAATAGAAAAACGATCCAAATTAGGATCGTTTTTCAGTAATAATGCCGAAAAAAGGTGGTACTACATTTCGCTGGGCTGCGGATTTGCGTTAAATAGTTTTTCGATCGCCAGTTTGGTTTCCACTCGCTTACGCGACTGAAAATCATTTACCCAACCTGTAACGTTCGACACCATCTCGCGAGCCGCAACTCGTTTTGTGCGAGTTTCGTTCATCACCGGCTTTGTCACCGGTTTGGACTCACCCTTCTTTATGACTTTTACTTTCAGTTTGTTTGTCATATTAAAATCCCTCTTGTTCTTATGTATGATGGCTATTCGGTGAATCATTTCAATTCACCAATGTATTCCGAGATTAACTCTTGCAATCATCGTGCCGTAGTTTAGACGTTATGGCTAATTAGTTTTGCCTAAACTTTTTCACCTGAAGACTGAAGATTTCTTTAAATTCGCAATTTGCAAATAATTGTCTATTAAATTTGCACACTGCTAATCGAACTGTACGAAGTCTAAATATCAATTGTTCCAGAAAAAACGCTATTCCTCTGATTTTACCGACCTCATATTACTCACGCGTTAAACCGGGACGGTTCGTATCACAATGGAATAAATATTGCCGTTAGAACTTCCGATGAACATTTATGAGGCGATAATTATATATCTGGCAGCCGGAGCTCCTTTAGCCGTTCTCTATTTTCTAAGAAATCGACGAAAAAACTCGCCTCAACGATTTATCGGAACATTCGGATCGTGGATTTTCTGGTTTCCAGGGCTTTTGTTCAAGTTCTTTTCACAGCTACCTGATTTAGATAACAAATACGGACAGTTCAACAATTTAGATGCAGAGATCGGCAAAAGAGTTCGAGAGATATTAAATTCTAGTCGATCTTATCGAGCGTTCCCGGCTTTTCGAACATCTCTGGAACGATACAGTGAATTGGGTTTGGCCTATATTTCGTCAGACTCACCGATAAGCGGCATCGAAGACGAACTGTTTGAAATTGCCGGGCACGGAAACGGTAACATTGGTTCGGTATGTCTGCGGCGTAAAAACAGATCGAAATTAGCTATTCACCAGGCAAATGCTGGTATGGATCTTTTCCATCATTTCGAAATGATGATTAGCTGCGGGATCGAAACAGAATCGGTCAGCCATAAACTTCAAGACTTGTTTGGGTTGCTTTGCGACGAAAAAACCGCCAATTTGTTTGCCGACCCAAAACCGGAACTTAGAGAAGGCGGGCTTTCGCTCAAGATCGGACATTACGGATCGCCGATCAAGCATAAAGCCGCCATTTCCGAGCAATAAAAGATGGCCGCGATTTGAAAAACGTCTGGCCAGCCCGTAACATTTACGTAACCTTTTATTAACATTGCGATCGACATCTCGGATCGCACGATAAGTAACTAAATAAGGAAACCGTAATCAAATTGCGTCAAAACAGGCATTTTATACACACCGACTTTTTTTCGTTCGCTTTAGCATCTGTTTTTATTGCTGTGCTTGCGGCCTGTGCACCGGCCCAATCGACTGAACCGGATTCAGACTTCCAAATTTGGAACGAGACGACTTTTTCGTTTCCGGTTCTCAAATCCAAAGACAAGAAGGATAAGGAATTCGATCGACTTTCGCTTTTGGTTTTTGGCGTTCTTAGACTGGGGCAAAACCGACTCTATCCCGCCGATGTCCGAATCGGGGCCGGCTTTGACTATAAGATCAATAGGTTTGTCTCATTCACGCCGACATATCTATATCGTCGAGGTGAAGCAATCCGCAATCAAAAGGAATACGAGCATCGGATCCGTTTTGACGTGACTGTGGGATACAAGTGGAAACACTTCTCGATCAAGGACAGGAATCGAGTTGAATATCGTGCCCGCAATTCGCGAAATAATTCCGTACGTTACAGGAACAAGTTTACTTTTGCTTTTCCAGTTAATGTAAATGGCGAAGAAATTTTCTCGCCGTTCGTATCCGAAGAACCCTACTACGACTTTGAGGCAAAGAGTTGGACGACAAATGAGATCACTGCTGGAATAACACGAAAATTAAGCAAGATTGCAACCGCCGATATTTTCTATGTCAGGCGCGATATCCGCAACGGTCAGATACGTTTTTTCAACGGTGTCGGGGTCAATCTTAAGTTCCGGATCGATTAGAACACCAGTCTTCCTTTATTCTCCGGCCATTCCGAATTAGAATTCTCGCAGTGCTCGTCCTACTTCATCTCTTTGCCTTGTTTCTATTAGTGCTGCTCGGCTTTTATGTCTTTGTAGCAGATCCGCGGAGCCGTGCAAATCAGACCTTCGCCGCCTTCATCGCGTTTCTCGCCCTTTGGACCAGTAAAGACCTCATCTTTTGGAATTTCTTAACCGACGACATATCGGCGCGATGGTGGGCAGCGTCCAGTTTTGTGATCGCGTTGCTGATGCAATGCTCTCTTGTGATCTTTGCCTGGGTGTTCCCTGAAAATTCTCGAACGCCAAGGAAAAAGGCGGCCGTACTATTCGCTCCGGGCCTTGTGTTTATACCAGCCGTTTTTCTCGGATTGTTATGGAAGGATGTTGGCTTTCGCGATGGCCGGTTTACGATCGAACTTACCGCTCTTGCCTATGCATATGTGGCCTTCGTTTACTTTGTCTTTTTTTACGGAGCTGTCGAGCTATATCGCAAATATCGGACGTATCATGGCACTCAAAAAGGCCAACAACTCGGGGCGATACTTTGGGGCCTCGTTATCACCGGCATTCTCAAGACCGCCGCTAACATAGCGTTTCCCTATTTCGGCATTTATCAACTTTTGCCATACAGTTCGATCCTGGTCCTGCCCGGAGTTTTGGTCTATGCCTATGCGATTTCTAATTTCCGCCTGTTTTCACTTCAAACTGCTCTCGATCAATTTCGCCTTTTCCCGATCACGTACAAGATCGCTTTAAGCATTGCATCGGTCGCAATTCTCAGCTTCGCACTTTTCCAGATACCTATTGTTTGGTGGGCATTTCAGGACGGAACCAGTTTCGAAGCCTGGCGGCGTTACCTTGTTTTTAGTGTAATTTCCGCATTGGTGCCAAATCTTTTGCTTGTTCTGCTTGTCGTCCGAACGATCTCGCGGCCGCTTCAACGTATAACACTAGCAGCAGTTCAGGTGACTGAGGGAAAGTACGGAACCGAAGTCGATATGCGTAAAAGCAATGACGAGATCGGCCTGCTTGCGAACTCTTTCAACGAGATGAGCCGAAAAATGTCGTCGGATATCGAGCGCCTCCAAAGCCTGAACGACCAGCTTGCCCGGGCCGAACGCCTTGCGGCAATGGGCACGCTTGCGGCCGGCGTCGCCCACGAAGTAAACAATCCGCTCGCATCTATCTCGTCTTTGGTGCAGATGCTGCGCTCGCAGAACGGCTCGGATGCCTCGGCGAAAGATAAACTCGATCTTATCTCCACACAGATCGAGCGGATCACCCAGGTAACCCGCGACCTTACAGATTTTGCACGCATTCGCCCGGCTGCCAGAACCGCGGTAAATATTAATGATGTCGTTGACGCCAGTCTGCGGTTGGCAAGTTTCGATTCGGAATTTCATAAACTAAATGTTGAACTCGAAAAAAGCGACGTGATGGCGACGCTGCTTGCAGATGGCGACCAGCTTCAGCAGGTCGTACTCAATCTGCTTTTGAATTCACGCGATGCAATGCCCGACGGCGGCACTTTGAAAATATCGACCTATCAAACTGCCGAGCACATATGTATTGAAGTTCGCGACGGCGGAACCGGAATCGACGAATCGGCGCGAAATCAGATATTCGATCCTTTTTTCACAACCAAGCCAACGGGAAAAGGAACCGGCCTTGGGCTGGCGGTGTGCTATGGAATAGTGACGGCCCATGACGGCCGGATTGATGTCGAACAAAACACGGACGGCGGATCTACATTCGTCGTGCGTTTGCCCGTTACATCTTAATACTATATTTCTATTTTCAATTTTTCCGAGACAGTCCGATAAGTGGCTGTATTTTCTGTGCTTTCTGTGGCTGGTTCGAGTTTCCAGTGCTGCCGAACCGGTTGGTGCGGACGACGGCGATGAACATATCACGATATTGACTGGCTGGCAGACACGTTTACAAGATAGGTTTGTGTGCCGCAATTCGATGCGGACCGCGTTTACGGTGTTACCGGGTCAGGCCTTTCGTAATAGTTTTGGACCGCTTTTTCGATATTGGCGGCGGCATCACCAGTGACCGCCATGGCATCGGCCGTAGTTTCGGCCAAGCCGCACGAAGCAAGAAAAAATGTCACTATCAGCAAGATCAGTTGAATAATCATGGTTACACTATAAAGACTTTAATCGATAGCGGGGCTACCCGTTCAGGTAGTAATTTACTGATAATTAATGCGTTATGACGAAACTTTATCTTCGGCGAAGAATAAAAGCGTTTCGGTCACTTTGACAAATCCTGAAAGTCTGGTAAATTCAGTATGTTTTTCACTTGCTCCACGTAGGTGGGAAACAACCTGGTGCTGAAAACGGTGTGGGAGACGGTTTCGGCACCTTTCTGTTTTAAAACTGCTATTTTGGCTAAAGCCCGTCTTATTCGCTTCGGTGGCACAGATATTGCCCTTCTATTTGTTGTATACGTCAAAAAACGTATCAAAAGAAGGCATGATGAATAGACACAAACCACCCACAACGACTAGTGAATACGATGTGCCGATCCCTAAGCCCATGGACAATTTTCCGGACGAATTTTTAAAGAGGCTGAGGGCCCGGTTCGCTACGAACCGGTTTCCTAAGGACGGCGATACGCTGCGAAACAGAGGCGTAAAACGAAATAACAGCAGACATTAAATATAATTTATATAAAAGAGAAGGTGTGGAGATCGCTTAAAGATC
>Ga0193752_1000369_pt1 | contig 45008 bp, 40 predicted proteins | sample H1c1metaG_FD_144924 | JGI IMG/M metagenome (GOLD analysis project Ga0193752, IMG submission 144924) | Soil microbial communities from a riparian zone of the East river system, Colorado, United States - H1c1 | ecosystem: Environmental > Terrestrial > Soil > Riparian zone | place: USA: East River...
CATTGAAAGTTAGTTCTATTCTCTCTATCCCATAAAATCCGCAGGAAATATTATTTCAACAATTCGGTATTCACCCGCCTGAATTGCAGAAAAATTTTAAACTAAAAAGGTTTGTGGCATTTTTTTTGTGGCCGTTTACCAACGTACTCACAAAAAAACCGTCCCCTCCTCGCGGAAAGAACGGTTCCTTATAAACCTAAGTTTGCCTATTGAACAATCAACTGACTAACACGCTGCGTGTCGCCGGTCTGAAGTTCTACAGTGTACATGCCTTGTGCAAGTTCTGACGTGTTGATCGGAAGCACTTGCGCGCCGATCAGTTCACCGTAATTGCGCTGTGCAACTACTTTGCCTGTTACGTCGCGGATAGTCATGATCACTTCCTGTGAAGTAGCCAGGTCGACAGAAGCAAACGCCATTCCTGTAGAAGGATTCGGGTAAACGTTCATCGCATCAGGTTGAGCCGGAGTTTCACCACCAAAAATATGGATGCCGGTTACAAAGCCATTCGTAATTGCTTCCGCTCCTGTGGTGTTTGATGCGTTATCAATTTCACCGTTAGGAGCGATGAGCATTCCTACAATGTGGAATTCTGAAGTGTCCCATCCTGCAGGAATTGCAAACGAGAATGTGAAGCGGTGAACGCTGCCCACAGGAACGGAAGCCGGGAAGCCTGCGTATCCTGCGAATGAAGGACTGATTCCACGCGCAACGTGATTGTAATTCATCTGGCTTGCAGGAACTGAAGAAGGCAATGATTCAAATCCGCCCATTGGACCAGCTGCGTTGTTTGCGTAAGCGTTAGATTGGTTGTAACCGGAAGTTCCTGTAACTGAATCTTCGGTAAGCACACAAGCTACGCGGTATTGGTTGCTGCCGGCAATAGCGAAAATGTAAGTAAGCGATACATGAAGTGAGTCTCCGGATACACTGTACTCAGCTCCATTCACGATGCTTGCATGTGGAGGAACAGATACGCGTGTAAGGAATTCGCCTTCGAAAGTGGAAGGATCTGCTTCCGGTCCGCGGTCAACAAGTCCGCTTGGATATCCAGCGATCAATGAACCAACTCCCAGGTCGTAGGCTGTGTGAACCATCGGATCTCCGTTGTGCACGGCAACACCTGCCCAATATCCTTCATAGCTTTCTGCCATGTAATCCATGTAGATCGCTCCACGCGGACACCACTGACACCATGTTCCGGTACCTTCTTCGCCGACAACCATTTTACCCGGTGCAGGTACTACGGTAATGTTGGCATTGGCAACACTGGAATTATCAGCCGGATCGCCATCAGCTCCCGCGCCGTTCACATTCGAAATAGTAAAAGTCACGGGCATATTTCCCATGGCGAGCGTAGTTGGAGCAGCGAAAACAAACGTGTACGTAGCCAGTGATGCAATATTTACAGAGGTAACCGTTTGGTTCTGGGTTCCGCTGTTGTACAGAACAGAAATGTCAAAGGAAGTGATAGCGGCTACACCCAGGTTGCGGATTGTTGCAGCGAGGTGACGTTGCTGACCAACAATTCCAGTGATAACTCCCGGAGCACGCGTTGCAGGATTAATTATTCCTGATGCTGTGATTGCGCCATTAACCGCAGGCAGAACATAGGGCGTGTGTAACCAGCTTACGTTGTCAACCCAGAAACCGGCATTGTTATTTCCACCAATCGGTTGAGCTGCATTCACCGGGAAAATATCGATGGAAGCAATCTGGTTGATTGAATTCTGGAATGAACCTACAGAAGAGCTGTTCACTTTAACATCCCAGATATTCTGGTTCAGGTTGATATCGAATGTCAACGTAAACCAGCTTCCGGTAGGAAAGTTTCCGGTGAGCAATACTCCGTTGGTGTTCGACATCTGAAATGCACCGGATTGGTTGACATATACTTCAAGCGCCCAGAGCTGACCGATTGTGGTGTTTGCCTGGAAGTTAAAGTACGCACCTTTGTTTGCATCCAGTTTCATATCCTGCTGGTAGGTGAACGTGCCGGTGTTGTGTTGACCACCAAAATACGCAACCACGTCTGAAGGTCCGCCCGTTGCGCTGGTCGATGAGAAATACAGGGAATTCGGCGCTGAGTTAGCATCGTTATTAACAACAAGAACGTCTTCAGTACCACCTTCGGCACCACTCCAGGTGGTCCAGGATGTCGACTGTGGTCCGAGTGCTTGTCCGGCAGTGTATCCGTCAAAGTTGTCTGTGTGTGAAGTCTGTGCATGAACTGCGAGCGAAAGCAGCGCGATGCCAGACAGAGTAAAGATTTTTTTCATGGTGTGTTGATCTTTGATTAGGTAATGGTAAAGATACTAAATTGTTCAGAGTTAAATAGTTCCGGATTAAAAGGTTCACGGTTAAATAGTTCATAGTTAAACAGTTCTGCATCGTGGGGGAAGGGCCCTGAATTCCGGTGTACGCGAACTTTTTAACAGTGAACTAACAACGCGGAACGGTGAACAATTTTCAAAGTATCTTAGCATCCCCGATGGAGAATTTCGTTGTTTCTGCCCGAAAATACCGCCCCGCCACCTTTCGATCGGTGGTTGGACAAACGTCCATAACTACCACGCTTCAGAATGCAATCAAGAACAATCACCTGGCACAGGCGTTTTTGTTTTGCGGTCCGCGTGGAGTAGGCAAGACCACCTGCGCGCGTATCCTGGCGAAAACCATCAATTGCGTGAACCTTTCTGCGGATGTGGAAGCATGCAACGAATGTGAATCGTGCAAGTCGTTCAACTCCGGGCAAGCCATTGACATTTCAGAACTCGATGCCGCATCGAACAACTCCGTAGATGATATTCGTTTGCTGGTAGATACCGTTCGCATTCCTCCGCAACTTTCGGAACACAATCCAAATGCGAAGAAGGTATATGTGATCGATGAGGTGCACATGCTTTCGCAGGCTGCATTCAATGCATTCCTGAAAACGCTTGAAGAGCCGCCGCGTTATGCCATTTTTATCCTGGCAACTACTGAGCGTCATAAAATTCTTCCAACGATTTTATCGCGATGCCAGATTTTCAATTTCAACCGCATACAGGTTGATGATATTGCAGATCACCTCGCGTATATCGCGAAGAGCGAAGGTGTGACTGCAGAACCAGATGCATTGCATGTAATTGGTCAGAAAGCCGATGGTGCCCTGCGTGACGCCTGTTCTATTTTCGACCAGGTGGTAAGTTTTGCCGGGAATAACCTGACGTATAAATCCGTAATCGAAAATCTGAATATCCTCGATTACGATTATTACTTCCGGATTACCGATCACATTCTCGCCAATGAAATTCCGCAAACCCTGCTGGTGTACAACGAAATCCTGAACAACGGTTTCGATGGCCATAATTTTATCGCAGGAATTGCCGAGCATTTCAGAAACCTGCTCGTGTGCAAGGATCAATCAACATTGGTTCTTCTCGAAGCCGGTCAGAAAATCAAAGAAAAATACAAAGACCAATCGGCACGTTGCAGCTCAGCCATCCTCCTCAAGGGACTCGGCGTTGTGAACCGGTGCGACATTGGTTATAAGTCGGCGAGAAATCCCAGGCTCCAGGTTGAATTTGCACTGATGCAGCTTTGCGCATTGAACGGAATTCAGTCCGACGAAAAAAAAAATGACGATAGCGTCGACTTCTCCGTAGCGAATATCGGCGCGGGCGGATTTAAGAAAAGAACCGGCGTTTCTATTCCTGTTGAAGGCGAAAAAGGTGAAGAACGGCAGGTTGCTGTTGAAGAAGCTATTTCGAAAGCCACAACAACGGCTCCCATAACTTCTCCGGTAACTGCGACAACAACGGCAACAACAACCACTGCCCCTGTTGTACAACCCGTAGCGAAGAAAGTTTTTGTGAAAAGCACGGGCGGATTGTCCAGCTACGTGAATGCCGAAAAACAAAATTCCGGAAACACAAAGGACGAGCCGGCTCCGCATATGGTGGGTGCGAAGATGACTGAGCTCATCACGCAACCCATGCTGGAACAAGCCTGGCAGGAATTTGCGAACGATCTCAAATCAAAGGGAAAAAACACGGATTTCTCAGCCTTTACCATGAACAAACCGGTTCTCGCCGCAGAAAATATGGTGACGTTTACGGTCCACAACAAAATGGTGGAAGAACGCCTAAACGCAGACAAAACAACCCTGATGGGTTTCCTTCGGGAGAAATTGCGGAATAATGTATTTACGCTGGAGGTGATCCTGAGCAAGGAAGAGGGTGAACAGAAGATCTACACCTCGCAGGATAAATTCAAGCGGCTGGCGGAAATTAACCCGGCGCTGCAGAAACTGAGGCAGACGTTCGATCTTGATCTTGATTATTAATATGCTAATTTGCTAATAAGTTAATGTGCTAATGAATTTCCGGATAAACGTCTTCGAAAGCAAATTGACCGTAACCCATTAGCACATCAGCATATTATCACATTATATTTTTAGTAATATTACGCTTCCAAAAAAATCAGACACACGCACACTATGAGCAAGATTAAAGTAGCCAACCCGGTTGTTGAGCTTGACGGCGATGAAATGACCCGCATCATCTGGAAATTTATCAAAGACAAACTGATTCTTCCATACCTCGAAATTGATATCAAGTATTACGATCTCGGCATTGAACACCGCGATCAGACCGACGATAAAGTAACGGTCGAAGCTGCCGAAGCGATCAAGAAATACCAGGTGGGCATCAAATGCGCGACCATCACTCCTGATGAGGAACGCGTGAAGGAATTTAACCTGAAGCAAATGTGGAAGTCGCCGAACGGAACGATCCGGAATATCCTGGACGGAACTGTTTTCCGCGAGCCGATCGTTTGTAAAAACGTACCGCGCCTGGTTCCGAACTGGACTGCGCCGATCATCGTTGGCCGTCACGCATTTGGCGACCAGTACCGCGCAACGGATACCGTGATCAAAGGAAAAGGTAAACTCACCATGACGTTTACACCGGAAGATGGTTCAGCACCACAGAATTTCGAAGTCTACAACTTCAAAGGCGATGGCGTTGCGATGGCGATGTACAATACCGAAGAATCGATCCGTGGTTTTGCGAAGTCGTGCTTCAATATGGCGCTCATGAAAAAGTGGCCGTTGTACCTCTCTACAAAAAACACGATCCTGAAAAAATATGACGGTCGCTTCAAAGATATTTTTGAAGAGATCTACAACCGCGATTACAAAGCGCAGTTTGAAGCAGCGAAGATCGTGTACGAACACCGCCTCATCGACGACATGGTTGCTTCTGCACTGAAGTGGCACGGCGAATTTGTGTGGGCCTGCAAAAACTACGACGGAGATGTTCAGTCGGACACCGTTGCGCAAGGTTTCGGATCGCTTGGCCTGATGACTTCTGTGTTGACTACTCCCGATGGAAAGATCATGGAAGCAGAAGCAGCGCACGGAACGGTTACACGTCACTATCGTGATCACCAGAAAGGAAAACCAACGTCAACGAATCCTATCGCGTCAATTTTCGCGTGGACACGTGGATTGGAATTCCGCGGCAAGCTCGACGGCAACCAGGAACTCATCCGTTTCGCGAAAGCACTCGAAGACGTTTGCGTGGAAACCGTAGAGAGCGGAAAGATGACCAAGGATCTCGCGGTATGTATTCACGGAAACAATGTGAAGCTGGGTGAACATTACCTGAACACGGAGGATTTCCTGAATGCACTGGACACGAATCTGAAGAAGAAGCTAGGCATGTAGGATACAGTGCGCAGTATTTCAGTACGCAGTGCGCAGTAAATTCGTCTGTATTGTACGATACGAAACAAAGGACCTGGAGTAAACGCTTCAGGTCTTTTTGCTTTTATGTCCGGACCCCACTGCGCACTGCGTACTGAATTACTGCGTACTTTTTTGATCAAAGGCAACCATTTTCCTTCCGACACGTCTGCCCTATATGCAGACACCCCATTTCCCCAGAAACCTTCACATTCCTGTTCCGTGCGCGGAAAATGTCGATCTCATGCAAGTTGTTGCCGGTGGAAATTATTGCGGTACGTGCAGGCATGTGGTAGTCGATTTTTCGGACTGGAATGAAGCGGATATTATTCTCTACCTGAAATCCCGCGGCGGTGAAAAAACATGCGGGCATTTCCGGAATGACCAGTTGATGCAGAAAAAATCTCATTCGGCCGTTTGGAAATTTGCACGTATGGTTGCGTTAACGATCCTGGGTTTATTTATTTCGAAAAGTGAAGCGCTCGCGCAAAAGGCTGATGTCCCATCCGAAGAACTGCCTTCCGCTACGGTAAGCGATTCCGTGGTCTGGGTAATCCGCGGAGAAGTGAAATGTGATACACAGCTGGTTCCTGGAGCGCGCGTAGCTGCAATCGCTGCAAACGGCGATACACTTGCTTCTTCGGAAGTGATTGACGGGAGATTTGAAATGCATGTTCCGGTTGCATATCGTGGTCAAACTTTTAGCATTCTGGCTTCTGCACCGGGATATAAACTGTACACCATTCCGAATTATGTGGCGAGTGCGGGAAACGTGCTTGCTATACCTATGGAGAAAAACGGAACCCGCAAAAAGATCAATTACCCTGCGTTGGGTTGTCCAAGTTTCTGATCAGTCGCGTTTAATTTTCCTCTTTCACAATAACGTAGAGGTGATGACCGTTTCTGCACAGTAACCTGGCAATTACATGAAACGTTTTCTTTTACTTTTCCCGATTCTCGTCGTGTGTTTTGATTTTTTATTCTGGCATCAGACACCAGGACTGAATATCTTTCTTTTTACCATTCTTGTTCTGGCAATGGTCTTCTGGAGATTCCAGAAATCGCGGAGCAACAAAACAACGCTCATACTTGCAGCGGGATCACTACTTAGCGCGTTCATGGTTTTTTATCACGGTGCGGGCTGGGCACTTTTCTCCACTGTTTTGTCGTTGACTTTATTTACAACGTCGGCAGCATTCCAGGAAAACCGGAGTGCGTTCGCGATATTTTTTCAATCGTTTCTCACCGTGATGCTTGCGCCAATAACGTTTGGTGATGGCGTATTCAGATCCACGGAAAACAAAAGACGGTTCGGAAGGATTGGTTTTTACCTGGGCATTACGGTAATTCCGCTGTTGGTTGTCCTGTTTTTTTACCTGATGTATTTATTGGGCAGTCCGCATTTCCGAAATGCCAATTCCGGTGTGCTCACGTGGCTGGCGGAAACATTCGAGGATTTTTCATGGGGCCGTTTTCTTTTTATCGTCGCTGGTGGATGGGCCGCTACCGTTTTTCTGCGCCGCTGTATCATTGATGCCGGAATTTCGAAGAGTGAAAAATTCCTGGTGCGTTCCCGCCAAAGCACAGGAACATTTTCGAATCTTGCGTTGAAAAAAGAAAATATCGCAGGCGTTATTTTGCTGGTCATGCTCAACGCGCTGATCGCGGTGGTAAATTACATCGACGTGCGTACCGTGTGGTTCACGTTCGAAGTCCCTGAAAATTTCAGCCTGAAACAATTCGTTCACGACGGAACATGGATTCTTTCGGTGTGCGTGATATTTTCCATGTTCATTGTGTTACGTTTTTTTCGAGGCAACCAGAATTTCTACGGCAAAGCAAAATGGTTGAAACGGTTTGCGGTGTTGTGGGTTGTTCAAAACATCGTTCTCGTGGTTTCGGTATACATGCGGAATCACTACTACATCGGCTGGCACGGATTGGCTTACGGAAGAATTGCGGTGATCGTATTCCTGGTGCTTGTGCTGGTGGCGCTTTTTCTGATGATCATGAAAATTCACAGGAGGTATTCAACCGGATATTTTCTCACGGTGAATTCATGGGTGATTTACGTAGCTATCTTCCTGTGCAGTTTTATCAACTGGGACGTGGTGATCATGAAACACAATCTTGCGCACCGGAATATTTCGCAGATCGATTTTGATTTTTACCAGCGCGTAAGCGGTGATCTTTACCCGGAAGTTTACCGGAACCGCGAAACAATCAATAAACAGATTGTTGCACACAATACCTTGTTGCATCGCTGGGTGTACTGGTCGAGCCCGGAGCAATACTGGATTTTCATGCAGAATAAGCGCAGCACATACTTCAGGACGCTGATCTCGCAGGACTGGCAGTCGTGGACGATCAGCGGAAGAAATGCGATTGACGAATTGCGTCGGCCTGTGTTCGAGTACGGAGCGCCCGGCGGTCTCTACGAGAATCCTTATTCGGATGACGACGATTGAAATATCGCGTGGTACGTGGTTTGCTGGATTTAAGGCAGATCATTTAAAAACGCGCCCATGTACTTCGATCCGATTTTACTTATTCTGACGATTTTCTTCGTGATTTTGGGGATTGCGGTGAGCAGTAAACTGAAAAACAAGTTTGCTCACTACTCCGGAATTCCCACTTCATCGGGGCTTACCGGGAAAGAAATTGCGGAAAAAATGCTACACGATAACGGAATTTATGACGTCAAAGTCATTTCCGTGGAAGGGCAACTCACCGATCATTATCACCCGTTGAAAAAAACGGTCAATCTCAGCGAAGCTGTTTTTCACGGGCGCAATGTGGCTGCTGCGGCAGTAGCGGCGCACGAGTGCGGGCATGCGGTTCAGCACGCAGCGGCCTATCCGTGGCTTGGACTTCGTTCAGTGCTGGTTCCCGTGGTGAACGTAAGTTCTGTACTGATGAACGTAGTCTTGTTACTTATGGCCGTATTTGCTGTGGTCTCGCAGCTGTACAACCAGGCTTTGATTGTCATTATTGTTCTGCAATCTGCAATCACGCTTTTTTCGCTGGTTACATTGCCTGTGGAATTTGATGCAAGCCGCAGGGCGCTGGCCTGGCTGGAGCATGCACGGATCACGCGAGGCGCTGAACATGAAGGCGCAAAGGATGCGTTGAAATGGGCGGCAGCCACATACGTCGTGGCCGCACTCGCAGCGATAGCAACACTTCTCTATTTCGTCTTCCGGCTCATGGGCAGCCGGAGAGATTGAATTCTCCTTTGGAGCAATTGATTAATTTTGCCGAAATCAATTGTATGAAATGTCACGTACTGCTTCTTGAAAACGAGGGTAAAGAAATTCACCTACTTTCTCCGTTCAGCAAAGACGAACTGAAAAATGTTGCTTCGAGAAGCGAGTTATTCATCGGCCAACTGATCGAACCGGAAATTGGTGTCGTGCCCGGAAACGTGGCCTACAACAAAGATTTTTTGGTGCATGTGCATTCGCTCGTTCGCGATACGATGGTGAATGATGCAGAAGTGATCCGCCTGGCAGCTGAACAACCCAATGGTTTTGTTTTCATTGTTGATCGTCGTGCTCCTGTTGGAACAGGTACAAGCAATGAACACGTGGACAAGGAAGACATCATCGGAATTTTTCTCTGTCATGAGCGAAAGACGGATGTCAACAGATACCGTCCAAACCCCGATTACCTGGTAATTTCCGAAAAAGGAAGCGGGCAATTTCCGGTGGAAGTGGAAGCGCGGTTGAGTGGATTGTTGCAGGAATAGCTGCTCGCACCTGGCGAAGAACGTCTTCGCGCCTGTTTTAAGTTAATGCGTTTCGTTAACTTTATCAGATGCAACCCGCTGCTGCACCGTCGACATTCGGAGAAGTATTTTTTGATGGATTTGGCGCGTATGCCAATTACCTCAAAGGATCCTTCGCGAATCCGGATGTACACAATCCACTGATTTATTTGTTCGTCGTTTATTTTATTGCGTTCTCCCTGGAGAATCTTGCGCCGAAGCGATTGAATTATCCGGTTGTAAAACGCAAAGGTTTCTGGACGGATATTCTTTATCTCATTTTCATCGATTTCGGAATACAGGTTATCGGCCTGTATGCGATTGCATCGGGCATTGAATTTATTACACTGCACTTGCTGGCTGAGTCCGGCGCGCCCGTACCGCTGATCAACCTGCACGATAAACTTCCACCCTGGTCGCGATTCTTCGTTTTTTTCATCGTCATCGATTTTCTGCAATGGATAGCGCACTTCGTGTTGCACCGCAGTAATTTTCTCTGGCAGTTTCACAAAATTCATCATGCACAGGAGCAACTTGGGTTTGCTTCCACACGGCATTTTCATTTCGGGGAATATCTTGTTTTGAAACCTGCGTTCTGGATCCCTTTCGCGTTGTGCGGATTCAAGGCAGAAAATTACGTGATCTGGTACGTGTGGGTTGCGTACATGCTGACGTTCCTTTCGCATTGTAACGTGAAAATAAACTGGGGACCTTTGAAGTATATTTTCATCACACCTGAAACACATTTCTGGCATCACTCGAGAAATATTCCCCGGCGTTTCGGTGTGAACTACGCTTCTTCGCTGGTGATCTGGGATCTGATCTTCGGATTTTTTTACAATCCGAAAGACAAAGAACCCATACTCGGAATTCCGGATAACGATGTTCCGGATTCATTCCGCGGACAACTGGCCTATCCGTTCAAAGCTATTTTTCGCATGAAATCCTCGCCTCCGCAGAACAAGGACAAGGAAGTTGTTTCAACGCTTACCCGCCAGGAGAAGCGAAAATCGCGACGATAGAATCTGGCACATATATTGCGTTCTGTCCTCAGTCACAATCTTCTCAACCCATGAAAAAATGGCTACTTCCTGCATTTTTGTTTCTTCCTTTTATCGCAGACGCGCAAGCTCACGAATGGGCGCGCAACACCGGTACTGCTTCCTACTCAGTTTCCAATGCAGTTGCAGCTGATGCTTTCGGCAATGTATATGTCACGGGATTTTATGGTGACATCCAAAACAATGTTCCTTTCGACCAGGTTGTGGGCGGCGGATTTATTGCGCGTTATTCCTCTGCCGGATCATTCATCTGGGCACTGCCCGTGGGTGGTCAGGGCATGGATGTGCTCGTCGATGATTCCGGGTACGTGTATGTGACCGGTTCATACAGCGAAGTAAGTCTCATACTGGACACACTTATTCTTGCAAATCGTCCATTCGATCAGGATCAGTTTATTTTGAAAATGGACTCGCTTGGAAACAGAATATGGGTAACCGGTTTTGGTGCGTACAACAATGAATACAGCGGAGGAATTGCACTTGATGGAAGCGGAAATATATTCGCCTGCGGATCTTTCTGTGATACGTTGTATGTAGAAGATACCATGCGGGTCATTGCAGCCGGCCCTTCCGGTCAGCGCGACATATATGTGGTGTCTTACGATCCGATGGGAAATTACCGCTGGAGCACACGTGCAGGAGGTAGTACGCACGATGAAGCTACAGGAATTGATTGCGATGCATCCGGCGCCATTTATGTAACCGGAAGTGTCCGCGGTCCTGCGATGATCGGAAGCACTTCGATCACCACATACCTGGGCATTGCGGATATTTACATTGCTAAATTGAATCCGGCAGGTTCGTTCATCTGGGCGCGTTCGTGGGGATCGAACTATACGGAATATGGCGGCGGTTTGTATGTCGATAACAACAACTGCGCGTGGATCACGGGCCGTTATTACGACAACAATATTTTCATCAGCAAATACACAGCAGGAGGAGCTTTAACTTTCAACGAAACTCCACCGTGCGGAATATTCAGCGGTGGTGAAGATATTCACGGCGACGATGCCGGACATATTTACATGGGCGGATACATGGGTGCATTTGCAACATTCGGATCGGTTACGCTGAATACCGCCGGTGGCCGCGATGTGTTTATTGCCTGTTATGATTCATTGGGTAATCACAACTGGGCGATTCGCGCTGGCGGAATCGATACCGATGATCCGAAGCGGATCTGCGCTGACCCTTTTGGAAATGTGTACCACACCGGTTTTCTCCGGGGCAAAGCCGGTTTCGATTATGATACGCTGTACGGACTCGACTCATTGTATGACGATATGTTTCTCGCGAAACTGAATACATCGATCATGACTGATGCGCACTCCATTTTTATACCGGAACAAACGATGCAGGCGTATCCGAATCCTGCTTCTCATGACGCGGGAATCGTTTTCATGATGAATGAACCCGGTGATGTTACACTTTCAATTTTCAATGCGACCGGTCAGTTGGTAGAATCTGAAAATTTGGGTTACCGATCGGGCCTGTGTAAAGAGGAACTTTCGCTGGAACAGCTTCCGGCCGGAATTTATCTCATCGAAGTGGTGACTGCGAGTGAGCGGAAAACGGTGAGGCTGGTGGTGGAGTAGGCTTTATGTTTTTCCAGCCATCTTCGGCATCATGTTTTTAATTCCAAAGGTCTGTGAAGAATATTCGCGGAATTCATTCCTGATCTCTTTCAGTTTTTGATCGGGTTGCTTGCCGGCAGATACGGATGGTGTCCGCGCTTCATCCAGGAAACGCTGACAAATATCAATGCCCTCATCTGAAATAAGTCCCAGGCATTGATGCACGAGCGCGCGGAAGAGTTCCACTGATTTTTTGAGATCAGCATCTGTCTTTCCGTGAAATTCTATAGCCTGCACGGCAAGTATTACGCCGGTCATTTCTTTCGTAATGGTTTTGTGATGGCCCCACATTTCCAGCAGAATATCCTTGCGTAATTCGAACCATACTGCGAGATCAGTTTTTTCATGCTCGAGTTGTTCCGCGAGCTCGTTCCTGTATTTCTCCATTTTCATTTCAAAACGGTGGTCGAATATTTTGTCGATGTACTTCGGAATAATGATGCGCAGGGCGACAGCAATTCCGCCAGTGATGGCAGCAATGATTGCAGAGAGCAATAATGGATGCATGGCAGTTCAGGTTTGAGGTTGAAGTATCCTAAATCTAGGTCATTTTCGCCAAATAAGTATTTGTAAGTGAGTCTAGCTGTTTACAAATACTTACATCCGTATACAAACGTTTGATGACCGAATAACGGGTGAGGCGTGTTGTAGGTTTGTTTCATGATGGACCAGGAAAAACAAATACACGAAGTCTGGATGAAGCACGTATATGCAAACAGGCTGCTCAAAACAGAAAATGGCAAAAACCTCCGGATTATTTCGCCTGGTGTGCTGAACTCCGACAGCGGGCCGGATTTTCTTCATGCCCGTATAGAACTTGACGGACAGCTTTGGATCGGCAATGTTGAAATACATATCCGCTCTTCGGATTGGCTGAAGCATGGCCATGCCACAGACCGGGCGTACTGCAATGTAATTCTTCACGTGGTGCTGGTGAATGATGCGGATATTAAGGACTCCGGAGGAAACAGCATTCCGGTTCTTGTGCTCACGGAGGAATTGCTGGACGCGGCTGTTGATTACAGTAAGAGCAATCCGCTCATGCCCGTGGTGAGTCCGGGTGCGCTGGAACTTTTTGGCGCTGCGCGACTGGCACGGAAAACAAAAGCACTCGAAACAGAACTCATGTACTTAAAAGGAGATGTCGAAGAATTGTTTAAGCGGCATTTGTTCCGTCGATTCGGGATGGGTGTAAACTCCGAACCGTTTCAGCAACTCGCGCACGTGCTGCACGCGTCTGTCATCCGCAGACAACGTTCGAACCTGGCGGACCTGGAAGCGTTGCTGTTCGGACAATCGGGACTGCTTCCGGCAATCCCAACCGACGGTTACAGCGCCGACCTGCTTTACCGGTATCTCCACCTGAAAAACAAGTATTCGCTCACACCACTTCAACCGGCGATCTGGAAATACATGCGCATGCGGCCGTCCAACTTTCCGACGATACGGATCAGTCAACTGGCCGCGTTGCTGCACGGCGGAAGCGGTCCGGGTTTCCGGAAAATTACGGATGATGCCTTGCGTGTTAAAGGTCCCCGCAAGCCGTCGGAACCGAAACATGTATCCGATCATTTGTTTTCCTATATGATCATGCAGGAAACGTCGTTCAAAGAACTATCGCAATTGCTGGAAATCAAAGCGTCGGAATATTGGAACAATCACTTTCGGTTTGGAATTACGTCGCATGGGCATCCGAAATACCTGGGACAGGATGCGGTGGCTTCGATCCTGATCAATACAGTGGCGGTCATGCGGTTTTTTGTCGGGAAACTCCGCGACGACCAGCCACTGCAGGAAAGTGCGATTCTCCTGTTGCGCGAATTGCCGCCGGAAAACAACAAGATCATCCGCGCTTCCGGACTTGCTCCGCAGAACGCGCTCGAAAGTCAGGGTGCGATGGAATTAGCAAGTTTTTCACAACCGGGAACGGATACAGACGCCGATGCTGATATTTATAAGGAGTCTGGAAGAAAATTTTCGGATGAAGACAACTTGTCTGAACCTGAACAAGACCCTCCGGGTTGCTCCGAGCCATTAATTCCGTATTTTAGTACACGCAATCATCATGACGGGAAATCAGCAAATCGACAAAATAGCGGCGTGGTTCGAAACCAAGGCGTTTGGCGTGTGCGACTGGTGGGGTAAAAAACTCACGATCAGTCCAACGCGTATCAGAATGTATTTTATCTACCTGTCCTTCTTTACGGTTGGATCACCGGTGATCATTTATTTCTTCATGGCGTTTATTCTGGAGCACAAGGAATATTTCAAGCCGTGGAAGAGTCGTCGGAAGACGGTGTGGGATTTATAGGTCATACTTCGGCTCCGCTCAGTATGACAAGCGATTCCAAATGAGATTATCGTAAACGTCACCAACTGATTTTCTGTTTAATCCATCCGTGTTCGGTAGCCCATTGTCAGACTGAGCGGAGCCGAAGTAGGACATAGCGGCGCGCTTGCCATGAGCCTGTCGAATGGCGTCTATCGGGTGAGTTCCCAGTAAAAAAACTCCTCATCTTCCCGCACCTTCACAAATCCATTGTGCTCCAATATTTTCTGCGACGCAATATTATCGGGGCTTGTATCTGCAGTCACTTTCTTTACACCTTGCTGTGCAAACGCCCATTGACAGGCAACCTGAACTGTTTCCTTCATGTAACCTTTGCCTGTAAAATCAGGGAGTGTGCCGTAACCGATTTCAACCGAACCTTCATGATTCGGAGGACCTTTGAATACAATCCCGGCGACGGTCGTGTTGATGGTTTTGTCAACGACATTCCACTGTGTATAAAAAAGATGTTGTTGTGGAAACGCTAACAGCTTCGGCAATATGCGTTCTTCGATGGCAGTTCGCAACGGCGGTGGAATGGGGCTGTGATAATGTTCAAGTCCCAGCGCTGTTTCGAATGAAAAATCTTCCTTCAGGTACAGGTGAATTTCTTCAACTGACAAAGCGTTGATTCGCAATCTTGTCGACTCTGGAAACATTTTCATTAATTCTCTGCCGGTCTGCCCAGCTCAAATGATACACCGACTCCGAAATGCCGGTGATGTGTGAAAAAAATCTTTTTATCCTCGTTCGCGAAATTGTTCGGATCGAGTTCTGCCCAGGTATTTTCATGTCCTACGTTCACGAACGGGCAGGCATAGTATATATGTATGATCGGTGTGAACCAACCATGACCCAGGATAATTTTCAATCCCGGAGTAATCCCGATGGAGAAAGTTTTGTCCTTGAGGCGGTAATCTTCAGCATCGACTTTCGTCTTGCTCTTGAACACAGAAATTTCACCGTCGAAAGACATGTATACAGGGCCGGCAACGCGCACATAGATCACTCCTCCGATACCGCCTTCTTTCGCCTGGAGGTAACGCGTAGTTGGAACTCCCGACGAGTCTGTTCCGGATGCGCTTACCGTGGCCCAGGCGGTGCGGAAGAAAAATTCACCGCCGCCGCCATTATCAAAGCGCACACCGATTCCAATATCCGGTCCGGTCATCCATTTCATATACGGCATTTTTGTGGTGAGCCATGGACGCGTTTCGTTATACCGGTCGATCATCTTGTCGTAGTTCATCATGTTGTAATGATTCGCGACATAACCGACACGGAAATAAGTCTGCGCGGGAAGTACGAGGCTGCAAACGACAAGAGCAAGGATGAGCAGGAAACGATTCATGAAAAATGTTTGACGCAATATCTGCAAATCGCAGGCGGATTCCTATACACAGAATTACGTACAGTGATCTGTGAAGGAACACTCTTATTGAATAAACTCCTTCGCTTTTTTCAACGCGCTTTCAATCCCTGCAGTATTCGTTCCTCCGCTGGTTGCGTAAAACGCCTGTCCGCCGCCGCCGCCCTGGATTTCTTTCGCGAGTTCACGGATCATTTTGTTCGCATCCATGTTTTTTTCTTTCACGAGATTGTCGGAAAGCATTAACGTCAGCGAAGCTTTTCCGTTTACTTCCGCGCCAATCACGAGGAACAAACTATCGATCTGCTCGCGCAACGCGTATGCAAGTTCCTTAATCGCGTCCGCAGAGTTCAGTTCGATCTTCTCCGCGATAAAATTCATGCCGTTCACACTGGTGGCTTTTTTCGCCAGTTCACCACGGATCAGTTTTGCTTTTTCACGGACCAGCGATTCCATCTGTTTCTCGAGCGCGCTTTTTTCGTCAATGAGTTGCTGCACCGATTTTAACACATCTTTTGGATTCTTCAGCACATTTTTCAGTTCAGCAACCAAATGCTGCTGCTCATTCACAAAACGTTCCGCGCGTTCTCCGCTGATCGCTTCGATCCGACGGATGCCTGCCGCAATCGCTCCTTCAGAAATGATCTTGAACAAACCGATCTGCCCGCTTGCTTTCACGTGTGTACCGCCGCAAAGTTCGATTGAGTATTTTTCATCGAATGTGACCACGCGTACTACGTCTCCGTATTTCTCGCCGAACAAAGCCATCGCACCTTTCTTCTTCGCGTCTTCAATGCCCATTTCGCGGATGTCGGCCTGAATATTCTCACGGATCTTTTCATTCACGATCTTTTCGATCTCCGCGACTTCATCGTCCGTTACTTTCTGGAAATGTGAAAAGTCGAAACGCAGGTATTCTTCATTCACGAGTGAACCTTTTTGCTCAACGTGCGTGCCCAATACTTTTCTCAATGCCGCATGAAGCAGGTGAGTGGCGCTGTGATGCCCTTCGGTGTTGCGGCGTTTTTTTACGTCAACCACCGCGCGGAATGTTTTGTTCACGTCTTCCGGAAGTTTTTCCACGAAGTGAACGATCACACCGTTTTCTTTTTTCGTGTCGAGTACGCGCACAGAATCGTTGACCGAATCAAGCGAGCCCGTATCGCCAACCTGTCCACCGCTCTCAGCGTAGAATGGTGTAACGTCGAGCACAAGCTGGTATGATTCTTTTCCTTTGGCTTTGATGCGGCGGTAACGGATGATGTTTGCATCGCTTTCCACTTTATCGTAACCCACAAAAACAGATGTTGCGTTTTTCTTCAGTTCAACCCAGTCGTCGGTGTCGATTGCGGTTGCAGCGCGTGAGCGGTCTTTTTGTTCTTTTTCCAATTGATGATAACGCTCAGTATCAACGATCCACCCAATTTCTCGAGCCATTAATTCTGTTAAGTCTTTTGGAAATCCGTAAGTGTCATAAAGTTTATAAGCGAAATCACCTCTTATCTTTTTAATAGGTCCATGGCTCGGATCGCTCGGGACAAGAATGCTTTCTCGATCGTCGACCAATGATGAGAGATAATCTTGATTAAATCCAAAATCTATTTTAAGTGAATCCCCATCCTGGGTAACAGTAAGTTTTCCGCCATCTTGCATAAGATAAATTCGCCGCGCATAAGCTTCGCCTAAATCTTTTTTAATTTCACTTAGGAGAAATTCATTATTACGTCCAAAGGTATATTGTCGCACAACGTACTCCTCAAATCGCTGGATACCATAGCCAATGGTTCGAAGAAAAGAACGTTCTTCCTCTTCAATTACGTTGGTGATTAGCGATTGCTGCTTTTTTAGTTCAGGGAAAAATTCACCCATCTCTAAAACCAGAGTGTCGACAAGATTGTACAGAAGCGGCTCATCGATATTGAGAAATGTATAGTAATATCGTGCCGCGCGGCGAAGAATTCTGCGGATCACATAACCTGCTCCTGTGTTCGATGGAAGCTGTCCATCAGCAATCGCAAATGAAATTGTACGGATATGATCCGAAAGTACACGCGTTGCAATATCCTGTTTGGAATCTGTTCCGCCGTATGTTGTACCAGTTAACTTCTCAATCGTGTTGATCAATGGCATGAAAATATCCGTGTCGTAATTCGACTGCTTGCCTTGCAGTACGCGAACCAAACGCTCGAATCCCATTCCGGTATCTACGTGCTGCGCCGGAAGTTTTTCGAGTGATCCATCTGCTTTGCGCTGGAACTCCATAAACACGTTATTCCAGATCTCAATCACCTGCGGATGATCAGCATTCACGAGCGTAGCACCTTCAACTGCTTTCCGTTCGGCATCTGAGCGCGAATCGAAATGAATTTCTGTACACGGGCCACACGGACCGGTATCACCCATTTCCCAGAAATTATCTTTCTTGTTTCCTTTCAGAATACGATCGGGCGTGGTGTATTTCATCCACTCGTTGTATGCTTCCTGGTCGAATGCAAGTTTATCATCGACGCTGCCTTCGAACACCGTTACATACAAACGGTCCTTCGGAAGCTTGTACACTTCAGTCAGCAATTCCCAACTCCACGCAATGGCTTCTTTCTTGAAGTAATCGCCAAAGCTCCAGTTGCCCAGCATCTCAAACATCGTGTGGTGATACGTGTCGACACCCACTTCTTCAAGATCGTTGTGTTTTCCGGAAACGCGCAAACATTTCTGTGTATCCGCAACGCGCGGCCATTTCGCAGGAGCATTTCCAAGAAACCAGTCTTTGAATGGAGCCATTCCTGAGTTGATAAACATCAGCGTTGGATCATTCTTCACCACCATCGGTGCAGACGGTACAATTTCGTGTCCTTTCGATTTAAAAAAATCAAGAAATGTTCTGCGTATTTCGTTTGCGTTCATAATCTCATTTTTCCTCTCCGTAAGGAGTCCTTCGGACTCATATTTTAACAGTTTGAGAGGATTGCAAAGTTAGGCGATTTTGGTAATTTCACGTGCTGTCTGGTGAAGCCACCGGGCACCATCCGAAATATGTCAAAAGTCCGATACAGGTATAACACGAAAACACTTTCGTACGAGAAAGCGGTAACCCCGTTCCGTACGCAGTTTTTCCGGATTATTTCCTTCCTGGGCACCGCTTCTGTGATCGGCGTGATTTCCGTTGTTATCGCATTCCGGTTTTTCGATTCACCGAAAGAAAAGCAGATGCGCCGGGAACTGGATCAGATGGATGCGCAGTACCAGATTCTGAACAAACGACTGAATAACCTGTCGCTCGTGCTGAACGATCTCGAAAATCGTGACGACAACGTGTACCGTGCGTATTTCAACGCGGAACCGATATCGGATGATATCCGCAAATCAGGTTTTGGTGGTGCCGACCGTTACAGGGAACTCCAGGGATTCACGCATACGCAGCTGATGATTTCCACCACGCAGAAAATGGATCAGCTGGCGAAGCAGATGTACATTCAGTCGAAGTCGTACGATGAGCTGATCAAACTTTCTGAGAATAAAGAAAAACTCCTCATGGCTATTCCGGCCATCATCCCGATTTCGGTGAAAGATCTCAAAGGAACTCCTTCCGGTTTTGGTTACCGCATTCACCCGATCTATAAAATTGCGAAGATGCATACCGGGATGGATTTTAACGCCGCACTGGGAACACCGATTTATGCGACCGGCGACGGAGTGGTTGAACGCGCAGATGCGGAAGCTTCGGGTTACGGCAATCATGTTGTGATCAACCATGGATTTGGATACGAAACGCTGTATGGACACATGAGTAAAATTCTCGTCGTGCCGGGACAGCAGGTTAAACGTGGCGAGATAATTGGAGAAGTAGGAAGTACAGGAACTTCCAGCGGAATGCACGTGCATTACGAAGTAATCCGTAACGGAACGAAAGTGAACCCGGTGAGTTATTACTTCCTGGATCTTTCGCCAACGGAATACCTGCAGATCATCAACCAGTCCAATCAATCCAACCAATCGTTCGACTGATGCGTAAATTTATTTTTCTTGCCGCTGCATATTTCATGTACACGTTCACAGTACATGCGCAGGTAGATACATTGACGATTGGTGGAGTGGGCGACATCATGATCGGCACCAATTACCCGGCCGGACATCTTCCTCCTGACGATGGCAAAACAATTTTCGATCCGGTGAAGGAATATCTCGTGTCGCCCGACCTGATGTTCGGAAACGCAGAAGGAACTTTTCTCGATTCGGGCGGAACGGTAAAGTCCTGCTCCGATCCTGCAAAATGTTACGCGTTTCGTCAGCCAACACGTTATGCGCAATATCTCGTTGATGCAGGCTTCGACCTGATCAGCACAGCTAATAATCACGTGGGCGATTTTGGCGAAGGCGGAAGAACATCGACCATGGCGACGCTTTCGAAAGCAGGTTTGCAATTCGCGGGACTCGTTTCGAAACCGTATGTGATTTTCACTCACAACGGAGTAAAGTATGGCATGGCCGCGTTTGCCCCGAACACCGGAACACAGGACATCCGCGACATTGAAGCCGCGAAAAAAATTGTACATATCCTCGACAGCGCTTGCGAAATTGTGATCGTTTCATTTCACGGTGGAGGAGAGGGTGCAACGCGGAATCACGTAACGCGCCAGACAGAAATGTTTCTCGGTGAAAACCGCGGAAACGTTTACGAATTTTCTCACGCAGTGATCGATGCCGGCGCCGATATTGTTTTTGGTCACGGCCCGCACGTTACGCGTGCAGTCGAATTGTACAAAGACCGTTTCATTGTGTACAGCATGGGCAACTTCTGTACATACTCGCGTTTCAATCTCAAAGGCAATGCCGGTTACGCCCCGATCGTCCATGTAAACGTTGATCGAAAAACCGGAAAATTTCTCTCCGGAAAAATTATTCCGATCAAACAACCCGGTGAAGGCGGTCCTGTTTATGATTCCGAAAAACAGGTGATCAAAGAAATGCAGACGCTGACGAAGGCTGATTTTCCGGAAACTGGATTGGTGATTGATGATGATGGCGCGATGCGGAGGAAATAGACGCAAAGTCGCAAAGTGCGCGAAGAAAAGCGCAAAGCTTTGCTAACTAAATATAATCTTTGCGGAAACTTTGCGTCCTCTGCGGCTTTGCGTCTATCTACAACTCCTCTTTAAGTTCTAACAGAAACCCCTTCACTTTCTCAAGCGACTTCACAATCTCCACATTTGCATTCGCATCTTCTGTCGTTGTGCCTTTGAGTTTTTCCTTCGCGCCCTGGAGTGTGTACCCGCGCTCTTTCACGAGGTGGTAGATCAAACGGAAATTTTCGATGTCTGTTTTGGTGAACATGCGGTTGCCTTTGTTGTTTTTCCGGGGCTTAATGATGTCGAATTCCTTTTCCCAAAACCGGATGAGGGAGGCATTGACATCAAACATTTCGGAAACTTCGCCGATGCTGAAAAACAGCTTTTCGGTTTCTTTTTCTTTGTAAGGCATGGTTATTCGCGCGTGTTTTCCAAAAATAGCTGAATCCGGCGAGATTTTTCTGGCCGCGAATTACACGAATTACGCGAATTCAAAATTGGCGTAATTCGTGTAATTCGTGGCTTAAATGCCCCAATGCACGCCTTGTGGAAAACTAATCGCCTGCTAATCCGCCAATTGTCTTACTTTTGCGCCCATGTTCGGAAAGGTTCTTGCATTCGCAGTTCTGATTTTCTTCCTGATCCCGTCTACACAAGGCGGCTCAGCAGTTGCGTATGTGCCTGTAAATGACACAGCTGGAACCGTAGAGCAGGTCCGCATCGACAGTATTCGTCGCGTGGCCATCACCGATAGCGTGATCAGCATCTGCAAACAATCGCTCGGTCTTCCTTATAAGTATGGCGGAAACAGCCCGGTAACCGGGTTCGACTGCTCGCACTTTGTAGCACACGCGTTCGGACAACTGGGCGTAGCGCTTTCGTGCTCGAGTTTGGGCATGTCGGAGCAGGGAACCGAGGTCTGCCTGGAGGACGTTCAGAAAGGCGATCTCATGTTTTTCAAAGGACGGAACATCAATTCTACCCGTGTAGGTCACGTTGCGCTCGTTATCGACGTGCAGCCCGGCTCTATCAAGATCATTCACTCTACGCATCGCGGAGTGGTGATTGATGAGTATACGACGATGGCGTATTACAAGCAGCGTTTTCTGATGGCGCGACGGATTGCGTATTAGAATAGCCGCAAAGCCGCAGAGGACGCAAAGTTTCCGCAAAGTTTTATTCATCGAAAGAACGGATCTGGTTCAATTTCGAGACCACGTAAAAAGTATTTCTGATTTTTCGTTCCCGATTCTTTCAGATCGTAGAGTTCGTACATCATTTCGATTTCGGGGTAGAAAAAATTGTAGTCTTCATTGAAACCGAGGTGACCTGCATCAGGAACCCATGCAGAATCGGGTTGGGATTTGTGAAAGCGGAATTTGACGAACTGGTTATGTTGAAATATGATGGTCGTGTCATCCCATTCGGCAGTATCAGTTAATTGAAAAGAAGTATTGTAACGCACTTCAACAATGCTGTCGTTAATCACGCGGCCTTTCCCGCGGGAGTGCATGCTTGCATTGTAATCATGCCCGGCGGTCCACCACATGAACTGGTCGTATTCCGTACTGATCGAAAAGCAAAAAGCAAGACTGTCCTGAGTCAACTGGAAATAGTCGGAATGAGCTGCACATAATCCTGTACCGCCCCATCCGGACTCTAATCCAAAAAATCCGGGAAGCACCGTATCTATCGGAGGCAACCATGATTTATTGGGAATTTCCAACCGGCCATGGAATTTCCAACCGGACAATTCATCATCAAAAATATAATACCAGTGATACCAATTTTCTTCGAAAGCAATGATCCGCTCCCGTTGAATGTCGTCATCAAGTTGAACGTTTCTGAGAACCGCCAACGTGATGAATTGATCTTCGGCCAGGGAGTAATTCAGAAGAAAATGTATCTCTGACTTCAGATTAGGATGTTGTTCTACGATTTGCAGGATTTCATTTTCCTGCCAGATGCGAACCGGATGCATTACCTGCTCACGTATCGTGTCGTGGAAACCCACACGCCATGATGAATTGTGCCAGTTGTTATTTGTAAAAGTGTCCTGGTCAATGACAACCGAGTAGGTCTGATTTTTCCGGAGATATTGAATGGTGCTGAATCCGCCGGTTTTTGTTTGGACCATATGCTGCTCAACCAGGTGGAATTGTTTTTGCTTGAGCCTGCAGTACGCTTCAAGATTACAGCGTTCCCTGAAAATTCGCGATGCCCTGAATGGCGGTTCACTTTTACACCCAATCAAAATCACCGCAAGAAAGAAAAATCCCAATCGCATGATCAATAGTACTGATCAATGACCATCCGGAATTGTTGGTTCGAAGAACTGTTCCGCTTATTCGAGCAGGCGTTCTTCGTGCGTCTTAGTGTCTTCGCGCCTTAGTGGCATTTTGTCGACACAATTTTTCAATTTAAAACACGTTTCCTGCCAGCCGATAACCGATCAACATGAAATACCTGAAACGCATACTGACCATTTTTTCTTACTTGCCGTTATTCTGGATGTTCTTACTGTATTCTTTTACCGTAAGGTGCTGGATAAAACTTGGACACTTTCCCATCCCTTCAGTGGACGACCCCAAATACAGGGGCTTCGGCATACATTACCGGTTGATCTGGTATGGTTTTTTGGTTGTGGTTTATGCCTGCATCCCGTATCTCTGTGCACTGCTTATTTTCAAAAAGTTCGCGAGAGAAAACAATCTCAGGATCCCTGTTATCATGTACTGCACAGGTTGTGTTCTGATAGCCATTCAAGTGTGGCTCGATCCATTCAGAATTATTTATTGGTACCTGGACTAATCGTGATCAATCTTTAATTTCTTCATGATTCCTCGTGTCTTTGTGACTTCGTGGCAGAATGATTAACAAAAAAGACCGCCCTTTCGGACGGCCTCGTATTTTTCTTTGAAACATCTTGTCAGACCGGGTGATTTTCTTTTGTCCCTTCTCGATACATCTGCGAAAAGCGTCCACTCGAAATGACAAAAGAAAACTGTATCGAGGCTGACAAGTTCCGCTACTCTTTGTATAAGATGAAGTGCTTCACCAACTCAAACGTTCCGCCTTCCTTATCCGCATCCAGCTTCACCGTTTCTTTCACCGTCTTGTATCCACCCGCAGAAACGGTGATCTCGTATGTTTTATCACCCACCAGTTCCATCTGGTAATTTCCACCTTCCGATTTTCCGGTAGTTACCGGTGAACCGTTTTCAGAAACACTGATGTCGGCGGAGATTGCTCTTCCATCACCGTTGTAAACTGTTCCGGTGATCAAAGACATCGTTGGGCCTTCTTTTTTCTTGGCCAGCATTCCGCTCATGTCGATGATCCAGATGTCGCGCTCGCCCAGTCCGCCTTCGCGATCAGAATCAACGTATGCAGTTGTTCCATCTTTCGACAGGAGGAACATGCGTTCGTTGCCAATCGTGTTGATCGGGTAACCCATGTTTACTGGTGTGGTCCATGCGCCGTTTTCAAAACGTGTCATGAAAATATCATAACCGCCCATGCTGTTGTGACCGTTCGAACAGAAGTACAAAGTCTTTCCGTCAGGCGCAGGGAAAATTCCACCTTCGTCGTATTCCGTGTTGATGGTTGGTCCGAGATTCACGGCATCTCCCCATCCTTTTCCTTCTTTCTTGGCCATCCAGATGTCGGAGCGGCCATACCCTTTTTGTCCTTTGTACGGAAGATCCTGCCCGCGCTCACTCATGAAATAAAGTGTATTGCCATCGGGCGAAAGCACCGCGCCATCTTCGAAGTACGAAGTGTTTACACCTTTCTTCATCGCCTGCGGCGTGCTCCATTTTCCGGAACCCGATTTTTTTGACGTATAAATTTCTCCGCCACGTGCGGCTTCAACATCATTCACATACATGAACAGCATTTTTCCATCGGGTGCAATGCTGCATGCCGCATCGTGTCCTTCTGAATTGACTGAACCGCGGAGAAGATTGGCATCGCCCCAGGTCATCTTCGCAGAATCCCATGGACATTCGTAAATGTCTTCGTAGTATTTGTTGTCGCCTTCTGTATCAACCCGGTCCGATTTGCCTTCGGGCCTGCGCGAAGTGAAGATCATGGTTTTGCCATCGCCGGTGATCGAAGGACGCTTATCATCGTACGGGCTGTTTACTGCGCCACCCAGGTTGGTCACCTGAACATTTTTCGGAGCAGCCATCAGCGACTTTGCCGTCTGGCACTGGTTGGTGTAGTAATCGATCTCTTTCGTCTTGGTGGGATTCGCCATGTTCAGCGCTTTCGCTGCGGTGTATTCCACAATCGCTTCGTCGAGTTTGCCTTTGCGCTGGTAACAACGTCCAAGCATGTAGTTGATATCGGGATGCGCAGACGCGTTCAGCGATTTTGCTTTTTCAAATTGCTCCTGGGCTTTCTCGTATTCTTCGAGATAGAATTGACATTCGCCCACGTGAAAAGCAACAGCGGCATCATTCGGTGTTGAATTCTGTACTTCTTTATACAGGTTCAATGCCTTGAGATAATCGCCGGCGTTGAAAGCCTGGCCGGCATTGAAGAGTTTCAGTTCGTCACCACCTTTGTCGATAATCGTTTGTGCTGAAGCGGAAACAACCAGCAGCAAAAAAAGGCAGGCGAATAAGGGAGCAATTCGTTTCATAGTTCGAATAGTAAGATTAACCAAATATAAACGAAAGCGCCCAAAAAATGAGGAAATCAGCCCAGTTTCTCAAGGAAAAGTTCGATGGCTTTTCGCTTTTCCGTATCCAAAGGATAACTGATTGATTGGGTGAGGTATCGGTGGATGTCGGTTTGCGGGTAAAGCGGTTGATTGATCTCCACCACGGTAGGAATATTCTGCACACCCAGTTTCAATGCCGCGGAAAAGCTTTGCTCAAAATCGGGATCCGGCTTCGTACGGCTGGCCCAAACCGCAAACACAAATGGCAGGCCGGTGAGCGTAAACCATGCTTCGGAAAGATCGTATTCGTAGGAATATTTCCCCCGTGAGGAGTCCTTGGGACCCGGAAGGGAAAACGTACGGTCGCCAATGATGACTGCCGCTTTGGTACCGGAAATTTCGGTTTCAAATCCTTCCTGCGCCGGGCTCCATCGCGGATTGATCTTCCACAATTCTTTCGCGAGAATTTTTACGAGTGCGACGGAAGTTCGTGATTGGTAATCGAGCAGGACCTCATCTATTTTTTCCAGGGGAACTTCCGAATAGAGCTTCACGGAATCCACTTTTCCTACGGCGCCAATGCAGTAATCGCTGATGATGTGATACTGCGGCATACTCTTCAGCACGGCTACCGGAACAAGACCAATTTCGACCTCTCCGCTGAGCAGTTTGCGGGCGCATTCCGAAGGAATATCGAGCGACAATTCGCAATCTTTCGGAGGAAGTTTTTCCAGTCCGTAAATGAACGGTTTGGAATTGAGATAAGACACAACGGAAATTTTCATCACGACTGAACGGGCATCTGCATGGCACGAAGTTTATTTTCTTCTTCGTTGGTTTCAAGAACGGCCAGCGTTGCTGCCACTACGGAGAGAATAGGAGCAATGCAAATTCCGATGAACGGAATGAGCAGGATCATGGAAAAAATAAATCCGTTTCCGATAGCAATGCCTTTGTGCCGGCGTGTGTATTGCGCACCTTGATTGATGGTAAATTTCTGGCGTTCGTAGGTGTAATCCATCATAGCGAAGCCCATGAAATACCAGGAGACAAACCAGAGAATCGGAATGGTGATCAGGCCAACAACCGGGATCCAGACGATCACGAAACAAGCCAGAATAAATAGTGTTTCCAGCATCATGTTACGCAGCGTTACCAGGATTCCGCGCATCATGTCTTTAATGAATTGTCCGAAATTGAATGGGTACGTACGGCCGGAAATAATTTCATCAATGCGTTCTGAAAGTATCGCGAGAATAGGAGAACAGACAATGAGCACGATGTATTTCAGGTACGAATTCATGAAGAGAATGAACGCGATCTTTAAACCGATATTCACAAGGAATGTAACGATGGCCTGAACCCACCCGAGCCAGCCTTCTTCCGTGGCATCGAGTCCGAGCGCATCGAGTGCCGATTCAACGATCCAGTCGCTCAGGCCCATGATCGACCAGAAGCCGGCCACCCATAAAACAGCCAGGATGAGCACCGGAAAAATGAAGTAGTGCCAAAGACTATGTTTCGCGATGAACTTAAACGCCTTAACGTGTGTGTTGATTCCTATGCCCAGGTCTGACCAAAATCCCATAAAACAGTAGGCAGTAATGCAGTCTTGCAGTAGGCAGTCAAAAAAAATGCCGCCACCCGGATGCTTTCGCCTGAAAGCAAAGGTAGTTTTCGGGGTAGAAATTGCCCGATTCTGAGCCCATGAATTCGCATACACTTAACAACATTTGTAATAGGACTTAACTCATTTGCATTAATTCGTCAATTAACTAGCTGAAAATCAGAAATTTGAAAAGCAGCTAATCTATTGTAATTACAACATTTGCGTTAATCAAATCGATAATTTTCTATCTTTGCCGTCCCAATTAAGGGGATAAACAATTATTAAAACCAAAACAAATCATGTATCACTACGAAACCGTCTTCATTTTGACTCCCGTTTTGTCTGAAGAACAGGCAAAGGAGGCGGTGGGCAAGTTCCGTAAGATCCTTAAAGATCTTAACGCGGACATCGTTCATGAGGAATCCTGGGGCCTGAGAAAGCTGGCTTACCAGATCCAAAAGAAGTCCACCGGCTATTACCATCTTTTCGAATTCAAAGCTAACGGCCAGGCAGTGTCGGGCCTTGAACTTGCATTCAAACGCGATGAGCGTGTAATGCGTTTCATGACCGTTGCACTCGACAAGCACGCTGTAGCATACGCTGAAAAGCGTCGTGTTAAAGTGAAAGCTGCCAAGAAAGATGCTGCTGCTAAAGCAGAGAAAACAGAAACAACTAACTAATCTTAACCCGAAAAGTCATGGCAGAAAATAGCTCAGAAATTCGCTACCTGAACCCACCTTCGGTTGAGGTGAAGAAGAAGAAATATTGCCGCTTCAAAAAAGCAGGCATTAAGTACATCGATTACAAAGATCCTGACTTCCTTTTGAAGTTCGTGAACGAGCAAGGAAAGCTCCTTCCACGTCGTCTTACTGGTACTTCAGTAAAATTCCAGCGTAAAGTGGGAACTGCGGTTAAACGTGCCCGTCACATTGCTTTGATGCCATACGTGGCTGACCAGCTTAAATAAACACGGAGGAACACAACATGCAAATTATCCTTAAACAAGACGTAAGAAACCTCGGATACAAAGACGATATCGTGAAGGTTCGCCCTGGATTCGGCCGCAATTATCTGATCCCAAATGGAATTGCAATTCTCGCTGACGAAAAAGCGAAGAAAATCCATGCGGAGAACGTAAAGCAGCGTGCCCACAAAGAAGCTAAAGTGAAAGCTGAAGCTGAAAAACAGGCAGCGAAACTGAAAGATACCGTGATCAAAGTTCCTACACGTGTAGGCGACAACGGTAAAATCTTTGGATCGATCACTTCTGTTCAGCTTGCGGATGCACTCCGTAATCTTGGATACGATATCGATCGCCGTAACATTACTATTGATGCTGCTGAAACAGTGAAGACCCTCGGTTCTTATACTGCGAAAGTGCGCATGCACAAAGAAGTACTCGCTGCATTCCAGTTTGAAATTGTAGCAGAGTAACATTCTTCTGAAGCTCTAAAGCAAAAAGCCCTGCTGATTATTTCAGCAGGGCTTTTTCATTTTATACGCTTTAGTAAATACCACCGCCCTCTTCGTCGCGGTCCAGTTCGTAATCGATTTTCCGGTGTGCCTCATCACCCATGAGCCCGTTGCGCTCTACGCTAAAGCTCAGGTAATGCAGGGCTGGAAATGACTCCGGGCGTGGTTTGACCCCGTACGCGTTTTTGAGAACCGTATCGGCGCTGTCATCCACAATTTTATACTGCTTGTAGTTGAGGTCAGAGAAAAAACTGGTGTGTGCGCGCACGTAATCAATTGCCGGAACAAAATCGCGCGGTACGGTTGATGCGGTAACGTACGGAATGAGATTGTCGAGCTCATCAACCTTCTGCTCGTCCTGGTACGATGTGTTCGACGATGAGAGCAGTTCGGCGCGCGACAAAGCAACCAGCTCATCGAGGTGATCTTTGTACGCCCTGAATTTGGCAATGGGCCCGTCGTTGCCCGAAAGATTTTTATACAACACCATAAAATCACGCGCGCTGACGAGATACTGGTTCCGTTCGAGACTGCCATACGGATTGGATCCATCCAGCGACGTGATTTCGTCGGGAGTACGGACATCAAAAATGAAAGCCGAAGTGGTTACGATGGCATCCACAGAATACGTGGAATCGCCAATCACAACGTCCTGCGCGTAATCTTTTCCATCTTCCAGAAGCCAAACCGTATAGGTGACAAATTGCGAACGCGATGGATTCAGGAGGATTTTTCCTTCATCGTATTTATCCGCCCAGCCATTGTCGTAGAACCAACTGGTTATCGCATCCTTTTCAACGGTTGTATCGGCGATTGTTTTTCCGCTTGCGTCCAGCATTTTCCAGTGAAGTGTTTGCTGGTCGCGACGGATGGTATACTCCAGATTCTCCGAAGCGGAGTACGGCGCAACCTTTATCGTGTCCCAGTCATCGAGGATGATCACGAATTCTTTGTCAGTGGGATTTTCATACGCCAACGTAAAATTCGAAGTTGTTAACCCGCTTTCATTATGATCGTGCATGTACGTGAGCGTTGGTATAGCCGCTCCCGCAAGGATCGCGAGTATGGCAACCACAAGTACAACGATAAGTGTTGTGTTCCGTTTTTTCTTCGGGGCTTCGGGCATGTACGTTGCGTACTGCGAAGGAATTGGTGTGCTTCTTCGAACACCGGGTTGCTGCTGACCGAAAGGTTGCTGTCCACCGGGCTGAGGTGGCGGTGTAAACGTAGGCTGCTGATAACTCTGCTGCTGGTAGTTGGGCTGCTGCTGGTATCCCTGCTGATGCGGCGGCGGTGGAGTATAGGTCTGACTGTTCTTTTTCTTATCGCGTGCGGCAATTACCAAACGGCGTATGCCGAGAATTAGCGCAATGATGATGAAGATCGGAATTCCGGCAAGGCCGCCGAGTAAGGCGATGAAAGGTGCAGTCATGGAGTAAATATAAAGGATTCAAATATTCAATCATTCATAATTCAATCATTCGCACTTCCTCCGCGCGCAGGAATGTTCGAATGCCTTCAATCTTTGGTAGTGGCTCAATTTGACTACTATGCGTTGAGAAAACCGCTGAAGCGGTTGAACATTCAATCGACACTGCGGATTTGCCAAACGGTTTCAACCGTTTTCCATTCCAGAGATTGAGCAAATAATTTCAAACCGAGCCGCTACCCAATCTTTGAATGATTGAATCTTTCAATCATTTACTCGTACCTCAACGCCTCAATCGGGTCCAGGTTCGACGCCTTGATCGCGGGATAAATTCCGGAGATAAGTCCCACAACAAAACAAATTCCGATGCCCAGGCCGATCCACATCCACGGCAGCAGAAATGCCCCACCCATGAAGAATGAAATCAATCCGCCGAAGATCAACGCTAAGACGATCCCGAGCAATCCACCGATCTGGCAGATAACAATCGCCTCTGTCAGAAATTGATTGCGTATCGCCGACTTTGTTGCACCCAACGCTTTCCGGATTCCGATTTCCCGCGTGCGTTCGGTAACAGAAACGAGCATGATGTTCATCAGGCCAATGGCCGCTCCAAGCAGCGTAATAATTCCAATGAGCGTTGCTCCCAGCGTCACATAACTGAGGTTATCAATAAGCGCGGTAGCCACACTGTCGCTCTTCGTAATTTCAAAATTATCGTCGGCGCCCGGCTCCAGCTTGCGCACCGTGCGGAACAATCCTGTTGCTTCCCCAATTGTTCCATCCATCAACGAAGGATCATCGGCGAGCACGTTGATCGTGTAAGTCATGTCGGGACGCGAGAAATAAGAACGCACATTTTCAATTGGGAGCAAAGCCACTTTATCTCCGCCCATGCCCATGGAATTTCCTTTGGGAGCCAGTACACCGATCACGAGATATTTGCCCGCGCCCACGCTCATTTCTTTACCGATCGGGTCTTCTTTCTTAAACAAATCGCCAACGAGGTCTTTCCCGAGGATCACCACGTGATCGCCTCCGCGCACTTCCTGCGGTGAAAAATTTCTTCCCCTTTCCAGCGTGTACCCGGAAACAAGCAGGTAATTTTCATCCGTTCCAAACACCTGGATGTTCGGGTTTGTTTTCTCGGATTTGTATTTCATCACCGCCGACCACGATGCAACGGTAGAAACAGAAACAGTACCCGGGTAATCGAAATCGTCGGCAAACTGCATCGCTTCGCGGTAGGTAATGGCTTTGTGCCGGCGGGGTTGCTTGCCTTCACGCCCAACGCGTACCGTGGTTTCCCGGTTGCGAATGGTAAACGTATTGGCGCCAAGACTGCTGAAATTACTGTTCAGCGAAGATTTGATCACGTCGATCGAAGCAAGAATACCGACAAGCGCCGCAATACCGAGCGCAATAATGAGAATCGTAAGTACCGCCCGGAGCATCTGCCCCTTGATTGAGGACAAAGCAACCTTAATATTCTCGAGCGATCGGTCCGAAGGACTCCTGACGGAGGAATTCATAAGGTAAAGGTACTTAATTAGACGGGAGACGATAGACGGGAGGCGATAGAGGGGGAGACGACAGGCGCCAGCGTATAGATTTTTTCGATGGCCCCATATTCGCGAATTTCTCCCTTCTCCGCCTTCCATCTCCCGTCTAATTACTAAATTTGTATTCCTCAATGAGCACACTTACTCACATTATATCTTCTCAAAATGGTTTTCGATCTTGACATGATTCGGCGTGTGTACGCCTCACTGCCCGTAAAAGTTGAAGCTGCACGCAAACTCGCTGGCCGGCCACTTTCACTCACGGAAAAAATTCTTTACTCGCACCTGGTGGATTCTCTTCCGGCGAAACCATTTGAGCGCGGAAAAGATTACGTGGATTTCAATCCCGACCGTGTGGCTATGCAGGATGCAACTGCACAAATGGCGCTGCTCCAGTTCATGCAGGCCGGAAGAAAAAAAGTGGCCGTTCCTTCTACGGCACATTGCGATCACCTGATCACTGCGAAGATGGGCGCAGCTACGGATCTTGCTGTGGCGACAAAAGAAAGCAAAGAAGTATTCGATTTTCTCGCATCTGTTTCGAATAAATACGGAATCGGTTTCTGGAAACCGGGCGCAGGAATTATTCACCAGGTTGTACTGGAGAATTACGCGTTTCCCGGCGGAATGATGATCGGTACAGATTCGCACACGGTGAATGCAGGCGGACTTGGAATGGTAGCGATTGGTGTAGGCGGAGCAGATGCCTGCGACGTGATGGCCGGTCTTCCGTGGGAATTGAAGTTTCCGAAACTGATCGGCGTGAAACTGACCGGGCGTTTGAGCGGCTGGACTTCACCCAAAGACGTTATCCTGAAAGTGGCTGGTATTCTCACCGTAAAAGGTGGAACCGGCGCTATCGTAGAATATTTTGGTGAAGGTGCACTCGCGATGAGCTGTACCGGCAAAGGAACCATCTGCAACATGGGTGCAGAGATTGGTGCAACAACGTCCACATTCGGATACGATGCTTCGATGGAACGCTACCTGCGTGCTACCGGAAGAGCGGAAGTAGCTGATCTGGCCAATGGAATTAAAGATCATCTTACTGCTGATCCTGAAGTGTACGCTGATCCGGCAAAATATTTTGACCAGGTGATCGAGATCAATCTTACCGAACTCGAGCCACACCTGAATGGTCCGTTTACTCCGGATCTGGCAACACCGATCAGCAAAATGAAAGAAGTGGCTGCTGCAAACGGATGGCCAACCAATATCGAAGTGGGTTTGATCGGTTCGTGCACGAATTCATCGTATGAAGATATTTCCCGCGCAGTTTCCATTGCCAAACAGGTTTCTGCAAAAGGACTGAAAGCGAAATCGGAATACTGCATCAATCCCGGTTCAGAAACAATCCGTTTTACGATTGAACGCGACGGATTCCTGAAAGTGTTTGATGAGATTGGCGCGAAAGTATTCACGAATGCCTGCGGACCGTGTATCGGTATGTGGGACCGCGTTGGTGCAGAGAAGCAGGAAAAAAACACCATCGTACATTCATTCAACCGCAACTTCGCAAAACGTGCGGATGGAAATCCAAACACGTTTGCGTTTGTAGCTTCTCCTGAACTCGTAACCGCTTTAGCAATTGCCGGCGATCTCACCTTTAACCCGCTCACTGATTTTCTCACCAATGAAAAAGGTGAGAAAGTGAAACTCGAAGAACCAACAGGCGATGAATTACCGCAACGCGGCTTTGCTGTTGAAGATGCAGGATACCAGGCGCCGGCAGAAGACGGAAGTGGTGTTGTGGTCAACGTTTCTCCGACATCTGATCGTCTCCAGTTGCTTGATCCGTTTGCTTCCTGGGAAGGAATTGATCTGAAAGGATTGAAACTCCTGATCAAAGCAAAAGGAAAATGCACAACAGATCATATTTCAATGGCGGGCCCATGGCTGAAATACCGCGGTCACCTCGACAATATTTCCAACAACATGCTCATTGGGGCCGTGAATTTCTTCAACGAGAAAACGGACAACGTGAAAAATCAGCTGACCGGTCTGTACGACGGTGTTCCGAAAGTGCAGCGTGCTTACAAAGCCGCAAAACTCGGTTCGGTTGTGGTGGGCGACGAGAACTACGGTGAAGGTTCATCACGCGAACATGCGGCGATGGAACCGCGTCACCTTGGTGTTCGCGCAGTGCTTGTGAAATCGTTTGCGCGTATTCACGAAACAAACCTGAAGAAACAGGGAATGCTCGCGCTCACGTTTAACGATAAGGCGGATTACGATAAAATCCGCGAAGACGACGTGATTGATATCAACGGTCTGACTTCATTTGCACCGAATACGCCGCTCACGCTCGTGTTCAACCACGCTGATGGAACGAGCGACAGCATCAAAGCAAACCATACTTACAATGCACAGCAGATCGAATGGTTTAAAGCAGGTGGTGCGTTGAATATTATCCGTGCAAACGTTAAGGCATAAAGAAGTGTCAGTGTCAGTATCAGCGTCAGTATTACACGTAAACGTCGCGACTGACACTGATACCGACGCTGACACTGAATAAACCGCTGAATGAAAATTATTTTATCCGTTTTCGTCTTTCTGCTGCTTGCGGGTACGCTGGCCGCACGCGGTCCCGGTAATCCGAAATGGGATTCCCTGCGCAGGCATTACAACACGATTGACACGAACTATATCCGCAAGTATCCCGACCGGTTTATCGTAACGCTTTCACAATCGTATCGTTCGTATGACATCCGCTTCACGCAAACCATGATGCAGGATACGCTCGGTTACGGTGCACCGAAAATGATCGCGGATGCCAATGCAGTAACGGGAATCTCCATCGACTTTGACAAAATTTCATTTTGTTTCGGCATCAAATCAACGCCGCCCGCCGATGATGTTGCATTGAAGAAAGGTAGAACGAAGTACACGTCGCTGGGTCTTTCGTTCTCGTTTTATCGTTTTCGGTTTGAAGGGTCGTACCGCAAGTACAGCGGATTTTACGATGTGAAAACACCGGTGTACGATTCGATTTTTGATTCTACGGGCATTTACTTTCAGAATCCAACGATGGTTGTCCGTTCGATGCGCGTGAAAACACTTTTCATTTTCAACAAGAAAAAGTTCTCGTACAATTCCGCGTACTTCAATACGCAACGCCAGCTCAAACCGGCCGGATCGCTTTTGCTGGTCAGCAACGTGTATGATTATTCGTTCTCATCGGACACATCGTTAATTCCCGCGGCAGCACGTCCGTTTTATTCGGTGTATTCGCTGATGAATTCGTTTCGTGTGCAGGGAATTTCAATCGGCCCGGGATATTCATTCAACCTGGTGCTCTTCAAAACGTTTTACATCAACCTCACTGCAACCACCGGGTTCGATTTTCAGCACCGCAATATCAAAACGTATGACCAGTTGTATTCCAGTAAGAAATGGAAAATGGGAGCTGCTGGGGACTTTCGCGCGGCAATCGGGTTGAATGGAAAACGGATGTTTTTTTCTATCACGTACCGCGTCGATTACAACTCGTATCTCAATACCGGCATGCGCATTGAACCGCGGTACCATTCGGTTGATTTCAATTTTGGTTACCGGTTCAGGATGCGCAAAGGAAGATTGTACCGGAAGTTGAACGAAAATAAATGGTACCAGCTCGTATGACAACATTCAAAATTGAAGGCGAATACATTGAACTCATTTCTTTGCTGAAAGTAACCGGCGTTGCAGAAACAGGCGGTGTTGCGGGTATTCTCGTTACGCAAGGTGAAGTAATGCTCAATGGAAAAGTTGAACTGCGTAAGCGCGCGAAGCTGAGGCCGGGTGATAAAGTGAAGATCGGGGATGAGGAGATTCTGCTCGAGTAATCCATTTCGAAGTCGCTACGCGACTACTCCATAATTGTACACGGAATACGCGGAACGCACGGAATTTCACAGAATAAATTCTGTGTTAATCTGCGTATTCTGTGTTTTCCGTGTACCATTTTTACCTTATGTGTTCGCGATAATGTACCCCGCGATTTTCGTCAGCAGGTGAACACGGTCTTTTCCTTTCACGTTATGCAAATGCCCCGGGTAGATGTAGTAATCGGTTTGCACACCTGAATCAACAGCGGCTTTCGTGTATGCGAGGGTATGCTGCCACACCACTACATCGTCTGAAGTTCCGTGGATCATCAGCAATTTCCCCTGAAGATTTTTCACGTAATTCAACGTACTCGACTCTTTATATCCTTCCGGATTTTCCTGCGGCGTGTCCATGTAACGTTCCGTGTACATCACTTCATAAAATGACCAGTCGATTACAGCTCCGCCGGCAACGCCGCATTTGTAAACTCCGGGTGTGCGCGTCATCATGGATGTAGTCATGAATCCGCCGTAACTCCAGCCGTATACGGCCATGCGATTTCCGTCCACGTACGATTTCGATTTCAGGTAATTCGATCCCATTTTCTGATCGGCAATTTCCTGTGTTCCGAGGTGACGGAAAATCGCCTGCTCGAATTCGAGTCCGCGGTTGTCTGATCCGCGTCCATCGACTGTGAACACAACAAATCCCTGTTGCGCCATGTAGTACAGGAACAAATCCGCGCCGCCCAGCCAGTTGTTGAACACCATCTGCACGTTCGGGCCGTTGTACACGTACGTGAGCGTCGGATATTTTTTTGTGGAGTCAAATCCTGCAGGTAAGATCATGCGGCACCACAGCGGGGTTGAACCATCGGCGGAAGTGATGGTGAACAATCTCACTTCGCATGTGTTGTATCCGTCGAGCGGATTTGGTGCTTTATGGATCACGCCGGATTCTTTGCCATCATTTTTCTTAACACCAATAAGACGCGGTGTTGTACTGTTGGAAAAATGATAAATGAACTGTGAAAAGTCATCTGAAAAAATGGCCGCTGATGTTCCTGTGGCTGGTGTGAGCAAGCGGAAAGATGAAATTCCTTTTTTCAGTTCTACGGAAAATACCTGGCGATCAACTGAACCAGCAGGTGCGGCCTGGAAGTAAATTACAGAACCGGAAGGATCAAAACCGTATACCTTGGTTACAATACTTGCACTACCCGCAGCTGTTGAAGTCAATTGGGAAATCAATGTGCCATCCGTTTTATAGAGGTAAAGTGCGTTGTATCCTCCCCGCTGTGACTGCCATACAAACTGCTCATTGTGACCCGGCACAAACATGAGCGAATCCATAGGCTGAACCCATTTGTCATTTTTCTCTTCGAACAAAGTAGTTTCAAAGGCGCCGGTTGCCGCGTTGTAACGATTTAACTTCATGTGATTCTGCTCGCGGTTCACAATGGCGATGTAAATCAATTTGTTGTCCGGGCTCCACACGATGTTCGTGAGATACTGTTCAGCGGGTTCGCCGGTGTTGAGAAAAATCGTTTTCGCGGTTTCTGTATTGTACACACCGAGCGTTACATGATGACTCTTTGCACCCGCCATCGGATAACGGATCATGCGCGCGGTTGCAGGCAATGTTCCGATTTCCATAATCGGGTATTCGGTAACCATCGTTTGATCCATGCGGTAAAACGCAAGTAGTTTTCCGGATGGAGACCAGAACGTTCCTTTCGTGATACCAAACTCGTCGCGGTGCACAGACTGGCCATTGACAATTCCCTCGTCGTCATCATTCGTCACCTGGACCTGCTTGCCATCTTTCATGATAAAAAGATTATTCGCTACAGTGAAAGCCGTCATATTTCCCGCAGGAGAAACTTCCTGGTGTTCCGCTTTCTCCGGGAATACCGGGCGAAGAAAAGCGGAAATGGATTTGTTCTTCACGTTGTACGTCACTGTGTAATCACGCGATTCAAACGTAAACCGGTTTGCATCGATCCACGTGATGGTTGGAAACACGGCTTCTTGCGGAAGACTGGTGAGGTTAGACGCTCTGATCTTGGCATTCAATTCCGCCAACGTAACAAGTACTTTCACTTTACTGCCGTCGCCCGACGAAGAAACGAGTTCTTCAGCGCCCATCACTGCACGCACCCAGGAGTAATTCGTAGTTCCCTTGATCCACTGCAACTGTTTCAACGTGGAAGGCGCAAGTTTCGTCCGGTTTAAAACTGTTTCTTCAATCGTCAGATTTTTCTGCGCGTGTACGGAAACAAACAGCAGTACAGTGAGGAAGATAGAAATGATTTTTTTCATAAATCAGAGTGAAATAATGCCTTCGATTTCAGCGGCTTTTTTATAAATGTCAATGATCTGTTCGGCATCCAGCATCACAACGCGTGCGGTGACTGATGTATATTTTCCTCCCGAAGAAGGTTGCAGTTTTATTTCAGCGTCATCGGCAAACAAACTTTCCACCAATGCAATCTTCTGATTTTGGGAGGGTACAATAAACTTGAACATATAAATCTGCGGCCACGGATCTCCCGCGTTCAATTTGCTCCTCAACTCATCGTAATTGAATTCCGGCATAGATGCAAAAGTAATGAGGTTTACGGGGTTATCGGCGTGGCGTTTTTAAAATGTGATGAACGGTTAATTCATTCCATCCAGTTTCCTTCTGTCCCGTTTCGTAGGCCTTCCCTTCCCGGTGTAGAAGAATGGTTTTTCATATTCATTCGCAATTTTCAGCTTTTCGTATTCTTCCGGCGGAGTGAGGTCTTCGCAATAGCCCGCAACCAATTTTGCGCTGAGGCGGCTTGTGGGAAATGCGGTGACCCGAAATGTTTTCATGATAGGCCCGGAACGAAAAGAGACAACGTCACCGGCTTTCAGCGTTTTCGAAGGTTTCGCCAGGTCGCCATTGAGTTTCAGTTTCCCTCCACGGCAGGCGGCCGCAGCCAGTGAACGCGTTTTGTACAATCTCACAGACCAGAGCCATTTGTCGATACGGAGGGCGTCTTCCATTGGACGAATTTACGAAATCGCAACTGACACTGATAACTGACGCTGATACCGCCCACCCGTGAACTTAAATCGTCAATGGTTCATCGTATAGTATTAAATTTACGCCCATGATTGCCTACAATCCCAAAGAGTGGTACAAACTCATTCTCTCGTTTCACAAGAGCGACACGTTTCGCATGTTGCTTCCTGCGATCCTGGGTTTTGCGGCTTTCTCCGCGGGACTGGTGTACCTGGGTCTGGAAGTCTGGTGTTGGGATTTTGAAGGAACCATTGCGATTCACTCTTTGCTTGGATTTGTGATTTCGATGCTGCTCGTGTTCCGCACCAATACGGCGTACGACCGGTGGTGGGAAGGACGAAAGCTGTGGGGCAAATTCGTGAATGACAGCCGCAACTTCAGTATGAAGCTGAGTGCATTTGTGGGCAAGGAAGAAACGGTGCGGGCCTCCGCTTTGCTGACGAACTATTTCTTCGCCTGTAAGGATCACCTGCGAAAAGCCATGTCGACCAAAGGGTGGGTAGAAATTCCGGGGAGCCCGCTCGACCAATACACCAATGCTTCTCACATTCCCAATGCACTGCTTCTCGATCTCGTGAAAGAAGTTACTAAATTGAACAAACGCGGCTCGCTGTCTGATATTCAATTTCTCATGCTGAACGAAGAGCTCCGTTCCTTCGCGGATAGTCTCGGGGCCTGCGAACGGATCAGTTCAACACCCATTCCGTATTCGTACAGCATGTTCATCAAGAAAATTATTTTCTTTTATTCCATAACCATTCCTTTCGGTATTCTTACGGAGTATCACTACTGGACTGTGCTGATTACGTGTTTCATATTTTACGCATTCGCCAGTCTCGAATTACTTGCTGAAGAAATTGAAGATCCGTTTGGAAAAGAGGCGAATGATCTGCCAACGGATGAAATTGCTTTCAGGATCAAGTCGAACATCAAAGAAATTTTTGGTCATGAGTGATTTTATTGTGGGTTCCATCATCGATCACGAGCACTACGGTAAAGGGAAAATTACCGAAGTGCACTCCGTTTTCTGGGTGATCGATTTCGGGAAGAAGGGCGTCATGGAAGTGTCCAAACGAAAAGCAGAACTCATCACATTGATCGCCTTACCCGGCGAAGAAAACAATCAATATCCTTTTACCATGGAAGAACTTGAAAAAACACTCCGGAGAATTCTCGAAGAATACAACGGTGGAGGAAACGTAGAACTCGCCGGCAAATGGCAGGGCGGTAACCTGGTTATGGAGCCGGGCGACACTTCACTCAAGTCGAAGGAAGTTTCCATCGAATCTTTCTTTCACAAGATCGTTATGCTGCGTGATCGTTTGCGCGTGATGGAACAAAAGCTCAATTCGCACCCGAAGCTCACGGATGAAGACAAAGTCGAGATGCAGCAGTACATCACGAAGATCTATGGAAGCCTCACCACGTTCAACGTATTGTTCCAGGACAAAGACGACCAGTTTGTGGGAGAAAAAACGGTATGAAGAACGAACCGGAAATTGTTGATGTTCAACCCAAGGTCATTCTCAACGGAACGACCAATCAGAAACTCGTATCGGGTTATCTCAAAGGAAAAATTCCTTTTCGTGTCTGGTTCTTGTCTTGTCTCGCGGGTGCATTGGTCATTGTAACCGACAATCTCATTCTTCACAAAGCCATTCTCGAAGGATTTTTCTCCGTGTTTTTTCTCAACATGCTGATCACAATTCCGATGTTCCTGGTGCAGACGCATGTCATTGGTTTGGTGCTGCAGCGCAAACCCAAAACGGTTCGTACGGCGCTGAAGATTGTTCTGATCACGGGTTGGGCAATCATGGGAACGATCATTGCCATGGCGTTGAATAAAATTTACGAGGGGACAATCAATTCCGGCGCGGTGCTGATGATCTTCAATTACATCGTTCTCGTCACCGTGTGGATTGCGCTTTCATTTCTTACGCTGCGGGTGAAAACAAAAAAATCTATTTGATCGTGAGCGTAACGGTACTTTCAAGCGTATCGCCGGGTCCCTGGAATTTTCTCATCGTGGGCCCCCATATTTTGTACGGCTGGATCACTTCGTAACCATAATACCGGAGCACAGTCCACGCTGGTGGATTGGGAACAGTAAACTTACGTCCCTGTGGCAAATTGTAACCCGGTATTAACACTCCGTGGTAACGAACCGTATTGCCGGAGACATGAAATTCCCAGGGCAGTTCCAATGTAGGATCGGCCGGTTCAACATAAAAATCACTGCACTCTTTGCAGCCGAGTCCTTCTTTACTTCTGTCGATCCAGTCCGGACAATCACAATTCGAATAGTAAAGATCAAACGTGTCCAGTTCCAATTGGTTGTAAAGTGAATCAGCCGCAAATAGTTCATTGAGCATTTTATGCTCTTCCATCTTCCACGATTGTTTGAATGCCGTGGTGTCCGGAAAGAATACGGTGTCACCATCTGTATACTGCTTTGCATTTTGGCCGCACGAAAGCAAAAATATCTGAATGATAGCGCAAAACGCAATAACCGGAATTTTCATTGGAGTTCAAATTTTCTATTCACCCGACCCGCATCATTACACGTTGCGGAACAGATTGTACAAACTCTTTCCGCGTAAACTGCCACTGCCACTGCCACTGCTACTGCAACTTGAATTTTTCAGTCGCCATTTCCTCAATCGCTTTCCCAATCGAAAGACAAGCAGTTGCAGCCGGCGACGGCGCATTCAACACGTGAATCGCATTGTTCTTATGTTCGATCTTGAAATCGTCGAGCATGTTTCCCTCTGGAGAAAGCGCCATGGCGCGAACGCCGCTTCGTGTGGCTACAATATCTTCAGATTGCAAAGTAGGAATCAGCGTGCGCAGACGCTTGAGGAAAAATCGCTTCGAAAATGCACCGCGGTATTCATCGAGCCCGAACTTGATGTTCTTCGCGAAGAATTTCCACGTGCCCCAGAACGTGAACGCCGACCATGTATCGCGGAAACTGAACGAAGTCTTTCCGTAGCCTTCGCGTTTGAAAACAAACACGGCGTTCGGTCCGCATTCAACTCCACCGTGAACCATGCGCGTGAAATGCACACCGAGAAACGGGTATTTCGGATTCGGAACCGGGTAGACCAGGTTCTTCACCTTTTTCATTCCCTGTTCGGTGAGGTCGTAGTAATCGCCGCGGAAACCTACAATTGCCACATCCGATTTCGTTCCTTCTTTTTTCGCGATACGGTCGCTTTGCAATCCGGCACAGGTCACAATGTATTTTGCGGAGAACGTTCCTTTGTTCGTGATAATGTCCGTAACATTTCCTTTGTGCACGAAATCTTTTGCTTCGGTAGAAGTAAAGACTTTACTTCCCGGAAATTTCTGTTCCAGCAGTTCGCCGAGTTTGCGTGTGACTCCGGGAAAATCAATGATGCCGGTGGAGCCCACCCAGATTCCGGCGACGCCTTCTACAAACGGTTCAATTTCCTTGATACGTTTTTGATCGATGAGTTCAATGTCTTCAACACCGTTTGCTTTTCCGTTGTTGAACACTTTGTTCATGTGTTCCAGTTCACTTTCATGCGTGGCCACAATGATCTTTCCGCAGATGTCGTGAGCGATGTTGTGTTCTTTGGCAAAAGCAACAAGCTCACGTCGTCCTTCCACGCACAATTTCGCTTTGTAGGAACCCGGTTTGTAATAAATCCCGGAGTGAATCACTCCTGAATTATGACCGGTCTGGTGCGGAGAAAGATGATCTTCCTTTTCGAGAACGGCAACTTTGAGATGCGGGTGACGGGTGTTGATTTTGTAAGCAGCGGCAAGACCTACACAGCCACCACCAACTATTACCACGTCGAAAGAATGATTCTGAAGACTCACAAATTCTGGTTTGTGCAAAGATAATAAAACACAGGGCAGTCAGCCGGCCTCAATTTGCACCCATCGTGCAAATCGCATTGTCCATCTAAGGAATTGTGCCGGTCAATTGCGGGAGGTAAGGAGTGTCAATTTTCCCCCTATATTGGAAGACTATTTTCCTTATGCTGACCCGGTTTTTTCTCGCCCTTATAATCTTATTGTCTTGTACGCGTCTGTCCGCCCAGGATCAACCCTTGGTCGACAGCCTCTTGCTTGTGGCGAAGAAAAGTCCCCAGGACACAACGGCGATCAATGCTTACCTGGCTTTATCGCAGGAAACGATCCAGACCGACTACGAGCAAAGCATGGGATATGCGCGCAGCGGATTGAAGATTGCGGAAAGTCTCGATTCGAATTTCTGGATAGGCCGCTGTTATTACCAGATGGGATCCGTGTGTTTTTCTTTTGGCTATTCGAAAGAAGCCATTGACCACTTCAATGCCGCGATCGCCAGCCTGGAGAAAACGACACATGGAACGTATTGGATCGCGAAAAGTTCCAACGGCAGAGGGAACGCTGAAAGAAGACTGGGACGCCTGAAGGAAGCAACTGACAGTTATCTCGATGCAAAGAAAATGTTCGAAGCGCTCGGCGATAAAAAAGGAATTGCCGGGGCGTACAATAATCTCGGGATCATTTTCATGGCTGAAGGTCAGCAGGAAAAAGCACTGGAGTATTATCGGATTGCACGCCGGATGAACATTGAAATCGGTAATAAACCCTGGCTGTCGAAGAACCTGTCGAACATGGGCTCCGCATTTTATAATCTCCATGAATACGATTCTGCTGAAGTGTATTTCACAGAAGGGTTGCGACTTTCACTCGAAGTTGGCGATCAAAGCGGTTGGGCGCTTGACATGACCAATCTCGGAAACGTGTACACTTCGAAGAAAGAGTACGTGAAAGCGAAAGATCAGTTTACACAATCCATTGCTTTTTACCGGGAGAGTGAGCGATACGGTGACATGGCATTCGTGATGTATAACCTGGCCGGGCTCTATACGGCCACCGGGGAATACGCGTTGGCAAAAATATATCTCGATTCAGGTGCTGCAATCAGTGCGCAGTATGGAGATTTTGCAAACCTCATTGAAATATACCGGGGCTACGCCGCGATGTACGAGGCCCTGGGCGATTATAAAAATGCTTTTTATTACCAGCATTTGTATTTCACGAAGAAGGATTCCATCACCAGTTCCGATATGAAGAACCAGATGGACCAGATGGAAGAATCGTTGCGGGAGGAAAAACTGAAAGAAAAAAATGCAGCGCTGGAACAGTCGCAAATACTCCAGGACGTGGAGATCAACCGGTCTTACATCATCATCGCGGCGGCGGCGGGCGGAATTGTTCTCGTGTTACTACTCGCTTTTGTCATGTTCAAGCGTTACCAGCTGAAGAAAAAAGCGAATGACCTGCTGAAAGAACGCAACCTGGAAATCCAATTGCAGAAAGCCATCATCGAGCAAAAGAACCGCGACATTTCCGACAGCATCAATTACGCAATGAAAATTCAGGAGACCGTACTTCCTGATCTCACCGCGTTCCAGGCCCGGTTCAGCGATTCCTTTGTTTTTTATCGTCCCCGTGATGTAGTCAGCGGCGATTTCTACTGGTTCTCCGTTTCCGATAAAAAGAGTTACGTAACTGTGGCGGACTGTACCGGTCACGGTGTGCCGGGAGCATTTATGAGCATGATCGGTATTGACAAGATCAGCTATGCCGTATTGGAACTGAAGATCGCCACTGTATCCGGAATTCTTTCATCGGTCAACCGGCTGTTGAAGACCGTATTGAAACAGGATGATCTTACCGGGGGAATGCGCGACGGAATGGATGTTGCACTCATTTCCATTGATCACGAAAAGATGACGCTCGGGTTTGCCGGCGCCAATCGCCCGGTGTGGATCATTCGCAACAACGAATTAATAACGCTCGCACCTTCCAAGGTTTCCATTGGCGGACATACTGCTGCCGCTTACGAATTTGCCGAACAGGAATTCGCGTTGCAGAAAAACGATTGCATTTATCTTTTTACAGACGGTTATGCCGATCAGTTTGGCGGACCTAAAAGAAAAAAGATGATGACTAAAAAATTCAGGCAGATAGTACTCGCAACGGCGCATGAACCCATGGAGGTACAGAAGAAAGCCATCGCAGCAAACTTCGATTCATGGAAACAGGATATTGAACAGGTTGACGATGTTTGCGTGATGGGCATCCGCGTGCAATAAGCAATCAATCTGACTACCGCGCGATCACTACACGCTGCACCGAAATTCCGTCTTCATTTTTCAGTTGCAGGAAATAAACGCCGTTGGGCAAGGTCGAAACGCACAGAAGAAGGTGCAGGCGGAAGTTGGGTTTGGCCATGACAAACGAGAATGAATAAACAACCGTGAAATTAGGAAATTCATTAATATCACTATGCACAAACCGACGATTTGGTCAGGGCAACACGCATTATAGATTAACATCCCGCGGTCGAGAACTTTAGGCTGTTTATTGGCAGGTGAGCCTCAAGTTGCAATAATCTCGCTATAAAAACCATGGCCGAGAACTTG
>Ga0193752_1000370_pt1 | contig 44959 bp, 35 predicted proteins | sample H1c1metaG_FD_144924 | JGI IMG/M metagenome (GOLD analysis project Ga0193752, IMG submission 144924) | Soil microbial communities from a riparian zone of the East river system, Colorado, United States - H1c1 | ecosystem: Environmental > Terrestrial > Soil > Riparian zone | place: USA: East River...
AGCTCTTGTTCGGCGCCGGCGGGCTCGGCGGCGTGGCAGCGGCCGGCATCTTGGCCGCGATCGCGATCCCTGCGTATCAGGACTACACCATCCGCGCGCAAGTGACGGAAGGCCTGAACCTGGCCGGCGCCGTGAAGGCATCGGTTGCTGAAACGTTTGCGCAGACGGGCACCTGGCCGGCTGACAATACTGAGGCCGGCTTGAGCCCGAACCCGACGGACATTACCGGTAAGTACGTGCTCAGCGTTGGCGTGGCCGCCGGTGGCGTCTTGATTACCTACGGCAATCAAGTGAACCAAACGATCAACAATCAGACCTTGGGCCTTACCCCTTTCCTGAGCGTGAACAACGACGTCATTTGGGTTTGCGGCAACAAAGCAGCGCCAAATGGCGCGCTAACAGGCGGCACTGCCCCCACCACGAACTTGCTCGACAAGTACATGCCACAGACCTGCCGAGCCTAATACGCACGCGGGCCTGATTTCAGGACTGAAAGCCCCTCTCTGAGGGGCTTTCTTATTTTTGGCGGATGCAATCCGAGACTGAGGCGCTTTGCGCCACGTCAGGCTCTAGGCGGTAGGCTGTAGGCTGTAGCCAGAGCCAAGAGAAAGAAGGACGCTGGCCCAATCTCATCTGGTTGAATCGATTAGGCGCAATGAACGCTGCGTGGTAAGGCTCCGTTGCCAAATGTGATCGACCGCTCGGAGTCAAACGGCAACGTGTTCGATAATCCGAAAACGGCTATTTAACAATTGCTAGGCCTTTGCTCTTTGCTCCACACTACCCGCTCCCCTTACTCCTAATACCGCCTTCGTAAGCACATGGCCGAGCAAGTCATTTCTCCGTCGAACTCGCAGCGTATGGCCTTGCAAGGCCTACCCCAGCGCTTGATTCAAGACGGCCTCATGGACGAAAAAGCCATGCTGGAAGCCGTGGCGGCGGCAAAGGAAAACGGCGCAAACCTGGTCTCGTATCTAGTGGCAAAAGGCATGGCTCAGTCGCGTGAGATCGCGATCGCCGGCTCCCAAGAATTCGGGGTCCCGATATTCGACCTCGATGCGTTTTCGCCCGATCTCGACACCATCAAGCTCGTGTCCGACAAGCTGCTGCAGAAGCACAGGGTGTTGCCGCTGCTGAAGCGCGGCAAACGCCTATTCGTCGCGATTTCAGATCCCACCAACATGCATGCGTTGGATGAGATCAAATTCCAAACCGGCCTCTCCGTCGAAGCGATCGTCGTCGAAGATGACAAACTCGAGAAGCTCGCCGGCAAAGCGATCGAGCAAGTCGATACGCAGATGCCGAACCTCTCGGACGACGATCTAGACCTCGACAATCTCGACGTCTCGGGCGGCGAAGATGAGTTGGGCGAAGCCGTCGGCCGCGACGAGGTCGAAGACGCACCGATCGTTCGGTTCGTCAACAAAGTATTGCTGGATGCGATCAAACGAGGCGCGTCCGATATTCATTTCGAGCCCTACGAAAAGACTTATCGCATCCGCTTGCGATTAGACGGCTATCTGAAAGAGTTGGCTAACCCGCCCGTGCAGTTGGGTGTCAAGCTGGCCGCGCGCATCAAGGTCATGTCGCGACTCGATATCGCGGAGCGCCGCGTGCCGCAAGACGGTCGCATCAAGATGCGCATTTCCAAGACCCGCGCCATCGACTTCCGCGTCAGCACTTGTCCGACACTGTTCGGCGAAAAAATCGTCGCGCGTATCTTGGATCCTTCGAGCGCGATGCTCGGCATCGATGCGCTCGGCTACGAGCCGGCGCAAAAAGATATGTACATGAATGCGTTATCCAAGCCGCACGGGATGATTCTCGTGACCGGCCCCACCGGTAGCGGTAAAACGGTCTCGCTCTACACCGGCCTCAACATCCTCAATAAAGAGGATACGAACATCTCCACGGCCGAAGACCCGGCCGAAATTAATTTGGTAGGCGTCAACCAAGTCAATGTGAACCCGAAAGTGGGCTTGACGTTCGCGGGCGCTCTACGCGCGTTCTTGCGTCAAGATCCGGACGTCATCATGGTCGGCGAAATCCGCGACCTCGAAACCGCGGAAATCGCGATCAAAGCCGCACAAACGGGTCACTTGGTGTTGTCGACGCTGCATACAAACGACGCGCCAAAGACGCTGACTCGTCTCATCGATATGGGCGTCAAGCCGTACGCCATTGCGACTTCCGTTTCGCTGATCATCGCGCAACGATTGGCGCGACGCTTGTGCAACAACTGCAAAACGCAGGTCGAGTTGCCGCCGGAAGCCGCCTTGAAGGAAGGCTTCACCGAAGAAGACATCGGCAGCAAACTGATGATCTATCGTGCTGTCGGCTGTTCGTCTTGCACGGACGGCTACAAGGGCCGCACAGGTTTATATCAAGTGATGCCGATCTCGGAAGAAATGGGACGCATCATCCTGCGCGACGGCAATGCCGTCGATATCGCGGACCAATCTGCCAAAGAGGGCATTTGGGATCTGCGTAAGTCGGGGCTTAAGAAGGTCAGAGACGGCATGACCAGTTTGGACGAAATCAATCAGACGACCGTCGAGTAATCGCGAAACACCACGCTTTCGCCAGAGAAATCAGCCATGGCCGCAGTTGCTTCCGCAAAACAAGTTCCCTTCAGTTGGGAAGGCACAGACAAGAAAGGCAAGCGCATCAAAGGGCGCATGCTGGCCGTGTCCGAAAACGCCGTGCGCGCCGATCTGCGCAAGCAAGGCGTGCTGCCCAAGAAAGTCCGCAAACAGATTACGATGTTTAAGAGCGAGGGCAAGATCAAGCCCGAGGACATCGCACTGTTTAGCCGCCAATTGGCGACCATGCTCCAAGCGGGTATCCCGATGGTGCAAGCCTTCGAAATCGTCGGCAATGGCCACGATAAGCCGGCCATGCAGAAGCTGATTATCGCAATCAAGTCCGATGTCGAATCGGGCACCGCGCTACATGAAGCGCTGAAAAAACATCCGCTGTATTTCGACAAGCTGTATACGAATCTCGTGGAAGCCGGCGAACACGCCGGTGCGCTCGAGTCGCTCTTGGACAAGATTGCGACATATCAAGAAAAGACCGAAGCGCTAAAAAAGAAGATCAAGAAAGCGCTGTTCTACCCGACGGCAGTCATGGTGGTTGCGGTCATCGTGACGATCATCTTGCTGATTTTCGTGATCCCACAATTCGAGAGCTTGTTCAAAGGCTTTGGGGCGGATTTGCCGGCCTTTACGCAGATGGTCATCAACGCGTCTCGCTTCCTACAGGACAACGGCATTTACGTTGGCGCTGTGGCCTTCGGGGCGGGGTATGCGTTCCTATGGTTCAAGAAGCGCTCTCGAAAAATGCAGGAGATGCTCGATCGCATGCTGCTGAAGGCTCCGATCATCGGGCCGATCATGGTAAAGGCCGCAATTGCACGCTACTCGCGTACGTTGTCGACAATGTTTGCCGCCGGCGTCCCTTTGGTGGAAGCGCTGACGTCTGTCGCGGGCGCCACGGGCAACATTGTGTACGAAGAAGCAACCTTGAAGATTCGCGATGAAGTCTCAACCGGCCAACGCCTGCAACGATCGATGGAAAGCACGGGTCTATTCCCGAACATGGTCATCCAAATGATCGCCGTCGGCGAAGAGTCGGGCTCGCTTGACGCCATGTCTTCGAAGGTCGCGGACTTCTATGAAGCGGATGTCGATGCCGCGGTTGACGGCATGAGCAGTTTGCTCGAACCATTGATCATGGCCATTCTCGGCGTGCTCGTCGGCGGCATGGTCATCGCCATGTATCTCCCGATCTTCAAACTGGGCGCCGTGGTGTAACGAAAGGCGTACCGATTAGCCGCAACGCCGCGCTTTGCGCGGCGTTGTTTTTTGTATCATCATCGATTCGCTGCGCACGGCCGAAGAGGTCTTCAATCTCCGATGGAAATGCTCGAACTCTTGTCCGAACACCCGGTGCTGTTCACCGTGGTCGTCGCGCTATTTAGCCTGCTCATCGGCAGTTTCCTCAACGTCGTCATCCATCGGCTCCCCATCATGCTGGAACGGGCGTGGCGCTCTGAAGCGGCCGCCATCGTGAGCGAGCCACCCGCTTACGACCTGCCCGACGTGCCGCGCTACAATTTGGTCGTTCCGCGTTCTTGCTGTCCCACCTGCAAGGCGCCGATCACAGCACTGCAAAATATCCCGGTCATCAGCTACCTGTTCTTGCGCGGCAAGTGCGCCCAATGCAGTACTCCGATTTCAGCCCGCTATCCCATCATCGAACTCGTCACCGCAGTCCTGTCGGCCGTTGTGGCGTACAAGTTCGGCCTGCACTGGCAGACCGCCGCAGCGTTACTGATGACGTGGTGCCTGGTTGCTTTGTTCATGATCGACCTCAACACCCAGTTTCTGCCGGACCAGATGACGCTGCCGCTGATGTGGATCGGCCTGATCATGAGCTTATACGCAGTGCCAGGTTCGTCGTTCGCGGCCGATCCTCGCAGCAGCATCATCGGCGGCGCCGTCGGCTATTTGAGTCTCTGGAGCGTTTACTGGGTCTTCAAACTACTGACCGGTAAAGAAGGCATGGGGCACGGCGATTTCAAGTTGCTCGCGGCGTTTGGCACATGGTTCGGGGGCTGGGAATCGATCCTGCTGATCGTGTTGCTGTCGTCGCTGGCGGGATCGGTCATCGGCATCGGGCTCATCCTCTTCCGCGGCCGCGATCACAACATTCCGATGCCGTACGGTCCGTTTTTGGCGATTGCGGGGTGGATTGCGATGCTGTGGGGATCGCAAATACTCGACGTCTACGCCGCCGTATCGCACCCGCTGGCTCCACATCCATGACCGACCCGCAGGCGTTTCGCGTCGCGCTGACCGGCGGCATCGCTAGCGGCAAGACTGCCGTCGCCAATGAATTCGCACGCCTGGGCGTGCCGGTGATCGATACCGATCAAATTTCCCGCGACATCTATCTAATCGGTTCGCCTACCCTCGCGCGCATTGCCGCCGAATTTGGGGTGGACGTTCTGCAGCCGGACGGCTCGTTGAACAGGGCGCGGATGCGAGAGGTGATCTTTGCCGAGCCCGGCAAACGCAAGCAGTTGGAAGCGATCACGCACCCCGCAATTCGCGCTGAGCTTACGCGCCGCGCAGAGACGGTGGCCGGTCCTTATCAGATTCACGCCATCCCATTGCTGGTCGAGACGGGCCAACCCGACGCTTACGACCGCGTGCTGGTGGTGGACTGCCCCGAGGAAATGCAGATCGCGCGCCTCATGCAACGCGACGGCGTCGACAGCACGCAGGCCAATCGCGCTTTGGCCGCGCAAGCGACGCGCACAGCGCGTCGCGCAATTGCGACCGACATCATCGAGAACGCTGGAAATCTCGATGAATTACACCAGCGCGTGGCAGAACTGCACGCGCAATTCTTGAAGCTGGCCAAGCTCCGACAAATCCCCGGCTAGTCAACTCGCGGCGAGTGCAGCACAATAGTGCGATGCAAGCGCCCGATGCCACTACCACGCCCGCGACACTCGACTACGAGCAGCCTCTCAATGAGCGCATGCGGACATTCCTGCGCCTGGAATTCCTATTTCAGCAGCTAAAATTTCATCAGCAGCACGCGGACGCTTGGTCCACGCGCGCCTCCGTCGCGTCGCTGTTGGAAATTCTTGCGATTACCGCGCGCGGCGACATGCGCACCGATGTCCTCAAAGAACTCGAGCGGCATATGGCCGTGATTCATGAGTACCACGCCAAACCCGGCGCCGATGCAGATCGCGTGCACGCCATCGTGGGCAATCTGGCCAGACTACGGACGGAGCTCAATGCGGCAGCGGTGGCCTTTACGCAAAAATTGCGCGACTCGGAATTTCTGAATGCCATCAAGCACCGCAGCGCTATCCCGGGCGGCACGTGCGAATTCGATTTGCCCGATTACTCGCACTGGCTCAGCCTCCCCTTCGAAGTGCGGAGCGTCGCACTGACGGAATGGATGGCAACGGTGGGTCCCCTCTGCGAATCGGTCGTCCAGTTGCTGTGGCTGACGCGGCAAAATACCCGGCCGCGTCGCGAGGTAGCCACGGGCGGCGTCTTTCAACTCAATCTCGACAAACAGGTCCCGTGTCAGCTGCTGCGCATTACGTTGTCAGCGGGCAACGACTTGTATCCGGAAATCAGCGGCAGCCATCATCGATGCACCGTCCGGTTTCTCGCTTGGAAAGACACCAATGTCCGGCCGGCGCAAACTGACCAGGATGTTCCCTTCTTACTCACGACCTGTACCTGAAGCTTCGCGCGTAGCGCGCGGCTTCAGGCAAAGGCTACCGGCTACCGGCTACCCGGCTACCCGCTACCCGCTACCCGCTACCGTCAGCAAATTGCAGGCAGTCGATTCAACGGAATGCAAAAAAGAAAATCACGAAGCATCGCGCGCATGCTCCGACCTGTAGCCGGTAGCCTGTTGGCTGTAGCCTTTTCGCCCGTAGCCGGTCGCCTGCTGGCTGTAGCCTTTTGATAGCATCCCACCCATGGCTTGCCCTACCTGCAAACGCGCTGTCGAGTGGAACGCCGAATCGCCTTGGCGCCCGTTTTGTAGCGAGCGCTGCAAGCTCATCGATCTCGGCGCTTGGGCCAGCGAAACGCATGCGATTCCCGGCGACTCGTCAGTGCCGGACGATGAGACGTCACCCGGCGATTCACCCGGGACCGACTCATGAAGTCGTCCGTGACTTCGACTCTGCTCGCTGTTGCCGCCTCGGTTTGCTTTCTTCAGTCGCCCGCATGCGGCGAGCCGTTGACGATCGAGCGCCTGTTTGCCGCGCCGGATCTGAGTGGCTCGCAACTGCGGCTGCCGAAGCTGTCGCCCGATGGAAAGTACGTCGCCTTTCTGCAAGGCGCCGTCGACGACAAAAATCGGCTGGACCTGTGGGCCTTCGATATACAGAAAGGACGTGCCACGTTGCTGATTGATGCTCGCGCCGTCATCGGCGCGGAAGAACGGCTCTCGGCTGCGGAAGAGGCCCGTCGCGAGCGACAGCGCACCGCCACTCTACGCGGCATCGTCGACTATGAGTTCTCGCCGGACGGTAAACGCGTATTGGTACCGCTCGGCGGCGAGCTCTACGTGTACGATTTGGCGGCGAGACGCGACAACTCGCGCCGCCTCACCCAAAACAACGCCTACGAAACCGACGCGCGCTTTTCTCCGCGCGGTAATTTCGTCAGTTTTATTCGCGATCAGAATGTCTGGGTCATCGATCTCGCGAGCGGACAGGAGCGACAACTGACTCGTGACGGCGCCGGCGCCATCTCGAACGGCGTTGCCGAATTCGTCGCACAAGAAGAAATGGATCGCGACACGGGCTACTGGTGGTCGCCGGACGAAAAGCAGATCGCCTACGCCCGAGTCGACGATTCGCCCGTCGCGGAGATCGAACGCTTCGAGATCTATGCGGACACCGTGAAAACGGTGCGTCAACGCTATCCGGCGGCCGGCGCAAACAACAGTGTCGTGCAGCTGAAGATTCTCGACTTGCAAGGCGGCGCTTCGACCGACGTCGACCTTGGCGGCGATCGGAATGTCTATTTGACGCGTGTGAGTTGGTTTCCGAACAGTGCCGCATTGGCCGTCCAACGCCAATCACGCGATCAGCGACGGCTCGATCTACTCAAAGTTGATGCGCGTTCCGGCGCAGGTCGAGTATTGCTTTCCGAAGCGAGCGCATCGTGGATCAACTTGAGCCCCGACCCGCTGTTCATTCCGCAGCGACGCGCGTTCGTTTGGGTTTCGGAGCGCAGCGGCTTTCGGCATCTGTATCTGTACGATGAAGAGGGAGAGCTACTGCGGCCGTTGACGGCGGGCCCTTGGATGGTGGACGGACGAGTCGTGGGAGTCGATGCAGATCGCGGTCTCTTGTATTTTCACGGCAATGCCGCCGGCCCGACCGAACAGCATCTGTATGCAACGTCTTTGCAGACAACGGCGCCGACCCAAATCCAAAAGCTGTCGCGCGAACCCGGCGTCCACTCCACCGTCATGGCGAATATCACGCAGCGCGGCCCGCGTGTGTATCTCGACACTTGGTCGTCTCCCGATCAACCGCATGCGACGGCGATCCGCAACATCGACGGCAGCGTGCGCCAATGGATCGTTCGCAACGAATTGAACTCGCAACATCCGTACGCGCCTTATCTCAGCGATCACCTTGCCGAGGAATATGGCGTCTTGAAAGCAAGCGATGGCCAAGAGCTCCAATATCGCTTCATCAAGCCCGCGCGACTTGAAGCCGGTAAACGTTACCCGGTGATCTTCGATCTCTACGGCGGTCCGGGCGTGCAATACCTAAGGCGCGACTGGATGGGCGGCGCACGCGCAACGCAAGGCTACTTTCGCGAGCTATTGGCTCAGCAAGGGTTCGTCGTGTTCTCGCTCGACAATCGTGGCATGGGCGGCCGGGGCACCGCGTTTGAGAAGCCGATTTGGCGACACATGGGTAAAGTCGAAGTCGAAGATCAACTGCGAGGCGTCGAGTATCTGAAAACATTGCCGTTTGTCGACGCGAACCGCATCGGCATCATGGGTTGGAGTTACGGCGGCTACATGACCTTGAAGGCGATGACGTTGGCGCCGCAAGTCTTCAAGGCCGGCGTGGCGGGTGCGCCCGTGACCGACTGGCGCCTGTACGACACGCATTATACGGAGCGTTATCTCGGCGATCCCGCGCAGAACGCGCAAGGCTATGCGGCGAGTTCGATTGGAGCCGATGTGAATCGAATTACGGGACGATTGCTGCTCGTGCACGGCATGGCGGATGACAACGTACTGTTCACGCACAGCACGCAGCTGATGAAGCGACTGCAGGATGCCAACATTCGCTTCGATTTAATGACTTATCCAGGCGGCAAACATGGGTTAGTCCGTGACCCGCAGATGGGCCGTCATTACTACGAGACGGTACTGAAATTCTTTCAGGACCATCTCTAGCCGAAGGTCGAGCGATCGAGCTTCAAGCGCCGTGGAATGCTCGGCGCAGCGGTTCGATCATCGGCGCGTCCGCGGCGAGCAACCCAACCTTGTCGAGATGATCAAGGTCAACCCAGCGAATCGGTTGTCCTTCGCCCGATACGGGCGTTCCGCGATAGCGCGTCACATACCAGAGGTCCAGCAGAATGGTGCGGTCGCCATAGTTGTGAGCGTAGGCAATGACGCGTTGCGCGGCATCGACTTCAATATTCAGCTCTTCACGTAACTCGCGAACCAGAGCGGCATAGGGTTCTTCACCCGTCGCCACCTTACCGCCGGGAAATTCCCAGCCACCCGCCAGGTGCTTGCCCGGCGGGCGCTGAGCGATCAGAACTTGCGAACCCTCGAACAAAGCGCCGGCGACAACGTGCACGGCGACCCCATCCAGGCTGGCGTGCTCGCCGGATACGCTTTCGGCCACTACCTCAGCCTTCGCCGAGCGTGCCGTGGCAGTGTTTGTACTTCTTGCCGGAGCCGCAGGGGCAAGGTTCGTTGCGTCCGACTTTGCGATCGCCCCGAACAAACTGCGCGATTGCGGCCGGCTCTCCGGACTCTTCCGCGGATGGTGGCGCCATCAGCGATTCTGGCGCGGCATGCTGCGCACGCATCGCCTGCTCCAACTTGCGCTGCCGTTCCGCTTCCTCGGCTTGAATCTCTTCTTCGTTGCGGACCTGCAAGCGCGCGAGCATCGAGATCGTATCGTGCTTGATGCGATCCAGCAGCGACGTGAAAAGCTCAAACGACTCGCGCTTGTATTCCTGCTTTGGGTTCTTTTGCGCGTAGCTTCGCAAGTGAATGCCCTGACGCAAATAGTCCATTGCGGCCAGATGCTCGCGCCAGTGCAAATCCACCTGCTGCAACATGATCGCCTTTTCCAAGTGGCGCATGACGTCAGGGCCGTACTTCTCGACTTTCGAGTCGTACGCTGCGCTCACGTCCTCTTGCACGATCTTGCGAATCGACTCATCGGTATGCGGCTGACCTTTTGAGTCTTTGTCGCCGAACCGTGCGGCCACTCCGAAGTCGCGTTCCAACGCTTGACTCAGCGCCGGCAGATCCCACATCTCTTCCAAACTGCTGGGCGGCACGTAGCGATGCACGAGCGCATCGATGACTTCCGTGCGAATGCCGACGACCGCATCCGCAACATCCTCTGCAGCCATCAACTCCGTGCGCTGATGGTAGATCACCTTACGTTGATCGTTGGCGACGTCGTCGTATTCAAGCAAGTTTTTGCGAGCATCGAAGTTATGCGCTTCGACCTTGCGCTGGGCGCGCTCGATTTGCTTGGAGAGCATGCGGCTCTCGATCACCTCACCCTCCTTCATGCCGGCTGTTTGCAACCAGCGCTTGGTGCGTTCGGGATCGCCGAAGATGCGCATCAAATTGTCTTCCATCGAGAGATAGAAGCGACTGGAACCCGGATCGCCTTGACGACCCGATCGGCCGCGAAGCTGGTTGTCGATGCGCCGCGACTCATGGCGCTCGGTTCCGACGATGTGCAGCCCGCCCGCACCAAGCACTTCATCGTGACGACGCTTCCATTCTTCCCGCACGATCGCCTTGGCCGCCTCTTCTTCCGCGCCGCGCTGCGTGAATTCGACTTCCAAATTACCACCCAACACGATGTCGGTGCCGCGGCCCGCCATGTTGGTGGCGATCGTGACGGCGCCCGGCCTACCGGCCTGCGCGACGATCAACGCTTCGCGTTCGTGCTGTTTGGCGTTCAGCACTTCGTGCGGAATGCCCTCTTTGGTCAGGTGAGTCGACAGCAACTCAGACGTTTCGATGGACGTGGTGCCGACGAGCGCGGGTTGCTTGCGCGCGACGCATTCGCGGATATCGGCCACGATCGCGTCGAATTTGTCTTTCTGATTGAGATACACGAGATCGGCGTGGTCCTTGCGCACCATCGGCCGATGCGTCGGAATCACGGCGACTTCGAGGCCGTAAATCTGCTGGAATTCGAACGCTTCGGTATCCGCGGTGCCGGTCATACCCGACAGCTTGCGATACATGCGGAAGTAATTTTGGAACGTGATGGACGCGACCGTTTGGTTTTCCTCGCGCACACGTACCCGCTCTTTCGCTTCGACGGCTTGATGCAAACCGTCGGACCAGCGGCGGCCCACCATCGTGCGGCCTGTGAATTCATCGACGATAATCACTTCGCCGTTGCGAACGATGTACTCGACGTCCTTGTGATACAGCGAATGCGCGCGCAATGCCGCATTCAAGTGATGCATCAAACGGATGTTAGCGGCGTCGTACAAACTTTGATCGGGCTGCAGCAGGCCCGCTTCAGTAAACAATTCCTCGGCGTGCTCGTGGCCGATATCGGAGAGATGTACCTGGCGTGATTTCTCGTCGGTGAAATAATCACCGGGCCCGTCTTCTGCATCTTGCTTGGTCAACCGCGGTGCTAGTTGGTTGATCTTGAGATAGAGCTCAGTGCTCTCTTCGGCAGGCCCCGAAATGATCAGGGGCGTGCGCGCCTCGTCGATCAAGATCGAGTCGACTTCGTCGACGATGGCGAACGACAACGCGCGTTGCGTGCGGTCCTCTAGGCGAAATGCGAGATTGTCGCGCAGATAATCGAAACCGAATTCGTTGTTCGTGCCGTAGGTGATGTCGGTCGCGTACGCTGCGCGCTTCTCGTCGGAGTTTTGCCCGCTCTTGATGACGCCAACCGTTAACCCCAAGAATCGATAGAGCGGAGCCATCCAATCGGCGTCGCGCTGGGCGAGGTATTCGTTCACGGTGACAACATGCACGCCCTGCGCCGGCAATGCATTCAGATAGGCAGGCAACGTTGCGACAAGCGTTTTGCCTTCGCCGGTTCGCATTTCGGCGATCTTGCCCTGGTGCAACACCATGCCGCCGATCAGCTGAACATCGAAGTGGCGCATGCCCAGCACGCGCCGGCCCGCCTCGCGGACAGCGGCAAATGCCTCGGGCAACAAATCGTCGACGGTCTCCCCTTTGGCAAGACGCGCGCGAAATTCGTCGGTCTTGCTGCGCAGCTGTTCGTCAGTCAGAGCTTCGTAAGACGCCGCCAACGCGTTAGTGCGCGCGACGTTTTTGTTGTAGCCGTTGATCAGACGCTGGTTGCGGCTGCCAAAAAACGAGGTAAACCAATTCGCCACGCGGTCACTCCCGTGGGGTGGGTTAAAAAGCGGGGTATTGTACACGCGAGGTGCAGCACCACCCGGACGGAGTTTCGTGAGGTTTTCTTGGAGGTCGGACCAGTTACTTTCTGGAGACCTTCTGGAGACCTTTCAGACCTTCTCGAGGAAGGAAAGTGGCGCCGTCTAAGCGGGCTTCAATGCGGAACGGAGGCTATATTTCGACGCGATCGTCCCGATCTGTCTGATCGAGGACATCACCTCCGAATCGTCGGCGATGTCTGATGGCGGCTGGTCTTGTGAGTCGCTTGTAGATCTATCGGCCGACGAACGACATCGGATCCACCGGACGACCACCTTTCAGGACTTCAAAATGCAGGTGGGGGCCTGTGGAACGGCCAGTCGAGCCGATGAGTGCAATCGGTTGACCTTTTTGAATCGTGTCGCCCACGTTTACCAGCAGCTTCTGGTTGTGCCCGTAGCGAGTGACTAAGCCATTGCCGTGGTTGATCTCGACGCAGCGACCATAGCCGAACCGCTCGCGAGACCAAGTGACGACGCCGGAGGCGACCGCGACAACCTGCGAACCCTCTGGTGCCGCGAAGTCCACGCCCTTGTGGAACGCGGTGCGGCCATCGAACGGATCGGCGCGGGTACCGAAGTACGAAGAAATCCACCCCTGCAGGACGGGGCGGCCATCCGGCACGATCTTGCGATTTAGATTGCGGGTGGCAATCAGATTCTCGAGGACACCCAATTGACGTTCACGATCTTGGATCTGACGAGCCAAATCGTCGAGCATTTTCACGAGGTCCGGGGCACCGGCAGCGATGCTATCGATAATCCCTTCAGGACCGCCCTGGGCCGGCGAATGATCGAAATCGAACTCGCCCTTGTTCAACTGGGCCATGTCGGTCAGACGGCGACCCAAGGCATCTAGGCGAATCACATGGGCATTCATTAGGCCGACACGACTCGCCAAGGCATCCAATTTTTCCTGTAATTGGCGTTTAGCATCAAGGACTTGGAGGCGCTGAGCGTCCAAAGTCTGGGTCCATTCCATGACCTGAGCCGCCGGCTTATCCAAAATACCGCGTGAGCCCAATCCTAAGCCCGCAAAGAAGGCGCCACCGAGGACCGCCAGCACGGCCGCCATTGTCACCGTCAACGCAAGTGGACGCGTCAGCTCAAACTGGCGAGCGCCTCCCAAGCGTTTCGAAAAGACAATAACGTTCATGCGATCATGACCTCGCAGAAGCAATTCAGTATGAGTTCCGGACGACGCGGGGCACTCCGTACCCTATCCGCCGGACCAACAGAACTTATGTTTATGTTGTACAACCTTGGTAACCCCGCTGCCGTGGCAGGTCCGAACCATTCGAACCGCCCTTAGACCGGTGGCTTTGCGTCCCCGCCTTTCGGTGGGTTTGCCCTTTAACAGTCCCAGCCACTATGCAGAAAACCCCGCCCGGAGATCAAGCGCCTCGATCGCAGACTAGTTCAAAGAAATCCAGATCTGGGCTTATGTCTGACGGCTTACGCCCGCTTTCGGCGGGGTTCGGCGCGAGTATCGATGCCCTAGAGAATGCGGCAAAGGCCGCACTATCGCTCACCGATAAGGTACGAGCCGCCTTGCCGGAACCTGAAAAAAACCATGTCGTATCAGCTGGTTACCACGAGGAAACCCTCGTGATCGCGGCCGATTCGGCCGCCTGGACCACCCGCATTCGGTACCTGGAAGAATCACTCCGAAAACACTGGCAAACGTTAGGCGAGAAGCCGTTCACAAATTTGAAAGTACGTGTCGGAAGACCGTAACTTATAAGTCGCATCGGGAAAAGTGTCGCAGTCAGGAGTCGCCGTTTGCGACGCGCGGCCTCATTGGGCACTTGAGACTTCCGTCGCTCTCGCCCTCATCGAGCGCTCCAACCGGTCATTAATTGTTCTGCTCGAAACTCGACCTAGGCAGTGACCGCCCCTTCGACATAAGAAATGGGTACGTCTTTGCGTTCCGTGAACGTCACTTCTTCGTAGGTGCTGCGATCCGCCAGCAATGCACGCAGGATTTTGTTGTTGAGCCCATGGCCGGATTTGTAGCCGGTGTATTCGCCGATGAGACTGCAACCCAAAAGATAAAGGTCGCCAATTGCGTCTAAGATTTTGTGCTTCACGAATTCGTCTTCGTAACGCAGGCCGTCCTCGTTCAGGATGCGGTAGTCGTCCAACACAATAGCGTTATCCATCGTGCCGCCAAGCGCCTGATTGCGAGCGCGCATATATTCGAGATCGCGCATGAAGCCGAAGGTGCGCGCGCGACTAATCTCTTTCAAAAATGCGGTAGTGGAGAATTCGAGCGACGCCACCTGGCTGTGCTTCTTGAACACAGGGTGATTGAATTCGATCTCGAAATTCACTTTGAAGCCGTCGTATGGCTTCAATTGCGCCCATTTATCGCCGTCTTCAACGCGTATGGGCTTCAGTACGCGAACGAATCGCTTCGGAGCGTTTTGCTCTTCGATGCCGGCCGATTGCAGCAGGAACACGAAGGGGCCCGCGCTGCCATCCATGATCGGCACCTCAGCCGCGGACAAATCGACGAACGCATTGTCGATTCCGAGCCCCGCTAGCGCGGACAACAAGTGCTCGACCGTTGCGATCTTGGCGTCATCTTTGATCAGCGTCGTGCCCAGATCGGTTTCGCGAACATTGTGCGCGTGCGCGTGCACGGCGGGCGAGTTCGGCAAATCGGATCGATAGAACACGATGCCGGTGTTGACCGGAGCCGGACGCAGCACCATCAACACCTTCTTGCCGGTATGCAAACCGACGCCGGTGGCGCGAATGGTGTTCTTTAAGGTGCGTTGTCTGACCATCAAAAATTTGTAGAGCAAAATTCAGGAAAGAGTCTGTCTCGAATGCACTGTGAGCTGCAAATTTCCCGCACCTAGTGCATGACGGGAATGTCGCACCCCATTGAAAAGACATCGAAAATCGGCGGCACCCTATCACCCTGCCCCGCATCGAACAAGCCATTTTCCGTCAAAAAACGCCCAGATGGGTCCAGGCGGACGGGCTCGCAGCGGAGGGTAACGCTGCGAACCGCCCAACCTAAAAACAGGCCCGCCTATCAACTCATCAGTCTGCCTGCCGACGAAGGAACGCCGGGATATCCAGCAGATCGTCGCTCATTGCCAACCCATCGCCTACCGCGCGGCGCGTATGGGTCTCGCGCATCATCGTCTCCCCACCCTGCTCCCGTTGGCGACGCAGTACCGTCGGTACCGACAAATCATCCAGCGTCGGCACATGGCGCGGTTGGGCGCGGCCGCCGGTTACGGCCGTCATGCGGCGGGCATCCAGCTGTGGCTGCACCATCTCTTCGGGCCGGCCAATGCCGGTTGCGACGACGGTGACGCGAATATCTTCGCGCATGTCTTGTTCGACCACCCAACCCACCACGACGTTCGCGTCTTCGGATACATACTTCTTGATGGTTTCGCCGACAAGGCTGAACTCGCTGACGCGCAGGTCCGGACCCGACGTCACGTTGATCAACAAGCCGTGCGCGCCGGTGAGATTCACATCCTCGAGCAACGGGCTCGAGATAGCCGCTTCAGCCGCTTCGCGCGCGCGATTTTCGCCGCGTGCCGTCCCCGAACCCATCATCGCCATGCCTGTCTCGGCCATGACTGTCCGCACGTCCGCAAAGTCGACATTGATCATGCCCGGACGCGTGATGACTTCCGCGATGCCTTGCACGGCGCCTTGCAGCACTTGATTAGCCGCTTTGAAGGCATCGAGCAACGTCACATCGCCGCCGAGCACCGTCAGCAGTTTTTGGTTTGGGATCGTGATCAACGAATCGCAATGCTTCGCCAGTTCCGCCATGCCTTGTTCGGCAATGTTGCGGCGCTTATTGCCTTCCATATCGAACGGACGAGTCACGACCGCGACAGTCAGAATGCCGAGCTCCTTCGCCACCTGAGCAACGACCGGCGCCGCGCCGGTGCCCGTACCGCCGCCCATCCCGGCGGTGATGAACAACATGTCGGCACCTTCGATCATTTCGATGATGCGATCGCGATCTTCCATCGCCGCTTGACGGCCGATTTCAGGATCGGCGCCCGCGCCCAAGCCCTTCGTGATGTTGCATCCAATCTGCAATCCCATCTTCACCTTCGCGTGTTTGATGGCCTGCGCATCGGTGTTCACGCATGCGAACTCCACACCTTCGATGCCCGCCATCACCATGTGTGTGACAGCGTTGCCGCCGCCGCCACCCACACCGATGACTTTGATCACCGCACCTTGATTCTCTGCATCTGCGAGTACAAACATGGTTAGTCCCCTCGTCGTCTATTGAATTGAAAGTAAACCGAATCGAAATCCATTAAAAATTGCCTTGGAACCATGCTTTCATGCGGTCCCATACATTCCGCGCGCCGCCGCCCAGAGGCGATTCGCGTCGTCCACGCAAGTAGTTGTCACGGCCATAGAGCAACAAGCCGACGCCTGTCGCATGAATGGGATTGCGCACTACTTCCACCAGTCCCGTGACATGCTGCGGCAGCCCCAGCCGCACTGGCATGTGAAACACTTCTTCCGCCAACTCCACAGCGCCTTCCATCTTGGAGCTGCCGCCCGTCAACACGACGCCGGCGGCAATGACTTCTTCGAATCCCGAGCGGCGCAATTCTTCGCGAATCAAACCGAATAGCTCTTCGTAGCGTGGCTCGACAACTTCGGCCAACGTTTGTCGCGCCAAGCGACGCGGCGGGCGATCGCCGACGCTCGGCACTTCGATAGTTTCGTCGGCATTGGCAAGCTGCGATAGCGCGCAGGCAAACTTCATCTTGATCTCTTCGGCGTAGTGCGTCGGCGTACGCAGGCTGACGGCGATGTCGTTGGTCACTTGATCGCCGGCAATCGGAATCACCGCCGTATGACGGATCGCGCCACCTGAGAAAACAGCAATGTCCGTGGTGCCACCGCCGATATCCACCAGGCAGACACCCAGTTCTTTTTCGTCGTCGGTGAGCACGGCGTAACTCGACGCCAATTGTTCGAGCACGACGTCTTCGACGACCAAGCCGCAGCGTTGCACGCACTTCACGATGTTTTGCGCCGCGCTTTCCGCGCCGGTGACGATATGTACCTTCGCTTCGAGGCGCACACCCGACATGCCGATGGGCTCGCGAATCCCTTCTTGGTTATCGATCACAAATTCTTGCGGCAGGATGTGCAGAATCTTTTGATCCGCGGGGATCGCGACTGCGCGTGCCGCATCGATCACTCGTTCGACGTCGTCGCTCGCCACTTCTTTATTGCGAATCGCGACGATGCCGTGCGAGTTGAGACTGCGTACGTGACTACCGGCGATGCCGGTGTATACGGCGTGGATCTCGCAACCCGCCATCAATTCCGCTTCTTCGACTGCGCGCTGAATCGACTGAACTGTCGATTCGATATTTACGACCACGCCTTTCTTCAAGCCGCGCGAGGGGTGCGATCCGATGCCAATCACTTCGATCTGCCGATCGGCGGTCATCTCGCCAACGATCGCCACGACCTTTGACGTGCCGATGTCGAGCCCGACGATCAAATTGCGTTCTGGCTTTCTCGCCATCTTAGGTAGCACCCTTCGAGTGTTCGTTGTCGCCGCGCCCCGCGACGGAGGCTGAATTGACCCAACCGATCGCAAAGCCGTTGCTGTAGCGCATATCGACATACGTCATGTCGCCTGGCCGCGTGGCAATCAGCGGGCTTGCCGATGTCAAAAATCGATCGAGCCGCTCGCTGACATCTTGTCTACCCAAACGGATTGCAATGCCGGGATTCGTACCGGTGGTTCCTTGCGCGCTGGTCACGACCAACTCCCAAGCACCGCGCGCATCGAGCGTCACTTGCGACAAGCGCAATCCCACGCTTGCGAGCCGCGGAAACGTATCCAGGTAAAGCCGCGCGACCTCGCCTTCCGTACCATCCGGTCCCATCAACAGCGGCAGCTCGGGCGGCATGTAGCGCGCATCTTTCAAAAACAACTCGCCGCGCGAATTGAGCAAGCCGCGTTCGCCCCAGCGTGCACCCGGAATTTGCTCCGTGATCGCGACGCGCACGCCGTCCGGCCAACGACGTTCGATCCGAACGCGATCGACCCACGGAATTTCCTCAACCACTTGCTTGAGCTCGCTTAAGTTCAGCGACACAAAGCCATGCGATTCATCCGCGCGCGTGCGGCCGTATGCCATGACGGCTTGCTCGACTTGCAGCGGCGTCACGCGATGGAACTGTCCCATCACCTCGACACGCCGCATCGGACGATCGAGCAACACGGTAATCGACCAGCACAACGCAAGCGCCGATAACACGCTGCCGGCGATCCACGCAACTCGCTTGCGATTCACGTTCGCCAAGGCACTCACCGCGGCACTGACTGCCGTCGGCGGTCCCGCTTGTCTGCGATTGCGTTTACGGAACCACATCTAAGCGGTCGCTCCGGCGCTGACGGCGAAACTCGATTCCAAAATGCGCCACACCAAGTCATCGAAATCAATCCCCACCGCGCGCGCCGCCTTCGGCACCAACGAATGGCTTGTCATTCCGGGCGCTGTGTTCACTTCCAACAAATAGTTGTGGCCGTTGCGATCGCGCATTACATCGACGCGGCCCCAGCCCGAACAACCAGCGGCGACAAATGCCTCTAAAGCCAACACTCGCATGTCTTCTTCCGCAGCTCCGGTCAAGCCCGGGCAAACGTATTGCGTATCGTCAGAGACATATTTAGCGTGGTAGTCGTAGTACTCGCCTGGCGGCACGATTCGAATTGTCGGCAGCGCTTCGGTTTCCAAAATGCCGACGGTGTATTCCTCGCCTTGAATCAGCTGTTCCATCAGCAATTCACCCGGATAGCGCGAGGCCAAATCTATCGCTGCCTGCAGATCTGTGTCTTTGAACACGCGCGTGATGCCGACACTCGAACCCTCGCAGGAAGGTTTCACGATGACGGGCAACCCTAGTTGGCGCGCAGCAGCTTGCACATCGCCGCCCGGCTGAACTTTCACGTAACGCGGCGTCGACAATCCGAGCGACAGCCACACTTGCTTCGTGCGAATTTTATCCATCGAGAGTGACGAGCCCAACACGCCCGAGCCCGTATAGGGAATTGCGAAAGAATCCAGCAACCCTTGAACGACGCCGTTCTCGCCATCACCGCCGTGCATGATGTTGAACACACGATCAAAGCGCTTCGCGACCAGCGCTTGCACCAACGCCTCGGTTCCATCGACTGCCTGTACATCAACGCCACGACGCTGCAACGCGGCCAGAATGTTGCTGCCCGAGTTCAACGAGACTTCGCGCTCCGACGACGCGCCACCGAGCAGCACTGCGACGCGGCCGAAGTCGGGTGCGGATTTCACACGCATGCGTGTGCTCCGCAGGCTCTAGGCTCTAGGCTGTAGGCTCTAGCCAGAGCAAGATCGAGAAACCGGATATTTCGCGGACGCGAGATCGTAGACTTGCGCGCATAGCGCGCGTTCTGAGCTACAGCCCACAGCCCACAGCCTGTAGCTCTGCGGCAAGAGACACTAGGCTCTAGGCTGTAGGCTCTAGCCAGAGCAAGATCGAGAAACCGGATATGTCGCGGACGCGAGATCGTAGACTTGCGCGCATAGCGCGCGTTCTGAGCTACCGCCCACAGCCCACAGCCTGTAGCTCTGCGGCAAGAGACTCTAGGCCGTACGCTGTAGGCTCTAGCCCGAGAGAGAACGAGAGTTCGATCGCGACGCCTTAGCAAACGCGCGCTCAGCAGTCCGCGCGCGCAGCGCGCATTCCGACCTACAGTCCACAGCCTACAGCCTACAGCCTGCTGCGCAGTCACTTCGCCTCTCCCACGATTCTTACTTCCGGCACCAGCTTCACGCCGTGCACTTGCTCTACAGTCGCGCGCACATGCTCGATCATGCGTTCGAGCTCGTCAGCCGTCGCGGTGCCGTCGTTGATGATGAAGTTGGCGTGCTTTTCCGAGACTCGCGCACCGCCGATGCGATAGCCCTTCAGACCCGCCGCTTCGATGAGGCGCGCCGCGTGATCGCCGGGCGGATTCGTGAACACAGATCCGCATGACAACTCACCGATGGGTTGCGTCGCTTTGCGGCGAGCGAGCAGCGATTTAATGCCGGCATCCGTCGCATCGATCTGTGTCTCGAATCGTAGGCGCGCTGCCAGGAACCATTCTGTAGGGCCATCAAGATGTCGATAGGCAGCGCGATAATCGCTCGCGGGACGGCGACGCACGGTTCCTTCAACATCGATGGTTTCGACTTCGAGCACGTGACGCCAGGTCTCGCCGCCGAAAGCGCCGGCATTCATCGCAAGCGCGCCGCCCAGAGTGCCGGGAATGCCCGCAAAAAATTCGCCGGCTCCCAATCCCCATTTCACACATTGCTTGGCGAGCTTCGCGCACGTAACGCCGCTGCCGGCCCACACTTCGTTATCCCCCACGCGACGCAACTCCGCGAACGCACCAAGCGTTGCAATGACGACGCCGCGAATGCCGCCATCGCGAACCAATACATTGCTGCCCAAACCGATCCACTGCACTGCAGTGCCGGGCTCGAGCGATTGCAAAAACGCGGCGAGGTCCAACGCATCGGTCGGCTTGAAGAACATATCCGCGGGGCCGCCCACGCGCCAAGACGTGTGATCGGACAGCGGCTCGTTGTAGAGCACGCGAGCAGCGAAATCCGGGGGCAGTTGCAACGCCATCATGCGCCCCTCCCGCCGGCTAACGAGTTCACGAGCTCGCTCGGCACGCCGCCGATGCTGCCTGCGCCCATGGTGACGACCACGTCGCCGTCTTGGACGATGCGCGCGAGGGCGGCGCTTAAATTCTCGACCTTATCGACGAACACCGGCTCGACGCGACCGTGCGAACGAACTGCGCGGCAGATGGCTTTGCCGTCGGCGCCGGCAATCGGCGCTTCACCGGCGGAGTACACCTCCGTCACGATCAACGCATCGGTCGTCGCGAGCACGCTCGCAAAGTCATCCAACAGATCTCGCGTGCGCGTGTAGCGATGCGGCTCGAACGCCAGTACAACGCGGCGACCCGCCCACCCTTGTCGGATCGCCTCCAGGGTCGCAGCGATCTCCGTCGGATGATGACCGTAATCGTCAATCAAGGTCACGCGGCCGTTCGGTGTCTGCACATCGCCGTATTGCTGCAAGCGGCGGTCGATGCCTTGGAATTGGGTGAGCGCACTTTGGATGGCTTGATCGCTCACACCCAGCTCAATAGCCACTGCAATCGCCGCCAGCGAATTCAGCACATTGTGCTTGCCCGGCAAATTGACTCGCACGGATAACGGCGCGGCGCCTGCGCGCACGACGTCGAAGCTAGTCTGCATGCCGTGACGTTCAATGTTCGTCGCGCGAATGTCTGCTTTCGAATCGATGCCGTAAGTCACGATGGGACGATTGATTCGCGGCAACAAGCTTGCCGCCTGGGGATCGTCGATGCAAATGACAGCCAACCCATAGAAGGGCAAGTTGTGGAGGAAATCGACGAAGCTTTGCTTGAGTCGCTCGAAGTCGCCGTCGTGAGTGGCCAGATGATCCGCATCGACATTGGTGACGATCGCGATCATTGCCTGCAAATGCAGAAATGACGCATCGCTCTCGTCGGCTTCGGCGACCAAGTACTTGCCGGTCCCCAATCGGGCGTTCGTACCGGCACTCTTCAAGCGGCCGCCAATGACGAATGTCGGATCGAGGCCGCCTTCCGCGAGCAAACTCGACACGATGCTGGTGGTCGTCGTCTTGCCATGCGTACCGGCCACTGCGATCGAGTACCGAAAGCGCATCAGCTCGCCCAGCATCTCCGCGCGCTTCACGACCGGAATGCGTTTCGCATGCGCTTCGACAACTTCAGGATTCACGCTAGCCACGGCCGTCGAGACAACAACGACGTCGGCATTCGCAACATTTTCTGCACGATGGCCGAGCGCGATCGTCGCGCCAAGGCCTTCCAGCCTACGCGTAACGGCATTGTGCTTGAGGTCAGAACCCTGCACTTGATAGCCGAGGTTAAGCAACACTTCGGCGATGCCGCCCATGCCGGCGCCGCCGATGCCAACGAAATGAATGTGCTGAATGCGGCGCATGCGGTCTGCCATGACGTTCATGCCTGGCCTCCTGCTGCCGCAACACAGACATCGGCTAAGCGCACATCCGCGTCCACAATCGCTTGCGCGCGTGCGTTCATCGCCATCTGCTTTAGGCGCTCGCGGCCACCGGCAAACAACGATTCCAATTCTTGCGCGAGACGCTGAGGCGTCAGGTCGCGCTCGGGCACTAACACGCCCGCGTCGGCACGCACCAGGAACTCCGCATTGCGCGTTTGATGATCATCGACAGCCGCCGCAAACGGCACGAACACCGCGCCTACTCCGGCCGCTGCCAGCTCTGAAACGGTCAACGCGCCCGCACGGCAGATCACCAGATCCGCCCACGCATAGGTTTGTGCCATATCGTCGATGAAAGCGCGCACCTGCGCGGTCACGCCCTGCTGGGCATAGACGTCCGTCGTATGTTGGTAGTGTCGCTCGCCCGCTTGATGCAGCACTTGCGGCCGCAATTCAGCAGGCAGTAACGCGAGCGCCGCCGGCACGACAGCATTCAGACGCGCGGCGCCTTGGCTGCCGCCGAACACAAAGAGTCGCAATGGTCCGCTATGTTCTGCGAATCGCTGTTCGGGCGACGCCAACCGCACGATCTCGCGGCGCACCGGATTTCCGACAGCTTGCGCGCGCGCCGAAGGCGGGAAGCTCTTTGGAAACGCTTCGAGTACGCGTGTGGCGACGTGCGACAGCAATCGATTCGTCATGCCCGCCACTGCGTTTTGCTCGTGAATCACCAGTGGCTTTCTAAGCAGCCACGCGGCAATGCCGCCTGGCCCAGACACAAAGCCCCCTGCGCCGAGCACCACATCCGGTTGGCGACGCTTGATCACTTGCACACTCTGTCGAATCGCTCGCAGCAGTCGAAAGGGCGCCAGTAGCAACGTCAAAATCCCTTTGCCGCGTACACCGCTGATGGTGATCCATTCCATCGGAATCTGCGCCGGGGGCACCAACCGCGCCTCGAGACCGCGCTCGGTTCCGAGCCATACCGGCTCGAAGCCTCGCTCGCGCAGCACACGAGCAGCCGCCAATGCGGGGAAGACATGCCCGCCTGTACCGCCCGCCATGATGAGGACGGTGCGCGTCATGCTTCGCGTTCCTTCGCGCTGCCGGCGCGAGGCAATGCGGAACGGCCGGACAAGCTCGCTTCGTGATGAATGCGCATCACAAGCGCCAGCCAAATCAAGGTCACCAAAATGCTGGACTTGCCGTATGACAGAAACGGCAACGTCAGCCCTTTCGTCGGCAAGAGACCCATGTTCACGCCGACGTTAACGAATGTTTGGAGCGCCATCCAAATGCCGAACGAGGCAGCGACAAACGCTTGATAGATCATGCCCGCCGATGCCGCGAGTCTCGCAGTGGACATCACGCGCACGACCGCCACGACGATCAACGCCAACATCGTCACGATGCCGACCAGCCCCAACTCCTCGGCCATCACGGCAAAAACGAAGTCGGTGTGCGCTTCAGGCAAGTAGAACAATTTTTGCACGCTAGCGCCCAAGCCCACGCCAAACCATTCCCCACGCCCGATCGCGATCAGCGACTGCGCAAGCTGAAAGCCGCTGCCGAACGGATCCTTCCAAGGATCGGAGAAATGCAGCAACCGCGCCATGCGATACGGGGAGACGACGATCAACAAACCGAATAGCACGATGCCGATGCCGATCAACGCAAAGAAATGCCGCAGCTTGACGCCCGCCAGGAACAGCATGCCCATGCCCGTAGCCAGCAGCACCGTCGCCGCACCCATATCCGGTTCCAACAGCAAGAGCACGGCAGCGATCGCCAACAATCCCAGGGGCTTGATGAAGCCTTGCAGACTGTCGCGTAGCTCCGATTGACGCCGTGCGATGTAGCTCGCGAGGTACATCAGGAGCAACATGCGCGACAACTCCGACGGCTGGAAATTCATGAAGCCCAACCGCAACCAGCGACGACTGCCGTTCACTTGATAGCCGACGCCCGGAATCGCAACGAGCACCAGCACGAGTAATGCGAACAGCATGAGCGGCATCGCAAGCTTTTCCCATAGCGCGGTCGGGATCATGCAGACGATGACTGCCGCCACCAGCCCCAAGGCGACGCCCACCGATTGCGCCTTGAGGTAGTAAAAAGGATCGCCCAACTTTGTGCCTGCCACGGTGATCGATGCCGATGTGACCATCACGAGGCCCATCAACAACAAGCCGATGACCGCGGTCAACAACACGGAGTCCACCACCATGCTGCGATTGCGCGCATTGCCGCGAGAGAAAGCCAGTGTTGCGGCGTTCATTGCAATTCCTCGCGGATCGCAGCCACAAACTCATCGCCGCGATGCCCGTAGTCGCGGAACATGTCGAGGCTTGCGCAGGCCGGCGAGAGGAGCACTGTGTCGCCGGGTCGCGCTGCTTGCGCTGCGCGCCGTACGGCTTGGCGCATGTCCGCGGCATAGTCGATGCCGCATACGCCGCTCAACACCTTGGCGATATGAGCGGCGTCCTGACCGATCAACACGACATGCCGAACCTTGCCGCGAAACGCCTCGGCCAACGGCGCGAAGTCCTGACCTTTGCCTTGCCCACCCGCGATCAAGACCAAGGGACCTTGCATCCCGGCGACCGCGGCCAGCGTCGCGCCAACATTGGTGCCCTTCGAATCGTCGATGTAATTCACACCCTTCGACTCGGCAATCCATTGCGAACGGTGAGGCAGCCCCGGAAAATCGCGAAGCGCGTCGAGGCATGCGGCTCGATCCAATTCGAGCGCCTCGCAGAGCGCAAACGCCGCCAACGCATTCGCGGCGTTATGCAGGCCCGTTACTTTGAGTTTTGACATGCCGACAAGCGGCACGCCATGACGCAGCAACGTCATCTCGCCATCGCGATGGGTCGTTGTATAAAGTGCCGAGCTATTCGCACGCAAACTGAAATCGATGACACGACGACCGTATTTTTCGTAGGTCTGCGGCATCGCGAGCGTCAGCGGATCGTCCGCATTGACGACGGCAACGTCGGCATGCATGAAGATACGAGCCTTCGCCTGCGCATACTCATCGACCGTGTCGTACCGATCCATATGATCGGGTGTTACGTTCAAAACGGCCGCGGCCGCGAGCTTGAGCGAATGCGTGGTTTCCAATTGATAACTGGAAAGTTCCAGCACGTAGAGATCCGGCACTGGATCGCAGACGAGGTTTAGAGCGGGACGTCCGAGATTGCCGCCGGCCAGCACTCGCTTACCGGCCCGTTCGGCCATCAGCGTCACGAGCGTCGTCACCGTACTCTTGCCATTTGTACCTGTGATGCCGATAACAGGTGCCTGCGCGCACCGCGCAAATAGCTCGATATCGCCGATCACCGGAATGTTCCGTGTGATCGCCGCCTGCAGAATCGGTTCGCGCAACGACACGCCTGGCGATGCAATCACTTCCGACGCGTCTTCGAGCACGGAAACATCGAACCCGCCCAACCGAATCTCAATCTCAGGTGCAAGCTCGCGCAGCGCGTTCATTTCTGGCGGCGCGCTACGGCTATCGACCACCATCACACGGCGATGGCGCGAATGAAAGTAACGCGCGCACGACAGCCCGGTCTTTCCCAGACCGACGATCACTGTGCGTTTTGCGTTTTGACTTTCCATTCGTATCGGCTTAGCGAATCTTCAGTGTTGCGAGGCCGACCAATACCAAGATCACGGTGATGATCCAAAAGCGAACAATGACTTTCGGCTCCGCCCAACCCTTCAATTCAAAGTGATGATGGATCGGCGCCATCCTGAAAATGCGTTTGCCGCGCAACTTGAATGAGCCGACTTGTATCACCACAGACAGTGTTTCCATGACGAACACACCGCCCATGATGAACAGGACGATTTCTTGCCTCACGATGACGGCTACGACGCCGAGCGCGGCGCCCAACGCCAACGCGCCGATGTCACCCATGAACACTTGCGCCGGATAGGTGTTGAACCAAAGGAATCCAAGACCCGCGCCCACTAGCGATGCGCAGAAGACGAGCAACTCGCCGGTTCCCAGCACGAAGGGAATACCGAGGTAGTTCGAGAACACCGCGTTGCCGGTGAGATAAGCGAAGACGCCCAATGCGCCGCCGACCAGCACTGCCGGCATGATGGCGAGCCCGTCGAGACCGTCGGTAAGATTGACGCCGTTGCTAGATCCCACCAGCACGAAATAGGTCAGCACGATGAATCCCGTTGCGCCCAGAGGCACTGCAACGCTCTTGAAGAACGGGACGTATAACGCAATCTCGGCCGGCACCTTGTGCATCTCGAATAGCACGAATGCGGCGACTAAGGCCACGATGGATTGCAGTGAGTACTTATAGCGAGCAATCAATCCGCGGCTGTTGCCGACGACGAGTTTGAGGTAATCGTCCAAGAAGCCAATCAGGCCGAATGCCAGCGTCACCAGCAAGGTGATCCACACGAATCGATTCTGCAGATCCGCCCACAGCAACGTACCGGATACGATGGCGACCAGAATCAGCGCGCCTCCCATCGTCGGCGTTCCCTTCTTGACGAGATGCGACTGCGGTCCGTCGCTGCGTACTTGTTGACCGATCTGGCGCTGCGTAAATTTTCGGATCATCCAAGGCCCAACGACGAACGACAGCACGAGCGACGTGAGCGCAGCGAGAATTGCGCGCAGCGTCAGATAGCTAAAGACGTTGAAGCCCGAAATACGTTCGGCGAGTTGTTGAGCTAAGTAATGCAGCATGATTTTTTGTTTATGTTTTTATCTGGCCGTATCAATGACTGTTGGCCGCCGACGGCGAATTCAACGCCAGCGCGTCCGCCACTCGCTCCAAGCGATTGGCGCGCGACCCCTTTATCAACACGGTGACTCGCGGTTTCAACTCGCTGCGCAATGCAGCGATCAACGCATCGAGATCCGGAAACCAGGACGCGCCCGCTCCGAACGCGTCGCATGCCAAGCGCGCTAGCGGCCCGACTGCGAACATGCGTTTGATGCCGATCGACTGCGCATAGGCGCCCATCTCTGCATGCATCGCATCGCCACCCTCCCCCAACTCGAGCATGTCGCCGAGGACGAGCCATCGATCGTCGCCGCCGGCACTCGGCATCGCTTGCAGCGCGTCGAGGCCCGCGCGCAATGAGCTTGGGTTGGCGTTGTAAGAGTCATCGAGCAGAAACGAATCGTTGATCGCCGGCAATAGCTGCAAGCGTCCGGAGACCGCACGCATGTTGGCGAGTCCAGAGACGATTTGATCGAGCGTGGCGCCGGCTGCATACGCAGCGGCTGCGGCACCCAACGCATTGCGCAGGTTATGAACACCCGCCAACGCCACGGTCGCGGCTTTTGAACCCGCGGGCGTCATCAAGTCAAACTCGAAGCCCAACGCCGACGCGGCCGAGTGCGGTCGCACGTTTCGCGCCCAAAAATCGGCGGCTTGCGAGAAACCAAAAGTGAATACGCGTCCGGCAGTCGTCGTCTCGCGCCAATAGTTGGCGAAAGCATCGTCGGCATTGATCACAGCAGTCCCTTTTGGGCCCAACGCACGGAGCAATTCGCCCTTACCGCGAGCCACGCCCTCCAAGCCGCCGAAGCCCTCGAGATGCGCCGCGCCTGCATTGGTGATGATGCCGACCGTGGGCTCTGCGATCGCGGCCAATGCAGCGATCTCGCCTTGATGGTTCGCGCCCATCTCAATGACGGCCGCGCCGTGCTCGTCATTCAATCGCATGAGCGTGAGGGGCACGCCGATGTGATTATTCAGATTGCCTTGCGTCACGAGACAGTTGTGCGCGCGGGCGAGGATCGAGCCGATCATTTCCTTGGTGGTCGTCTTGCCATTGCTACCCGTGATGCCTACGACTGGAATCGAAAATTCGCGGCGCCAAGCGCGTGCAAAATCAGTGAGCGCCACCAACGTATCGCCGACCACAACTTGCGGGATCGCGGTCGGCAGCTCTTGCTGGACGAGCGCGCCAATGGCACCGTGTTGCGCCGCTGTGGCAACGAACTCATGGCCGTCGAAGCTGGGGCCTTTGAGCGCAATGAAGAGCGCGCCGGGCGGCATTGTCCGCGAGTCGATCGACACGGAAGCGAATGCGACATCGGCGCCGACAAGCCGCCCTTCTGTTGCGCGCGCCAGGTTGCTCAACGTATGGGCAAGTTGCACGGGCGCGTTCATGCGGATATCCCGAGCGCAGTCTTTGCTTGCTCGCGATCGCTGAAGTGCTTCACATTGCGGCCGACGATTTGATAATCCTCGTGCCCCTTGCCGGCGATTAGCACCAAGTCATCCGGCGACGCGAGCGCGATGGCTCGCTCGATGGCTTTGGCCCGATCTCGTTCAACGATCGCCGCGGACGGCTTGCCCAAGCCTTGCTGGATATCCGCGATGATGGCGTCAGGATCTTCCATGCGCGGATTGTCGTCCGTCAGTACGATCACATCGGCCGAGGCTTCTGCGATCTCGCCCATCAACGGACGCTTGCCGGCATCGCGATCGCCGCCGCAACCAAAAACGCAAATCACTCGACCCTTAGCGTGTGCACGCGCCGTCTGCAGCGCTTTGCTCAACGCATCTGGGGTATGCGCGTAGTCGATGACGACGAGTGGCTTATTTGCAACGGACAAGGTTTCCATGCGTCCTGGCGGCGCGCTGCAGCGCTCGAGCGCAGCGATCGCGCGATCGATGGTGACGTCCATGCCCAACAGGATTGCCAGCACGCCGAGTATGTTTTCGACATTAAAGCCGCCGATCAGCTGCGAATCGATGCGACCTGCGCCCCAACTGCCGTCAAAGGAAACGCGCAAGCCGGCTGCACCGGGTTCAACGTGCGTTGCGAATAGCTGGCGATCGCCCAACTGTTTGTATCGATCCGTCGAGGCGAACGCTGTCGTCGCCGCTCGATCTGAGCGCTGCATCAATCTACCGATGACCTCGCGGCCAAATGGATCGGCCGCATTCAACGCGCAATGCTGCAAGCCGGCGCGGAAAAACAGTTTCTCTTTCGCAGCGCCGTACGCCTCGAGTGTCCCGTGATAATCGAGATGATCGCGTGTCAAGTTCGTGAACAGCGCACTGTGTAACCGCACACCATCGATGCGGCCCTGATCCAGCGCATGCGACGACACTTCCATGCCGACGTACTGGTCGTGCGCATCGCGCATCGACGCGAGCTGACGATGCACGGTGATGCAATCGGCCGTTGTATGCGCAGACGTTGCCAGCGCATCGATGTGACCATATCCCAACGTGCCGGCGTATCCGGCGCCGCGATTCAGTGCGGAGAACGCAGCCGCGACGAGATAGGCGCTAGTTGTCTTGCCGTTTGTGCCGGTCACCCCTGCAATGCTGAGCTGCGCAGAAGGGCTGGAGAAAAAGCGATCCGCCAATTCACCGACTTTTCGACCAAGGTCCGCGACCGCAATCACGGCGGTTTGACGCGTGCTTTCTGGCGAAGCAATCCCGGCCGTCGGCTCCCATAAAATTGCCGCCGCTCCATTCGCAATCGCCTGCGGGGCAAAGGCGATGCCATGATTTCGCAATCCAGGCAGCGCAACGAATGCGGCGCCATTGGTCACGGTTCGGCTGTCGAGGGTCAAATCGCTCACAGCGAAATCCGGTGGCAACGGGTTTGCACCCATTCCCGCCAACAATTCGTGTAGCGATTTTGTGGGGATGTGCTGCATGACGGTGGCAGTCATTCGGCTCATAGACGTCCGCCGCCGGCCTGTACGGCCGGCGTCGCTGTAGCGGAGCGAGTCTGCGAAGGCGCATTGTTGGGTGCGCGCACGATCGTTGCCGCGTCGCTCGCCGCCGGCATTCCTTCGAGATTGTCGGCAGGGATACCCAATAGCCGTAGCGCGCCGGCCATCACGTTGGCGTACACGGGCGCAGCCACATCGCCGCCGTAAAACAACTTACCGCTGGGATCGTCGATGACGACAACTGAAGCCAGCCGCGGATGACTTGCAGGGACTACACCACCGAAAGTGCCGACGTGACGGTCGGTGTCATAGCCGCCGTTTGCCGCTTTCCATGCCGTGCCGGTTTTTCCAGCGACGCGGTAGTACGCCAGCGCAGCTTGCTTACCGGTGCCCTGCTCCGCCACAACATGCTCCATCATGCGAAGCATTTCTCGTGACACGGATTCCTCGACCACACGCTGACCTTGAACGGGCCCTTCCACTCGACGCAGTGACACCGGTCGATTGATGCCGCCCGCTCCGAGCACCGCATAAGCATGTGCAAGCTGCAGCGGGGTCACGGACAATCCATACCCATATGACATCGTGGCTTGCTCGATCGCGTGCCAGCGAGCGGGCGGCGCCAACATTCCGGCCGATTCGCCGGGATAACCGCTGCCTGTCACTTGGCCAAACCCGAAAGCGTCCAGCATTTCCCACATCTGTTCGCGCTTCAGCGTCATCGCCATCTTCGTCATGCCGACGTTGCTCGATTGCGCAATGACCGTCGTGAACGAGATGCGGCCTAAGTTGTGTTTATCCGGGATGCGCTTGATGCCGACCTGCACGAAGCCGGGCGACGTGTCGATCATCGTCTCGCCGTCATAACGGCCGCTCGCAATACCGGCGGCCGCGACAAACGGTTTGATGCTGGAACCGGGCTCAAAGATATCCGTCGCGGCGCGATTGCGATAATTGCGCGCTTCAAGTTGCTCGCGATCGTTCGGATTGAAGCCCGGCTGATTGACCATTGCGAGCACTTCACCGGTTTCCACGTCGATCACGACCATCGATCCCGACTTGGCGCCGTGACGCGCGACGGCAGCTTTCAATTCGCGATATGCCAGGTACTGAATTCGCAAATCAATACTGGTCACCAAGTCTTCGCCGGCGCGCGCAGGTCGAATGCTCTCCACGTCTTCGACCGTGTTGCCGTGCAAATCGCGAATGACTCGCTTCTTGCCCACTTCGCCGCCCAGCGTATGGTCATACGCGAGCTCTAAGCCTTCTTGTCCGATATCGTCAATGTTGGTGAAACCCAGCACATGACCGGTGACTTCGCCGGCCGGGTAATAGCGGCGATACTCGCGTTCCAAGTACACCCCTGGAATCTTGAGCGCTTTGACTTGCGCTGCATCTTGCGGGCGCATACCGCGCACCAGGTGCAGGAATTCACGATCGAGGTTGCTGGTGATGCGTTGCACGACCCAATTCTTGTCGCGATTCAAGGCTTCGGCTAATCGCGGCAACTGATCTAGCGACGATTTCATTTCGCGAGGATTCACCCACACCGTGTCGACCGGCGTGCTCACCGCCAGCGATTCACCGTGCCGGTCGACGATTGCACCGCGATGCGCAACCAAGTTGGCGACGCGTGTAAAGCGCGCATTGCCTTGCGACTCGTAGAAGCTCTTATCGATCAACTGCAAATGGGCAGCGCGCGCCACGAGACCGATGCAAGCGAGCCCTAGACACGCAAGCACCACGCGCAAGCGACCGCGGAATAGTTCGAACGAAAAGGCCCGCGAATCGCTGCGCCCATCGGCGAATTTGGCGTCGTACTTCATGGCGATCCCTGTGTGCTCGGGACTTGTGTGCGCGAGACTTGGGTGCGCGAGACGCCTGAATGGCCGGAGTCAGAGGTGGGGTTGCCGCCCACCGGGATAACATCTGTCGGCTGCGGAATGATCATCTTCAGATTCGCGCGAGCCACTTGTTCGACTCGACCATGAGACGACCAGGTACTTTGTTCGAGCTTCAATCGCCCCCACTCGATATCGAGTTCATCGCGCTGCGCCTGCATGCGTTGCAAACGGACGAATTCCGTTCGCGATTCATGCTTGGTCCAAATCACGCCCACCGCCGACGCGAACGCGGACCCGACTACGATCGCAAGCAACAACCTCGATAGCAGGCCGCTCATGCCGCGACTCCGATCTTGGCTGCTACGCGCAAGATTGCGCTGCGCGAGCGCGGATTCGCCGACACTTCGGCGTCGCTTGCATGAATCGCACGCCCGATGCGCTTGAGCTTGGGCTGCGCATGCGGCGGCACGTCCGGCAAGCCCGCGTAGACGGGATCTTCCTGCGATTGACGCTGCATGAATTGCTTCACGCGACGATCTTCAAGCGAGTGAAAACTGATGGCGCACAATCGGCCATCCGGCGCGAGCAGATCGAGGCTTTGCTCGAGCGCGCGGTCGATCTGTTGCAACTCGTCGTTCACGACAATGCGCAGCGATTGAAATGTCCGCGTGGCCGGATGCTTGCCGGGTTCGCGCGTGGGCACGGCGGCCGACACGGCGTTCGCTAACTCATGAGTAGTCGTAAAGGGAGTAGCGCGGCGTTGCTCGACGAGTGCTCGCGCAATGCGATTCGAGAATCGCTCTTCGCCGTGCTCGCGCAACACGCGCGCGATCTCGCGCTCAGGCGCATCCGCCAACCACTGCGCAGCCGTGAGGCCGGATGAATTGTCCATTCGCATATCGAGCGGACCGTCTTTCATGAAACTGAACCCGCGCGTGGCGTCATCCAATTGTGGAGACGACACGCCAAAATCGAACAGCACCCCGTAAAACACCCCACTCCACTCCGCCGCTTGCGCGTCCAGCGTCTCTTTGATCGTCTGCCGCAAACTCCCGAAAGCGGCGTGCAGTAGCGTTAAGCGCGCATCGCCCCCAAATCGCTCGCGGCCCGAGGCAATTGCTGCCGGATCGCGATCGAACGCGAACAATCGCGCGCGTGGACCAAGCTGCGACAAGATCGCCGCGCTATGTCCGCCGCGACCGAACGTCGCATCCACATACCAACCGTTAGCGCGCTCCCCGCCTAAATCCAACGCCACCAGTGCCTCGTTCAAGAGCACCGGCGTATGTGAAAACTTCGACACCGCCAGTGACGCGAACTACAGCGTCAACGACGCGAGTTCCGGCGGCAGTGGCTCATCGCCTTGCTCGGCTTTAAGCCATTCCGCGCGACTCTCGTTCCAATGCTTCTCGTCCCATAATTCAAAGCGCACGCCCTGACCCACCAGCACGGCATCGCGGGTGATCCCGGCGTATTCGCGTAAAAATGGCGCGACCAGCGCGCGGCCGTTAGCGTCGAGTTCGACTTCGCTGAGATGACCGAGCAGCAATCGCTGGGCACGGCGCGCGGCCGGGTTCAGTGCGGGGAGGTTGATGAGCTTTTGCTCGATAACCTCCCAATCGATGGACGTATATATAAGGAGGCAGCGATCCGTCAGATCGACGGTCATGACGAGGTGGCCGTGGGAGCGCGCAGCAATCTGGTCGCGAAACCGGGTCGGCATCGCTAAACGCCCCTTGGCGTCCAAAGTGACTGGATTGGCACCCCGAAACATGTTTGTTCTTGACGGACTAGCGCGCCATCGACCACGATGCGCCACGTAAGACCACCATCAACCCCGCTGAACCAGCTAAAACCACTAAAAACCACTTTTTCCCACCGTTCGAACTATATATCCGCAGGTCGTTAAGTCAACGAAATCTTGGGGATTTCCCGTTTTCGGACAGGCACTTACGACGATCAGTTCAAAGAGCGCACTATTTCGGCGCTTGCACTCTGATCGAAATCAGCAAGTTACCAAACCTTCTTTCATCGCTGGATGAGCTCGCAATTCGCGGTCCACAGGCAAGCAAGATCCGTCTTGCTAGCCAGACTGCGACAACAAATGCGCAAGGTCGGGGGCGAAGATGGCGGGAAATAGGTGGGAAAAAGATCGAAACGGGCCGGACACCGCGGCCGGAGAGGAATTTCGGGGGCGCAGAGGCCTAGGGACGCGTGCGATTACCGACGTCCTTGAGAATCCGCTCAACCTGGGCAAAATCCACCGGCTTGACTAGATGGTGGTCGAAACCGGCCACTCGCGCCCGCTCCCGATCGGATGCCTGCCCATACCCGGTGACCGCGACCAGTACCGCTGACTGGCCATCTTGCCGCAGCGCCTCAGCCACACCATAGCCGGTGAGTTTAGGGAGTCCGATATCGAGAAACACGATGTCGGGCCGATGCGATGCCACTCCCTCGAGCGCTTCCAGTCCATCGTGCGCCAATGCCACATGATGACCCGACAATTCCATCAACATAGCGAGGCTCTTCGCGGCATCGATGTTGTCGTCGACCACCAGTACGCGCAGCGGGTTTGTTGCATTGAGTGCTGTGGGTGTTGCGTCGTGCTGCGCAACTGGCGGGGGCGGTGTAATCGGCAAGCGCACCGTGAATTCGCTGCCTTCGCCGACTAAGCTCGTCGCCGAAACATTACCGCCATGCATTGCAACCAATCGCTGCACGAGCGAAAGCCCGATACCTAGACCACCGTGCGATCGGTCGAGGGATCGCTCGGACTGCGTAAAGAGATCGAATACTCGCGGTAGCAAATCCGGGCTGATCCCGATGCCGCTATCCATTACCTGCAGAAGCACGCTCTCGCCTTCCGCGCGAGCGCTCATGACGATGCGACCGCCGTCGTCGGTGTACTTCGCAGCGTTGGTCAGCAGGTTCACCATCACTTGCTCAAGCCGTGCGGCATCGCCACGCACCCAAAGCGCTTCGCGCGGCAACGATACTTCGAGCGTGTGACGATGCTGCTCGATGAGCGGCCGAACTGTCTCCGACGCGCGCTCGATGATGCCACCCACAGAAATAGAATCCATCTGCAGGCGAATTCTGCCTGTCGTGATGCGAGAGACTTCAAGCAGGTCGTCGACTAGCCGAGCCAATCGCCCGCTTTGCCTTTCAATGATCGCGCGTGCCTGCTGTTGCACGGGGCTTTCATTGGGGTCCGAGCGCAGTAAATGCACTGCATTGGCGATGGGTGCCAAGGGATTGCGCAATTCGTGCGCGAGCATTGCGAGAAATTCGTCTTTGCGGCGGTCCGATTCCTTGAGCCGCTCTTCGCTCATGCGCAACGCATTTTCGATGCTGCGACGCTCGGTGATATCCGTAATGGCGCAAACCCATCCGACGACATTGCCACGCCGATCGCGCTCCGGGGTATAGGAGCAATGCACAAAGCGCTCTCCCAATGTGTCGTATGGAATCTCTATGTCGAACTCGACTGCCGCACCGCTACAGACGACGGCAATGTATTTCTCCAATGCCGCAAACGCATCGGCGCCCAAAATCTCCGATGCGTGCAGCCCGATGCACTGCTCCGGTTGCAAGCCGAAACGCGCGGCGTAGGCCTTGTTGACGAACTTGAAGCGCGAATCTAAATCGCAATGCGCGATAAAGACGGGCGCTGTGTCGCTAATGAGTGCGAGCTGCCGCGCATGACGGCGTAGCGCTTGCTCCGATCGTTTGTGATCGATACCGAACGCCAATTGCCGAGAGATTGCTAAGCCCACTTCGATTTCATCGGCGCGGAATGCATGAGCAGTATCGAAATACGCCATGAACTTACCGATGAGTCGGCCGCCCGTAGTCAATGGAATAAATGCGAGCGAGCCAATGCCCTCGGACTTGATTGCAGCGCTCAACTCGGAGTTGAAACAGGCTGTCTCGACGTCTTCGATACAGATTGGAGCAGCATCCGGCGTGTCATGTTGCCACGGCGAGTGTCCCTCGACGGCCTGGCAGTACGCTGCCGACAACCCGTGCGAGCCAACGAATCGCATCACTCCATCGGAGTCGAACAGTAAAATCGACGCGCGCTGGCATCGTAGAGCGCTTGCGATCGCCGCCAACGCGGCGCTGTACATGTCGTCGAGCGATTGCGCGCGATGCAGCGCATCTGTCAATTTGTACAACGCGTCCTTGATGCGCAAAGTCTCAGCCAAAGTTGCTTCGGCACGCTTACGCTCGGTGATTTCTTCCACCACGACGTTGATGCCGATGGTTTTACCCTGAGGCGATTTAATTGGGTACCAACTTTCGCTCCACACCCGCTGCACGCCGGGCTGCGCGGGCGTCTCACCGCGAAACTCAACGTCAAGAACAGGCTCTCCGGTGCGGAACACGCGCCGACACATCGCCTCGGCTTGATCCGCCAAGGCCGGAACGAGTTCGCGAACCGTGCGGCCCAAATGTTGCGCCCGCGAGATCCCATTGATCTCCGCCAGTCGCTCGTTGATGCGCAAGAAGCGCAATTCTTCGTCGATCAGTCCCAAGCCGATCGGCGCCGTGCGGTAGATATTTTCCAGTTCTTCGAATTGCGCGCGCGTTTGTTCGTCGATGTATTTACCGATGGTGATGTCGCGCGTGAAACAGCGCGCATGGACGAACTCGCCAGCATGCCAGTGCGAACTCGAATCGAGGGCGGCAATTCGGACCGACCCATCCTTATGCCGCAACCGGACTTCATAACTCTTCAGCGACTCGCCGCGCTTCATGCGCTCGATCAGGTCTTCGATCACTCGCTTGTCGACGTAAAACTCTGCGATGCGGCGTCCGATATATTCGTGACTTGCGTAACCTAAAAATTCGATATCCGCACGATTCGCCCATAGGATCACGCCCTCCGCATTCAACCAATGAATGCCGATGGGAGCGCTGTCGAGTAAAGCGCGGGAATCGACGTCATGCGCAATGTCGCGCGGCAACCCGCGCTTGGCGTCCACCGTGACCGTCTCGGCGGTGGCCTCTAACACACTCATTGCGACTCCGTTTTTCTGTAGGCCGCGGAAATAATGTGTAGCGTAGGCCGGCATCGCGCCCCGCGCAATCGAGATTCTTATCGAGATGCTTTTGTAGGAGTGCGCCTACAAATTTAAATTCCTGTACGAGAAATTCAGACGGCTGCGGCGCGAATACTGGCAGCGGTACGTCGGCCGCATCGGTCTCGCGCGCCGATTGCGCACAAATTCTTTCGACAGCAATGGCCGGTGAAAATTATTTCATATGTGATTTGCCGTTCGACAAATCGAAAATCGCAATTTTTGATCTGCACGTAATGATAGTGAGTAGCCTGCAATCCGCGCTCTAATCTAACGCTTAATCAATCGCCCATGGATGGGCCCCGCCGCGAGCGATAGCCGCGGCGGAGTTAAGCGAAAACCACGCTTTTCGATTAGCTCGCGATCGTCGTGGCAGGGACAGCCCGATCGATCGCTTAATCAATCGCCCATGGATGGGCCCCGCCGCGAGTGATAGCCGCGGCGGAGCTAAGCGAAAACCACGCTTTTCGATTAGCTCGCGATCGTCGTGGCAGGGACAGCCCGATCGATCGCTTGATCAATCGCCCATGGATGGGCCCCGCCGCGAGTGATAGCCGCGGCGGAGCTAAGCGAAAACCACGCTTTTCGATTAGCTCGTGATGGCCGTGGCAGGGAGCCCGGTCCATCACTTAAGCAATATCCACCGAATAAAAAAGGAGTCAGCCGATAAGCCGGGTTTTGTCGTGAGCAATCATTCCTCTGGGATTTGCGTCACCGCAAACCTCAAGCGACCTACCCGGGAACCTGCATGAGCCATGCGTGCCTTGCTTGCGCAAAGCGTGTTCCCCTATTTGGTCTTGCTCCGAGCGGGGTTTACCTTGCCGCCGAGTGTTACCACCGACGCGGTGCGCTCTTACCGCACCATTTCACCCTTACCGGTTTTCTTGCGAAAACTTAGGCGGTTTCTTTTCTGTTGCACTTTCCGTGGACTCACGTCCCCCAGGCGTTACCTGGCGCTCTGCCCTTGGAGCCCGGACTTTCCTCCACGACCTTGCGGTCGCAGCGATTGCTTGGCTGACTCCGTTGCGAATGCTGCGCGCAAGGCGCGACATTCGCAACTGGTTTTCTATGTGATGAACCGGGCCCCCTGCCACGGCACTGGTTTATGTGATGGACGGGACTCCGTGCCACCGCCATCACGCGACAATCGAAAAGCGTGGTTTTCGATTGTCTTCGCCGCAGCTGTCGCGCGGCGGGACGCATCCATGCGCCCTAATGAAGACGAGAAACGCGCAACTGCGCTCATTATGTCCCCTCGCTCGCTGCGCGCGCGCAATGGCGTAGGTCGACATCGACACAAGCGAGTCACCCGGAGAATTGGGTGTGGATGGCGATGCGGACAGTCGAGCAAGACCAAAGTCAGCACTCGCTGCCGTTCTAAGTCACTCGGCGATGATGCCCATGCAGAGAAAATGAAATGGGCAGTCGTAGGGTTGGAGCTGAGTCTTCGAAGCCCAACATCATGATCCACGCTCCAAAGGAACTGTTGGGCTTCGAAGACTCAGCTCCAACCTACATCGATCTTCATCAGAACCGTAGCTGACTGCGGTTGGGCGGTGGCGGCCGGCAAGGTGGTGATCCCTCACCCGCCGCTGGCGCTCGCCCTCTTCCGGAACCGGGAGAGGGCACTTTGAAGCACCGAATCAAACTCCGATATTGATGATGCGCGCCTGCGTGAATTCTTCGAGGCCCTTTAGCCCCTTTTCGACGCCGAGACCGGATTGTTTGGCGCCGCCAAACGGCACTTCCGGCGGTAGGTCTAAGTGCTTGTTCACCCAAATGGTGCCGGCTTCCAGTTGCATCGCGACTTCGCTCGCGCGTTCGACGTTCTTGCCCCATACCGTTGCGCCCAGTCCATAGCTCGTATCGTTGGCGCGCTTTATCGCGTCATTGATATCTGTGTACTTGAGCACCGGAATGATGGGACCGAATTGTTCCTCGCGCACGAGGCGTGCGTGATCGGGAAGGTCGCGGACGACAGTGGGTTCGATGAAGTAGCCATCGCGCTGAATAGCGTTCCCACCCGCGATAATTTTACCGTTTGCCTTAGCATCCTCGAGAAATTCTTTCACTTTCTCGAACTGCATTTTGTTTTGCAGTGGACCCATCTGAGTTGTCTTATCCAAGCCGTCGCCGACAACGATTTGCTTCGCAAGCTTTGCCAATTCATCGCACATGAGATCGTATTGCGATTCGTGCACATACACGCGCTTGATCGCGAGACACACTTGACCCGCATTCACGAGCGCGCCTTGCAAAATCTTCGGAGCGATTCTTTCCACGTCGGCGTCTTGCATAACAATTGCCGGATCGTTACCGCCCAATTCCAACGTCACGCGCTTCACCGTATCCGCAGCACTGGCCATCACCTTCTTGCCCGTTGCGGTGGAGCCCGTGAACGCAACTTTCGCTACGTCCGGATGTTGAGTCAACACATGTCCAAGGTCGTTGTTATCGACAACGACATTCATGACGCCGGGCGGCAGAATCTCATTGCACAGGACGCCGAACAACAACGTTGTCAATGGCGTTGTGGGCGCGGGCTTCACAACGATTGTATTTCCCGCCAACAGTGCGGGCGGCATCTTGTTCACGAGCAACGTAATGGGATAGTTCCAAGCAGTGATCGCGGCCACGACGCCGAGCGGTGCGCGCACCTTGATGATTCGCCCAGCCTCAGACGCTTTCAGCGTTTCAACCGGAAGATCAAGCTGCGCATAATTGCGAAGCGAGGCAACCGCGCCTTTCATTTCACGAATCGCAAGCGGCAATGGCTTGCCGGACTCCTGAGTCGACAGCTTTGCAAATTCATCGATTCGAGTCGCAAACACGTCGACGATCTTCGTCAGCAATTGCCGACGCTCGTCCCAGGTCTTTTTCGACCAAGCCGGGAATGCCGCCTTCGCCGCCGCGATAGCCTCTTCCACTTGCGCTTGATTCGCACGCGCGCACGTCATCAGCACTTTCCCAGTGGCGGGATTGATGACATCCAGCGTCGCAGCGCCTGGCGTCAACTTACCGTTGATGACCATGTCGAACTTGTGAGTGGCTGCTTCGACGACTTTGGGATTGGCGCTCATCGGTCACCTCGATCAATGGACATTAATTGGTATTGTTGGCCGCGTTCAATCGCTCGACGACGTAATACGTAACGTCGCGAATTTGCTCAGCCGTCAACGTTGTTTGAAGGCCCGGCATGTTGACGCCGCCGCTTGTCACCATCCGACTCACCTTTTGTGAGTCCACTTGCGTTGTAAGCGTTGGGCCCGCGCCCTCGATGCCTTCGCCACGCTGGCCGTGACAGATCGCGCACGCGCTGCCGTAGACGCGGCGACCATTATTGATGTCGCCGGTTGCAGCATTGCGAGGAGCCATTTTCACGGGCACCGGCGCCTGCACGATGGTTTGACGACGCTTACCCGGTTGCGGCAAAGCCATCACGACCAACTCAGCAGGATGCTGACTCGTGGCGACGGTGATCGCGATGTATTGTTGTCCCTTGTACAGATAGGTCATCGGTGCGCCCGATGGTTTCGCCGGCAATTGCAATTCCGCCAACACATCGCCGGTCACCTTGTCATAGGCACGCAGCATCTTGCCGCCTGGATCGCCGCCTAATGCGCCCGCCTCTCCTATAAACAGGAGTGTTTTTGTCGCGAGTGGGCTGGGTCGAATATTCACTTGGCCCATGTTCGCAAAGTCGAGATTCAGCCCTTTAAGCGCGGGATGATTGCGAACGTTATCCGACGCCGAGCCGATGGCCTTCACCCATCGATGCTCACCGGCATTCATGTCCGTCGCAGTGATCTTGCTCCACGGCGGACGTACGACGGGCAGTCCTTGCGGCCCCTGCACTGTCAATGTCGTCGCGCGAATGTAGTCGAGGTTTGTGTGCTTTGGATCGGCAGGCGTGAGCGACGCCACCATCGGCGAGTTCTTCGTCGGCACGAACATCATGCCGGTTTCCGGATCAAACGCGGCGCCGTTCCAATTCGAACCGCCGCCGTAACCAGGTTGTACCCAAGTGCCTTGCTTACCGCCCGCAATAACACGCGAAGTCGGCGTGTACATCGGACCCGTCACGTAGCGCGATGCAATGGCGATCGCTTCCTTACGAAGCTCGGGAGTAAAGTCGATCAACTGATTTTCGTCGTAGCCCAAGTGCTCGTACGGTGCCGGTTTCGTCGGGAAAGGTTGCGTGGGAGAGAGGCGCTCGCCCGGGACATCGCCTTGCGGCACCGGCTTTTCTTCGATGGGCCATACGGGCTTGCCAGTCGCACGATCGAAGACAAACGACATCGATTGTTTGGTCAACTGCGTGACGGCTTTGATTTTCTTACCGTCAACGACGATGTCGCCTAAGATCGGCGCCGCCGGCGGATCGTAATCCCACACGCCGTGATGCACGATCTGGAAGTGCCACACTCGCTTGCCCGTCTTCGCATCGAGACACACCAGACTCTCTGCGTATAAATTATCGCCAAGGCGATGACCGCCGTAGAAATCATGCGACGGCGTTTCCACGGGCAAATAAACGTACCCCAATTCCAAGTCGGCGCTCATCATTGTCCAAACGCCGGTGTTGCCCGAATATTTCCAAGAATCCTTTTCCCAGGTTTCAACGCCGAACTCACCGGCTTGAGGAATCGTGTGGAACGTCCAGAGCCGCTGGCCCGTGCGAACGTCGTAACCGCGAACATGCCCGGGCGTCGCTTCTTTCTGCGGCGCATAGACTTCGGGCACAACCTGCACGACGATCACATCGCCCACCACCATCGGCGGCGACGTTGATCCAAGCACAGGAATCGCGCCGGCGGTCAGTTCTTGATTCAGCATCACCGTGCCGTTCGCGCCGAACTTCGAATCGGCTTTGCCGCTGGTTGCATCGATCGAAATCAATCGGCCATCAAGTGTCGAACGGAACACTCTTTTTTGCTTGCCGTCTGTCCAGTACGCCACGCTGCGGCCGGTGGGATTGCCCGGACGACCGGAATCCAAGTCTTTGGGGTCCGGCGTAAAGATCCAGAGCGTCTTGCCGGTTTCCGGATCGAGCGCCGCGACTTGGTGACGTCCGGCAGTGACATACAAAACACCTTCCGCCATCACCGGCGTGCCTTGCCAGTTGGAATCGGGCTCGCCTCGCGGACTGGTCGGCAATGCTTGCCAGCGCCAAGCGATCTCCAAACTCTTTACATTCTTAGGGTTGATCTGATCGAGTGGTGAATATCGCGTAGATCCTGCATCGCCGCCCCAATAACGCCACTCGCCGTTGCGTGCGCCGTACTGCGCGTGTGCCGCGCCCGCGGCCAGCAACGAGGCCATGATGAATGTTATTTTTTTCATGCGCATGTCCGTCTTACTCTCGGGCTCACTTCCGGCCTGATTTGGACCTATTTTGGAAATTTCGGATTGCCGGGTTCGACCTGAATGCCGAGACTATTGATCGCCAGACCCGTCATCGTGTATCCGCCGACGGTGTAAATTATTTCCACCATTTGCTTCGGCGGATAGGTCTTTGACAACTTTGCCCAGGTTGCATCGCTAATGAACGCTTCACGACGCAGCTCATCGGCTGCGGACAGGAGCGCAGCATGCTCCTCGCTCCAACCCGCGGCTTGCGGGCCCTTTGCAATGCGCGCGATCTCCGCGTCGGTTAGCCCCGCGTCTTTCGAATACGACACATGATGCGCCCACTCATATTCGGAGCGAATGTTCCATGCAGTGCGCATGATGAGCAGTTCGCGCGACTTCGGTGGCAAGCTGGAATCGCGCTGCACGTAGCTACCGAATGTGCGGCGCGGCGTATAGAACTTAGTGTGGACAGCGAGCGTTGCGTATAAATTCGGCACAACGCCATCGCGCATTTGCGGCTTGACGAGTTCACGCTGTTCAGCGGTCATTTCATTCAATACGAGCGGCTTGACGCGAGGCGTGGCCAGACGAGGTGAAGTCGGCATGCTCGCCAATTTCGGCTGCGGTACATCCGTTGGAATGAAGTCCTTCAGGATCGGATCGAGCTGCACACCCAAACTATTCAGCGCCATCGAGACCAATTGGTACTGCGATGCGGTGTACATCACATCGATAATCTGCTGCGGCGAATACTTGGTGCTCAGCGCCTTCCACGTTGCATCGCTGATTTTCGTGTCGTATCGCAACTCGTCCACCATTCGAATCAAAGTGCGATCGAAGTCGCCCCATCCTTTTGCGTCCGCGCCTTCGGCAATTCGATGCACATCGGCCGCAGTCAAACCGGCCTCCGCACCCTGCGCGATCCGTGCGTGCTGCGACCACTCATAGGGCGACTGACAGAGCCAACCCATCCGCAACATCGCGATCTCGCGATCGCGCGCCGGTAAGCCGGAACCGTTCAACAAATACTGACCGAGGGGGCTCCAGCGATTGTAGAGTTCGACGTGATTCGCCAACGTCTTGTAGATGTTGTAGTCCGCCCGGCTCGCCAGCATTTGCTTTTGGGCGTCGGTGCGTCCTTCCACGGGAAGTGGCGCCAATCGCGGGGTGGTGAGACGCGGCGAGAAACTTTGCGCACTGAGCGACGTTGCCATCAATAAACTCGCGCACACTGCTATGACGAACCGAAGCAGACGATTAAATTCTTGCATCCCCATCCCCCCGAGACTTTAACGTGCGAGCGAATGCCGCAAATTGTTTAGCAACTCAAGACGAACAGCTTCTAGGTCGATTGTCGGATCGAGCAGCCATTGCGAGATGACGCCACGCAGCGCTGCGATGATCAATGCACCCTGCGCGGTTGGGTTCACGTTGTCGCGAATTTCGCCGATTGCGATGCCGTCGCGAATAGCCCCGGCAAAACCGGCGACCGAATCGCTATTGAGACGAGCGATGGCTGCCGACAATTTCGTTTGCTTGAGACTCGAGCCAAGCACCGCATGAAAGGCGCGAACGCTTTTTAAGTTGCGGCTGCCGCTTTCAATGTAGAACGACACCGCATCGAGCAAGCCTTGCAAGCCTCGCTTGCTGCGACCGCCTGCCTGCTGACGTCTGCCGTAGTCAGTGACGATATGCGTTGCAATAGCTGCGGTCAGATCTTCTTTGCAACCGAAGTAATGTGCAGCCAAGCCGCGACTGTAGCCCGCCGCCTGCCCACATTCGGCCAAAGTCAGTTCTTCCAACCCACGTTCGGCAACGATGTCGACTGCAGCTTCGAGCATGCGCTGCTCGGCTTCCTCGCGACGTTCCGAATGCGAACGCCGCACCCGAAGTTCCACCGCTACGCCGGGATCGCCGGCGAGCGAGGACTTCTCCCCCGTGTTCTTTGCGAACTTGGAAATCCCCATGTCGATACCTATTTTTATTAGACCGCATTTGCAGTATGCGACAGTAGGATCAAATTACTTGTCCGTCAACAAACGGATGGCGGAGAAGCGGGTAGCGGGTAGCGGGCGGTGCAGGAGGAACGACCGCAGCAAGGCTTAGTGGAAGAAATTGACGCCCGTCGACGCACAGATAGTTCAAATCCAGATTTGGACGGGTAACGACTGCGCTCTTCTTTTTGCCCTACCCGTCACCCGCTTACCGCCACCCGCCATTCATTTCCTCTCCGCCAACGGCACCGGCTTACCCATCAAGTGCTTGGCATTGGCCGCAGGTTTTGGGACGAACTTTTGCGAGCGGCCCAGGATATTGTCGGCGCCGTACCAGTTGCCGTGCTCGTCGATGCCGAACTCATGCAATTCGGCGAACTCGCCCGGCCCGCGTCCGTCCGCGTCCCACGAATAAAGACGATTGCCTTCGGTGTCGAACTTCACCATTCGCACAGGCTGATTGTCGGCCACCCAGACTTCCTGGTTCTCGGTGATCAGAATGTGATTCGGGAAGTTTAAGTTGGGCCACGTTGCCAAGTGTTTGCCGCTGGAATCGAACACTTGAATGCGATCGTTGCTGCGATCGGCCACGTAGATTCGATTCTTCTTATCCACGGCGAGACCATGCACAGCGTCGAACTGGCCGTTCTCTTTGCCCTTCGTGCCCCAGGCCTGCA